>Ga0182018_10002202_pt1 | contig 20124 bp, 19 predicted proteins | sample 812P2MmetaG_FD_120490 | JGI IMG/M metagenome (GOLD analysis project Ga0182018, IMG submission 120490) | Permafrost microbial communities from Stordalen Mire, Sweden - 812P2M metaG | ecosystem: Environmental > Terrestrial > Soil > Wetlands > Permafrost | place: Sweden: Stordalen | collected...
AGCCGCCGGGAGCCGTCGAAGAAGCACACGCCCTGGATGAGGTTGTTGAGCGCCACATCGAAGCGGTGGTTCTGAATGCGCAGTTCAGACAGGTCAGTGCCGGAGCCCGAGCCAGGCGATCGAGATCTTTTCATCGTGTAGGCGTCCTTTTTGGGTCTTCGACTCACGTCGGAGACCCGCCCATCTCTGGCGCCGAAGTGGTGACGACCACGTTACGATATCGATGGATCGATAGCGGTTGACCGCGGGCCGCGGCTATCGGGACGAGGAAATCGCCGGAATTTGTCATGAGCGGTCAGGCGGGACGCCGGCGAGCGGAAGCGTCGCGATCGGTCTGGATTGGCTCTCGATCGTGTAAGGTTCGGCCGGCGGACCTGCCTCACGATACGACGAGGTGGCAGAGCCGCGGGGCAGCCGACACGCGACATGGGCCGGCGCGCGCGGACGTTGGTCAGACCGGCAACCGCCTGGGTCACGCCGATCCGAAACCGCGGCGGTAGGCCGAAGTCAGGCCGCTGTTCGGGCTTGCTCCGCGTGCCGGTTCAAGGACAGCGAGCCATGGCCCGCGGAGCTATGGCCGGCCTCGGTGGCGGCGTCGCGAAAATATGCCATGACGAACACGCGCACGGCGCTGGTACGCCCGCCCGCATGGCCGTTTTGCTCGACCTTGCGCACCAGGGAGCTCATGTCCTGCCCCTCCCGGTCGCAAATTTCCAACAATGCTTCCCACAGTTCCGGCTCCAGGCGCATGCTGGTCCGGCCGCGTTCGGCGACGACGTTACGATTGACAAGGCGACTGACCGTCACGGTGGCCCCTCCGGTTACGAGTGGGGGCATTGAAACTGAATAGTCTTAAAATCCGCCTAATCGAATGGCTTGATAAAAATAATATGTCAGGATGTGCATGAGGTCAGGCGAAGCGGTGACTTTATCCGCGCGGCGCATGCGGGCGCCGTTCCCGGCGTATGTATGGTTTCGTTTGTATGCCACGAAACAGGGTGCGGTTAAATTGGGCGAAGCTGGCTTATCGCGGGTTTCGATCAATTCCCATTGTTCCTGGCGGTTTCGTTATTCCTGGGCCGGTGCTCCATTGTATGCGCGTGTCACCGGCGGGCGGGCTCGAGCGAGTAAGGCAATATCGCGGAGGTCGCGGAAGAAGAGGAGGGCGCGGAGAAGCAAAAAAATCGGCAGCCTCGAAATTGCGTCACGTGCCGCGCTTCGCGGCTAACTTGCTTCTCCGCGTCCTCCGTCTTCTCCGCGATCTCCGCGATATTGCCTTGCTTACTTTCTCGCCAACGCCAGTGCTCGCCTGTCGCCCGGCACTCAAGATCATTGATTCGCGAATCGCATCGGCCTCCCCCGTCATCGCGAGCGAAGCGACCTGCCTGCGCGAAGCCGCTTCGGCGAAGGCAGGAGCAATCCCCATAAGTAGTGAAATGAAGATTGCTTGCCCCAGTCAGGCCGGGGCACCGTTCTGCTCCTCGCGCTTCATCGATTGTGGGTAATAGGCTCAGTCCGGTTCTGGAATGACGTGGCGGTGAGTCCAATCGCATCTGACGCAACCCGATCGGAATTCGCCTTAAATCGGCAACGCGGCTGCTTTCATCCGCTCCATGCTAAACCGGCTGCTAACGTTGCGAAGCGGCACCGACCCAATAAGCTTGCGATAAAACGAGTCATAAGAAACGATGTCGGCGACCACGACATGCAACAGATAATCGACATCTCCCGACATGCGCCAGGCATCGACGATTTCCGGGGTCTGTTCGATCACCTTGGCGAACCGGGTCAGCCAGTCGCTGGAGTGGTCGGCGGTTTCGATTTCGACGAACACTGAGACCGGCAGCCCGACCTTCCCGGGATCGAGCAGCGCCACCCGGCGCAGGATAATGCCGTCCTGCTCCATGCGGCGGATGCGCTTCCAGCAGGGGGTCGGCGTGAGTCCGACCCGGCCGGCGATGTCGGCGAGGGATAACGAGGCATCCTCGGCGATCAGCCGGAGAATTTCCCGGTCGAAGCGATCGAGGGCTTTATCGGCGGCCATACGGGTGATCCAGTTTGGGGGAGGAAATTTCTTCTATCAGCCATACAAGGTCTGAATGGAGAAGAAAATACCTAATTTGTCCTGACAATTCAGATATCCTGCTCCCGACCAGGGGCCCAGGTGGCGGGGGAGGGCGGCGATTTCAGCTTCGAAAGCATGATAGCCATGGGATTGGGTTCGCGGACCGCGACGGCGCGTGAGGGATGTGGGCAGGCCTGAAAGGCGCGCTGGATGGACACTCAGGGACAGGTTCGGTACAGCGTCTCGCGAAAACAAGAAGGATCCGTCCCCGCCATGCCGACCGTTCTCTATTCCGAAAACAACTACCTGGATGACAGTGTCGAACGCGGCATCTACGGCCCCGGCGTCAAGGTTGTTTTCCCGGGAGCCACCACCTCGCTCGCCGACCTGACGGATGAAGAATGCGCCCAGGCGGATGGGCTGATGATTTTAAGATATAAGGTGACGGAGCGGGACCTCGCGCGATTCCCGAAACTGCGTTTCGTGTGCCGCATGGGTGTCGGCTATGACGGCATCGACCGCGTGGCCTGCGCGAAACGCCAGATCGTCGTGCTGAACGTTCCCGACTACGGCACCACCGAGGTGGCGGATCACGCGATGACACTGGCGCTGACGTTGCGCCGCGGCGTGCTGCTGCATTTGGAATCGCAGCGTGCCGATCCGCCCGCGCCGTGGCGCTACATCGACGATCCGCTGGTCAAGCGGAGCGGCGTGCAGACGCTCGGCATCGTCGGCATGGGCCGCATCGCCACCGCCGTCGCGTTGCGCGCCAAGGCATTCAACTTCCGTGTCATGTTCTACGATCCCTATCTTCCCAACGGTGTTGAACTGGGCCTTGGCATCCATCGCGCGAAGACTCTGGAGGAGTTGCTGCGCCAGACCGATACGCTGTCGATCCACACGCCATTGACTCCGGAAACCCGCGGGATGCTTGGGCTAAAGGAACTCTCCTCGCTGCCGAAAGGTGCTGTGGTGGTGAACACCGCGCGCGGCCCGATCCTTGACATCGACGCGGTGGCGACGCTGCTGAAAAGCGGCCACCTGTCCGGCGTGGGCATCGATGTCATTCCGGTCGAACCGCCGGTCGAGCCGGTGCCGGAACTGTTACGCGCTTACCGGGCGAAAGAACCCTGGACGATCGGCCGCCTGATCATCACCCCGCACAGCGCGTTCTACACGCCGCAGGCATGGGACGACATCCGCTCCAAAGGTGCCGAGACGATGGAGGCGGCACTGTCCGGCAAGCCGCAAAACGTGATTTCTCCAGACAGCTACTGAGCATCCGCCGTCTGATCGACCGTCCCTGGCCCGTCCAGCGGGATCACCTTCCCGATCAACGTGTTGTCTGTCAGCCGCGCTGGCGTTTGCGTGGAATTGCGCACGAAGCGCACCGGTTCTGGCAAATCGCTGGTGAACTTGTTGCCGCGGATGACCAGTTCGCGCGTTGGATTGCGCACGTCGCCGGTGCCGATCGAGATCGCGGTGTCCTGGTTGTCGCTGTTCACGCCCTTCTGCAGGACATTATTGACAATCTCGCCGTTACCCCCGTCGGGTAGCTCGATCAGGTAGCTGGAGGTCCCGTTGACGCCGTCCTCAATCCGGCTGTCGCGCACCACGGTCGTACGGGCGCGCGATTTGATGTCATGTCCGACATGAGTGTCGAGAAACACGCAGCCGATCACGTCGAGGCGCGCGATTTCGTTGCCCACATACAGCGCATGCGCGCAGGCGCCCTCGCAACTGCCGTTGCCTTGGAACAACGAATGCCTGACACGAATGACGCTGGTGGGTGGGCCGCCGGCGAGAATGCCGTTCTCGTTATCCACGAACTGGCTGTTCTCCACGGTCAGATTGGCGCCTTCCATCAGGATGCCGGCGCTGTTGTGCCAAAGACCCCTCGCGCCCTGAAAAATCATGCCGCGCACGATGATGTCGCTGCCGAAGAACACAAACAGGCCGCGGTTCGCGCAGGTCGGGCCGGTGACGATGGTCTGAGTCATGATCGTCCGGTTCATGTTGGCCGGGGGGGGCCGCGTCTCAATGGTCAGCCGCGACGCGGGCCAGATCGCGCATTCCCGGTACACACCCGGATCGAACACCACCCGGTCGCCATCCACCGCGACACGCGCGGCCTCCGCCGGGCTGGTCAGCGTGCGGCCTGGCCCGACTTCCAATGTCCGGGCCATCGCCGAGGCAGAAATCAACAGCAAGACCAGAGCGAACCATAATGATCGCTTGCGTCCGGCGGCCGCGGCCGTGAAAAACCCGTCCATGAGAAATCCGATCGACAGACGTGAACTGTTATTGAACCGGTTATAAAGATGCGAATTCACTTCGGGAAATAGATGGTCGCCGCGGCCCGGAACGCCCTGATCGACACGACGCCACCGGTCAATGCCCCCGGCGCGTCCATGGCGCCCTTGGTCGTGCATGTCTTCCCAACCTTCGCGGTCGGCGGGGCGCAGGTCCGTTTCGCCGCGCTGGCCAATCATTTTGGTCCGGCATTCCGTCACATCGTGGTCGCCCTGGATGGCGAAACCGGCTGCCGGGAGCGTCTGGACCCCGGCCTGACCATCGAATTTCCGTCCGTCGAGGCGCCGAAAAACGCCATGCTGGCCAATGCCTGGCGGTTCCGCTCCTTGTTGCGGCGCTGGCGGCCGGACGTGCTGGTCACCGGCAACTGGGGCGCGATCGAATTCGCGATGGCCAATCTGCCGCCGTTGACCCGTCATCTGCACGTCGTCGATGGGTTCGGACCCGAGGAGCGCGAGACTCAGATCCCGCGCCGTGTGCTGATCCGCCGTCTGCTGCTGGCCAGGGGCCAGGTCATCGTCCCGTCGCGCAACCTGGAACGGATCGCCACCGACATCTGGAAGCTTCCGGCTCGGGTGGTGAAATATGTGCCGAACGGGGTCGACCTGACCCGGTTTTCCGCCGCCGTTCGGCCCGCGCGGCAAGGTCCGTTGGTCATCGGCACGGTTGCCGCGCTGCGGGAGGAGAAGAACCTTGCCCGGCTGCTCCGTGCTTTCGCCTCCCTGCCGGACGATCAAGAAACGCGTCTGGTGATCGTCGGCGACGGCCCCGAGCGCGCCAGGCTCACCGCGCTTGCCGCTGAAATGGGAGTGGCCGGCCTGGTGACCTTCACCGGACACCGCGAAGACACGCCGGCGCTGTACGCAAGCTTCGACATTTTCGCGCTGACCTCAGATACCGAGCAGATGCCGCTGTCGGTGATCGAAGCCATGGCGAGCGGCCTGCCCATCGTGTCCACCGACGTCGGCGACGTGCGGGCGATGCTGGCACCGGACAACGCGCCCTATATCGGCGCGCGTGACGACCAGGCGATTGCCTCGATGCTGGCGAGATTGCTGGCCGCTCCGGGCGAACGCGGCGGCATTGGCGCCGCGAATCGCGCCAAAGCCGAGCGGGATTTCGACCAGGCCGTGATGTTCGCCGCCTGGCGCGACCTTTGGACCGGGGCGGCGTGACCTCGACTGGGGTCCTCGGGGGCGACATCCCTGTGGGGGAAGTCCCTGTGGGGGAAGTCCCAGGAGGGGAAGTCCCAGTAGGGGAAGTCCCAGGAGGGGAAGTCCCAGGAGGGGAAATTATCGTCTCGGGCGTCACCGACTTCGCCGCGCTGGAACCAAGATGGCGCGATCTGGAGGCCCGATCCGCTTCATCGTTCTTCCAAAGCTGGACCTGGACTGGCTGCCTGGCCGAGGAGCGGTTTTCCGATCCGGTCCTCGTGGAGGCGCGCGAAGCAGGCCGAACCGTCGCCCTGGCGCTGTTCAATCGCCGCGCCGGGGCGTTGCATCTGGGGGAGAGCGGCGATCCGGCGCTGGACTGCGTCTATATCGAATACAATGGCGTCCTGGCCGAGTTTGGGCGGGAGGCCGAGTTGACGACACGCGTCCTGCGGGCGGTACGGGACGGCCTTCGGGCGGCGGCTGGGAAGCCTCGCCTGGTCTTGAGCGGGGTTCGACCGGTGACCGCCGCTTCGGCGGCTGAGATTGGGTTGATTCGGCGCGTCAGGTCTCTGTCCGCTCCTCTGGTTGATCTTACCAACAACACCAACTGTTTTTTGGACGGGCGGAGCGCGAATACTCGGCAACAACTTCGCCGCTCCGTTCGCGACTATACGAAGATTGGCGGCATCGCGATCGAACGAGCGGAGACCTTGAGCCGGGCGCTCGAATTTCTCGATGACCTGGCGGAATTGCATCAGGCTTCGTGGATGGCCCGCGGCAAGACCGGCGCTTTCGCCAATCCGTTCTTCGGACGGTTCCATCGGGCACTGATCGGCCGCGGTATGGATCTGGGCGAAATCGACCTTTTGCGCGTCACGGCCGGCTCGCGCACCATTGGATTCCTTTATAATTTTCGCTACCGGGGGCATTCGCTCGCCTACCAGAGCGGCTTCGACTACGCCGGCGCCGGGCCGCACGGAAAGCCTGGCCTGACCTGCCACCACGAAGCGATCCGTTACGCCGCCGGCCAGAGTTTAACGCGGTATGATTTCCTGGCGGGAGACGACCGGTACAAACGCAGCCTGTCCGACCGGGCGGAAACATTGCACTGGATCGAGGTCGGCAGCCGTTGGTCGCCGCGGTTTCTGGCGCGGTTGGCGCGGGATTTCGTCGCCGCTGGGGGCCACAGGCGTGGTGTTTCTCCACCCTTCGCGCCAGCCGAATAACGATGGTGGCCAATTTGATCTGTAACTTTTCGCCCGGTGGAAATCGTGCTAGGGTCACGCCCTTACGGGACCGAGCGTGGATAGATGCCGGGAAACGTTGGCGGTTTCCGCGCCCGTTTAAAAAATAAGTTGCTTAGCGGCTAATGGTACGTTACCTTGGAGAGCATATTTGGTCAGGTATGAGCCGTGAAGTTTTCACTCATTTCCGCTACTTCAATTTTCGCGCTCCTTTCGGCTTCCATTGGGCCGGCCCATTCGGCTGTCCTGGATGCGGCGCAAGTTCAGCAAAACATTTACGATCTGGTGCATGACGGTGTGACGTCGTCGGATGGCGGCGACAACACGGTCACCACCCAGGATCCGATGGCTACGGCGGTGATCGCGTTGGAGTCGTCGGTTGATGCGCTGCAGACCGTCGGTTTCACTGGCCGGATCGATCCGATCGCGGCGGCGGGTAACGGTTACCCGCTGATCCCATTGGGCGCGGCCCGGGGTGCCAAACCGGAGCAGGATCTCGCGTCCACGACTTCCGGCACCACGCCGATAGACGCGATGCAGAAGGCGCGCAACGTTGGTCAGGAAAGACTGGCCTCGTTGATCGGCACGGTGGGCAATGGTCCCTCGCCGAAAGACGCGCCGGGCGACACGGTGTTCATCGCGTCCACCGGCAAACCGTCCTTCACCGATGCCGGCGGCGACGCGGATAGCGCGTCCGGCCCGTCGGTCGCCTATGCATTCGCACCCAGTAGCACCAGCACCGCGACGATCACGGTGGCCGGGGCGGGGAATATGTCGCGGCAATGGGCCGGCAATGATAGCTATGTCGTGGCCGCCAACAGCCTGCAAGCCGCGCCTCAGGCGGACACGAACGCCAGTTCGGGTGTCAGAATGGCGGAGGCTGGGGAGCCGACTCTCGGCTACAGCTACGCACCCGCCGCGAAAACGGCGGCGAAGGGCAACGAGGTGGCGGCGTCATTCAGCGATGCCATATCGGCCACCGGCAACGTCGCGCAGCTCATTCCCGCGATGACCTTCGCCCGGATCCAGACCAGCCAGGTTCTGCCCGGCGGCGTGCCGCAACCCGGCCAGTCCGCGACCGGCAGGACTCTGACAAGCCAGGCGGCGAACCGCCCAGGCCGGCCAAATGAGGTGATGACCAGCCAGATTCAGAAGTCGCAGTTTCAGGCGATCGATGGACCGGCCAGCGGCAAGGTCCAGACCAGTCAATTGCAGCCCGGTTCCGGGCGGCCAGACCAGTTCCTGACCAGCCAGATTCAGAAGTCGCAATTCCAGTTCCTGGACGCCACCAGCACCACCAAGAAGCCGGCGGACCTGATCGAGGCATTGCTTGACCCGAACGACGGCTCGCAGGCCGGTGACGGCACGCGCACCCTGATCAGCACCTCGGTCAGCGCCAACCCGTCGGAGACCGCCGCCACTTACATGGCCAGCGTGATCCGTCAGACGCCGGCCGCCCCGACCGGGCAATCGATCGAAGCCTTTGAGGTTGGGCCAACGCCTGGGCAGAAGACCGAGGCGAACGCCGGCACCAAGGTCACCGACCCGCTGCAAGGCAAGATCATGGCCAGCGCCGGTCCTTTGAACGGCGCCCTGGCGCTGCCCTGATCATCGCCGGCTTCCGCGCATAGCCTTCGGGCCGCGTGCCGCGGTATTGATCGTGGACGAGTCTGGGAAGGACTGGCCATGACCGACATTTACGCGAAATACACCCGCCTGCGATTCGATCGTCCGCATCCGCGCGTGCTGCGGATCACCATGGACAACGGGAAGATGAACACGGCGGACAACGCGCTGCATGCCGAGCTGGCGCAAATCTGGCGCGACATCGACCGCGATCCCGAGGTCAACGTGGCGATCCTGACCGGCGCGGGAAAAATGTTCTCGGCCGGTGGCGACTTCGCGATGATCCAGGAGAATATCGCGGACTTTGAGGCCAGGGCGCGGCAATGGCGGGAAGCGAAGGATATCGTTTACAACCTGATCAATTGCTCCAAGCCCGTCGTCAGCGCCATGCGTGGTGTGGCGGTCGGCGCTGGGCTGGTTTGCGGCATTCTGGCTGATGTTTCGATCGCGACGAAAGAGTGCCGCATCATCGATGGCCATACGCGTTTGGGAGTCGCCGCCGGCGATCACGCGGCGATCATTTGGCCGTTGCTGTGCGGGTTGGCGAAGGCGAAGTACTATCTGCTGCTGTGCGAACAGGTGCTTGGTTCTGAAGCGGAACGGATTGGCTTGATCAGTCTGGCGGTTGAGGACTCGGAACTTGACGCGCGTGCGGTCGAAATCGCGACGAAACTGGCCGAGGGCGCGCAATCGGCGATCCGCTGGACGAAATACGCGCTGAATAACTGGCTGCGGCAGATGGGACCGACGTTCGATGCGTCACTGGCGCTGGAGTTTTTGGGATTTGCCGGGCCGGACGTAAAAGAGGGTGTGGCTTCGCATCTGGAAAAGCGAAAACCGGTCTTTCCATCTTAGGCTCCGCTGAACAATAATCGAATCGAATGGAACGCTCGCGTTAACGTCATCCCCGGGTTCGATCCGGGGATCTCTGTCAGCACTGTGCGGCAATTGTTCTCCGGAGCAAGTCCGGGGATGACGACTGGAGAAAAGCGAAACTGAAGCGGTTATTTTCGCGCGTCGCCTTAGACTGATCACAGCTCTGCCATTTCGTTATGGACTTCCCCCTCGTTCGTCATGGCCGGGCTTGTCCGGGCCACCCGATCCAACGACGTGCGGCGATAGGTGGCCCGGACAAGCCGGGCCATGACGAACGGCGGAACATCACGACTCATCCTGACAATTGTCCAATAGCGAAACTAAACAGCCGCTCTTTCCCCAACAAGAACACCCGTCCGCCGCGCGGAAACAGCCGCGCGATCGCCACATCCCGCACGTCGAGCCCACCGGTGTAGGCACCAAACGCCGGCATCATCAGCCGTCTCGAATCGATAACAAAACATGGCCGGCTCAGATTGCCGCCGCGTGCCGGTACCGACGCCTTCGGATGATGATGGCCGACGATCTCGCCCGCGTCCGCGCGCGCCATCGCCTCATGACGAAACAGGATCGGATGCGTGACGAATTCTTCGACGAACTGACCGCCGATCCCCTTCGGCGGATGCGGATCGTGATTGCCGAGCACCCAAATGAAACGATGCGCTTCCGTCATCGCGTTCAACCGATCCAGCTCGCCCTTCGGCAGCCGTCCCGCGCCGTCCGGATCGTGAAACGAATCGCCCAGAGTGACCACGATCCGCGGCTTCCAGCGCCGCAACAGCAGCGCCAGCCGATCGAGCGTCGCGTGCGTATCCCATGGCGGCAACAAACTGCCTTTGCGAGCGTGCGACGAACCCTTCTCCAGATGCAGATCGGACACCGCGAGCAGCCCTGTCTCCGGCCAGAACAAACCGCCCAACGGATCCAGCATCAGCCGCTCGCCGGCGAGGTGTACCGGTGCCGCGGTCATGCGTCGAACAACGACGCCTGCAACGGCCGCCTTCGCGCGGATTTCACCGGGGCCGGTTCGCGCTCGCCGGTTGCTTCCGCGATGATCGCTTCCGCTTCGGCCAGCAACGCTTCCTCGGTATCGCCGGCGCGGACGTTTTCCCGTCCGATCTCCAGCAGGATCGGCACCGCGAGCGGTGACACCCGGGACAGCACCATATGCACAATCCGCCCTTTCACGCGCGCCAGCATCCCCGCGACGCGGTTCAGATCGATCAACCCGGAGGCCGCGTCAGCCCTGGTCGCTCGCAGCAGGATGTGATCCGGCTGATGCTTGCGCAACACCTCATAAATCAGATCGCTGTTGACGGTGACCTGGCGCCGGGTTTTTTCGGCCCCGGGATGATGCCGCTCGATCAGTCCGGCGATGACCGCGACATTCCGAAAGGTTCGCTTTAACATCGAACTGTCGGCCATCCACTCTTCCAGGTCATCGCCCAGCATGTCCTCGTCGAACAAGGAGGCGACGTCGCGCGGCCGGTTGGCGGACCAGATGCCGATCACATAATCGGTCGCGACAAAGCCAAGAGGCGCCATCCCTGCCCGCTCCATGCGTTTCGTCAGCAGCATGCCGAGGGTTTGATGGGCATTGCGGCCTTCGAAGCAATAGGCGACGAGGTACCAGCGATCGCCGCGTGGAAACGTCTCCACCAGCAGATCGTTACGGCCCGGCAAACGGGAAACGCCTCGCTGCAAACGCAACCATTCGCGCACTGGTTCCGGGAACGTGTCCCAGGCCGCCGGCGTGCGCAGCAGGTCACGCACCCGGTCGGCAAGGTTGGTGGTCAGCGGCAGGCGGCCGCCTTCGTAAGCCGGCACCATCGGCTCGCCGTCGCCGCCTTCCTGGCATTCGATCGCGACATCCCGCAACCGCACGAAGCGCAACAACTTGCCGGCGAACATGAACGTGTCGCCCGGCCGCAACAGGCCGACAAAATACTCCTCGATCTCGCCGAGAACCGGCCCGAACGAACCACGTTTGCCGACCAGCCGGACCTTGATCATCGGCGCCTCAACGATGGTGCCGATATTCATCCGATGCCGTTGCGCGACACGAGCCGAGCGCACGTGCACCAGCCCGAGACTGTCACGAAACAATTTTCGCCATTGATCGTACGCTTCCAGTGCGTAACCGCCGTTCTCGACAAATCGCAGCACGTCGTCGAACACATCGCGGGTCAGCGCCGCGTAAGGCGACGCGCGGTGGACTTCCGCATAAACGTCGTCCGGCCGGAACGGTGCCGCGCAGGCCAGCCCGAGGAGATGTTGCGCCAACACATCCAATCCGCCCGGCCGCGGCGGATCGCCGTCGAGTTCTTTCGCGGCCACACCCTGGATCGCCGCCTCGCATTCCAACACTTCGAACCGGTTGGCGGGCACCAGGATCGCCTGACTCGCTTCATCCATCCGGTGATTGGCGCGCCCCACGCGTTGCAGCAACCTCGATATGCCTTTGGGAGCGCCAACCTGGATCACCTGATCGATGCCGCCCCAATCGATGCCAAGATCCAACGATGACGTCGCCACGACCGCGCGCAGTCGCCCATCCGCCATCGCCGCTTCAACTTTGCGCCGCTGCTCGATTTCCAGGCTGCCGTGATGCAGTCCGATCGGCAGCATCGGATCGTTCAATCGCCACAGCGCCTGAAACATCAGCTCCGCCTGGGCGCGCGTATTGACGAAAACGATCGTCATACGCGCGTCACGAATGCGCGCCATGACTTCCGGCGCCGCCTCCAGCCCCATGTGGCCGCCCCAGGACAGACGTCCCGCCGGCAGCATCAGCGACAAAGCGGGCGGCGCGCCATCCGCGACCGAAATGATCCGGTGCGCGCCGGTGAACGCCCGGATTGCTTCCGGATGCGCGACGGTGGCGGACAGGCCGATGCGCCGGACAGACGGCGCCAGTTCCACCAGCCGCTCCACGCACAAGGCCAGTTGATCGCCACGTTTCGTGCCGGCCAGAGCGTGCACCTCATCCATCACGACCGCCGACAACGAACCGAAGAAAGCCACCGCGTCCGGCGAGGCGATCAGCACCGCGAGACTCTCCGGCGTGGTCAGCAACAAATGCGGGGGCGCCAGCTTTTGCCGCGCCCGGCGGTTGGACGGCGTGTCGCCGGTGCGCGTCTCGATCCGCACAGGCAGAGCCATCTCCGTCACCGGCGCCATCAGGTTGCGCGCGATGTCGGTGGCCAGCGCCTTCAACGGACTCACATATAACGTATGCAACCCATCGCGCGGCCTTTGGAAAAGTTCAACCAAACTGGGCAGGAAACCCGCGAGAGTCTTGCCGCCCCCGGTCGGCGCGATCAGCAGAACGCTCTCCCCGTCGCGCGCGGCGTCCAGCATCGCGATCTGGTGCGGCCGCGGCGACCAACCCCGCGCCGCGAACCAGCCCTGAAAAGGTTCTGGTAATGTTCCCGCCATCGCCTCAGTTAAACGGGCTCGCTCCCGCGCACAAGGGCGGCGACGTCAACCACCGGTGAGATAACGCCGCCAGGGTGTCCAGTAATAAGTCTCCCAACCATCGGTCACGCCCTGATAGTCCTGCTCGGGTACATCGAGGTGGACCAGGTCGATCCGCCCCTCCTCCCCGTGCCGTGTGAAAGTCAGGATCAGCGTGGAGTCCGGATCGTCATCGTTGAAATGCGTCGACCGCCAGGATTGCACGATCAGAGACGGCGTGATGACGGTCAGCATCGACCCGCTCAGATTGCCTTCGAAAGCCCGAAACGGAGAGCCTCGATCTGGGCTGATCGTGACCGGTGAGCCGGTGATTTCGGCGTGCCGGACTGGATCCAGATACATGGCGAACAATGTCCCGGCCGGTGCTGGCAGAATGATCGACTGCTGGATGATGCTTCGCATGATTGCCCCGCGCTGACGGTTGATATTGCTCTGTCCGCGTGGCGAACTCCACCGGTCCTTTGGCCGTCCGTTCACGTGGTCGCGTCATGCGACCGGGTCATGGTAGTAAGATCGCGGCGACTCGTGGAGGACAGCATGACCGAGCCGGAAGCTTTCATATTCGACGACGACGGTGCGATCCCCAACTCAGGCCTGCCGCTGCTGGTCTACCGCGCCGCGATCGCGCCGGACCCGCGCGCCATCGAGCAGCGCTTCGCCGCCAACCGCTGGCCACCCGCCTGGCGCGCCGGCGTCCACCCGTATCACCACTTCCACGCCAATACGCATGAGGCGCTTGGCGTCGCCAGCGGCGAGGCGACCGTGTTGTTTGGCGGCCCGAACGGACGGGAATTGCACGTCAGCGCCGGCGACATCGTTATCGTCCCCGCCGGTGTCGGGCACTGCAACAAAGCCGCCTCACCGGATTTGGTAATCGTCGGCGCTTATCCCGACAACGCGCCGCGGCCTGACCAGTATCGCGGCAAACCAGCCGAGCACGACGCGGCGGCGAAGAAAATCGCCGCGGTCCCGCCGCCCGCCGCCGATCCGGTCACCGGCGGCGATGGTCCGTTGCGCCGCCTGTGGGGCGCCGCCGCCGCGTGAGCGATCCGGGCCGCGACAGTCTCATCGAGCAGTTTCTCGCGGCCAACGGATTCGCTCTCAGCGAGGCCACGCCTCTGGCGCAGGATGCGAGTTTCCGGCGGTATTTGCGGCTGCGGGGCGGCGCTGTGCTGATGGACGCTCCGCCGCCGGAGGATGTCCGCCCATTCCTGCGTATCGCCACGCATCTGACAGGCATCGGTCTGGCGGTCCCACGCATCGTCGCCGCCGACGAAGCCAACGGGTTGATCATCGAAGAAGATCTTGGCGACGACCTGTACTCCGCGATTCTCACCGAGGCCAACGCGGAATCTCTGTTCGACGCCGCGATCGACGCACTGGTCGCGCTGCATCGCGCGGCGGCGCCCTCGGGCGTCCCCGCCTGGGGCAAACCAGCGATGTTGGAGGCAGCTCTGGGCACGCTGTTCGACTGGTGGTGGCCCGCGTTGCACGGCGCGTCCGCACCACAAGACGTCCGCGCCGGGGTGACCAAGGCCCTGGTTGCGACGCTCGATCATGTCGACAATGGCCCGCGGTCTCTCGTACATCGCGATTTCTTCGCGGGCAATTTGATTTGGTTGCCGGATCGCACTGGACCGCGTCGCGCCGGGATCATCGACTTTCAGTCCGCGTCGGTCGGGCACCCCGCCTATGACCTCGTGTCGCTGTTGCAGGATGCGAGGCGGGATATTCCCGCTTCCCTGGAGGAGCACGCCGTCGCGCGTTACCTCGCCGCGCGGCCTGAATTCGATCCGGCAACGTTCCGTGACGCATACGCCGCCTGCGCCGCGCAACGGCATTTGCGAGTCGCCTGCCAATGGGTGCGGCTGGCGAAGCGCGATTTCCGTCCACAATACCTCGCTTTTGGCCCACGCACCTGGCATTTGTTGACGCGAGCTTTGACGCATCCGGCGGTCGCGCCGTTGGCCGCCGCTCTCGACCGTTTCGTGCCGGAACACCAACGCCACAATCCCCCCGGGCTTATCCCGGCCGAGGTTGAAGCGAGGGGATGATGGTCAGGTCCATGATCCTACCTGGATTGTTCGCCGCGCTTATCGGAGCGCGGGCCGCCAAAGCGGAGCATATTCTTCTGCACTGTGACTTCGCGTACTGTTCGAATTGCATCGTTGGAAATATCCCGCCCGAACCGCACACTCTCGACATGACCGAACAGCGCGTTTTGCTCGACGGCCAGCCATACGCGAGTGAAACTGTCGGCAAGCGCGATCACATCGAGATTTCCCCGGAGCAAATCGCGATCGAAACGGGTAGGGACAACGGTCCGTCCGGTCGAATGACGATCGACAGAAAATCCGGAAAGATCACGCAATCCATCGGCCAGCAATTCAAGGCGGGAGAGTGTCACAATGCCGCGCGCTGAAAACTGCCAGTGACGTTCAAACCCCATACCGGAATGATCCTGGCCGCCGGACTCGCGACCCGTATGCGGCCGCTCACCGATGACACCGCCAAGCCGTTGCTGATGCTCGGCGGCCGGACCTTGCTGGATCATGCGCTCGACCATCTCGCCACCGAGGGCGTGTCGAAAGTCGTCGTCAACGCGTTCTGGCAAGCGGATAAGATCGCCACGCATCTGGCGCGGCGCGAGCCTCCGCCGAAGACGATCGTGGTGCGCGAAACCGAATTGCTGGAAACCGGCGGCGGCGTGCGCAACGCGTTGCCGCATCTGGGCGCTGATCCATTCTTCGTTATCAACGGCGATGCATTCTGGCTCAATGGCCCAATGACCGCGCTTGGACGCATGGCGGCCGCCTTCGCGGACGATGTCGAGGTCGTTCTGTTGGTGCATCGGACGTTCCAGGTGCACGCCGAGACCGGCTCTGGCGACTTCGTGGTGAATCAGCTTGGCGTTCCCAGACGCCGCCGCGAACGAGAGGTCGTGCCGTATATATTCGCCGGCGCCTCGCTGATGCGGCCGGCGTTGCTGGATGGCATGCCGGCCGGCGCGTTTTCCTTGAACCGTGCGTGGGACCGGGCCATGGAGACCGGCCGCGTCCGCGCCGTCGTGCATGACGGCATCTGGTTCCATCTCTCCACTCCGCCCGACCTGGCGGAAGCCGAACAAGTGCTGGAGGCGCGCGTTACCGGCGACGTGCGATGGCCGTGGCGCTGAATCTGTTCGCCATCCCTCCCGGTGTGCCGTTCCTGGACGCGCTGGCCCGGGGTTGGCTGCGCGAACGCGGTCCCGATCCGTTGTCGATCGCCAACGGATTGATCCTCACGCCGACACGCCGCGCCGCGCGCTCTCTCGCCGAGGCTTTCTTGCGCGTCTCCGGCGGTGACGGACTTCTGCTACCTCGCATTGTCGCACTGGGTGCGCTCGACGAGGCGCCTTTGGCTTTGGAAGGCGCGCTGGATCTGCCGCCCGCGGTCGATCCGGCGCTCCGGCTGGCGATCTTGTCGAGCCTGATTTTGCGCATGAACGGGGCGGGCGGGGCGCCCCGAACCGCTGATCGCGCCTGGCTGCTGGCCGCCGAACTGGCCGCGCTGATGGACGAGGCGGACCGCGCCGAGATCGATCTCGCCACGCGCCTGCCGGACGCCGCCGATCCCGCCTTCGCCGCGCACTGGGCTCGCACGCTGGAGTTTCTGCATATCGTCACGCACGCCTGGCCAGCCTGGCTGGAGGAAAACGGCGTGATGAACCCGGCCGCTCGCCAGGTCGCCTTGCTGAACGCCCAGGCGAGGGCGTGGGAAGAGAGGGCGCCGGAGATGCCGGTGGTGATCGCGGGAACCACGGCCGGAATTCCCGCCGTCGCCCGCCTCGCGCGTGTCGTCGCGCGGCTGCCGTTGGGCCGTGTCGTGCTGCCGGTGCTGGACACCGTCATGCCGGACGACGCCTGGGCCGCCATGGAGGACAGCCATCCGCAATCAGGCCTCGCCAGTTTGCTCGCCGGCCTGGACGCGAACAGAGGCGATGTGAAGGAGTGGAGTGCTGAAGCGGCCACCTCGCCCTCTGGGCATTACGGGGTAGCGCCGGGGGATGTTGGGCGCTTCGCGATACTCTCTCGCGCGTTGCTGCCGGCTGATGCTCTGACAGTGTGGCTGGAGAAATTCACTCCAACGCTCGGCGGCCTATCGCGGCTGAAACCACGCGACTCGCAGGAGGAAGCCGAGGCGATCGCGATGATCCTTCGCCAGGCGGTGGAAACGCCCGGCCGCACCGCCGCGCTGGTGACGCCGGATCGGGAACTCGCGGGCCGCGTGTCCGCCGCGCTGCCGAGACATGGCATCATCGCCGACGACAGCGCCGGCGAGAAACTGATCGATACGCCGCCCGCGGTGTTTCTGCGCCTGTTGTCCCGCGCGGTCGCCGAAGAACTGGCGCCCGTCCCCTTGCTGGCGTTGTTGAAACATCCGCTTGCCGCCGCCGGTTTGAGTCCCGCGGTGTGCCGTCAGCAGGCACGGGCATTGGAACTCGCTGCCTTGCGTGGCCCTCGGCCAGCACCGGGCCTCGCCGGTCTGCGCATCGCGATCGAGAATTCCGGCGCGGACCTGAAAGCGTTCTGGTCGCGCATCGAGACCTGTCTTGAACCGGCGCTGCGGGTCGAGGCGAGTGTGGAGATTGCTCCGGCCGGCGCCGTGATCGCGCTGATCGCCGCCGCGGAAAACCTCGCCGCGACGGACGTCGATCCGGGCGCCGCCAGGCTTTGGTCTGACGAAGAAGGCGACGCCCTCGCCACGACCCTGACCGAGGCATTGGACGCATTGCCCAATCTGCCAGACCAGCGCGGTGAGGTGATCCCCGGTCTGCTCGACGCGTTGCTCGTGGGTCAGATGGTACGCAGCCGTCGCGCCCTGCGCGGCCGGGGCGGCACCGAACACCCGCGCGTCTTCATCTGGGGCCCCTTGGAGGCACGGCTGCAATCCGTCGACGTGATGGTCCTTGGCGGCCTGGTTGAGACTGTTTGGCCTCCCGCCCCCGAACCTGGGCCGTGGCTGTCCCGGCCAATGCGTCGCGCCGTCGGGCTGCCGTCGCCGGAAGTGGAAGTGGGCCAGGCCGCGCATGACTTTCTCGCCGCCGCCATGTCCGCGCCCGAAGTGGTGCTGTCGTGTCCGGACCGTCGCGATGGTGCTCCCGCCGTGCCGGCGCGTTGGCTGACCCGGTTGGAAACGCTGCTGGCCGGTGTGCGAATGTCTCTCCCTTCGCACCCGGCGGTCGATTGGGCGCGTGCGCTGGATCAACCGCCTGGTGGCCCGAGACCGGTATCGCCGCCTCGGCCTTGCCCGCCGGTCGCGAGGCGGCCGTCGCGGCTGAGCGTGACCGAGATCGAGACGTGGCTGCGCGATCCTTACGCGATCTACGCGAAGCATATCCTGCGCCTGCCGAAGCTGAACGATCTGGATCAGGAGACCGAAGCCGCCGATTACGGCACCCTGGTGCATGCTGGATTGCACATTTTCCTGCACGAGCACGGCATCATCTGGCCCGGCGACGCGGATGCGCTGATGCGCCGCGCCATGCGGCGGGCGTTGGCGGAATCTTACGCCCGTGCCGCGCTCGCCGCCTGGTGGGAGCCTCGGTTGGACCGCATCGCGGGTTGGGTTGTGGAAACCGAGCGGCGGCGGCGAGACGATGTTCGCTTGACCGCGCTGGGGACCGAGTTGTCCGGGTCGCTGGAGATTGAACGGCCTGGCCGGCGCTTCACGTTGCGCGCACGGGCGGATCGAATTGAGCGGCGCGAAGATGGATTGCTGGCGATCCTCGATTACAAAACCGGGCAGGTGCCGTCGCGTAAGGAACTCGACCTCGGCCTGGCGCCGCAACTGCCGTTGGAGGCCGCGATGGCGGCGGCCGGCGTGTTTGGCGCCGATTTGCGCGGCGTCGCGGCGGAGTTGACCTATTGGCACCTCACCGGTGGGTATCAGCCCGGCGACTCGACGAAGCTGTTCGATCGGAAGGATGACGATCTACGGGCGGAGATCGACAAGGCTCTGCGCGGTCTGGAAAAGTTGATCGATCGATATGATGAGCCCGAGCGTTGCTATCTGGCGCATCCGTATCCGGCCTGGTCGCCGCGGTTTTCCGACTACGCGCAATTGGCGCGGGTCGCGGAATGGTCTCTGGCCACTGACGAGGATGAGGCGTGATGGCAGGTATTTCATGCTTCACGCGGCACGGCGTGCGGGGGATACGCTTGCGATGGAGTCCGTTGCTGACTCAGCGAAAATATACCACGGAGAACCACGGAGGTGCACGGAGATTCATTACACTTAGCCGACACGCAACAATAAACGCATCGGCTGACTGGCGTCGCCTGAAACGTCATGGCCCGGTTTATCCGGGCCACCTGTCCAGGCACGGTGCCGCGGAAGGTCCCCCGGACAAGCCGGGGGATGACGCGTTTATTGTTGAGCGGCGCCTTAACCGCCGTGCGTACCACATTTCCGTCAAATTGATCGCATGGACAGTTGCTGGTCCCGTATCTCCGTGCAACTCCGTGGTTCTCGGTGTTCTCCGTGGTAAGACCTTAAACGTTCAACACAACTCGGTGCCGACGTTGCGACCCGCGACAACCGGCTCCGCCATGCATCCGCCGCCCGCATGTCCACCATGATCTCCCCGCGCGCCGAAGCGGAGGCCAGTCAGCGCGAGGCGTCGGATCCCGCCGTATCCGCCTTTGTGGGCGCCTCCGCCGGTTCCGGCAAAACCCGGCTGCTGACGGACAGATTGCTGCGGCTGATGGTCGGCGACGCGAAGCCCGAGCGGATTCTGTGCCTCACCTTCACCAAAGCCGCCGCCGCCGAGATGTCGTTGCGGTTGCAAGCTCGGCTCGGCACCTGGGTGACGTTGGACGATGCGGCGTTGCAACGGGCGTTGCGCGACCTCGCCATCGACCCGACAGAAAGCGCGATGCGCCGCGCGCGGTCGCTATTCGCGAAGGTGCTGGATTTGCCCGGCGGCATGCGCATCAGCACAATTCATGCGTTCTGCCAGTCGTTGCTGCGCCGCTTTCCGTTGGAAGCCGAATTGTCGCCGCATTTCCAACTCGCCGAGGCTCGCGACGCCAGTGAAGCGATGTCGGACGCGCGAGAAGACCTGTTGGCGTCGGTGCGCCCGAGAGGCCCATCGAACGCGCCCTCGGATCTGGAGGTCGCCCTGAGAGCATTGGCCGGGGTCGCGAAGCTGGACAGGTTTGGCGAACTTGTCACCGAGCTGAAGCGCGGCGCGCGCGCGTGGCGGCAAGCCGACTCACTCGATACGGGCCCGGCGGCGGCGCGACGGCGCATACTGGGCGTTACCGAGTATGATCGCGCCTCGGTCATCGCCGCCGCCGTGCACTGGCCACAAGAAGCCGCGTTGCGC
>Ga0182018_10002203_pt1 | contig 20123 bp, 11 predicted proteins | sample 812P2MmetaG_FD_120490 | JGI IMG/M metagenome (GOLD analysis project Ga0182018, IMG submission 120490) | Permafrost microbial communities from Stordalen Mire, Sweden - 812P2M metaG | ecosystem: Environmental > Terrestrial > Soil > Wetlands > Permafrost | place: Sweden: Stordalen | collected...
CAGGCCAAGCTGGGAACCTATCTGGAAAAAACCGGCCGCATGCAGGACCTGGCAAAGGAACTGGGCGGCGATGACAATGCCGTCCGCGCGGCGGAACTTTCCAAGTGCGACCTCACCACCGAGCTGGTGAAGGAATTCACCGAACTGCAAGGCGTGGTGGGCGGCCTCTACGCCCGCGTGCAAGGCGAGCCGGAGCCCGTGTGGCAGGCCATCTACGACCAGTACAAGCCCGAGAGCATGGAAGATTCCATTCCGCGCCATCGCACCGGCCAAATCGTCTCGCTGGCCGACAAGCTGGACACGCTGCGCGGCTGTTTCCGTGTGGGCATGATCCCCTCGGGTTCGCGCGATCCCTTTGCTCTGCGGCGCGCCGCCCAAGGCGTCGTGAAAATCCTGGTGGAGGGTGGAATCGAGTTGCCGCTGCTCGACTTCCTGGATGGCAACGGGGAACTGATCTCCTTTTTCGCCGACCGCGTGAAGTTCTACTTCAAAGATCACCGCGGCTTTCAGTACGATGAGATGAACGCCTGCATGGCGGCCGGCTGGAGCAACCTGGTAGACCTGGAATCGCGGCTGGTGCGTGTCCGGAGCCTGCGGGAGACGCCCGATTTCGAACCGCTCGCGGCCAGCTTCAAGCGGATAGCCAATATTCTGGAACAGGCCGGCGTGGGGCAGACCCCCAGGTCTGCAACCGGCCCTCTGGCCGGTGTGGAGCAGACCCCCAAGTCTGCGGCCGACCCCCTGGCCGGCCCTCGGCCGGAGGCCGAGGGAGGCGTCGGGGCGCCCTCTGGGCCGGAACCGGGGGTTCCGCCCCACCAAATCGACGAGAGCCTCCTCGAAGCCGGCCCCGAAAAGGAACTCTACGACGAATACCGGCACATCGCGGGGCAGCCGATCGAAAACGTGATCTCCATCCTGCGCCCCAAGGTCGACCTGTTTTTCGACAAGGTGCTGGTGAATGCGCCGGACGCCCGGGTCCGGATGAACCGTTTGACCTTACTTCATACGCTATTGGCGGAGTTTTCCACCATAGCCGATTTTTCTGAAATTGTTACTCACTCATAGGAGCCAAGCATGACGAAGTACGTATACTCGTTCGGCAACGGAACCGCCGACGGTGATGGAAAGATGAAAGATATTCTCGGCGGCAAGGGCGCCGGACTCGCGGAAATGTCCCGCGCCAAGTTGCCGGTGCCACCCGGCTTCACGATCTCGACGGAAGTCTGCAATATCTACTTCCAGAACAAATTCAGCATTCCCGCCGGCATCAACGAACAGATGCTCGCCGCCCTCAAGACGCTCGAAGAGCGCATGGGACAGAAACTCGGCGACGCCAGCGACCCCTTGCTGGTGAGCGTCCGCTCGGGCGCCAAGTTCTCCATGCCGGGCATGATGGACACCATCCTCAACCTCGGGCTGAACGACCAAACCGTGAAGTCTCTGGCCGCCAAAAGCAACAACCCGCGCTTCGCCTACGATTGCTACCGCCGCTTCATTCAGATGTACGGCAACGTAGTGCTCGAAGTCGGCAAGCACGATTTCGACGAAGTCTTCGACGGCCAGAAGAAAAAGGCCAAGGCCAAGCTCGACACCGATCTGACTGCGGAAGACTTGCAGCAGGTCATCGTGGGCTATCAGAAGCTGGTGCAGAAGAAGACCGGTAAGCCCTTCCCGCAGGAAGCCATGGAACAACTCCAAGGCGCCCGCGATGCCGTGTTCCGGTCCTGGTTTAACGACCGCGCCAAGTACTATCGCAAGATGAACCAGATTCCCGACGACCTGGGCACCGCCGTCAACGTGCAGGCCATGGTCTTCGGCAACATGGGCGAGACTTCGGCCACCGGCGTGGGCTTCACGCGCAACCCGGCCACCGGCGAAAAGAAATTCTACGGCGAGTTCCTGGAGAACGCGCAGGGCGAAGACGTGGTGGCCGGCATCCGCACCCCGCACCCCATCTCCGAGCTCGAAAAGTGGAATCCCGCCGTCTACACTCAGCTTCGCGACATTACCAGCATGCTCGAGAAGCACTATCGCGATATTCAGGATTTCGAGTTCACCATTCAGGACGGCAAGTTGTTCATGCTGCAAACCCGCAACGGCAAGCGCACGGGTCCGGCCGCGGTACGCATCGCCGTCGAAATGGTGGGAGAAGGTCTCATCGACAAGAAGGAAGCCATTCTGCGCGTCGATCCGCAACAGCTCGATCAACTGCTGCACCCGGTGCTCGATCCCAAATCCAAAAAGGAGCTCACGCTGTTGGCGAAGGGCCTGCCGGCGTCGCCGGGAGCTTCGGTCGGGACCATCGTGTTCAACGCCAACGACGCCGTGGAGAAGTCCGCCAAGGCTCCCGTCATCCTGGTGCGCAAAGAGACCGTGCCCGACGATATTCACGGCATGGAAGTGGCCAAGGGCATTCTCACTTCGCGCGGCGGCATGACCAGCCACGCCGCGGTGGTCTGCCGCGGCATGGGCACGCCCTGCGTGGCCGGCGCCGAGGAAGTCACCGTCAGCGAGGCCAGGAAAGAAGTCAGCGTCACCATCAAGGGCAAGACCGTCACCCTGACGGAAGGCGACTGGCTGTCGCTCGACGGCTCCACCGGTGAAGTTTTTGCCGGCAAGGCTAACACCATGGATGCCGACCCGTCGTCGGGAGTCCTCAAGACGTTTATGAGTTGGGCCGACGAGTTCCGCGGCGGCTTTGGCGTGCGCGCCAATGCCGATATCCCGCGCGACGCGCAGGCCGCCCGCCGCTTCGGCGCCGAAGGCATCGGCCTCTGCCGCACCGAGCACATGTTCTTCGCCGAGGGCCGCATCGAACACATGCAGGCCATGATTCTGGCGCGCGACGAAAAGAGCCGCCGCAAAGCATTGCAGAAACTCCTGCCCATGCAGCGCGACGATTTCGCAGGCCTGTTCAAGGCCATGGACGGATTCCCGGTGGTGATCCGCACCCTCGATCCGCCGCTGCACGAGTTCCTGCCCAAGAGGGAAGACCTGATGGTGGACCTCGCCATCCTGCCCTATGCCGACATCAAGAAGAAGCGGGAATTCGCCGCTACGTACTCCAAGTTCGGCGCCGAAGTGAAGAACCTCAAGACGGTGCTCGGGGAATTGCTCAAGCGGGTGGAAGAACTGCATGAGTTCAACCCCATGCTGGGCCATCGCGGCTGCCGCCTGGGCGTCACCTATCCGGAGATCACGGAGATGCAGGCGCGCGCCATCTTCGAAGCCGCCGTCAGGGTAGCCAAGAAGGGTATCAAGGTGATTCCGGAGGTCATGATTCCGCTGATCGGCGGCGTCAAGGAATTGCAAAACCAGAAGGAGATCGTGGTGCGGGTCGCCACGGAAGTACTCGAAAAGGCCGGCATGAAGGACCTGCATTACATGGTCGGCACCATGATCGAGATTCCGCGGGCCGCTCTCACCGCCGACCTGGTCGCTACCGAGGCGGATTTCTTCAGCTTCGGCACCAACGATCTCACGCAGACCGGGATGGGTCTCTCGCGCGACGACTATACGAAGTTCCAGAAGGACTACGAAGCCCACAAGATCTTCGCCAACGATCCCTTCGCCGTTCTCGACCAGGAAGGCGTCGGCAAGCTGATCAAGATGGCGGTGGAGCTTGGCCGCAAGACCAATCCCAAGCTCGAAATCGGCATCTGCGGCGAGCACGGCGGCGAGCCGAGCTCGGTGCAGTTCTGCTATCGCATCGGTATGAACTACGTTTCCTGCTCCCCATACCGTGTGCCGATCGCGCGGCTGGCGGCGGCGCAGGCGGCCATTTCGGGCGATAAGTCCGAGACCCAGCGGACCGCGTAATCCTCATTGGCGGCGTGGACATGGTAATGTTGAAGACACGGCCATGTCCACGCTGTCCAAAACCTATCTGACACCCGAGCAGTACCTCGAAATCGAGCGCAAGGCCGAGTTCAAGAGCGAGTACTACCAAGGCGAGATGTTCGCCATGTCGGGGGCGCGGCGGGCGCACAATCTGATCTCCTGGAACGCAGGGGCTTCTTTACACCGGCAACTCCGCGGGCGGCCCTGCGAGACCTATCTCGGCGATATGCGCGTACTAGTTCCGTCCGCCGGCCTGTACACATATCCCGATGTCGTTATAGTCTGTAGCGAGCCCAAGTTTCAGGACAATACGTTCGATACCCTGGTCAACCCCACCGTCATTATTGAAGTCCTTTCCGAATCCACCGAATCCTACGACCGTGGCCAGAAGTTCGAGTTTTATCGCTCCGTGGAATCGCTTTCCGAATACCTGTTGATTTCCTCCCAACGGGCGAGCACCGAACTCTTCACGCGCCAGCCCGACGGCCGCTGGCTGCTCGCCGCCAAGTCCCGCCTGGAAGATTCGCTCGACCTGCAATCCGTCGGCTGCCGCCTCTCCTTGGCCGATCTTTACGAAAAGGTGGAGTTCTCCATGACGGAACCGGGCGTGCGACCGGCCCGGTCCTAGCGGTTGACCGCTGCGTTACTAAATACGATTTTTCTCATGCGCGTTCCTCTTGCAGTTCGTCGATCTGGTTGCAGAGCGGGGCGAGGCGAGTCGGGAGCTGCAAGCTGCGAGCTGCAAGCTACGCTGTTCGCTCGCGCCCAAGCCGCCAGACTTGGGCGATCCAGCACAGCGGCAAGACAATTGACGCGTATGTTTATGAAAAGAATGATAAAATAACATGTCGCTAATTGTCGTAGCCCATTCGCGCCTCAGGGAAAGAAAAATGATCGATTCTCGCAGATGCTTGATTGCAGCCGCCGCTCTGGCCCTCACCACCGGCATGGCCGGTGCGCAGACCTACCTGATTTCGACTTATGCGGGGGGATTGCCGACGCCGACTGCGGCCGTCGCGACAACCTATCCGATTCAGAATTCGAACGTTCAAAGTCTGAGCGCGGTTGCCACGGACCAGTTCGGTTACACCTACGTGAGCTCCCCGTCCAACTGCGTTTTCCGATTGGACCCGAGTACCTACCTGTCGCTGATTGCCGGCAATTGCAAGCTCGGATTTTCCGGCGACGGTTTGAGCGCAGTCAATGCGCAACTGAACAACCCGCAGGGCCTGGCTGTGGACAGTCTCGGCAACCTGTACATCGCCGACCGAGGCAACAACCGGATCCGCCAGGTTACCCCCGAAGGGATCATCACCACCGTGGCCGGCACGGGTGCTAGCGGCGGCGCCGGCGACGGCGGCCCCGCCACCAGCGCGCAATTGAGCTCTCCGCAAGCAGTCGCGCTGGACCCCGCCGGCAATCTGTACATCGCCGATCAGGGCAACAACCGAGTCCGCATGGTCGCCGCGCTGACCGGCATCATCACAACCATAGCCGGAACGGGCGCTTCCGGCAGCACCGGCGACGGTGGCCCCGCGACCAGCGCTACCTTGTTCCCCACAGCCTTGGCGTTGGATTACGCCGGCAACCTATATATCGGCGACGGAGCCTTCAAGGTCCGCAAGGTAAATTCGAGCGGGATCATCATCACCGTCGCGGGCACTGGCGTAAGAGGGTATTCGGGTGATACGGGACCGGCGACCTCCGCGCAGTTGAGCTTTCCGGCGGGAATCGCGGTAGATGCCGCCGGCAACCTGTTCATCGCCGACCGGTTCAATCAGGTGGTCCGCAAGGTCAGTGCAAGCGGGACCATTACCACCTATGCCGGCGGCGGCGGTGGCGGCCTGGGCGACGGCGGTCCGGCTACCAGCGCCAGGCTCTTCGGTCCGGCTGGCGTGGCGGTGGATTACAGCGACAACCTCTACATCGCGGATCTGTTACGAGTCCGTGTAGTCAATGCCGGCGGGACCATTAACACGGCCGTCGGAAGCGGCGCCGTTCCGTTCGGCGGAGACGGCGGACAAGCCAGTCTCGCCCAGTTCACCGGGAATTGGGGAATCGCCTTCGATGGCACCGGTAACCTCTATGTCGCGGACTCGATGAACTACCGTGTTCGAAAGATCACGCCGGCCGGCGTCATCTCCACATTCGCCGGCACCGGAAGCAACGTGGATTCCGGCGACGCGGGCCCGGCCACCAGCGCGGGAGTGACTCCCCAAGTCGTGGCTACCGACTCCACCGGAAACGTGTACCTCGCCGACAGTGGAGTGGTCCGCAAAATAGCCGTTGGCGGTATCATCTCGACGATCGCGGGAACCGGAAGCACGAGTGGGATCCTGTCTACCAATCTGGCTGGACTGGCCGTCGACTCCACTTTCAATGTGTACATTTCGGATACGGGGAATAACGTCGTCCGCAAATTGACACCTGTTGGGACCTTGAGCACAGTGGCGGGCACGGGAATCCTGGGATATTCCGGCGACACCGGACCGGGGACCAGCGCCGAACTGAACCAACCCGCCGGCTTGGCCGTGGGTCCGGACGGGAACCTCTACATCGCGGACACCGGAAATTTCCGCGTGCGCAAACTGGTGTTGACGCCTGGCGGGAACATTACCACCGTCGCCGGCAACGGCACTTCCGGCAATACCGGAGATGGAGCGGCTGCCACCCTCGCGGAGATCACGAATCCCTGGGGCGTGACTTTCGACGGAACCGGAAATCTCTACATCGCGACCGGGGGAAATACCATCCGCAAGGTGACTTTGGGAGGCATCATTAGCACCATCGCCGGAACCGGGGTTGCCGGTTACATCGGCGACGGCGGGCTCGCTACGTCCGCGCAACTGAACTATCCGTTGAGCGTCGCCGCGGACAGCGCCGGCAACATTTACGTTTCCGATTTCGAAAATAGCGCGGTTCGCATCCTGGCGCCGGCCGGAACCGAACCGCTGCTCGCCGTCTCCTCCACCCACACCGGTAACTTCAGTGTCGGCGAGACAAGTGCCGCTTTCACCGTCACCGCGACCAATGCCGCGTCGGCCGCCTCCACCAGCGGCACGGTTCACGTGACCGCAACTCTCCCGGCCAGCCTCACGCTCCTCTCCATGACGGGCACTGGCTGGAGTTGCTCCAGCACCTCTTGCACGCGCAACGACTCTTTGGCGGCCGGCGCCGGCTATCCGGCCATTTCCCTTCTGGTCAATGTGGCAGCCACTCCGCCCCCGCAAGTCACCAATCAGGTGACCGTAACGGGAGGCGGATCGCCGGGATCGAGCGCCGCGGATCCGGCTTTCGTGGGCCCAGCCACACCTTCGCTCGAAATCGTCTCCACCCACGGCGGCTCGTTTCCCGCGGGGCACGATGGGACATATACCATCGCAGTGGCCAATCAGCCAGCGGCGGTCGTTACCAGCGGCCTTGTGACCGTCACCGACACCCTGCCTGGCGGCTTAACCCTGCTTTCGATGGCGGGCGTGGGCGCCGGGTGGTCTTGTTCGTCCAACAGTTGCACGCGGAGCGATGCTCTGCCGGGCGGCGCGAGCTACAACGCCATTAGCGTCACGGTCAGCGTGGCATTGGGCGCGGGGCCGAGTGTAACCAACAACGTGATGGCGGTGGGGGGGGGATCGGCGACCGCGAACGCCAGCGACGTCACAGCCATCTCTCCCGCGGTCTCCTGCACCCCAACCGGAGACGGTGCAGCGAGTGTGGCCGATGTGCAGCTCGAAATCAACGAAGCTCTGGGCAACAATTCGGCGGTCAACGACTTAAATGGCGACGGCGTGGTCAATGTGGCGGATATCCAGATCGTGATCAACGCGGTGCTAACTTCAGTCTGCACAGCGCATTAACCCGCTTGTCTCACGCTCCGCGATCCGATATGGCGCAGCGCGGCCTTCCCTGCAAGCCCTCAGCGGCCCGGCTTCGGCTTTTAATGAGGGCGGGGAGGATTCGTCTGGCTTCCTCCGCCCCGAAAGCGGCGAGCCGCGACCGTAAGGGAACCGTAAGGGCCAGCGAAAGCGCCCGAGCTATCCCAGGGAGGTTTGGCACAGTACCAAACCCTTCCCAAAACGCAAGGCGCAATTATGATCCAACGGGCCCACGACAAAAAACTATGCGGCATTAAAACCGTAAGGGAGCGGAGGTTTCCGGAGAGTCTCTGCATTCCTAAACGTGAGAGTCTTTGCGAGCCGCGATTTTTCTCAGCCAGCCGGCCACGGCAGCGCCAACGAAACCCCGGAGTCCAAACGGCTCACGGCGTTGACTCAAAAGCTGAACGCTGAAGTTGGGGCGCATCGACGCCGGCAACGGCACGGGCTGCGTGGTGTTTGCGGATCAAACGCACTTGCACGGCCCGCTCGGACTGACGCTCGCGCCCACTGGCTACCTGATTACCGCCAACGGCGATGCGGTGAACCCGGGAGGCACCCAGAACGTACTCGTGGAGTTCTCGCATTACGGGAACCTGATCGCTCAATATGAACTCGACGCCGGCGCGCCGGGCGGCGCGTTCGGAGTCGCACGAGTAAGCACCAGTTCCCCGAGCTTCATCCGTTTTGCCGCCGTGGATGACGATCACAACACCGTGCTGTCTGGACCCTGCCCCCAGGCCTCTGATGCGCTGCCAGGTCCGATTCCATGCCTGCGGCTCGGGCGCATTGGACCGGCGAGGTCGAGGAGCGAAGTTTCGTCGGGTTCGGAGCCGGCCCACAGGAACATTTCGCGCACGGCTTCGTCTAACCTCCTGAAACGGCGTTCTGGAGGGCGCAAGCGTGGACGATTTCCTCCAAGACCTTCGCTACGGTTTCCGGACTCTCCGGAATAACCCCGCGTTCACCGCCATTGCGGTTGCCACCTTGGCAATCGGCATTGGCGCCAACCCGGCGATCTTCAGTTTCGTCGATGGCGTGCTGCTGAAGCCGCTTCCTTACGTGGAACCGGACCGGATCGTGCGTGTCCTGGAGAAGCCGCCCGGCGGCGGCAGGAACGGCATCTCGACCCTCAACTACCTCGACTGGCAGAAGGACAACACGGTCTTCGACTACATGGCCGCGCAGACCGGCGACTCGACTACCCTGACCGGCAACGGGGAACCCGCGCAGTTGCGCGCCTCCCTGGTCTCGCCGCACTATTTCGACATCTTCCGAATCGGGGCCGTCATCGGCCGGACCTTTGCGGCCGACGAGGACCAAGCCGGCAAAGATCGCGTGGCCATTCTCAGCCACGCGCTCTGGACCACCCAATTCGGGGCCGATCCGCACATCGTCGGAAGAACCATCCTGCTGGATGGCGAGCCGAACACGGTGATCGGGGTGCTGCCCGCCGGAGGCGCTTTCGACCGGGCTTACAGCCAACTCTGGCGGCCTTTGACGTTCAAGCCCTCGAACATGACGCGCAACTTCCACTGGTTTGGATCCTTTGCGCGGCTCAAGCGCGGCGTCACGCTGGAAAAGGCGCGTACGCAGATGGACGCCATCGGCGCCCGCATCGCGCACGATTTCCCCGACTCGAACAAAGGATGGGGCGTGAATGTGGAGCGCTACTCCGATGTCCTGGTGGGCGATCAGATGCGGCAGTCGTTGTACGTGCTGCTAGCGGCGGTGGGAATGGTCCTGCTGATCGGGTGCGCCAACCTGGCCAATCTGACTCTGGCGCGCGGCACGGCGCGGAAGCGTGAGGTCGCTATCCGCTCCTCTCTGGGCGCGGGCCGCGGGCGGCTGATCCGCCAGTTCCTGACCGAGAACGTGCTCCTGTCCCTATGCGGCGGATTGCTGGGGGTGGCCGTGGGGTATGCGACGATGGCCGGGTTGAAGGCGGCACTGCCGCCCTTCAGCTTCCCTCGGGAAGCCAACATCGCCATGGACAGCCGGGTGCGGCTTTTCGCCCTGTTCCTCTCGGTGTTCACCGGCGTTCTGTTTGGGCTGGCGCCCGCCCTGCACGCTACCCGGTTGAATCTGGCCGGCTCCATGAAGGAGAGCGGCCGCGGTACCAGCGGCGGCCGCGCCGGACAACGGGTCCGCTCCAGTCTGGTGGTCACCGAAATGGCGCTGGCCTTCGTGCTCCTCACCGGCGCGGGGCTGCTGATTCGCAGCTTCTTTGCGATGCAGAACGTCGATACCGGGTTCGATGCGAACAACGTAATTACCGCCGGAATGCCGATTGCCGACAAGCGCTTTCCGGATCCGGACCGGCTCAACGGCTACCTGCGGCAGATTGAGGCCAACATCGAAGCCCTGCCGGGCGTACGCGGCGTGGCCTTCACGTCGGCGCTGCCTATGAAGGGCTGGGGATGGGGAATGCCGTTCCAGATCGCCGACCACCCAATGGTGGACCGCGCCAACCGCAAAGCCTGTTTCTTCAAGATGGTCAGCCCGTCCTACTTCAGCGTGCTCGGCATGAAATTCCGCCAGGGCCGGGGGCTCGGCAAGAGCGATACGAAGGGCGCGCCGCCCGCCGCGGTGATCAACGAGACCATGGTCCGCAAGTACTTCTCCGGCGAACCACCGCTGGGAAAGCGAATTCTGATTCAGGAGATTGTTCCGGGCAAGACTCAGTTGGGACCGGAGATCGCTTGGGAAGTGGTGGGAGTGGTGGCCGACGAAAAGGTCAGCGATCTCGACGACAAAGGGGATAACCCCGGCGTCTACGTCAGCAACGAGCAGAGCCCGGTGTACTATCAGGCGCTGGTGGTGCGAACCGCCATCGCCCCCACGTCGCTGCAGCAGGCGATCGGCAAGGCGGTACACGAAATCGACAAGGACCAGACGCTCACGGACTTCAAGACGCTCGAGCGGATCAAAACCGAGTCGGTTGACGGCGACCGGCTGCAGTCCATGCTGCTGACGGTGTTCGCGACGATTGCCATGCTGCTCTCGGCTATCGGAATCTACGGCGTGATCTCGTATTCGGTGGTGCAGCGCACGCACGAAATCGACATCCGCGCAGCCCTGGGCGCCACCGCCGGCGACGTCCTGCGGCTGATTCTGAGGGGCGGAATGGCGATGAGCGGGTTGGGGCTGCTGCTGGGCTTGGGCGGAGCGCTCGGGCTGACTCGCCTCATGGAAGCGCTGCTTTTCGGCGTGGGCTCGCGCGATCCCGTGACGATCGCGGCAGTCGCCGGCATTTTGGCTGGTGTGGCAATCCTGGCGTGCTACATCCCCGCGCGGCGCGCCAGCAAGGTGGATCCGGTGGTGGCGCTGAGATACGAGTGAACTTGGGCCTCCGCTCACGAGCCGTAACAGCAGTGCCGAACCGCCGGCTCGTAGGGGTCAACTGTTCACGTAAGGCGTGCGGCTGCCTCCGGGCGTAACTCGGGACAAGCGTCCGCCCGTGCGCGTGGGAGGTCCCGAATTTTGCGGGAATGGTAGAATTAAAGCGGATTTTCTAGAATGGGAGAACGGCCGTGAGTCTCAACGTCAAAGATCCGGAAGCCCATCGTTTGGCCCACGCGATTGCCCGGGAAACCGGGGAGAGCCTTACCAGGGTGGTCATTGAATCCCTCAGGGAGCGGCACGCAAAGATCGAGAAACGCAAGGGCAAGGCAAGTTTGGCGGAGCTGATGGCCATCGCGAAACGGGCGTCGCGGGCCGTGAAGCGTCCATACGTCGAGCATGGCCAACTGCTCTATGACGAGCGCGGGCTGCCGAAGTGATTCTCGATACCTCCGCACTGGCCGCAATATTTTTTGGGGAGCCGGAGGCCGAGAACTTTGCACGCTTGATCCTGGCGGCGGATGTCTGCCGGCTCGGTGTCGTCAGCCATCTGGAACTCGCCATTGTCCTCGAACGGCAAGCGAGGCCGGATGCCGCCCGGCAGGCAGAGGCGTTTTTGCGAGCCGCTTCCATCGTCGTTGAACCCGTGTCCCTGCAGCAAGGCGCTTTGGCGCGTCAGGCCTACTACGACGTCGGGCGGGGAAGGCATCGGGCCCGGTTGACTTTCGGCGATTGTTTCGCTTACGCACTGGCGAAAGCGATGGACGAACCGCTGCTGTTTAAGGGGCAGGACTTTGCCCAAACCGATGTCCGCGTGGCGCGCGCAGATCACCTCTCCTGAGCATTTTGAGGCGCTCGCGCCGGTTGCGCGGCGGGAGTTTCGATTGGAAGGCGGGATATAGCGGAATTGTGATGCGATTGCTCCTCCCTGACGCTATGGTAGGTTCGGATTTCGCCGGTTGCACAACCATCTCCGGTCGATTGTCGGCCCATTTGGAAATTGTCTCCTCAGCCGTGTCAGCCCAACGCTAGGAACACGGCCGAGGAGGGTATCGGAGCTGGTTGTCAGTTTCCCGCCAGCTTCACGGTGTCGGTGAGCGGCAAGGTATGCGAAGAACCGCCAACCAGCACTTTGTGATCGCCGGGGACTACCTGCCAGCCGTCTTTCGCCGGCATTTTGGCTGGCGTGGCAATGCTGGCGTGCTGCCTCCCCGCGCGGCGCGCCAGCAAGGTGGATCCGGTGGTGGCGCTGAGATACGAGTGAACTTGGGCCTCCGCTCATGAGCCGTCAACGGCAGGTGGGAACGTGCCGCGGGGGGTCTGACGACGCGCCGAGTTTGGCCGTGTGGCGGGGCAGTCATTCTGACGTGAGCCCCCGATTGTGGGTACAATCAGGCTGGAAGTGGAAGTCCGTGAGCGCCCCAGGGAGGTCTCGACGATGCGCGTGCTCTATGTTGCCGCGGAATGTAAGCCTTTTTCAAAGGTTGGTGGAGTTGGAGACGTTGCCGGAGAGCTGCCGCCAGCACTTCGGGAGGAAGGTATAGAGATCGAGATTGCCACGCCGCTTTATCGCGATAAGATTGGCAGCTTCGCGAGTTCGCTCTCCTCCTCTGGCATTAGCTCCACAGTGAGTGATGCAGAGGCGGATCGGAGCGTGGAGTGGCTTTCCACTCAGTTGAAGGGCGTCCCGGTGTTCCTCCTCGACAGCCCTGATCACTTCCGGGGACCGGTGTATATCAGCAGCCCTTCGGATCGTCCGTACTGGGATGATGCGGTTCGGTTCTCCCACTTTAGCGCCGCTTGTCTCGATCTTATCGAACGACGCCAGCCAGATATAGTCCACGTCAACGACTGGGTGTTGGGCTATCTGATGGGGCTCATGGATCTACGAGGAATGCCCCAAGCACGGGTGCTCACCGTCCACAACGTCCAATACCAGGGCAATTTCTGGTCTGGGCTTTTGCGCCCTAACACCACCATGGAGAAGCTGGCGCTGGCGTGCGGCGATTCGTTCCGCGACCCACACGCTGGCTGGGACTGCGTAAACGCCCTGCGGTTGGGGCTCGAAAAGGCTCACATGGCCAACACCGTCAGTCCGAACTACGCGTGGGAGATGACCGGGGAGCCTGCCGACGATCGTTTCTTCGTCGGCGGTTGCGGCTTGGAAGAAATCGTCAGGGGATTATATCCGCAAAGGTTTCTGGGTATCCTGAATGGCTTCGAGTATAATCCTGGCCCCAGGGACGAACCTGCGTTTCGCGCTGCGCTTCAATCCAAGGCGCAAGCCCGCGCTCTTGTCGCCTCTGAATTCACGCACCCCGGGGACTTCCTGCTGGGGTTCGTTGGGCGGGCGGTAGAACAGAAGATCCGGTTGCTCTCGGAGCACCTTCGTGGCCGGCCGGTCCTTGAGCATCTGCTCGAAATCCCCGGCGTAAACCTGGCGCTGGTTGCCAGTGGCGAGGCGGCGTACGAATCGTTCCTTCGTGGCGTCCCCGAGGGGCGTGGCGGCGTCAGAAACTTCTCGGCTGTCATCCGGTTTGACCCGCAGAAGGCAGATCTCATCAGTCGCGGGTGCGACGTCTTTCTGATGCCGAGCCTGTTCGAGCCCTGTGGGATCACCCAATTGGAGTCGATGGCTAGGGGCACGCCTCCCCTGGTGCGTCGGACAGGCGGCCTTGCGGATACGGTGATTCCCCACACTGAACCAGGCGGCACAGGCTTCGTTTTCGACGGAGCGTCGAGAGAGGGTGTGCTCGATGCTCTCGTCGAAGCTGTGAAAAACGCGGCCGACATCGCAAAGGGTCAGCCGGCGAGGTTTCTTCAACTTCAAGAAAACGCTTTTCGCCAGCGCTTCTCTTGGCGGTCGGCCTCAATTCGGTATATCGACGAAGTCTACAAGCCGGCTCTGAGCAGCGCGCGAGCTACGCTTTCATAACCAGGAGGTCATAGCCTTTGGATCCTCTCAGACTTGGTTTTCGCAGCATCGTCGGAATCACGATGCCCGGCACAATTCTCGTTCTGTCGGTGCTTTACGGCCTTTGGGCGATAGATGCGCTCCCGCAGTCGGATGGCGGTTCTATCCACGCTGCTTTCTACGGCATCGGATTCTTGCTCGTCAGTTATGCCTTGGGCAGCATTTTGAGTTTGCGCGCCTCTGGGCGCACCGACAGACTATCCGCGCGCTTGATACCGCGCGAAAACAGGCCAGAGGGAGGCCTGACATTGGAGGGCGTCAAGAAGCGCTTGGAGGGTTTTTCCGGAGGCGATGCGGCGTGGCGATGGTTTTCAACCGCCAAAGAGAGCCAGGCGCCCATGCCCCCCGCGGACGATGGAATGCCCCTGCACCCAGGCCAATGCCGGAACCTGTGGGCTTTCGACGAGTTCCCCTACCCGTGTTGGTCCCTTGTCCGGTTGGGCCTGTGCTGCCCGAAGAAGGTTTTCATTTTCTATTGGCAGTTCCACAGGCAAATCCTTGCCCAGCTCTATCACTCGCCGCACTTCTTCAACTACTGCAAAATGGCTGTGTACTCGGGTAACGGCGCCGTTCCCAGCCCGCTCGCGGCGGAAATCCAGGAAGCCGAGAGCAACTTTCGCTTTCTCGCCGGAGCGTTTGACGCCCTGGTGATTTCCTCGGCGATCCTCGTCGGCATGGTGCTCCATCTCTATTTTGGACTCTATTTTGGAGCTCAGAGTCCGCTCTGGGTACTTCTACCGGTGGTCGCAGTTGGCGCGCTTGTGGTAGTGCCCCCGGGAGCCACGAAGAAAGAGACAGCGCCGATTCCCACCGAGGTCAGTACTCCTGGCAATCCGTTCTATCGAGCGTTGAAGGACTGCGTTGTTTGGCTGTTTGGGGCCATTCGGCGTTTCAGCCGCAGTCGGCAGTGTGTCCTTTACGCCTTTCGCGCCGTCGGCTTGTTGGCCTTTTTGTGTCTGATCCTTTCTCAGTTCCCCGTGCCGTCAGGCACGCACGCCACCGCCCATCAGGCGGGCCGTTCCCTTTCGTCCGCTCAACCCAAGTCCCTTGGTCTAATCGCAATGGCCATCGCGGAGTACTGTCTTGCCTGGGCAATAGTCTCGCAAGGGCTGTTGCGAAGGCGTCGCCATGCAGAAGTGGCAGCCGTGATGGACGCTTTTTTCCTTACGTGCTGCGGAAAGGATGGCGCGAACGAACCGTCCAGCGACGAAGAGGAGAATAACGAGCCGCGCGGCGCGCCAGCAAGGTGGATCCGGTGGTGGCACTGAGATACGAGTGAACTCCGCGCCGTGTGGGGGGGATCCGGCGTGGGCATCAAGCATCTCCGACCGGTTGACGGTCCACTGGGAAATGGTCTCCCTGCCGTATCCGGCCAACTCTACGAAGGCGCTACACTGAAAGAGGATGGCGCTGGGATTCGTATCAAGAGCGTGGCTATGAAGACGTACAACTTCAAAGTAGTGATCGAGCCCGACGAGGATTTCGAGGGGCGTCGTTTGGGCTGGCATGCCTATTGCCCGGCGCTCAAGACCCTCGGCGGCGCCACATGGGGCGAGACCCGCGAAGAAGCCCTGAAGAACATCAACGAAGTTGTCCGCATGATCGTGGAGGAGTTCATCGAGGAAGGCAGGCCGTTGCCAGAGGGTCCCGAAGATTCCGTCCAGGTCGAAGAAGTCTCGCAGGAACAGCACCGCATTGCGGTTACTGTCTGCCAACCATGGCCATCGACTATAGTGGCCTCCATGCGCTTACCGCGAGAGATCTGATAGCCGCCCTCAATCGGGACGGCTTTTCTTTCGTCCGTTAGGCCGGCTCTCACCAGCGCTATAAGCATGCCGACGGCCGCCGCGTCACCATTGCGCCGCACGGCCGAAGCGGCACCTTCGCGAGGAAGACCCTGAAGATCATTCTTGAGGACCAAGCCCAATGGACCGAGGCGGATCTGATCCGGCTCGGACTCCTGAAACGGTAACGCGATCAGCCGCGACATCACGGACGCCCGGATTAGTTGAGCCCACTTCTGCCGTGGAAGGCGCTCCCACTGGATTTTTTGGCATTTTTCAACGGCCCAGAATCAGGGTCCGGAACTCATCCACCATTCGGTCCTGTTCCTTCGGATCATCCTTGACAAGGTTCTCCTTCAGCTTTCGGAAGAACTCGCGCTTTCAATTCGACTGATTTTCCAGGCCAAGGCGCACGAGCGCGGCAATCGCCTTGCTCATGCTGGCGTCAACCGTCTCGGCGTACCGCTCCACCTGAGTAGCGATCGCGGCTGGAAGGCCGACGCTGTAGCGCGGTCCGGGCTTACCCCGGCGGTCGGATTTAGATTTTCGCAGACGGGCTCTTCGGCCGCTCGTTGGCGTGTCTGCTTTTGAGTGAGGCATATAGCCTCAGTATGCCTCATCTTGCATTATCCACGCAAATGCTATGCCGGGACTCTCGCCAATGTGAGCTGGGATCGCTAACCTGCCGGATTGCTCGTTCTGCAAAGGGCGACGCTCGTCGCGGCAATCACCGATCTGTGCCCAGTCAGGTTTTGGCAGCCTCAGTAACTTTCCGGACATGGGAATCCATGCGGGTGATCTCTTAGAAGGCCGTTTCGGGGCCTCCTGAGCCCGCAGAAGTCCGAGATGGCGGCTACCTGTCAACGTGGCGAGCGGGCGTTTCGATGATTCTGCTCTGAGGTTCTCTCGAATCGAAATTACACGCTCGACGCAGCATCGAGCTCCAGGAGAAAGTAAAGGCTGTTGTTTCTTGTCGACGTAGGGGTCGTTACCGCAGCCAAGAAGCCCTTTAGTCCTTCGTTCACTAATCCTACTGTTCCACTGATCTTTAGAAGTCCTGCGATTTCTGGGGGAAGCACTCCACCAACAATCCCGATAGACAGAAGTGCCGCTGGTACCCCAACGGAGATCACCGCGTTCCTCCGATTCCGCCTTCGCTCGTTTTCGGTTTCGCTCTTGAGTTTGTCTAGTCGTGGGCGCAGGACATCAAGGTATATCTGCCGAGCATCGGCGTTCGAAACCTCGCCGCCACGCTGCAAGTGCTCAGAAATGATACTCCGAATCGTGTTCCGATAATCGAGAAAGCTTTGGTGCTCCCTTTGCCGAATCGCTAAGACCGATGATAGCGGCACGTCCATGAGCGTCGGGATCGCGTGGGTAAGATGCGCGCACAGAGCCGCCGTTCGCCGTTCGAGCTCGTGATCAGGACTGAGCTTTGAGAGAAACTCGGCTTCTCCCCTCCTGCCCATCAGATAATTCAGCGGGCGGAGCGCTCCCTCGATCTGTTGGTGAATTACGTCCACAGCAATTGTTTCGAAGATATCCTCGATCAGGTGAGAGTTCCTGAGCGCCCGGATTGATAGCCTGGCAGCCTCGGCATCTTCATTAAGGCATCTAAGGCTATTCGGAAGCCTCTCTGGCAGCTCGTCGTAGGTTTGTACTAACGCACCGTGTTCGACGTATTCGATTGGCCCTTCGATTCGGAATCCAGGTTTCGATCTGTGAGGCAGGTACGTAGCCGTGAATCTCTTGAAGTGCTCGGCAGCTAGACGTTTGGCAATTTTGGCGACGGCCTCCCCAGCCGGGAGCATCTGCATGCAGTGGTTGCAGCGGGTTTGGAGGAATAACCGTACGACCTGTGCCTCAATGACCGGTCTCAGCTCGATAATCGTGACAAGCCGTTCAAGAAAATCCTCCCGGGCCCTGGCAACGCCCAACTCGGGGTATAGATGGAACCCGAACGGAACAGCCACATAGTCGCAATACAAGGCAGAATACCGAGCTAGAAACGTAAGACGTCGCTCCCGGCAATCAAGTGCCACGCATCCTGCGTCGGCCCGCACTGACGCGCTCGCAAGGAAGCTGAACGGATCGGCCCAAGATGCTGTACCCGTGTGAAAACGAGAGTCCTCGTGGATAATAGCGTCCGTGATCTCGCTGGCCAAAGCTACTATCTTCCGGAGCGGCATCCGCTCAAGAGTCGCCCACGCCGAGTCCAGTGTGGTCAAACCGTGCCTGTCAAGCGTCTCGATAATCTTGTTCATCGACGATCCCGTTCCCATTTTATCGCTCTCCTGTGTGACGAATCGATGCGGGCGATCGCGGAAGCGTTCGGCACGGTCGTGCAACGACGGCGCCAGACGCCCTAGAAGGCTCTTTACACCGGCCAATCTGCTTGCTCCGCAGTTTTCAGCGTAAGCGACTTAGAATCAGCAGATTGGCCGGTATAAAGGGACTTAACCGGTCCAATCTGTGCGCGCGCCCGCAACTTATACGTCCTGCGGAGGTTAGATCCAGCGCGGGCATCATGATTGGCCCGCGAAGTCGCGATCTGGGAAGCATGACACGCGGCGCGGATCACTCCCGGAAACGCCGGTCACGTCAGACCGTGGCGCCACCCTGCGACGAGTGCGTTTCGGCCCCCGCTCGCTCGGCGCCGATTACACCGCGATCCGTTCCGGCTGGCCCATGGGAACGGGTAAACATCGGGATTTCACTTGGCCGGCCGAGCGCCGCCGAACTTGCTTGCGCCGACCGCGGCGTCGGCGCGAACGAACAATTCCTCGTTGAGCCGGCCGGCAGCGTGGCGCGGGCCTAGGCTAGCGATTCTTCGGCGCGGCCGCTTTCGCCTTCTCGCGCTTGGCGATTTCTTTCGCGCGGAATTTCGCGATGCGTCCAACCAACTTCACGGGGACGGGCTCGGACAGCGGGAAGCGGATCGTGCCCTTGTCGACCTTGTAACGTGCAAGCTCTTTCTGGAAGGCCGCGACCACCTGCTCAGTGGCGGCGTAGATCGAGTAGTGCTGCTTCCACACAGCAAAGTAAAGCAAGCGACCACCGTCCAGCGTGTACGTGGGCATCTTGTACGAGATGACCTCCCGGGCTAACGGTACGGCCTTGCGTATAGTGCTGCGCACGCGCCCGAGTATGCCCCGCACGGCCTCGGGTTGCGAGGCAATGTAGTCGTCCACGGATTTGAGGTCGGTCTTGGCCATTAGGGATTCCAGTCTTCCGGCCCGGCTCCAGGAGTCTATCGGCGATGAAGGCGCGCTGGAGCACTACGGATTATCTCACGAGGAATCGGTCCAGGCCCGCCGTCAACTGGCCGCATCAACCCCTAGACGGTGGAGGTGGCGCCAAAGGAACTCGATCGCGATCTGGGAAGCTGCTCAACCATCTCCGGTCGGTTGACGAACCACTTGGAAATAGCCTCCTCAGCCGTGTCAGCCCAACTCTACTGCACGGCCGGGGAGGCTGTCTGAGACGGATTCTCAGTTTCCCGCCAGCTTCACCGTGTCGGTGAGCGGCAAGGTATGCGAAGAGCCGCCAACCAGCACTTTGTAATCGCCGGGGACTACCTGCCAGCCGTCTTTCTGTTCGTTAAATACCGACAGGAAGAGCGGCTCCACGCTGACGGTTACGGTCTTGCTTTGGCCGGGCGCCAGTTCCACTTTGTCCCAGCCGATCAGCCGTTTGGGTGGTTCTCCGGTTCCCGACGGCAGCGACGCGTAGACTTGCGCGATCTCCTGGCCGCCACGCTTGCCCGTGTTCTTCACCGAGAAAGTGACGGTCACACCGCTACCCGTTGCCGCGACCTTCAGCCCGGAATATGCGTAGGTGGTGTAGGAAAGCCCGTAGCCGAAGGGGAAGAGCGGCTCCTTGTTCTCGGCGTCGAACCACTTGTAGCCCACCTTGAGGCCTTCTGTGTAGGGAACGTCAAACGGCGGCATGCCGCCGCGACCGCCACGGCCTCCACCGCCGCCCGCGGCTCCGGCCGCGAGAGGAACCGCGCCGATGGCTCCAGGAACCCCAGGGGCAATCGGCGACGGCGCCGACCCGTTGGCCATGCCACCGGGAACCGTTATTGGCGCCGCGGGAGGCGCCGCTGTCAGATTCATTCCGGCGATCTGCGGATGCGGCAGGTCCGCGTCGCTCTTCGCGAAGGTGACCGGCAGTTTGGCCGACGGATTCACTTCGCCGAAAAGGATGTTGGCGATGGCTTCGGCCCCGCGAGTGCCGGGGAAGAAGGCTTCCAGTACGCCGCTCACGTTGTTGATCCAGGGCATGGTCACCGGCCCGCCGGTTTCCAGC
>Ga0182018_10002205_pt1 | contig 20115 bp, 21 predicted proteins | sample 812P2MmetaG_FD_120490 | JGI IMG/M metagenome (GOLD analysis project Ga0182018, IMG submission 120490) | Permafrost microbial communities from Stordalen Mire, Sweden - 812P2M metaG | ecosystem: Environmental > Terrestrial > Soil > Wetlands > Permafrost | place: Sweden: Stordalen | collected...
GCTTCGAAGTGGCAACGATATGCTCGCGATAAAGGCGAGCCTAGATCATCACAGAAGCCCCTTAAACCACTGGGCGGCCGAAACGCACGGCGATAAGTCCGAGAGCCCGGCCGCCCGCAACGCTTTCAGATTTTCCCTGATGTCACGCCCGTAGTGTCTCCCGCGAGCGATTCATGCAATCCCGTGAATGCGTTCCGGCTCCAGGCCGCTGAGGACTACATCTCGCAGCCCCAGGGTATTACCCCAGAGCCGTTTGCGGCGCTCCGCCCGGCTAATTCCCTGGCGGGCAATTACACAGCCCGCGGCGTTGCCAAATAAGGATCGCGCGCAGATGTGCAGAGTTGGATACCACTCCTGCGATCCCTTCCGCCACAGGTAGAGCGGATTCACCAACTGCGCATAGCCCAAGCGGACAGAAGATACTCGGGAAGCGCCAGCCCGGAGGTGTACCAGTAAGCACCGGTCGACCGTCATCAGTAAGCCGAAACGTTTGCACTGTACGCTGAAGTCAAAGTCTTCGTACACTCCGTAGAGGCTCAGCCGCTCGTCAAATTTAACCTTTTCGACAACGTCTCTACGCACAGTCATGTCGAAGCCCGCCAGTGCGAACCGTGGCCGATGCCCGGGGGGCGGCCTCAAGGGGCGGTCCGTCAACAGCCGCACGGCCTCATGGCGGGTAATTTCGCCAATCAGTCTGCCGTCCGCGACCGGGTGTCCCGACACGCCCGCAACCTCGGTATGCTCAGACAGGAAGGACCGGCAGCGCAAGAGGTATTCGGGGTGTAACTCAACGTCGTCGTCGAAGAAGCTGACTAGCGTGCAGTCGGATCGAAGACCGGCAATGGCCGTGTTCCGTTGCTGTGTCAGGCCCTCTGGCCCAACTACTACACGGACGCCCGGAATCCTAAGAGTCGGTTGTGTCACGTCCCGCTCCGGCTCTGCTACGGAAATCAGGATCTCGTCCGGTTTCAGCGATTGATTTGTGAGGCTGATTACAGTCTCGTGCAGGACACTCGCGCGGTTAGCCGAAGGTATTATGGCTGTCAGCATGGTTCCAGCCCGGAAGTGAACCTTCCCTACTATCACCTAAGTCACCACCCGAATGCAACCCATGCAGGTACTCGGAAGCACATCGATCTGCCTCCGCGCGCCTCACTTACATGCCGGCACGGTCAGAGTTACCGCCCCTAGTGGACTGAGCGCTTGCTTGGCTAACTCACCATTCAGATTCGCTAAGTCCGTCTTCATCAATTCATTCCAGCTCTGTACGGCGGTCGCCAACTCGTGGCAGGACGTTTCGTACGCCGTCTGCATCACCGGAGTGGGCGCTTCGTCCTGCCCATCGACAAGTGTAGCCAAAGACCCCAAACTCCGGTTCAGGGCCGTGAACGCCGGAGCCTGCCGAACGCCTCGTCCACCGCCGCCCCCGCCGAAGCCGCCCTCCGACCCTTCGAGGCGCAGCAACTTCTGGTCGAACTCCTTCAATGCGGTCACTGCCGCCGCGGCTGCTTCCCCGTGCTTCTCCAGTTCCTTCTGGTCCCCCGCGATGGTCTGCCGCAGCACCAGCGCTTTCTTGTAGTCCTCGTAACTCAGCGCTACCAGGTCGACCAGCTTGGTCTCAAGCTGGAATTCCTGCCCGAGCGCCTCGTTCGAAACATCCACGCGCGGATCCATGGTCACCTCCAGCGGTTGCTCGAAGGTCCGTCCGCCCGCCGTCAGGCGCACCTTGTAGCTTCCCGGAGTCACCAGCGCTCCCAGTGGCAGGCCGGGGCTGTTCTGGTAGAGCGCGGAGATGGCATACTCGTGCCGCAATACCGGCGGCGCAGTGGTGTGCAGATCCCACACGAAACGGTTCATTCCTGGGATCTTCGTGAGCGGGTCGGGATGACCCAACCAGTAGTCCGGAACGTTGGGCGGCGCTTCGGCCGAAGCCGTCTCGGCTTTAGTGGAGAACTCCCGCACCACCTTTCCGGAGCTGTCGTAGATCGCCAGCTTGACGTCCTCCGCCGGCGCCGACCCCAAGTAGTAATCGATAATGGCGCCATTCGGCGGATTCTGTCCCGCCGGCATCTCCGGCGGCAGCGGCGTGTCCTGGTTCATGTCCAGCCGTACCCGCAGCGCCTTCGCCGGTTTGAACAGGAGCGCCGCCGACGTGGCCACGCCGCCATCCATCTGGCGCAGCGGCGTTACGTCGTCCAGAATCCAGAAGGCCCGGCCATAGGTGCCCGCCACCAGGTCGTCGCCATGCACCACCAGGTCGCGCACCGACGTGGTGGGCATATTGAGTTGCAGCGGCATCCAGTGGCCGCCTTCGTCGAAGGAAACATAGGCCGCGTTCTCCGTTCCCGCATAGAGCAGGCCCTTGCGCACCGGATCCTCCCGCACCACGCGCGCGAAACAGCCGTCGGGGATTCCCGCGGAGGTTTCCTGCCACGTCTTGCCGAAGTCGTGCGTGCGGTAGAAATGCGCGCGGAAATCGTTCTCCTCATGACGGTCCACGGCAGCATACGCGGTCCCCGCGTCGAAGTGCGACGCCTCCACCATGCTGATCTGCGTGGTCTGCCCCATTCCGGTGAGCGAAACCTCCTGCCAATTGGCTCCGCCGTCCTTGGTAAGTTGGATCACTCCGTTGGTCGTGCCCACCCAGATCAGGCCCGCCGTCACCGGCGAGAGCGAGAACGTGTTAATAGCCGCGCGATTGTTCGGCTGGATGGTCTCCTGCTGTTCCTGCGCGCGCGGCCTGGCAGGGGTGGCGCCGGGTTGGGCCGCATCTGTGGGAGTCGGCTCCGCGGCAGAGTCGGCCCCAGCCTTCTTGGTCAGGTCCGGGCTGATAGCTTTCCAATGCACCCCGCCATCGCGCGTCTCCATCAGGAACTGCGAGCCCCAATACAGCGCATGTTGGTCGCGCGGCGAAAAGCCCAGCGGCGGATTAGTGGCCGTACGGTACGTGGTGTCTCCCCGGCCGCCAACGCTCGGCGACACCGTGGCCACCTGGCGGTTGCTGCGGTTGATGCGCACGATGCCGCGGCTCGGCCCGCCGGCGTATACCAGGTTGTTGTTCAGCGGATCGGGCACAATGTAGCCGAATTCGTACCCGCCCACCGGATCCCAGTCCATGAACGTGATCTCGCCGTAATCGCCGCGGCTCAGGGTGCCCACCGATCCGCTGTCCTGCTGCGTTCCGTACACCCAATAGGGATACCGGTTGTCGGTCGAGAGATGATACATCTGTCCGGTGGGCTGGTTGTACCAGGAACTCCACGTCTTGCCGCCATCCATGCTGATGGTGGCGCCCTGGTCGCTCGACAGGATCATGCGGTCGGAATCCATGGGGTCAATCCACAGCGCGTGGTTGTCGTCGCCGCCGGGTGCGCCCTTGTACGAATCGAAGGTGCGGCCGCCGTCCGTCGAACGGTAGAGCGAAGTCTGGGCCACGTAGACCACGTCGGAGTTCTTCGGGTCGAGAAAAACGCGGCTGAAATACCCGCTTCCCGTGACGCGCGAATCCTGCGTGCTGCGGCTCCAGTGCGCGCCGCCATCGTCCGAGCGGTACAGTCCGCCTCCGCCACCTCCGCCACCAGCGCCACCGCCGGCCACGATCGCGAACACCTTCTGCCCGCCTGCCGCCACGGCGACTCCGATGCGTCCCATCCGCCCGGCCGGCAGCCCCTCGGTCAGTTGCGTCCAATTCTCGCCTTCATCGGTGGTTTTGTAGATGCCCGCGAACCCCGTAGCGTCGATGGCTCCACGGCCGCCCGGACGTGTGTAGTGTTCCCACAGCGTGGTGTAGCCGATCTTCGGATTGTCCGGCGCAAACACGATGTCCACGGCCCCGGTGATGTCGTCTTTATATAGGACCTTATTCCATGTCTTGCCGCCGTCGGTGGTCTTGAAAACGCCGCGCTGCTCGTTCTTCGAATAGGTGCGTCCCAGCGCTGCCACCAGAACGATGTCGGGATCGTGCGGGTCCACCCACATATTCCCGATGTGCTCGGTCTCGTCCAGGCCGATATGCCGCCACGTTTTGCCGGCGTCCGCGGACTTGTAGACGCCGTTGCCGAAGTTGACCGATCCGCCCACCATGCTGACGTCGCCGGTACCGAAGTAGACGATGTTCGGATTCGACGGGGCCACCACCACGGCGCCGATCGAGGAAATCGGCACCTGGTCGGAGATGGGCATCCACACCACGCCGCCATCCACGGTCTTCCAGAGACCCCCGCCGGGCGTCCCAATGTAATAGACCGCCGCATTTCCGGCGATTCCGGCCGCCGCCGTAACCCGTCCGGCGCGGAACGGCCCGATCTGCCGCCACCGCATGGCCTGATACAGATTCGGATTTACGGGTTGTGCCGCCAGCGGATACACGGCAAACGAAAGCAATAGTAGACGAGACAGCATGGGGAAATTGTACATCAGCCGTCAGCCCACCTCGCATTTTCCCCTTGACACCCGAACCGGTTCCAGGGTGCATACTACCCTCAAGGCATGTCGTCGCAGTCGTATCTTCGATCCGGAGAGCTGGCGCGCTTGGCCGGAATCAGCGCCGATACGCTGCGTCACTACGAACGCATGAAGGTGCTGGCGGCTCCGCGGCGATCCGCCGGCAACTACCGTCACTATCCGCCTGAAGCCCTCGACCGGGTCCGTCTGATCCGCCGTGCGCTGGCGGTCGGCTTCTCACTTCCGGAACTGGCCAGGCTCCTCCGGGTCCGCGATGAAGGCGGCGCGCCCTGCCGCCAGGTCCGCCGGTTGCTGGACGAAAAGCTCCACCAACTGGAGCTGCGCATCGCCGATCTTATCGAGATGCGCGATCACTTGCATACGGTGCTCGACGATTGGGACCGCCGTCTCTCGCGAACCGCCGATGGCCAACCCGCGCGCCTGCTGGAGGCGCTTACTCTGCCAAAGGAATCAAACCATGAAGAAGACTCTTACTCTCACCCTGCTTCTGACCGCGGCTCTGCTGGCCGCCCGCCAGGACACCAGCCACCACGACGGCGTCAATAACCGTGGGGACCACGTCATGGGATTCTCCCATGAGAAGGCCACGCACCATTTCCTGCTTTGGAAAGATGGCGGCGTCATCCAGGTGGAAGCCAACTCCGCCGACGATACCGAAACCCGCGATGCCATTCGCTTTCACTTGCAGCACATCGCCGGGATGTTCGCGGCGGGCAACTTCCAGGCCCCCATGCTGATTCACGGCCAGACGCCTCCCGGCGTTCCGGTGATGATCCGGCTGAAGGACCAGATCGCCTACACCTTCGCCGCTACCGGCCGCGGCGGCAGGGTCCTCATCGCCACCAGCAACCCCGAGGCCCTGAAGGCCATCCAGGAATTTCTGAAGTTCCAGATCGCCGACCACCAAACCGGCGACCCGCTTACAGTTTCACCACGCTGACGCGATGCTACTGTTTAGGAATGCCAGGCTCTGAACGGAAATCCTCCGGCGTTCCCGGTTTTCGCGTGCGCGCCTTCTGGCCGCGGCCGGATCTCGACATGTTGGCGGCTTTCGGTTCGGCGTCCAGCGCGCAGGTCGCCGACGCCATGTCGCGCCTGGGCGCCATGGATGGCGGCATCCGGCCCGTCTGGCCTTCGCCGCGCATCGTCGGACCGGCCATCACCGTGTGGTGCCACTCCGGCGACAACCTGATGCTGCACAAGGCGCTCTCGCTGGCGCGGCCTGGCGACATCGTGGTGATGAACACCCAGGGCAACACGGTCAACTCGGGATTCGGCGAATTGTTGGCCACCAGCGCGGCCAAGATCGGAGTGAAGGGCGCGATTGTGGATGGCGCCGTCCGCGATGCCGACGCGCTGGAGGCTTTGCGCCTGCCAGTCTACGCGCGCGGGTTGAGCGCGAGTGGCTGCAATAAAGACGGCGCCGGGGAAGTGGGCGCCATCGTTGCCTGCGGCGGAGTGGCCGTGCGGCCGGGCGACGTGATCATTGCCGACCGCGACGGCGTGACAGTGGTGCCGCTGGAAGATGCCGCCGAAGTGGCCGCGCTCGCGCGGGCACAGATGGAACGGGAGCAAGCGCGGATGGAAGAGATCGAAAAGGGCGTGCTGGTGCGGCCGGAGATCGACGAAGCGCTGCGCAAACGGAAGATTATCGAATGAATCGGCATTGGCTGCTGGCGGCCATACTGGCGCTGGCGGCGTTGCTGCGGCTCTTCCAGCTCACGGCCTTTCCGCCGGGTCTGTATCCGGACGAGGCCATGGATGGAAATGACGCTCAGGAGGCCCTGGAAACGCACTCCTTCCGGGTGTTCTACCCGGAGGACAACGGCCGCGAGGGTCTGTACGTGAATGTGGCGGCGCTTTCGATTGCGGTGTTCGGCAACCAGGCGTGGGCGCTGCGGCTACCGGCGGCGATCTTCGGCATCCTCACGGTGTGGGGCCTGTACCTGCTGGGGGCGGAATTCATTTCGGTACCGGCGGGATTGCTGGCGGCCTTCTTTCTGGCCACCAGTTTCTGGCATCTGGTCTTCTCGCGGATCGCGTTTCGAGCCATCGCCGCTCCGCTGTTCCTGGTGTGGAGCCTGTACCTGCTGCTGGTGGCGTTCCGGCGGGCGCACATCGGCTGGATGATCCTGGCCGGCGCGGTGTACGGACTGGGGTTCTACACCTACCTGGCATATCGCGTGACGCCGCTTGTGGTGATCGCGATATGGATTGCGAAAGGGCGGCGGGGGAAGGGACGGGCAGTCTGGATTTTCGCGATTGCGGCGGCAGCGGTGGCGGCGCCGCTTGCGGTGTATTTCTTCGCGCATCCGGGCACGCTTTGGGGACGCGCGGCTCAGGTGTCGGTGTTTGACGGACCGCGGCCTGCGGTCGAGATCCTTTTGAACTGCTGGCGGACGGCGCGGATGCTGTTCACCCGCGGGGACCACACCTGGCGTCACAACGTGGCCTGGCGAGCCGAGTTGTTTTGGCCCGTGGCCGCTTGCATGGTGCTGGGCGTCTGGATTGCTTGGAAACGGCATCGGACAATTCTCTTCTGGCTGGCTCTGGGAATGGTTCCCGCGGTGTTGGCCACGGAAGCGCCTCACTCTTTGCGCGCCATCCTGATGCTACCGCCCGTCTGTCTTCTGGCGGCGCTGGGCGCGCAGGAGGGATACGCATGGCTCAATCGAACCGTGCCGACCCGCGGACTGCATGCGGTCGCCGCCGCTTTTGTACTGGCTCTCTGCTACGAGCCGTACCACACCTATTTTGATGTCTGGGCGCGGAATCCGAAGACCGCCGAGGCGTTCGACTTCCGGTACACCGAACTGGCCCGCCGCATGGAGGCCGCGCCGCCGGAGCAGCCCAAACTGGTGGTGGCGCCGTCTTCCGGGATGCTTGTGAACGGTCTGCCGATCGAATTGCAACCCATCATGTTCCTAACTGGAAGCTACACTGCGCGGCAACAGGGCGAAAAGCGGATTCGCTATATCACCGGGCAACCCTTGTATCTCGAACCCGGGACGGCGATCTTCCGAATGCCGTAGCCCCGTGACGAAAGCTGATAAGATGTTGAGCTGAAACATGGATCACATCCTCTCCATCGTTCTGTTCACGCCCCTGGCGGGTCTTCTGGTGCTTTTGTTCATTCCCTCGTCGAATGAGCGCGCCATCAAGCTGTGGGCCAATGCGGCAGCGTTCCTCGGATTCCTGGTGTCGTTGCCGCTGGTCTTCAATTTCGACCGCACCAGGGACTTCCAGTTCGTGGAGAAGGCCGACTGGATTCCGTCCATCGGCGCTTCGTACCACATCGGCATCGACGGGCTGGGACTGCTACTGGTCATGCTGTCTACGCTGATCGGCTTCGTCGCCATCCTGTCAAGCTGGAATGCCATCCAGAAACGGTTGAAGGAGTATTACGCCTTCTTCCTGCTGCTGCAGACGGCCATGCTGGGCGTATTCGTGGCGCGCGATTTCCTGCTGTTCTTCGTATTCTGGGAAACCGTACTGGTGCCGATGTACTTCATCATCGCCATCTGGGGCGGTGAGCGCAGAGTGTATGCGGCCATCAAGTTCATGATCTTCACCTTGATCGGCTCCGTGCTGATGCTGCTGGGCATTCTGGTTTTGTACCAGCAGCACATCGTGCAATTTCAGACTCCCAGCTTCGATATTCCCGAGCTGATGCAGACCCACGTGTCGATCCCCATTCAGTGGTGGGTCTTCTGGGCGTTCTTTGTCGGCTTTGCGGTGAAGGTGCCGATGTTCCCTTTCCACACCTGGCTGCCCGACGCCCACACCGAGGCGCCGACCGCGGGTTCCGTGATTCTGGCGAGTGTCCTGTTGAAGATGGGGACGTACGGGTTCCTGCGGTTCTCGCTGCCGCTGCTGCCTGAATCGGCCAAGAACGGGACGGTGATCACGATTGTGGCGGTGCTCTCAATTATCGGCATCGTCTATGGCGCTCTGGCTTCGCTCATGCAGAAGGATTGGAAGAAACTGGTGGCCTATTCTTCGGTGAGCCACCTGGGCTTCTGCACGCTGGGAATTTTTTCGTTGAACCCCGCGGGCATTTCCGGGTCGATCATTCAACAGATCAACCACGGCATTTCCACCGGCATGCTCTTCCTGATTGTCGGCGTGGTGTACGAACGGCGGCACACGCGCGCCATTTCGGAATACGGCGGTCTCTTGAAGATCATGCCGATCTTCACGCTGATATTCGGCATCGCCGCCCTCAGTTCCATGGGGATGCCGCCGTTGAACGGCTTCATCGGCGAGTTGACCATTCTGGGCGGGGCGTTTCAGATGTCGCACGTATGGGCGTTCTGGGTGGCGGTTGGAATCGCGCTTGGGGCAGCCTACTTATTGTGGCTATTCCAGCGCACCATGCTGGGCGAGGTGAGTGAGAAGAACCGTTTGCTCAAGGATCTTTCGTGGAGGGAGATTGCGGTGTTTCTCCCGCTGGTGGTGTGGGCGTTTTGGATTGGTCTCAGCCCGCAGCCGTATTTCCGCATTCTGGATCGCTCCACGGCGACGATCGTCGAGCGCGTGCATCCGGGGTATTATGCGGAACGGCACTTACCGAATCCGCTGGATGAGAACGCTCCCCGGGCGGATCTGCGATAAAGGGGCGATTCGGGTCGAGCTTCATCGAGGCCGGCACATCCTGCGAGGAAAGTGGACCCACCTCAGCCAGACTGGTAATTCGCTTCCTGGCAATGATGGCGGCAGGTTGCGGGTAAAATGGCGGGATCGCCACTCCAGTCGTTATCCACGGTGTCACGCCAGGTAACGACGGCCGGTGGCACTACAGGCTGAATAATGCTCTCGCCTTCCTGAGAATACTACCTCTGGCGCTCGCCGCAATCGCCGCGGCCCGATCTACAAAACAAAAACGCCGGCGTGACCGTAGTCCAGCCGGCGTTTTTGTCTTTCGAGGAGTATCTACTTCATCGCGGCTTGCGCGATGCCGGCCTGCTCCTTCAGAGCCTCGGCCTTGTCGGCGACTTCCCAGGTGAAGCCTTCTTCCGTCCGGCCGAAGTGGCCGAAGGCTGCGGTCTTGCGGTAGATGGGACGCCGGAGTTTCAGGGCGTCGATGATGCCGCGCGGGGTCAGCGAGAAGTTCTCGCGGACCAGTTCGGTGAAGCGCTCGTCGGGGATGACTCCGGTGCCGAACGTGTCCACCGTTACCGAAACCGGCTCGGCTACGCCGATGGCATAAGCAAGCTGCACTTCGCAACGGGTGGCCAGCTTCGCCGCCACCAGGTTCTTGGCGATGTAGCGGGCCATGTAGCAGGCCGAACGATCCACCTTCGTGGGATCCTTGCCCGAGAACGCGCCGCCGCCGTGACGGCCCATGCCTCCATAGGTGTCGACGATGATCTTGCGGCCCGTCAGCCCGGTATCGCCGTGCGGTCCACCTACCACGAAACGGCCGGTGGGATTGATGTGGAACTTGGTCTGCGAATCCACCATGGCCGAGGGGACGATCGGGTCGATGATGTACTTCTTCACCTCGCGGCGCAGATCTTCGGTGGAGACTTCGGGGCCGTGCTGGGTGGAGACGACTACGGCTTCGATGCGCTTGGGGGTGTTGCCGGCATACTCCACGCTGACTTGGCTCTTGCCGTCGGGACGGAGGAAATCGAGGACGCCCTGGCGGCGGATCACGGAGAGTTGCTGCACCAGCTTATGCGCCATCATGATGGGCAGCGGCATCAGTTCGGGCGTCTCGTCGCAGGCGAAGCCGAACATCAGGCCCTGGTCGCCGGCGCCGCCGGTGTCGACACCCATGGCGATATCGGGCGATTGCGACTGGATCAGGTTGTGTACGCCGCAGGTATGGCAATCGAACCCGTAGCTGGCGTCGTTGTAGCCGACGTATTCGATGGTGCCCCGCGCGATTCGCGGAACGTCCACGTAGGTCGTGGTGGTGATTTCGCCGGCCACGATGCACGTTCCCGTGGTGACCAGAACTTCGCACGCCACGCGGCCGGTGGGATCGTCCGTCAGGACCGCGTCCAACACGGCGTCTGAAATCTGGTCGGCGATCTTGTCCGGATGACCTTCCGTGACGGATTCCGACGTGAAAAGGTATTTTTTAGTATTTGGCAAACTTGCCTCCCGCGGAGATTTCACTTCAATGTAACACGCGATTCCATGCATTAATACCGGTAATGATCGGGCTTGTACGGCCCGTCCACGGACACGCCCAGGTAGTCGGCCTGCTTGGCGCTAAGCGTGGTGAGCTTGACGCCGATCTTCTCCAGGTGCAGGCGCGCCACTTCTTCGTCCAAGCGCTTGGGAAGGGTGTACACTCCGGGCTTGTAGGAGTCGCGATTCTTCCAGAGGTCCAGTTGGGCCAGGGTCTGGTTGGAGAAGCTGTTGCTCATCACGAAACTGGGATGTCCGGTGGCGCAGCCGAGGTTCACCAGGCGGCCTTCGGCCAGCACGAAAATGCTCTGGCCCTCGCGGAACGTGTACATATCCACCTGGGGCTTAATGTTGGTCTTCCTTGCCGGGGACGTGTTGAGGCGGTCCATCTGGATTTCGTTGTCGAAGTGGCCGATGTTGCAGACAATCGCCTGGTCCTTCATCTTCTGCATGTGTTCGAGCGTGATGATGTCGCAGTTGCCGGTGCAGGTGACGTAGATATCGCCGCGGCCCAAAGTATCCTCGATGGTGGTGACTTCGAAGCCTTCCATGGCGGCCTGCAAGGCGTTGATGGGGTCGATTTCGGTGACGATGACGCGCGCACCCATGCCGCGCAGCGAGTGCGCCGAACCCTTGCCGACATCGCCGTAGCCCAGCACCACCGCGATTTTGCCGGCCACCATGACGTCGGTGGCGCGCTTGACGCCATCGGCCAGCGACTCGCGGCAACCGTAGAGGTTGTCGAATTTCGATTTGGTGACGGAGTCGTTGACGTTGATGGATGGCACCAGCAGTTTGCCGGCTTCGTGCATTTTGTACAGGCGGTGAACGCCGGTGGTGGTCTCTTCGGAGACGCCGCGCCATGCTTTCACAACGTCGCGCCAGCGCGTCTTGTCTTCGGCATAGACGTCCCGCAGCAGGCCCTTGATGACGTCTTCTTCGTGGCTGCCGGAGGGCGTGTTCACCCAGTCGCCGCCATTTTCCAGTTCGTAGCCTTTGTGGATGAGCAGGGTGGCGTCGCCGCCGTCATCCACGATCAGTTCCGGCCCCAGGCCGCCGGGATGGCTCAGCGCCTGATTCGTGCACCACCAATAGTCTTCCAGCGATTCGCCCTTCCAGGCGAAGACCGGTACGCCCGAGGCGGCGATGGCGGCCGCGGCGTGATCTTGCGTGGAGAAGATGTTGCAACTCGCCCAACGCACCGAGGCGCCCAGATCGGCCAGGGTTTCGATCAGCACCGCGGTCTGAATGGTCATGTGCAGCGATCCGGTTACCCGAACTCCGGCCAGAGGCTTCTCGGCGGCATATTTGCGGCGAATGGCCATCAGGCCGGGCATTTCGGATTCGGCGATGGTGATTTCCTTACGGCCCCACTCGGCGAGCGAAAGGTCGGCAACTTTGTAATCGGTCTGGTTGACAGTCGCGGTGCTCATTTTTTCCTGGCTTCCTTCTTGGCTCAGTTTTCGTATCAATAAATCTTGATAAGTTGATATTATAAAATTTCAGGCATGGCGTCAATACTCAAATCTCTTCGCCTGGCGGCCGATCCGCACCGCTTGCGGCTGTTGCTGCTGCTGGAGCAGGAGGAGTTGTCCGTCGCGGAACTGCAGGAGATTCTGTCGAAGGGCCAGAGCCAGATTTCCACCCACCTGGCGCAGCTCAAGCAGGCCGGGCTGGTGGAGGACCGGCGCACCGGCAAGAACTCCTTCTATCGCCTGACGGCGCCCGCCGAACTGATGAACCTGCTGCGCCAGGCGGCGGGCGAAATTCCGGAGGCTGCCGAGGACCGCAGCGCGCTGCGCCTGGCGCTGCGACGCCGCCAGGACAAGATGCGGCGCTATTTCGACGAATTGGCCGGAAAGTTCGGGCGGCAGTACGTGCCGGGCCGCTCATGGAAAGGGATTGCCGAAGCGCTGCTCAAGCTGATGCCGCGCATGGTGATTGCCGACCTGGGCGCGGGCGAAGGCGCCATTTCTCAGTTGATGGCTCAGCGCGCCAAGAAAGTGATCGCTATCGACAATTCCGAGAAGATGGTGGAGTTCGGCGCGGAACTGGCCCGCAAGCACGGCATCGGGAACCTGGAATACCGGTTGGGCGACCTGGAGGATGTCCCCATTCGCAGCGGTACGGTGGACCTGGCGTTTCTGAGCCAGGCGCTGCACCATGCTCCGCATCCCGAGAAGGCGATGGGCGAAGCCTGGCGCATTCTGAAGCCGGGCGGACGGATTGCGGTGCTCGATCTGAATCGCCACAAGGTGGAAGAGGCGCGCGAAATGTATGCCGATTTGTGGCTGGGCTTTACGGAGCTGGAAATTGAGCGGTACCTGAAAGGCGCGGGATTCAAGAACGCCGAGACCGCGGTGGTGTATCGCGAAGTGGAGCCACCCTACTTCGAGACGATTTTGGGGACGGGGGAACGGTAACGAGCGCAGGCCATAGGCGTCCAGGCGGGTTACAAACCCGCCCCACATAAGCAGGACTTACGCGGCTTTGGCGATGGGTGTGTGCTTCACGTGCGCCAGGCCGCAGATTTCGAGGGCGCGGATGAGCAGCCAGGCGAGATCGATCTCCCCGGCGCGCAGCGAGAGTCGCGCGGACGTGGGGTACTCGTGGTGGTTGTTGTGCAGCCCTTCGCCCGCGGTCAGCAGGGCGATGGATTGGACGTTGGTCGCCTTGTTGTCGAAGTTGCGATAGCCCACCATGTGGCAAATGCTATTGATGGACGAGTTCAGCAGGATGTACAGCACGATGTGCGTGGCCCATGCGGCCAAACCCCACCAGACACCGAACATCAACATGAAGATCGCGAGCCCGCCGATGAGACCGTACTCCACTCCGGGGATCTTGTCGAGGGCATCGTTCTTCCAATCGGGCGTGTACTTGCGGACCACCGCGGGATTCCGGGCTTCCTTGCGATAGAAGAAATAATTGCCGAATAGGACCGTCCACATACCGTAAATGTAGGGGCTGTGCGGATCGCCCTCTTCATCGGAGAAGTGGTGATGCTTGCGATGCACGGCGGCCCACTGGCGCGGCACTACACCGGTAAAGAGGCTGAGTTCCAGGTGCATCAGCAATCCCACGACGGGGTGCAGTTCCAATCCGCGATGCGTCTTCGCGCGGTGCAGATAAATGGTTGTGAAGAAAACCGAAGCTTGCAGAATTACGAGGGTGATCACGGACATCCAAAACAGACTCATTCATTCTCCAGGTGCTGCTAACGCGCTTTCAGTCTTTTGAACACGCTACGGGGAAGGGAAACCAGAGCGGGACAAAAATAGGCGTCAAATCGATGATAGCAGATCCCCATACTCCCGTTTGGGCCAGTCTCGGGCCTTTTGGGAGCTATACCCCCTTGGCCAGGAAACCGCCGTCCACCGGAAGCGTCTGACCGGTGACGAACGACGCTGCGTCGGAAGCCAGGAAAATGGCGGCTCCGACAAGTTCCTCCACCTGTCCTACGCGATTCATGGGAGTGCCGGCCTTGATGGCCGCCATCCGCTCCGGAATATCCAGGACCCGGGTATTCAGCGGGGTGCGGAAGACGCCCGGCGCAATGGCGTTCACGCGCACATTAAAGGGCGCCCATTCGCACGCCAGGCATTTCGTGAGAATGTGGACCCCACCCTTGCTGGCGGCATATGGGGCCACTTCCGCAAAGCTCACAAACGAAGTCAGCGACGCGGTGTTGATGATGGACCCGCGTTTCTGTTGGATCATTTGCCGGCCGAAAATCTGATTCGCCTTGAAAGTTCCGTTCAGGTTGATGTCGATAATGCGGTCCCAGTCCTCGTCGGTAAACTCCGCGGAGGGCTGCTTCTTGGTGGCGCCCGAGGTGACCACCAGGATATCCACGCGGCCATAGGCGGCCACAACGGCCTGCTTGATGCGCTCCAGGCTGGCGCGGTCCTGAACATCGCTGGTTACGCGCAACGTGCTTCCGCCCAACTTCTCGATCTCGGCGGCGGCGGCGTCCACCTTCGCCTGGTCGCGGCTGGTGGCCACCGCGATGGCGCCGGCTTGTGCGAACCCCAGCGCAATGGCCTTACCGATTCCGCTGGTTCCGCCCACTACGACGGCGACACGATCCTTAAGGGAGAACAGTTCGGTGGGATTCATGGGTCAATACGAATGATACAATACGGATGCTTTTATACGGAGAAACCTTTGCGATTCGTCACCATTCAAAGAGGCGTCCATGCCGAGCCCGCGGTCCAACTGGACGACGAAATGGTAGGACTCCGCGGCGCCGGTTTTGAGAGTCTCCTCCAAGTGATCGGCGGCGGCGCGGAGGCCATGGACCAGGTATCGCGGTGGATCCTCCACGCGCCCGGCGGCGACCGCTGGGAGCCGGGCCAGATGAAGCTGCTGGCGCCCATACATCGGCCGCCCAAGGTGATCTGCATCGGCCTGAACTATCGCGATCACGCAGCCGAGGGGAAGATGGCGGTTCCGGAAGTCCCCACGGTATTTTCGAAATTCTCCACCGCGGTGATCGGTCCCGGCCATCCGATCGTACTGCCCAAGAACTCCACTAAGCCGGATTACGAGGCGGAATTCGTGGTGGTGATCGGCAAAGGCGGCCGCCACATCCCCGAGGATCGATGGCGCGAGCACGTCTTCGGTTACACCATGATGAACGACGTGAGCGCGCGCGACTTTCAGATGGCCACCAGCCAGTGGATGATGGGAAAAACGTTCGACACCTTCGCGCCGCTGGGCCCCGCCATTGTGACGGCCGACGAGATCGAGGACCCGCAGAATCTGGCAATCTCGCTGGTGCTGTCGGGCGAGGTTCTGCAGGATTCGAATACCCGCGAGATGATTTTTCCGGTTTCGCGGCTGATCGCCTTCCTGTCGAGCGTATTCACTCTGGAGCCCGGAGACGTGATTGCCACCGGCACGCCCGCGGGCGTCGGTTTCGCCCGCAAGCCGCCGCGGTGGCTGAAGCCTGGCGATGAGGTTACGGTGCGGGTGGAAGGGCTCGGGGAATTGACCAACCCCGTGGTGGCGGAAGCCTGAGGAGCCAGGCAAGAAGCTGGATCGGCGGCCCAATCGTTTTTTCGCAGCGGCGTGGCTACTTCTTCCCAGGCTTCGGGGCGGGTTCCGGTCCGATGCGCTCGATGGTGACGCTCATCAGTGTCACCGGGTCGATGGGCCGGTCGCCGTGGCCGGGCGCATGGTTGATCCGGTCGACCACGTCGAGGCCTTCGACTACCAAGCCAAAGACCGCATATTTGCCGTCCCAGGACGGCATGGGGCCGGCGGTGATGAAGAACTGGCAGCCGCCGGAATCGGGGCCGCCGCTGTTGGCTACCGCCAGCTTTCCGGCGCGGTCGAAGCGCAATCCGGGCAGGAACTCGTCGCGGATGGTGATGCCGCAATTGTGCGATGTGGTCCCGGTGGCGCTGCCCGACTGGATCATTTCACCCGCGATCACGCGGTGAAAGGTGATGTTGTCATAGAGCGGACGCTTCACCATGGCGTGCGTTTTCGGGTCCCGCCACGGCTTGGCGCCCTGCGCCAGCGCGACGAAGTTGGCCACGGAAAGCGGTGTGTCCTTCTCATAAAGCTTGGCGGTGAAGTTCCCCATGGACGTGGAGAAGATGGCATAGAGTCCGTTGGGGAGCGGCGGGGCCGTCTCCTGCGCACAGGCAGTGGCGGCCATCAGGAGCAGGGCGAGGGATCTCACGTGGACTTACATTGTAAGCCGATTTTCGCTAAGATCGAAGAAGTGTGCGCCCGTAGCTCAGTTGGATAGAGCGGCTGGCTTCGAACCAGTAGGCCGGGGGTTCGAGTCCCTCCGGGCGCACCAGAAACTCATACATACCAGAAGAGTTGTAAGCCCGGAGGAGTTCCGGGCTTTCGTCTTTCCGGGCCAGTATGCCACAGGTGCGCCGTCCTTGGCGCCAGGGCTAAAACGCCATAGTCGGACTGCTTCGATGGCTTTCTCATCGAGACCGTGACCAAGCCCCCGGACGACCTTTACGTTCTCAGGACGGCCCACAGAACTTACCTGCAACGACACCAGAACGATCCCGGAAATCCCGGCCTGAACCGCCTCCGCTGTGGGAGAGGGTTCGATCTTCGAAACCAGCGTTGGTACGGCGTCCAGCATGCCCACCGTGTAAACTCCGTTCTCCACGGTTTGATCCTTCTGGTGGACGTCATCCTCGAAATAGCCGGTTGGCACGTAGAATCGGAACAGATCAGGGGTTAGATCGGTGTCGCGCGTGTAGCTGGTGTACGTGGTCGTCTCAACCGACCTATATGAGGCATTCCCGCTCTCGTCAACCTCGCGAAGGATCAGGTGTTGTACCGGATCAATGCACAAGGTCCGCATGGAGCGCGCTGAATCAGAGCGATCCGGCAAAACGGACACAGCGTATTCGGCCTTCAGCACTTCACATTCTTTGGCCGCGCCGGAGAACTGGACGTGGTCGCGCGCGATCAGTGCGGCGGAGACCAAATTCTCCTCTATGTTGGAGAAGTCCCCAAACTCCGGGCGGCAAGCGCTAACGCCCAAAGGGGACCGAGAGAAGAGCGTGCTGGGTGAGAAGTGCGTCCACTGGTCCGTGCCATCGCACACCATCAACGTGCCGGACGGCGGCGTTAGACTCATTCCACCGAGCGTCTCCTTTGTCTCGACTTCCAACAGCATCTTTGACGGACGCACGAAAGCAACCTTGAAGTGGGTCTCGTGATGCACCTGCACTCCCTGCCCGGTAAAATCGCCAACCTGGACGCCTTCAGCACGCCAGCCATTCGCAGTGCGGGAGGATGCGGCAATCTCATGGAGCAAAGCGCGCGCGTCCTCATTTGTTTGAGCGGAAGCGAATCCGGCCAGCGACAACAACAGCAGCGCGACAACCATGACGTTAGGATAGCGCGGGATGTGTGCGGTGTCGTCAGTGAGCCGGGCGGCTCCTTGTATGCCCAACAGTATGACCACCCCCTGCCCGGACGAGCGCCGTTGCAGCAGATGGCGGATTGATACGGGTCCGCGATCATCACGACCGGCCTCACTCCTTGGGCGCGGAAGGGCTTTGAGATACAATGTATCTCAGAGGCTAAATCCAAATGGCGACCACGATGGTTCACGTTCGCGTGGACGAGAAAACCAGACAGAGGGCCACGAAGGCGCTGGCCGGGATGGGCATCTCCGTATCCGACGCCGTTCGCATGCTGCTGGTCCGCGTGGCCGCCGAGAAGGCGCTGCCATTCGACGTGAAGGTCCCCAACGCTACAACCGTGAAGGCGATGCGCGCCGCCGACCGTGGCAAGGGCAAGCGGTTGAAGTCTGCGGGCGCGTTGCTCAAAGACCTGGGAATCTGATCCGGTGCGGAACCCGGTACGCGGAACGCGCTTCCGGCGCGACGTGAAGCTCGCACAGAAGCGCGGCAAGGACATGGCGAAGTTGCGCGAGGCGATCCTCCTGCTGATCGAGGGAAGTCCGATGCCGCCGCGATACAAGGACCACCCGCTCGGTGGCGAGTGGAAGCACTTCCGCGACTGCCACATCGAACCGGACTGGCTTCTGATCTACAAGATCGACGGCGACGACCTGCACCTCGTCCGCACCGGAACGCATTCGGATCTGTTCTGACGGCGCCGCCGCTCAGTCAACGCCAACGTCGGGTACGCATTGACCTCGTCCATCGGCAGGTACCGCCCCGGCATTGGCGGGGTGGGGGACGCGGTAGGCCGTCGGACTCGCGCGGCGCATCGGATCGCTGAGATACCATAGCGAAACGGAGGAGGCGCGATGGACGGCGGAGATACTCCCAGGTCGAAGGTGATTCGGTTACCGAGGAATCTTGACGCGAGCGGCAGTCCATTGCGTAAGGAAGGCCCATGCTACGTTTGCGGCGAGCCGACGGCGTATCGATATTCGGGTTACCACGGAAGGTACGGAGACGCGTGGATCGACAAATGGTTCAGGCCTGAAGTACGCGCGGTCCAGAGCGAACCGTTGAAGAGCGGCCTCTTTCTTCGGCGGCGTGTGGGGGACAACAATACCCTCCGGCAACTCCTGAAATTCGTGTGTCGCCCGTGCCTCGAGTTGATGAAAGACCGGCTTTGGCCCGAGGCGCAGGAACGCGAACGCGCCGAAGCACAGAAATGGCTCGCTCACATCGAGGTGCAATGCAACATGCCCCGGCCAGATGATGGTGTGCGAATGGCGATGCTCACCGACCGCCAGGTCCAGATCCGCTACGGAGACTGTGTGATCGGCGTCGTCGATTTCAACGTCCACACTTTCAGGCTGCGCGTGATTCTGGGCGACGCTTACATCGGAACGGACGTGCCCCACGTTTGGACCGGTGGTCCAGCGGCCATTGGGATCGATCTCCATAGGGGCATCGAGATCATGCTCGGCGAAGGGCGGAGACCGGCGCCGCCGCCTTTCTGATCCCTCGCGCCAAGATCAGCTTTCGGATGTCCGCGATGCTCGTGTGCGGCTTCGGTGTGGTGAATGCGCGGGCGGCGCGACTGCTACCAGTAGGCCGGCGGTTCGAGTCCCTCGTGAAATCCACCATGATGTCGGAATCGATCAGGTATGCCATCACACGCAGCGGCGATCAAAAACGCGGCTCCCGCAGTCGGTTGACGTACGTCACGCCATCGGGGATATCATCGCGGTCAGCCCACATCCCGAACGCTGCCAATTCGCGGAGGGACTTTGGAAAGGGCGGTCGCTCTGCGGCCTCGCGCACGTGCACTTCGACCCTGGCGCCCTCCGTCAGCTTCACGTCCTCAAGGGGCTTGAAGACGCCATCCTCGTATTTGGCTGCAATCGTCATCGGCGCTTGCCTCAGCACCTCAAGGATACCAAGCTGGCGAGGCCAATGCCGCCGGCAAGAATGGCTTGGTCTGCGGGAGCGAGGGAATGGACCTTGAACAGGAAAGAAACGACATCGGTATCCACGACTACCGGCGTTGTCGAGTTCATCAAAGCGCGACAGGCCGAGAGCCTTCGTTGCGCAGCGCACGAATCAGGGCCACGAATTCCTCGGCCTGGACCACGTCGCAACTCGGCGCCGGATGGGTCGGCGAGACAGCCGGACGCCATCCAATTGAACGTCTGAATGGCCTGGGATCGATCATGTTCGCGAATCGCGGACGGCTTCTGTTCCTCGCCAACGATTCAGGGCTGCTGGCCGCCGCGCTCGATCGTGCGGGCTCGGCTTCACCCCCGGAGGCCTTCACGTACGCGGCCGGCTTTCGGCATTTGCGCGAGCGTCCCACCTAACCCTGCAAGCTGCGGTCAGGGCTCTCAGTCCATTGATGGCGGCCACCAGTTCCATCCGGTTGTTCGTCGTGTGCGGCTCCGCACCCCGGAGGATGCGCTCGTGCTTCCTGTACCGCAGGATGCACGCCCACCCTCCGGGGCCGGGATTGCCCAAACACGATCCATCCGTGAAGAGCGTGACTTCCTTCAATTCCCTCACCTCCTGTCTTCCCGGATCACGAGATCGCCGGCGTCATGCTGGAGTTGCAATCCTTTCA
>Ga0182018_10002207_pt1 | contig 20107 bp, 16 predicted proteins | sample 812P2MmetaG_FD_120490 | JGI IMG/M metagenome (GOLD analysis project Ga0182018, IMG submission 120490) | Permafrost microbial communities from Stordalen Mire, Sweden - 812P2M metaG | ecosystem: Environmental > Terrestrial > Soil > Wetlands > Permafrost | place: Sweden: Stordalen | collected...
CGGACTACCGGATCGCAGATTCGCGAGGCGGGTTTGGTGCGCGGCCAATTGCCGGTGGCGCCCAGCGCCGCGAGTCTCCGGTACTCTAACCGCGCGGTGGCCGGCAGTCCACGCAGTTCGGAGAACGCTCACTTCTTCAGCCGCGGCGCTGCAACGCCGGTGCAACGGGTTCCCTTCGCCGAGCAGCAGCGGGCCATGCAGCAGTTCAGCCGGCAGCCGACGGCGTCGACCATGGCGCATAGTGCAGCGGGCGGCGCCACCAGCGGCGCCTGGCGAAGTACCAGCAGTCCGGCTTCGCCCTCGGCGCAGACTCGCGGCGCTTCTGCCGGCGGCTGGCGGCCGGAGAATGAACCATCCCAGGCAACCACTGCCAATCGGAGTACAGGCAGTTATGCTCCGGATCGAAGCAGCAGCGGATGGCAGCGCTTTGGCGAGCCGCGTCCCAGCGGTTCGTATTCGGCGCGACCGGCTTATGCGCAGCCCGGCAACTCGGGATACCGTCCATACGCGACGCCCGCGTCCGGCAACACGGGTCGTCCGCAGTCCATCCGCGTGGCGCCTCCCGTAGTCCGCGAGAGATCCGCACAGAGCAGTTCGAAGAGCACGGCCTCGCGCAGCCAATCTTCGAGCTCGGGGGCGCGCAGCAGCAGCGGCGGCTCTCATGGCGGTGGCGGCGGTCATCGGTAACAGCATTCAGGTTTCTTCCCTCGGGCCCGTACCGGCACTAGGTGGTACGGGCCCTCTTTTTTTGGTTTACCGAACCGGTTTACAATAGTTGACATAATCTCCGTTATCGGAAGCTGACCGACCAGCTGTCATAGGAAGCGGCTCGGAGGCCCTCGAGGCCCTCGCGGACCTCGCCCCCAAGCTCAAAGAGGCCGAACTCCGCGTCCTGCTGGATCTCTCGCGCCGGCAGCTTATCAGCCCAGGCGGAGTCCGCGCCAGCAGCCGCGACCTCGCGGACGCCTGTAGGATTCCACGCTCGAAGACAATCCCCGCGATGGACTCCCTCACAAAACTGCAGCTCAAGACCGGCCTGCAGGAACCGGATTACCGCTACGCGGAGGCCATCTATCCCATGGTCAACCAGGCCATGGACGAAGGCCTCTACCTGCCGAACCGCGGATCCAACCTCTGCACCCGCCGGCATTGCGCGCACTGGGAAGCCCGCGAAACCGAATTCGGCGGCCAAGTCAAAGCCTGAACCCTACTCAAGCTGAACCCGCTGCAGGCGCAGCGGGTTTCAACTACACTGGAGAGAAAGACCGATGAACGACACGCAACTCTATCTAGCGATCGGCGTACCCATCGTCCTGAATGCCGCCATGCTCACCCTCGCCGTCACCCTCCTGGGCGCCCGCATCACCTCGCTCGAAAACGCCATGAACGCGCGCTTCGCAAGCCTCGAAGTCCGCTTCGAACTGCTCACCGGCAAGGTCGCCGAACTCACCGACTGGGCCACGCGCATCGTAGAGCGCACCGAACGCCGCTGAGCCAAACCCGCAAAAGGGATACCCCCCGAAAGGAGTACTCGCACGCGGAGCAAGCCCACAAGGATCCCCCGCAACGCGCGCCCTTGATGCTATCCTCAGACTTCCTATGGCGCGCAAAGCGGCGGTAATCGGAAGCGGCGGGCAACTTGGCGTGGAACTAGTCCGCGAGTTGAACCGGCGCGGATACCAAACCATCGGGTGGGACCGCAGCCAACTGGACATCGCGGATAACCGGCAGGTGGAGAGCGTGGTGGCTCCCTGGGACCCCGAGATCGTCTTCAATGCCGCGGCCTACAACCAGGTTGACGTGGCGGAAAGCGAACCACAGGCGGCCTTCCTGGTGAATGCGCTGGCGGTGCGCAATCTGGCGCTGGCATGCCGCCAACTCGACGCCCGGTTCGTGCACTTTTCGACGGATTACGTGTTCGATGGCGCGTCCCGCCGGCCGTATCTGGAGAGCGATCCCACGCATCCATTGGGCGCCTACGGCGTTTCGAAACTGGCCGGCGAGATCTACGCGCAGGCTTACCTGGATGCGCCGTTGATCGTGCGCACCTCCGGCGTCTTCGGGCCGGGCGGCCTGCGCACCGCGCGCGGCAATTTCGTCGAAGTGATGTTGCGGCTGGCGCGCTCCGGGCAGCCCATCCGGGTAGTGGAGGACCACGTGGCGTCGCCCACCTACGCGCCATTGCTGGCCGCCCGCACCATCGACTTGGTGGAGCGTGGCCAGACCGGGATCTTCCACATCGGCGGGGGCACCCCCACTTCCTGGTTTCAGTACGCGCAGTCGATCTTCGCCGTGGCCCAGCCGGGCCACGCCGTGGAACTCCACGCCACCAATGAGCGCGAATACCGCACGGCCGCACACCGCCCCAAGTTCTCGGCGCTCTCGAACGTCAGGATGGAGAGTCTGGGGATCGATCCGATGCCGCCGCTCAAGGACGCGCTGCGCCTCTACTTCGCGGAGCGCGATAAGCTGCTCAACTCCGCTCGGGTTTAATCGCGTAGTAGCCTTTACGCACCTGCACCTTCAGGTTCTTGTCCGCCACCTTCACGATCAGCTTGCGAAACGAGCCGTCCTTCTCCGGGTTGGTCGAGGTGTACGCGATGGAGTACTGGCTGCGCATCTCGTCCTGCAATTCCTTGAAGACGTCATCCAGGGTGCGTTTATGGTCGACTTTAAATACCTTGCCGCCGGTCTCGCCGGACATCTTTTGCAGCGCAAAATCGCTGACGCCGAACGAGAACCGGCCATAGGCGCTAGGATCGGCGTAGTCGATGCTGTAAATGACGGTGTCCGACTTCTGCGAGGCCTCGATGGCTTCATCGATCTTCAGCTTGCTGCCCTCGTCCATGCCGTCGGTGATCAGCACGATGACTTTTCGCCCCACCTCGGCGCGCAGCTTTTCGTTCGCCGCCAGATATACCGCGTCGTAAAGCACTGTGCCGCGCGGCTGGCTGATGGTCGGCACGGGACCCGGCCCAAAGCCCGAGGCGCCCGAATTCACCTGCAATTGCGAGAGCCCCGCCTGCAGCAGTTTCGGTGAATTGGTGTAGTCCTGCAACAACTCGGAATCCTCGCCAAAACTGATGAGGAAGGCTTCGTCCTTCTTGCGCAGAACCTGGGCGAAGAACTGGTGGGCGGCGCGCTTCTCGATATCCAGCAGGTTTCTCTGGCTGGCGCTGACGTCGATCAGCAGGCCAATGGTCAACGGCACGTCGGTTTCACGCGTGAAATATTTGATGGCTTGCGGTTTGCCGTCTTCGAGGACCGTGAAGTCGTCCTTGGTCAGGTTGCCTATCAGGCCGCCGTGCTTGTCATGCACCGAAGCCAGTATGTTGACCAGCGACACATCGACGGTGATGGAGGGCGGCGCGGCATCGTCGGGTTTTTCGGCGGGCTTGTCCTGCGGCAAACCCGGAGAAGCCGGCAGGATCGCCAGGAGGAACAAAGATGCGAAAGCCCGTTTGATCGGGGCGTTGGTCGGGGCCATAAGGGTTACAATATCGGACGTGGCTGCTGGCAGCCCTGTTACAATAATGCGCAAAGCCATTCTTCATCTGCAAGCCGCCGATCCTGTTATTCGCGGCATCATCCAGCGGGTCGGCCCTTATCGCATCGAGTTTCGCGATCCGGGCTTCGAGACGCTGGTCAAGTCCATCGTCTACCAGCAGCTCAGCGGACGCGTCGCGCAGGTGATCTTCGGGCGCCTGGCGGCCGCGGTTCCCGCAGGCGTACTGACTCCGGAAAACATCCTGGCGCTGCGGCCCTTCCGGATGCGGAAGCTGGGCCTGTCCAAACAAAAGACCGCCTACATTCGGGATCTGGCGCGCCTTACGCGCGACGGTACCGTCGATTTCGCCCAATTCCCCGCCCTCCCCGACGCCGACGTGATCGAACGGCTCACCAAAGTGAAGGGTGTGGGCGTTTGGACCGCCCACATGTTCCTGATCTTCGCCCTGCGCCGCACCAATATTCTGCCCAGCGGCGATCTGGGAATCCGTTCCGCGATTCGCAAGGCTTACGGTCTTGCCGAACTGCCGAAACCCGACGAGATCGAAGCCTTGGGACAGCGGTGGCATCCCTACTGCACCGTGGCCGCCTGGTATCTTTGGCGCAGCCTGGAACCTAACGCCAATCTCTAAAATTTACAAATTTTACGCTTGACATTTGGCGAATAAAAGGCGAAACTAGCCACGGAGGAACCAATTATGATTCGTGACGCCCTATTGCCCGAGTTCGATCAAGAGATGGCCAACACCCGCAAGACGTTGGAACGCTGCCCGGAGGACAAGTTCGGCTGGAAGCCGCACCCGAAGTCCTTCAGCATGGTGGCGCTCGCTACGCATATTGCGAACATGACCGGTTGGGCCGTCGATACAATCGCGAAAGATTCGTTCGACGTCGCGCCGCCGGGTGCGCCGCCATATAAGGAACAGCTCGTAACATCGCGGCCAGAGCTGCTGGCACTGTTCGACAAAAACGCTGCCGCGGCGCGCGCCGCTTTGGCCGGCGCCAGCGACGAGCATCTGGCGAAGACCTGGTCGCTGCTCGCGGGAGGCGAAACCCTCCTCAGCATGCCCCGCATCGCCTGCATCCGCAGCTTCGTCATTAACCATACCATCCACCATCGCGGGCAACTGACAGTATATCTGCGACTGAACGATGTGCCGGTGCCGGCGATTTATGGCCCGTCGGCGGATGAGCAGCAGTAGGCAATCATTTGGACTGGCTCTTCAACATCGACGCGTATTCCCGCTTGAGCTCGGCCAGCTTGGGCAGGTCGTTATAGACTACGTAGGGATAATCGGGATTTCTTCTCACGAATTGCTGATGATATTCCTCGGCTGGATAAAAACGGCTGAGCGCAACGACCTCGGTCACGATCGGCTTCCGGAAAACCTGCGCGTCGCCGAGTTGTTTGATGTAACCCTCGGCGATGCGCTTCTGTTCCGCATCCTTGTAAAAGATCGCCGAACGGTATTGCGGGCCGTTGTCGGGGCCTTGCCGGTTCTTCTGCGTAGGATCGTGGGCCACGGCAAAAAAGATCTTCAAGAGTTGGCCGTACGTGATCTTGCCCGGATCAAAGGCGATCTCGACCGACTCGGCGTGGTGCGTAAGGCCGCTACCGACGATCTCGTAATGGGCCGAGGCCGCATCGCCGCCCGCAAATCCAGCCAACACCCGCTCGACGCCCGCGAGTTGCTCGAAGACCGCCTCGACACCCCAAAAGCACCCGCCCGCAAACACGGCGGTGTCTTTGTGTTTCGGCGCGGCGCGATCGCTATCCACCGCCGGATCGGGCAGCATCGCGGCTGTGGCGCTCGCGCCCATCACGGCGGCTATCCATAGAGGAAGGGTTTTCTTATGCACGGATTTCTCTCCTACTCATTGAATACGATGTTACGTCCAATTTATTCCAACGTCACTGGACTCAGGCTGAAAACGGGAGCACTTCTTCGCGCTGCGGGTCGAAGCGAATACGCCGCCTCTCCAGATAGCTCTGATTGGCAAGCAGCGCGGCCTGCGCGGCGCGATGGCCGATGTAGACGTCGGCGTTGGGCAGTTTGCGCGAGCGGCAACAGTCCAGAAAATTGCGCACGTGCTGGACGGTGATGTCGCCGGGAAAGCGTTGGATCACGGGCTCTGCGCCTTTCCCGGCGGCGCGGAACTCGTAGCGGTTGCGATCGACTAACAGGCGCCCGTCCGATCCCAGGAACTCGACCTTGTATTCGGGGCCATTGTCGACCGCCAGCGAAATGAAACTCACGGTGAAGCCGCCCGGATACTCGAACAGCGCACTGATCGTGTCGGGCGCCGTGCGTCCGTCGTGAAAATCGTAGTAAACGCCTCCCGCCGCCACAGCCGAGAGAGGCCCATCCTGTTCCATGAACATGTGAACTACGTCGAGCCAGTGCGCGCCGAAGTCGGTGAGTTTACCGCCGCCGAAGTCCAGGAACGCGCGGAAATCGAGATATGGGGCGGGATTCCAGTCGCGGTATTTCAGCGGGCCGAGAAAGCGGACCCAATCCAGGTTAGCGGGCTTCCGCGCGGGTTCCGTGGGCAAGGCCCGGTTGGCGCCGCCGTGCCACACGCAATCCACATGCGAGATCTTGCCCAACATACCGGCGCGCACGAAGCGTTCGCGCGCTTCCAGGTAGACTTCGCCGGACCGTTGTTGCATGCCCACCTGGCACACGCGGTTGTTGAGGCGCGCTGCGCGCACGATCTCGGGCCCTTCCTCGCGCAGGCGGGTTAGGGGCTTTTCGACGTAGACATCCTTGCCGGCGTTCAGCGCGTCGATGGCGATGGCTTTGTGCCAATGGTCCGGCGTGGCGATCAGCACGGCCTCGATGCCGTTCATTTCCAGCAGCCGGCGGTGGTCGCTGAAAGGTTGCGCGCCGGCGGCCTGCGCCACGCCTTGGTCCGCGCGATCGCCGAACACGTCGCACACAGCGCGGACATCCACTTCCGCGGTCTTCTGAAAGATGGAGGCGACGTAGAGGCCGCGTTCGCCACATCCGATGAGCCCGAACCGAATGCGATCGTTCGCACCCAGGACTCGCGAGTATGAAAGGGCCGTCAGCGCGGCCGCTTGGATACCTTCCCGGCGGGTAAGCATGGTTGAAGCCTATGATAGCGCCGCGCGATAGAATCGATCGGTGCTCTCGCTCAGCGAAGCGCGCCGCGTGGCACTGGCGGCGCAGGGTTTCGATCGCCCCCGGCCGAAGCGTCCACCTGGGCCGCGGGATCTCGCTCGCGTGATCCGGCTCGGCTTGCTGCAGATCGATTACGTCAACGTCCTGGCGCCGGCGCATTATCAAGTGCCCTTCTCGCGGCTGGGTCCATACACCCGCGCGCATCTCGACGATCTGGTCTATCGGAGTAGCGACTTCACCGAACAGTGGGCGCATGAAGCCTCCATCGTGCCGGTGGAGACCTGGCCGCTGCTGCGCCATCGCATGGAGCGGCACCGCGTGCGCCCGTGGGGCTTCGAGAAGATCATGGAAGAAGACCCGGGCTACATCGATTGGGTGCTCGAACAGGTGCGCACCCGCGGCCCGCTGGTGGCGGACGACCTGCGCGAGCCGGATGGCACGATGCGGCGTATTCCGGGTGCGTGGATTGGTACGGTGCCCAGAGCCGCGCTCGAAGCGCACTTCGGCCGCGGCCTGCTGGGGATCGCGGACCGGCGGCCCAATTTCGCGCGCGCGTACGATATGGCGGAGCGCATCGTCCCACCCCGGCATCACACGCGGCAAGTGGATCGCGAAGACGCGCAACGCGAATTGCTGGGGCTGGCGGGACGCGCGCTGGGCATCGCAACCGCCGTCGATCTGGCCGATTACTACCGAATGCCCGTACGGGAAGCGCGCCCGCGCCTGGCCGAACTGGTAGAAGCTGGCGACTTGCGCGCAACGCGAGTAGAAGGATGGGGCGCGCCGGCTTACATGCATCGCGAGGCGCGCGTGCCGCGGTCGATCGATGCGGCGACGCTGCTTTCGCCCTTCGACCCGGTGGTGTGGTATCGCCCGCGCGCGCAACGCCTCTTTCAATTCGAATACCGCATCGAGATCTTCGTGCCGCAGCTCCAGCGCAAGTGGGGCTATTACGTGCTGCCGTTCCTGCTCGGCGAGCGTCTGGTGGCGCGCGTGGATCTGAAGGCCGATCGCGGGGCGCGCCGGTTGCGCGTGCTGGCCGCATACCTGGAGCCTGGCGCCGATTCGGGGACGGTGGCGCAGGCGCTTGCAGCTGAACTGGCCACTTGGGCGGGATGGCTGGATCTCGATTCGGTCGCGGTGGAAAGGCGGAGCAGCTTCGCGCGTGAGGTGACCGCGGCAGCTCGCGCGCCGGGGGATTAGGCGTTCTGTTTGTGCGGATTTGTGCTTTTTTGGACGTGATTGGTGGGCGACGAAAATCGTACAAACAAAACCAATCTTCTTTTTGCGATTTATAACTATGTCTATTTTAAATGGTATGGCAGTAATTTATAAACCATTGCATGAGCTTTGCCAAGCGGGAAGAAGCAAGTTCACTTCGCCTGCGGATTGGCGGCGAGTTCCTCGAGCTTGGGCAGTTGTTCCCGCACGATGGCGGCGTCGCTGGCGTTGGGCGCCAGCTCCAGATATTTGCGGAAGCACCGGGCGGACTCGGCGTATGCCTTCTTGTCCATTAGAATGAGGCCCAGCACATAACTCATGCGCGGGATCTTCTGGTCTTTGTCCAGGCGCAATCCCTCGCGCGCCGCGTGTTCGGCCTCTTCCGGCTTGTTCAGTCTGGCGTTGGCCACTGCGTTGAAGAGGTAGGCCCCCGGGAAATCCTCGGGATCGAGCTGGATCCACAAGTGCGAGTACTTTTCGGAGTCGGCCCAATCTCCCCGGCGGTCGGCGGCAAGCGTGAGGTTCTCATATGGCTTGACGTAACGAGGGTCGCTTTTCTGAGCTTCCTTCCAGGCTTCCGCGGCGCCGGCCGCGTCGTTCCGGCTCTGGCGCGCCAATCCCAGTTGGTACCAGGCAACCGCGAACTTCGGAAAGGTCTTGACCGCCTTGCCGAATTCGGCTGCCGCGGCATCCCACTTCTGCGCGCGCATGGCTTCCAGACCCCTTTCGTAAGCCTTCCTGGCATTCACAGGAGCTTCGAGCGTAGTGGCGCTGACCACCAGAGAACTGGCGCGCGAAAGCGGATGGAGAATGATGGTGCCCACGCGGGTATCGTCCATGGTGCTCTTGATGGCCATGACGACGCTCTCGGAACGGTAGCCCGAAAGAACCGCCCGCAACTCACAGTTTCTCAGCGCACTAGTAATGGGCATGGAATACTGGGTCGAGCTGGCATTCATGGCTTTGTTCAGTTCGTCGCTGCGCTGAGTGGAGGGCAGGCTGGCATCCCCGGCGGCGACATCGGACCCGCTGGCCGACACCTTGAAACCAAAGTGTCCCTTCTCGTCGGTCCAGGCTTCGAAACTCGTGTGGCCGTCGCAGACCCGCTCGATGCGCACCGCGTCGGCGGGCGGCGACCCATCGTCCAACATCACGTTGCCGGTGAAGAAAACCACGCGCTCGGCGCTTTTATCGATTACGGATTGTCCCGGATTCTGGCCCCTCGTTTCAACCACGGCGGCCAACAGCAGCACCGCCCATACCCATTTTCGGCAAGCCATATTTGCCTCCTGGCGTGTTTACTCAATTATGCGCCTGCCGGTCTAAGAATGGAAGACGTTTTTCGCCGGAAGTCGTGCCCATACCAGGAGAGTCTTCGCTCGTCAAATCCAAGGATCGAACTATGCCTGCAGCTTGTTGATCAGATCCCTGATCTGGTTCTCTTCGTCCTTGGAGGGACCGCTGCGCAACGCTTTTTGCAGCGCTTCGAGGGCCTTGGGCTTATCGCCCTTCTGGGCGTACGCCATGCCCAGATGGAACCGGTACGTGGAGTTGTCCGGCTTCTGGTTCACCAGCGTCTGGAAGACATCCATAGCGTTGTCGCTCATGTTCTTCTTCAAATAAATCCAGCCCAGCGTATCGGACACTTCGCTCAGGTTCGGCAGTACTTGTTTGGCGCGCTGCGCATACGTGAGCGCCTGATCCAGGTCCACGGAGCCGCCCTCGGCCATCATAAATGCCAGGTTATTCAGGGCCATTCCGTCTTGCGGGTTCTGCCTGATGGCCTGCTCGTAAATGTCCCGGGCTTCCTTTTTCCGGCCGGCTTTGCCCAACGAGAGCGCCAGTTCGTCGACCACCAACGCATTGCCGGGCAGCGCCGCTCTGGCACTGTAAAGAGCCTGTATGGCGCCGTTCAAGTCTCCTTTTGTGCGCAAGGTGAGGCCCAGACGCATGTAAACGTCGCCGCGCGCTTTGGAATTCTTATCGAGCTGTTTGAGCACGGTTTGAAACTGGTCGATCGCCAGATCCAAATTCCCCGCGCGCACCGCGAGATTTCCCAGCGCGATTCGCAGATCGTTGCGGGTGGGGCCCTGGGCCAGTTCCGTTTGCAGGAGTTGAATGGCTTGATCCATGTGGCCTTGGGCCGCCAGGGTCTCCACCAGTCCCACCAGAACGCGCGAATCCTTCGGATTAGCCGCGTAGGATTTGCGGAAAATGCCCTCCGCCTCTTTCATGTTGCCTTGTCTCATGGCCAACATGCCCAGTGAGAAATCGACGTCGGCGGTGTTGGGATTGGCTTGCCGGAGGGCTTCCAACACCTGGTGCGCCTCGGCATATTTTTTTTCGCCCATCAAGGCCGCCGCTGCAATCATGCGCGCCGGACCGTTCTTCTTGTCGATTTGCAGAATCCCGGCGACGGATTGAAGAGCCGGCTCGAACTCCGACCGGGCCACCTGGAGTTGCGCCAGCGCCAGGCGTGCCGGCAGGTAATCGCGCCGCAGGCGGATGGCCTCGGTGAACTGCTGGCGGGCCTGCTCCCATTCACCGCGCGCGAGGTGCGCCCGCCCCAGGTTGTAGCGCGCCACAAAATTGTCCCCCGCCGCGTTGACCACCGCCTGCAATTCGGAGATGGCCTTCTGTACATCGCCGCGGTCGAGCATCAAGGATGCCTGCAATCCCCGCGCATCGGAATCCTTGGGATTGTCCTTCAGAATGGCGGCACAGATGTCGGCCGCCTCGGAGCGCTTATTCTGGCGCATCAGTACTTCGATCATGCGCTTCTGGTAGGCAGTCTTCTGCTTGGGGTCCGCGGCCATGCCCTCTTTGTACTGATTGAGGGCCTCTGCCAAGTCCCCGTTGCGAAGATAGAAATCGCCCACCACCAGGTAGGCTCGGTCGAAATCCTTGGTGTGGCCCTTGATTCGATTGAGCGTCGCCACCATGTCGTCATGACGTTGCAACGCGGAATAATAGCTGGCCAGCGACACCAGAAAGGAGACCTGCTTGGGATTGTTGGCGGCGCCCGTTCTTAGGATCTGCTCCGCCTCGGCGGTTTTGTTCTGCGCCAGATAAACGCGGTACAACTCGTTATAAGCCTGGACAAAGGTCTTATCCCGATCGATGAGCTGCTTATAGGTCTGCTCGGCCTCCGGAAACTGCCGGTCGCTGGCCAGCGCCCGCGCCAATTGCATCTTGAGGGCCGGCTCCGGGGCCTTGATGGAGATGGCTTTGCGGTACTCGGCTATGGCGTCGGCCAGCAGCTTTTTCGCCTCCACCGGTTGGCCGGTCTGCGCTAGGCTCTGCGACCGCACGAAAGCCAGGTCCGCGGTCAGCCGGTGGCCGTCGAAAGAATTGGGGTCGCGCTGCAGGAGTTCCCGGGCGATGCCTTCCACTTCCGTCAGGAACTGGCTCTCGCGGGTGAACGCGAGGTAGATCTCGGCCAACCGGACTTCCGACTCAAAGTGCTCGGGCTGGTCTTTGGGAATCAGCTCGATGGCACGCCGCAATTCGCCCAGGGCATTCGGAATACGGCCGAGCTTCAGATCCGTCAGCGCCAGATGGTAATAAGCGGGGCCGTATCGCTGGTCTTTCTGCAAGGCATTGCGATACATAATGGAGGCTTCTTTGAACTTACCTCTTGCGAAGTATCTGTTCCCGTTTTCCAGATAACGCTTCTTGGCGACATTGGGGTCCCTGCTACAGGAGACCAAGGTCAACGCGGCCAGGATGACTACCAGGGATTTCATGCAAGTCCTCACGCTGATTCTAATATACATCGCGCTCCGTGGGAACGGTGTTTCAAGTGATGGGTCAGGCGTTCCCCGGCGGGACCGGTCCTTGAGCCGGCGCGGCAAGGATGCGCGCCCGATTTTCCGCATCCCGGCCAAGTGTTGGCGGATGGATAGCGAACCTTCTACAGTCCGCAGCTCAAATTCCCGTTTGATCGGCAATGGCCGGAATTGTGGCTGAGTCCAGTAAATCTACCTACTTGCCAATAAATGAAATAATCGTAAGGGATGAACGGCGCCCCGTTGTAAAGGTCACCTAACCAGGTAAATTCCCCCCCTTCGCGGCCTAAAATTTCAGCTTTTCACGCGCCGCCGGATGTATACTATATTCGACATGGGTAGAGATTTGAGCGAGTTTTTTGCCGATTTCCCTCAAAAGCGGAAGGATGCCGGTCTTCGCATCGGTCGTGATCGGTTCCTACGATTACCATTTGTCGGTTCTGGTCCTAGGGATCCTGGCCGCGTCGCTCGACCTCCGGGGACCCGTGAGCGCCGCCCGGGGCCGGTCCGATCCGGATTTACATCTACCGATCAGACGCCGCGCCGGCCTGCGCCGCCTCAAGTCACATCTTTACCGCAGAGCGCGCTGCTGGCGTGAATCCCTACAACGGTCCTCGACCGATCTGTAAGCTGTAACCTACCTTGTGCCGCGGGATCCTGATATTAGCGAAATAAAATTGACGAAATCTGGCAAATTACGAGAGGAAAAAGGATTGGTAAATGCGCGTCTGGGTCTCCGCCGTGGCGATTCTTCCCGCTGTTTCCGCGTCGCCGGCATCGGCGGTTCTCGCATTTCTCTGTGTCTGATATCGCGTTTGTGCGGCGCTAAGGATAACACTTGCCCCACGCTGTAAGCATTTTGCTTCCCGGCGTCCTGGTGCTCGGGGGCGCTCTGCTGGCCTACCTGATACATCGGCTTCGGAAGCAGAAGACGCTCCTCGATGAATTGTTCGAACAGGCGCCGCAGGCCGTGGCCCTGACCACGCCGGACGATCGGGTAATCCGGATCAACCGGGACTTCACCCGGATTTTCGGCCATACTCCGCAAGCCGCCATCGGGCGCCGCCTGAGTGAGTTGATCGTCCCCGCAGAATCGCAAGACGAGCATCGGCGACACGCGGATGCGGTAGCGCGAGGCGAACGCGTGGATGCCGAAGGCGTGCGCCACCGCCAGGATGGCAGCCGTTTCCCCGCCGCCATCACCTACGTGCCTTTCTCCGCGCCCGGCCAGGAGAGCGCCGTTTACGCCATCTACCGCGACAGCACGGAACACCAACGCGCGGAGGAAGCGCACGCGGCCAGCGAACAATGTTGGCGCGCCATCTTCGACAACTCGGCCGTGGGCATCGGGTTAGCGGATCTGCACGGTAAGATTACCGCCGCAAACCGCGCCTTTCGGGAAATGGTGGGGTACTCGGAGGAGGAGCTTCGGGCCATGACTTACGTGGACCTTACCTACGAAGAAGACCGCTCGACGAACGCGGCGCTTGCCGCGGAGATGTGGGCCGGCCGGTTGCCGCGGTTTCCGATGGAGAAGCGCTATCGGCGCAAGAACGGCCAGCCGATTTGGGTAAGGGCCACGATTTCGAGAAGTCCTGGCGACGGAACGGTACCTGCATTTGGCATATGCATCGCCGAGGACATCACCGAGCGCAAGCGGGTTGAAGCCAGATTGTCAGAATACGAAAAAGTCGTCGAAGGCGTGCAGGAAATGATTGCCGTTATCGACCGCGAGTACCGTTACCTGATTGCGAATCAGACATTCCTCAACTATCGGGCCTTGCAACCGGAACAGGTGATCGGCCATTTTGTCGCGGAATTAGTGGGGCACGAGACGTTCGAGCAGATTGTCAAAGGCAAATTGGATGAGTGTTTCCAGGGCAGAGTCGTCAAATATGAGATGGCATTTACGTATTCCAAGCTCGGCCGGCGGGATATGTCTATAACGTACTTTCCCATCGACGGTGCCGCGGGCGTCGATCGAATAGCCGCGGTGGCGGAGGACGTTACCGAGAGGAAGTGGGCGGAGGAAGCCCGGACGGCCAGCGAAGGACGCTGGCGCGCCATCTTCGACAACTCGGCCGTGGGGATCGCATTGACGGATATGCACGGCAAGTTCACCGCTGCGAATCGCGCTTATCGGGAAATGGTGGGGTACTCGGAGGAAGAGCTGCGGGCGATATCTTTCATGGACCTTACCTGGGAAGAAGACCGCCCGGCTAATGCGGTGCTTGTCGCGGACCTTTGGGCGGGCAGGCTGCCGCAATTCCAACTGGAGAAGCGCATGCGGCGCAAAAACGGCCAGTCGATTTGGGTAAGGATCACGGTTTCCAAAAGCCCTGGCGCCGGAAGCATGCCTGCATTTGGCATAGGCATTGTCGAGGATATCACCGAACGTAAGCGGGCGGAAGCCAGGTTATTAGAATACGAAAAAGTCGTCGAAGGTCTTCAGGACACGATCGTGGTCCTCGACCGCGAGTACCGCTACCTGATTGCGAATCGGGCGTTCCTCGACCGTCACGGCATGCAGCCGGATCAGGTCGTTGGCCGCCTGGCCTCGGAGATATTGGGGCAGGACTACTTCGAGCGGGTTATCAAAAGCAAATTGGATGAATGTTTTCAGGGCAGAGTCGTCCAATTCGAGATGGATTTTACCTATTCCAAGCTCGGCCGGCGGGATCTCTTCGCTACGTACGTTCCCATCGAAGGTCCCACGGGGGTCGATCGCGTAGCCGTCGTGCTGATGGACATCACCGAGCGCAAACGGGTTGAAGCCAAGCTGTTGGAATACGAAAAAGTCGTCGAGAGTTTACAGGAAGTCATCGTGGTGGTCGACCGCGATTACCGTTACCTGATTGCGAATCGAGCGTTCCTCGACTATCGCGGCCTGCAGTTGGATAAGCTAGTCGGCAATCTGGTCCCGGAAATAGTGGGGCAGAACTTCTTCGACCGGGTGGTCAAGAGCAAATTGGATGAGTGTTTCGAGGGCAGAGTCATCAAATACGAGATGGAATTTATGCATTCCGAACTTGGGCGGCGGGACCTGTTCGCGTCGTACTTTCCCATTGAGGGTCCCACCGGCATCGATCGCGTAGCCGCGGTCTTGGAGGACGTTACCGAGCGGAAGCGGGCGGAACGGGAGCTGCAGCGTTCGTTCCAGGAGTTGCACGCTCTCAATGCCCAACTGCACAACGTGCGGGAGGAAGAAAGAACCAAGCTGGCGCGGGAGCTCCACGACGAACTGGGACAGGCCTTGACGGCCATCAAGATCGGCTTGGCCGCGTTGCTGACCGCGCCTGACCGGGGCCAACAGCCGCAGAGTGTCGAAGCCATCATGGGTCTGGTCGATGAAACGATTCATTCGGTGCGCAGAATCTCGACCGAACTCCGGCCGGGAATCCTGGATCACCTAGGCTTGGTGGCCGCCGTGGAGTGGGCCGCGGAAGCGTTTCAAGCGCGCACGGGAATCCAGTGCCAGGTCGGCTTGCCCGGGATGAATCCGGCCATCGATCCCGCGGGGACTACGGGACTCTTTCGCATCTTACAGGAGACCTTGACCAATATCGCGCGGCATGCCGGCGCCACTCACGTGAGAATCGGCTTGTCCCAGGAGAGCGGCCATGTTTTATTGGAAGTTAGCGATAACGGTCGCGGCATCGGCGCAGACCAACTGTCCGGCTCCGGCTCGCTGGGCATCCTGGGAATGCGCGAACGCGCTATGCTGCTGAGAGGAGAGTTCAGCATCGCCGGCGATCCCGGAAGGGGCACCACCGTGCGCGTCCGCATTCCCTGCGCCGATCGCCGGCAGGCGGCCAGCCAGTGATCAGAATCCTTATCGCCGACGATCACGCCATCCTGCGCCGCGGCTTGAAAGAGATCCTGGTGCGCGAGCTGGAGGGCGCCGTCTGCGGCGAAGCTAACGATGCAACCGAGGTCCTTGCCCGGATTCAAGACGGCGACTGGGATTTGGCGATCCTGGACATCACCATGCCTGGCCGCAGCGGCCTGGACGTGCTGCGGGATCTTAAGGCCGCGCGGCCCAAGCTTCCGGTATTGGTCCTCAGCATGTACCCGGAGGACCAGTATGCCAAACGCATCCTGAGAGCCGGCGCCTCCGGCTACATGAATAAGGAAAGCGCCCCCGAAGAGCTGATCAAGGCAGTGCGAAAAGTGCTGGGCGGAGGCCGCTATGTGAGCGCCGCGCTGGCCGAAAAGCTGGCCTCCGACTTGAGCGCGGATACCGGCCGGCCGATCGAAGAAGCACTGTCGGACCGGGAGTTTGAGGTCCTGCGTATGATCGCCGCCGGCAAAACCGTCAGCCAGATCGCCGAGGACCTGCATTTGGGAGTGACCACCGTCAGCACCTATCGCGCCCGCATTCTGGAAAAGATGAATATGGCCACCACCGCTGAGTTGATGCATTACGCGCTGTATAATCACCTTATCGATTGAAATGTTCATTCGTGTAGGATAAATAACGACACGGCTGCGTTGCTCCGTACTACAAATAAATCCGATTTCAATCTCTTGCGCTGGGCCTCCCGCGAAATCGCAGAATGGGAACAGAAGAGGGCATTGGTGGGAGGGGCGTAATGGTACGGATGAACAATGGTGGGGCGCGCCGGACAAAAGTGACGCCCATAGATATTGCGGAAGAGCGTCATCGCGTGCGCGAATCGAAAGTGCAACTGGTATTGCTGGCTGAAAAGGTGGGGATGGCGGTCCCCCGAACATGTTGTCCGCATCGCGGCGAGTTCGCTTGTTTATCCTGCTCCGCGGACTGGCTGGTCGCCCGTCTGCGCCTCGCGAGCGGGCGCTGTCCACTGATCGTCTCGACACGGCACGCACGAGTGTGTGCGCCACAGAAATGCCGTCAATAGAAAAGCGCGATTCAGGTTTTCAATTCCTACCCCGTTAAATTCCGACCCCGTTGCGGCGTATTATCGCCTGAGTTAAACTGGGGAGAGGAATCCATGAAACCGAATTCAGATTCCGATATCCTTCTGGCGACCATCGCCCGGGAAGGAACCACGGTTTACTACCGCAAAGGCCAAGTGCTTTTCTCGCAAGGCGATGCATCGGATGCCGTGTTTTCGATCCTGAAAGGCAAAGTCAAGCTCACGGTAAACTCCAAACAGAACAAAGAAGCGATAATTGCGATTTTGACTGCCGGCGACCTGGTAGGCGAGGCTTGCCTGGTAGGCCAGCAGCCGGTCCGCCTGGCGACCGCATCCGCGATGAGCGAGGCTTCGATCGTGCGCGTGCCGAAGCCCACCATGCTGCGTCTGCTGCGCGACGATAACGCGTTTGCGGGGCTGGTCCTGTCCTATGTACTCACCCGGAACATTCGGATTGAAGAGGACCTGGTGGACCAGCTTTTCAACTCCAGCGAGAAGCGGCTGGCGCGCGTGCTTCTGCTGCTGGCCAACTTCGGGAAGGAAGGCGGTCCGGCCGGGGTGATTCCCGATATCACCCAGGAGACGTTGGCAGGTCTGGTTGGCACCACGCGGTCGCGGGTGAGTTTTTTCATGAATAGATTCCGCAAACTCGGTCTTATAGAGTACAACCATGGAATTGAAGTCCACAATTCGCTGCTGAATATCGTGCTGCACGACTAACCCACCGAAGCCCAGGGCGTAGCCGGCGGCGGGTTTCCGCGTGCAACCTAATATCCTAAATCGCTATATTGTTAACATATTTTAACGCAATATTGCGGAGATTATGAGCAATTGTGAACAGACAAGACTGCTTTAACTTGGTTATTTAATTAGAATAGACCTGGAAACGAGCCTGATGGACTCGGCCAGTTTAACCCATAAGGGGGAATTTCATGGTTAAAGTAATGCGCAGCACCGCCACGGTATGCGATAAATTCGCGCCGCGCGATATCGGGCCGGCCAAACAGCGGGAAATAGCCGCATTGGCATACGATTTCTGGCTCGCACGAAGTTTTCAAAACGGATCGCCTCAAGAGGACTGGCTGCGAGCCCAGCGCGCAGTCTGCCAACAGCGGCTACGCGCCTGAGGGTAGACCGAGGGAAGATGGCGGAGCCGCCGATTGCTCCGGTTTGTTCATGTACGCCTTAAGTCAAGTCGTCCAGCCTGGCGAACTCGTTCAAGTTGCATTCGACTCGCTGCGCGAAGGGATCTGCGTGCTGGATCGTGACGGTTGGATCGTCGTGACTAACCGGACCTGGAGCCACTTCACCCAAGAAAACGGCCCCAGCCTGGGCCGCTGCGGGCCAGGCGTCAACTACCTGCAAGTCTGCCGGACTGCCAAGGGCCCGTTCGCGAAACGCGCCTGCGAGGCGGCCATCGGGATAGAGAGCGTGTTGCGCGGCGCAGATCCTCAATTCACTTTGGATTATGCCTGCCCCTCGGCTTCCCGGAAAGCGTGGTTCCGGCTGATCGCCCGGCCCTTGCGCCAGCCCGCCAGTGGCGCTGTTCTCTTGCATTCCGAGATCACCAGCCAGGTATTGCTGGCGGAGAAACTCCGCCGCACCCAAGCGCATTACAGCGCTCTATTGGAGAATCCGATGGATGCTGCCACGGTGCTGGCGGCCAACGGGAATGTTCGCTACCAGAGCCCCGCATCGGAGGGCATTCTGGGGATCCGGCCCGAGGAACTGGTGGGCCGGCCGATCTTCGAATTCGTGCACCCGGACGACTCGGAGGCGGTCCGCAGACTCCTGCGCGCCTGCGTGCGATACGCGCATTGCAAGCATCCCTGCGAATACCGTTTCCGCAATAGAGACGGCTCCTGGCGGATGCTGGAAAGTATCGCCCGGAAACTCCTCTCCGATCCGGAGGGCGGCATTATTTTGAATTCCCGCGACATTACGCATCAAAAAATAGCCGAGAAGACCCTGCAGGCGAAGCAGGAAGCGCTGGTGCGCAGCCGCGAGGAGTTGGAGGCCCTGGCAGCCCGCTTGTTCCGCGAGCAGGAAGAGGAACGCCGCTGGGTGGCCGCGGAACTGAACGGCAGCCTGAGCCAACGGGTGGCGTCCATGAGCCTGCAAGCGGCACACATGCCAGGCCGCCAGGCCGCCGCGGAGCAATCTAACGTTCTTCAGGGGTGTGTAGCCAGCCTGGGCCGCGACCTGCACCATCTCGCAGGCGTTTTGTATCCGGCCACGCTGGACCACTTCGGTTTGGCCGTGGCCCTGCGCGAATGCTGCGCGGAATTTACCCGCGTCGAAGGCATTCCGGTCAATTACGTCCACCGCGGAATCTCCGCCCGCCTCCCGCGATCTACCGCTGCCACTTTGTATCGCATCGCCGAAGAAGCCCTCGCTAACGTCGCCGAACACGCACATGCGAATCGCGCTTGGGTGACGCTAAGCCGGACCGCGAAGGGTATCCGGCTGGCCGTTCGTGACGATGGCGCCGGTTTCGATCCCGCCGCAGTTGAGCCGGGAACGGGTTTGGGTGTGCTCGCCATGCGGGAACGCTTGCGGGCCGCAAAAGGGTCGTTATCCATCCGCTCGCGCCACGGCGCGGGGACCGAAGTTGTGGCGCTGGCTCCCCTATTGTCCGCCGGTAATCAACCGTGCGCCGCGATTCCGCGTAATGTAGTCGTAGATCCACTCAATCAGCACTAACAACCGGTTGTCGAATTCCACCAAATACATCAAGTGTACGAACAACCACACGAACCAGGCGACGGGTCCCGAGATATGCAGCCGGCCGAAGTAGGCTACGGCCTGGTTGCGTCCGATCGTGGCTAGCGTGCCCTTATCGAAATAGTGAAAGGGCGGCGGCGCCTCTCCGCGCAGGCGGGCCTGGATCGCGCGCGCCACGTAGCGGCCCTGCGCCATGGCCACCGGCGCCACGCCGGGCAGCGGTTGGCCGATCTGATGGCTGAAGTTGGCCAAGTCGCCGATGACGAAGATTTCGGGGTGCCCCGGCACGGTAAGATCCGGACCCACCACCAGGCGGCCGGCCCGATCCAACGGCGCACCGGTGCGCTGCGAGACAATCTTCCCCAGGCCCGAAGCCTGCACGCCGGCCGCCCACAGCACGGTCTTCGCCGGTATGCGCTCGACCGCGTCTCCGGTACGAACGGTGACGCCAGTGGGATCTAAATCGGTCACCGTGGTGTGGGTCCGCGTGCGCACTCCCAGGCCCGACAGGGCGCGCTCCGCCTTGACCGAGAGGTCCGGCGGGAACGATGGCAGTACGCGATCCGCTCCCTCCACCAGCAGGATGGCGGCCTCCGCCGGGTTGATACGACGAAAATCGTGGCGCAGCGTATCGTTGGCGATCTCTCCCAGTGCGCCCGCCAGTTCCACGCCGGTGGGACCCGCGCCTACAAGTACGAAAGTCAGCCACGCACGGCGTTCCGCGGCGTCCGGCTCGCACTCGGCGCGCTCGAACGCCAGCAGAATGCGGCGGCGTATCTCGGTGGCGTCTTCGATGGTCTTCAGTCCCGGCGCCAGGGGAGCC
>Ga0182018_10002208_pt1 | contig 20104 bp, 18 predicted proteins | sample 812P2MmetaG_FD_120490 | JGI IMG/M metagenome (GOLD analysis project Ga0182018, IMG submission 120490) | Permafrost microbial communities from Stordalen Mire, Sweden - 812P2M metaG | ecosystem: Environmental > Terrestrial > Soil > Wetlands > Permafrost | place: Sweden: Stordalen | collected...
ACTGTGTTGTGCTATCTTCAGACATTCAGAAGCCTCTTTTGTTGCTGCAAACAGGTCTAGTCAACATGTTTGTAACAGAGGAGGCTTTTGTTGTCTCTCAAATTCGAGAATTATCCGGGCTAGTGACACCGATCACAATCTGGCGATTCGAGAGATTCGTAATCGTTACCTTCACGATCACTTCGGACCCCGCTTTCACCTCCGTCTGCGCAGCGGCGATCGTAAGTGAAAATGACGCCAAAGATGACGGAGATGACTGTGCAAATCCTGTCGCCGCGAGGATTAGCCATGCAGTGTCATGTTTCTGTTCAAGCTTTGAGTATGCTCCCGCCGCTGTCAGTTCAGAGTTGAGGGCGTCGGCTTTCTTAGGGGTTCCATCAGTTTTGACTACGACTATGCCATGTTTGTCGCAAAGTTTCCGCAAGTGCTCTTCAAGAACTGAACCCGCAACAACCGCTGCTTGGTCTTTATAGCCTTGCTGTATCAGGTAGTCAGCCATGTCAAGGAAATCGGCAAAGATGTCGGATTGAACCAGGGGCTAGGCCCAGCACAATGCTGGAGCGGGTGAGCACAGCTTTGCGCCAGATGTGTGATCTGCTGCCTTCTCAAGCAGCGCGTAGTCCTCCAGGGAATCGGCCTTTGAATTATATCTGCTGGGGTGAGATGGCCAAATCTTAGGACTGAGCGGCTCCCCGCCGATGGATCACGTATACCGATCACAAATTGCGTGTAGTAAACTACTCAAATGCCGGGATGGTGGAATTGGCAGACACACTAGCCTTAGGAGCTAGCGCCGCAAGGCATGCAGGTTCGAGTCCTGTTCCCGGTACCAAGTTTTATTTCTTCTCTTCTTCCCTCTTTGCGTCGGCCTTCCCGTTAACTTGACCCATCTTCGTTATTGCATTTTCTAAGCGTTCGCCAGTCGGATGTACATATCTTTGGCTTATTACGATGCTGCTGTGTCCTGCCAGCTTCATAATCGTAAATGCGTCTGCTCCAATTTCCCCAAGCCGCGTGCAGAACGTATGCCTTGTGCTGTGAATCAAACAGTCATCAAGTCATCAGGCAGCTTCATTGCATCGCGTAGCGTGCGGAACTGCTCGCTCGCCCAATGCCGAGATAGACGCCCCTTCTTAGCGGCAGGGAAAACGAAGGCCGACGTGGAAGACTTCTTTAACTTTTCTAGGATGTCATGTGCACGAGGAGTCAAAGGAACGTGCCGTTTTGCAAATTTACTCTTTCCCTTTTCAATGTAGACCCAACCAAGCGATGCGTCTTGCTTTGGCTCCAGCCCAACTCGCTCCCAAGTCAAACCTGTGGCTTCACTGATTCGTAAACCCACGTCAATTAAGAACGGCAGCAACACGAGAAGCATGTCTGTGCAGTCCTCATGCTTCAGCATCTTTTCTAAAAGGGTTTCACCGATGACGAACTCGCGCTGGCGTTCCCCTGGCAACATCTTTATTTTTGGTACCTTCTTGATCAGTTTCCACTCCTCAGCCATTCGCAGGGCTCTACGAAGCGTTCTCAGCGAGGCATTGACCCGCGTGGCTGATACAGACTTGCGGCGCTCTTGCGTCCAGCCCTCGATCAACGCGGGTGAGATTTGTGATAGGTAAACGTCGTGGAGACCCATATCCTTGCACACAACTAGCTGGAAAGAACGGCTCATAAAACACCTCGAAGTCTCCTGTCGGTTGAATTGAATTGAACGAGATCGCTCTGGGCCTGTTGCTGGGGGATGGACCGGCCATGCCTTCGAATACTGCGGCTAATTTCCCGAAGGCTTCTCGACATGCGGATCATAGTCCAACTGAGCAGTTTGGACCAGCCGAACCATTCTTTCCAAGCCTATGCTTTACCATCGAGGAGATGACAGTCGCAGCCAAGGGCGCTGTTCTGGTCTCTGGGAAAGAGACAATGGAATATGACCCTTACGCTCAATAATCCGATACGCAAACTGCGTAAAGTTCCCCAACCGCCACTGTCGCGCCCCGGGGCGACCCCTGACTCAGACCGTGCCAAGAGGCCACCGCTCTCCGAGCCCTCTGCCACCTACCAGGAACTGACTCCAGGAGATCGCGTGGAGGGTTTGGGCAACTTCGGAAAGCCGACTGGGCAATTGGGCACAGTTGAGCGAGCTAACGAAGATGATGCGGTCGTCAAATGGGATGATGACGGCCGTATGCGACTCCACCAACCGTCGCTCAAGAGGATTTAGTCCCCAACAAGTCTGGGCCGATCTGCCAAGTTTGAGGCCCATCAGTCTTAGAGACTTGGTCGTTGGTCTCTTGTGCAATCTGACAATTTACATCGGAGGGGCACTCCATGCTGCTCAACAGCACGCAGGTTATACCCAGGTCGCAACACGAAGAAGAATCCGCCTTGTTGCGACCCAAGATCGGGGAACTGAACGGGAATACTGTTCGCTTGATCGCTGAAGCTGAGAAATTAATCCAAGAGTCGAGACAGCTGTCGGCACGGATCAAGTCTTTCGAAAACTCCAGCACGAAGCCAAAGTGGTCCCATCAACACATTACTAGAACCGGTCTCATAAACCCCAGGAGACTAATTGTTGCCGTTCACTTCTGGACAGTGAAGTTCGTGGACGGACAGAATGATTCGGCTCGTTCCCACAGCAGGCTTCGTTTTTCCTTTTACAGTCAATAAGTTACTTCTTTCAGTAGATTTGGTCAGCGCCTTGCTCCTACAGATTCAGCTGGCACCTTTGTCGCGGTCGGGTGTCGAGTGCCGCAGCTGTCATTGCAGGTTGCGTCCCAGCGCACCGTGCCGCGAAGTCGATCCCATTATGGCTCTGCAGTAGGGGTAGAGAAAGACCCAACAGTATGTCTGGCGTGCTCCAAGACGTGCGTTACGCGCTGCGCCAACTCCGGCGCAGTCCGGGCTTCACTGCCGTCGCGGTGTTGACGCTCGCGCTGGGAATTGGCGCCAACACCGCGATCTTTTCCATCTTCAATGCAACTCTGCTGCGACCGCTCCCTTACAAAGACCCTGGCCGGCTCGTGATCCTTTGGTCCACGATTCTACGGTGGGGATTCTCGGGGCCGGGATCACTCACTGATCCTGACTACGTCCAATGGCAGCAGCAGAATCAAGTCTTTGAACAAATCGCCGCCTTCCGAGGTCAGACTTCGAATCTGACCGGCCGCGGCATTCCTGAACGACTGGCCGGCTCCATGGCTACGGCAAGCCTGTTTCCCTTGCTAGGCGTGCCGCCTGAACTTGGGCGGGTATTTTCGGCGGAGGAACAACTTCCGGGCCACGAGAATGTTGTGCTGCTCAGTCAGCTTGTGGGCGCGCAGATTTGGCTCCGACCCAGACATTGTGGGAAAGCCGATCACTCTGGATGGATAGAGCTTTACCGTGCGGGGCGTGATGCCCGCACGCCTGCAGTTTCCCAATGAGGCGGATTTTTGGACTCCGATGGTGCTCACCAGCGACCGCTCCAACGCAATGGATCAAATCATCGCGCGCCTCAAGCCAGATGTAACGATCGAGCGCGCCGGGCAGGACATCACGCTCATCGCGCACCGCTTAAATCCAGACTCGTCAATTCAGCTGAGCTTGGCCTTCCTGAACGATAAAGCGGTCGCGGATATCCGGCCCGCTCTCACCGTTTTGCTGGCGGCCGTCGGGCTCGTCCTGCTCATCGCCTGTGCCAACGTTGCCAATCTTCTCCTAAGCCGGGCGACAGCGCGCCAGAAAGAAATTGTGATGCGCAGGGTGCTTGGGGCCAGCAGCCTACGCATCGTCCGCCAAATGCTTACGGAAAGCGTGCTCTTGGCGGCTGTTGGAGGCATTCTGGGATTGCTGCTGGCGCTCGCAACGCGGAACCGAATGGCCTCGCTGGTCGAGCAAAGCATGGCCCAGCCCGGCGCCATCCACCGAATCGTGGCAATGGATGTGGACGTGTGGGTGCTGGCGTTTTCCCTCCTTGTTTCTGTTGCTACAGGAATTCTCTTTGGGCTGGCGCCGGCATTGCAAATCTCGAAGGCCGATGCGCAATCTTCCCTGAAAGTATCCGGAACCAAGAGCGCCAGCGGAGTCCGATCACAGCAAGTGCGCAGCATTCTGATCGTGGGCGAGTTCGCACTCACGCTGGTCTTGCTGGTTGGCGCAGGGCTCCTGCTCAAGAGTTTCGCTCGCCTGCTCGATGTCGATCCCGGTCTTGCGGCACAGAATGTCACCATTTTGAACCTCGAGTTGCCGGAGATCCGTTACCGCACAGACGTTCAGATGAGGGCTTTCCACAGTGCCGTGCTCGACCGGATCAGTGCGCTTCCGGGAGTGCATGCCGCGGGCTCGGTGGGGTATGGCTTACCGTTCGGTGAGGGAGGTATACAGGGCGATTTCACGTTACAGGGACAAACGGAACCGCCACGGGGAATCACGGCGAGCAAACTTGTGGTCAGCCCGGATTACTTTCGGGCTCTGGGCATTCCGTTGAAAGAAGGGCGCGCGTTCGACCAAAGCGATACCGGAGCGTCACAACCCGTGGTGATTGTGAGCCAAAGTTTCGTACGCCGTTTCTGGCCGGGACGATCTGCGGTCGGGCAGAAGATCAATCCCGGATTTCGTGAAACCGGCTGGTGTTCCGTCGTAGGCGTTGTGGGAGATCTGAAGCAGGAAGGTTTGGCGAACGATGCGCCGCTCACGATTTACATGCCCTACTCCCAGGGGCCGACGTTCCTGCTGAGCTTCATGGCGATTGCCATCCGCACGAATGGCGCCCCGCTGTCGGTAGTGAACGCGGCGCGGGCTCAGGTGCAGTCTGTCGATCCGGAGATTCCGGTGTTTGGTGTGTCCTCGATGGAGAAGCTGATCTCGAAGTCGCTTTCTGAACCCAGACTCAACTCCGTTTTGTTGGCCGCGTTTGCGGGGCTGGCGCTCGTCCTTGCCGCCGTTGGGATCTATGGCGTGATCGCGTATTCCGTAACCCAGCGCACCCACGAGATCGGGATTCGCATGGCGCTTGGAGCGGGGCCGCACAGCATGACCAGCCTCATGGTTGGAAAAGGCGCCAGGCTCGCACTCGCCGGCATCGGGTTGGGCCTGGTCGCGGCTCTTGCTCTCACGCGGCTGATCGCGAATTTTCTTTTTGGGGTAACCGCAACGGATCCGGCCACCTTTGTGGGTGTTTCGCTACTGTTGGCTCTGGTCGGGCTGGCAGGTTGTTACATTCCGGCGCGCAGGGCAGCCAGAGTCGATCCCATGGTGGCGCTGCGGTACGAGTAGACGCTCATCAATGCCTGAGCAAGATTTGTATGCACCCCAGGCGGACCATGCCGAAGAAGTTCTCGACGTGGCGCACTGTTTGCGGCAGTTTTCTCACATGACACTTCACCGGCTTTCTGGTTGCGCGGGGGTTTGCGGATTTTGCAGGACTTTGCCGGAATCTGCCGAGTGGATGCCTTGATCTGCTTTGGAATCAGTGGCAGGATTGAGACTTAGGATCTGGCGGGTAAAACCGTTGGGGTCTGAGTCCCCCTTTCGCACCAAATAATTTTCAGCACCAATTCTGAGAATCTTCAGGGTTTCTAGCACTTCACCTTTGCCCCACTCAGGCTGTTTCGTGACGTAGAGCCCAGGAATATAGTTCGCAACTCCATACGGGCAGAACCGTAGTCGGACGACAGAAGTCGTGCACTAAAATAAAGGCCATGAACTTAGCCGACCTGGTGCTCGGGCGTCCTCTGGCAACCGAAGATGAAAAGGCTGAAAGAATCGGACCCGTGAAGGGCATCCCAGTCTTTGGGCTGGATGCGCTGAGTTCCGCGGCATATGGTCCAGAAGCTGCTTTGACCCTTCTTATTCCTTTGGGAATGGCCGGAGTAGAGTACATTTGGCCAATCAGCATCAGCATCATCGTTCTGTTGGCGATTGTCTACGTCTCGTATCGCCAGACGATTGAAGCCTACCCGCAGGGCGGTGGCTCGTATACGGTCGCCAGTGAGAATCTGGGGGTGGGGCCTGGTTTGCTTGCGGCGGCCTCACTGATGGTCGATTATGTTCTGACAGCAGCGGTCGGAATCTCCGCCGGCGTGGGCGCGCTGGTCTCGGCGATTCCGTCGTTACAGCGGCATACGTTGCTAATATGCCTCGGAATCCTGGTGGTTCTTACCCTGATCAATCTGCGCGGAGCGCGGGAGACGGGCGGCATATTTCTGATTCCCACCTACCTGTTCATCGTCTGCCTGCTGGGAATGATCGCCGTCGGCGTGCTCAAGGCGATCGCCGCCAATGGACATCCAGTTCCGGTGGTGGCGTCGCCGAAACTGATGCAGGCTACGGCGGGTGTTGGCATATGGCTTCTGCTGCGCGCCTTCGCTTCCGGTTGTACGGCCATGACCGGAGTCGAAGCGGTCAGCAATGGAGTCATGGCTTTCAAGGAGCCGACCTACAAATATGCACGCTTGACCTTGACGATCATTATCGCGGTCCTCATGGCAATGCTTTTAGGGATCGCATATCTGGTACGAACCTATAACATTGCCGCCACCGTGCCTGGTGCAGCAGGCTATCAGAGTGTGCTCTCGCAATTGCTTGCCGCGGTTTCGGGAAAAGGCGCTTTTTACTGGACCAGTATTATCTCGATCCTGGTGGTGCTATCGTTGTCAGCCAACACCGCGTTCGCTGACTTTCCACGGCTTTCTCGAGCAATCGCTCTCAACGGTTTCCTGCCCCATGCGCTTACGCTGCGAGGGCGGCGTCTCGTCTTCGCAGAGGGGGTCTACGCTCTCGCGATCCTCACGGCTCTTCTCTTGATTATTTTTGGCGGAGTAACCGATCGTCTGATCCCACTCTACGCAGTAGGCGCATTCATGGCTTTCACTCTGTCACAGGCCGGCATGGTTGCGCATTGGAAAAGGGTGGGCGGCGCGGGCGCTCACAGGAACATGCTGCTCAATGGACTGGGCGCAGTTGCTACCGCAATTACGTTAAGTGTGGTCTTAATTGCGAAATTTACTGAAGGCGCCTGGATCACCGTCGTTTTGATTCCCGCGATGATTCTGATGATGACACGAGTGAAACGGCATTACAGTGCCGTCGAGAAACAAACGTGTACTGACATTCCGGTCAATACCCAAGGTCTTTGCGCACCCATCGTACTGATTCCCATGGATCGCTGGAGCGTGGTGTCGGAAAAAGCCCTCCGCTTCGCGTGGAGTCTTTCGACTCAAATTCAGATTCTCCATGTGGAGTGCGGGGAGGAGACCGAGAGCTTGTGCAGAAATTGGACCCGATTAGTAGAAGCTCCGGCAAAGGACGCAAACCTTCCAATTCCTGAGTTAGTGCTGCTGAAGTCACCCTTTCGATTTGTGGTTAAGCCACTGGTGGAATATGCCTTGAAAATGGAAAATGAAAACCTCGACAAGCATGTCGCAGTTGTATTACCGGAACTGATGGAGCGACGATGGTATCACCTGCTATTACATAACCAGCGATCCTCTGCGCTGAAAGCCCTCTTGTATTTTCAGGGAAGCCAGCGAATCACTGTCATCAACGTTCCGTGGTACCTCAGTTGATCGGACTTGCCGCTACAACGCTTCGGAGGAGCATGAACGAACAGGCGTTACTGCAAGAGGCTCTTCAAGAAGCTAGGAAAGGCTTGGGCGAGGGGGGCTTGCCGATCGGTTCGGTTTTAGCGGACAAGCACGGGCAGATCGTGGCCCGGGGGCATAACTTGCGAGTGCAGGGCGGAGATCCCACGGCGCACGCCGAAACGGTTTGCCTGCGCAATGCAGGCCGCCGAAGAGATTGGCAGGAGTTGACTCTGGTCAGCACGCTTAGCCCCTGCATCATGTGCACCGGAACGGCCTTGCTGTATCGAATTCCCCGGGTCGTGATCGGAGAGAATCGCAACTTCAAGGGCGCCGAACACCTGTTCCAGCAATACGGAACCAGCGTAGTGATTCTCGACGATGCGGAATGCTTCCGCATCATGCGCGAGTTCATTCATGCGCATGCAGACTTGTGGAATGAGGATATCGGCAAGTGAGGACGAGCGGCACACCCACTTCAGCGCTCAGAAGGTACCTGGCGACCCGACTTCGGCTGAGCAGTCTCGCTCGCAGCAAGAGCGTTCTTCAAGTCCCACCGGCATAAGGGACAACGCGTCGCAACCGAATACACGATGCGACCGAACGCGACGCATTCGGGATTGGGACAAACTCTCACAGTAGACCTCAAAGCCGACGCGGAAATCTGAGCCGAACTTCTGGTAGCAACCGGCTACCCACATCGCTACATAGGTCGGCCCGCGAATCGGCGAGTCCGAAAGTCACATTAGCACGACGCTCACCGCCGCACGCGCTTCTTTTCCGTTGTCACAAATTGATTTTTCTTCTAAGCGGGGCTGATTGACACCTGCGTTGGCCCAGCCTTGCGGATGGGCTCATCCAGACGGCGAATTTAACAAACTTCATCCCACCAACCATGGTGATCACCACTTCGCCGAGTGTTGTACAATCCCACCCCAATCGCGGTTGGCGTCAAGGAGCGGAGCAGCGGAGCAGCGGATGGAGCCAACACCCCCGGAGAATTCCCCGAGCACCGAATTCGGTTTGCGGCACGGAATTCTATCTCCCATGGAAACTTTGGCGCAGTCGGTTTCCACGATGGCGCCGACCACAACCCCCGCCGCGACGATTCCGCTGGTCTGCGCACTGGCGGGCAACGGGACATGGCTCGCTTACGCGCTCGCTACGGTCGCAATCTTTCTTGTGGCATTGTGTATTGCGCGCTTCGCCCGTCATTCGGCTTCTCCCGGCTCACTTTACACGTATGCTTCGATGACCCTGCCGTCCTGGCTCTCCGCGACCGTTGCCTGGAGTCTGCTGCTGGCCTACGTGGCCACGGGTTCCAGCGTGATTGGGGGCTTTTATCACTATGCGAACCTATTGCTGCGGGATGCCACCGGGCACGTTGTTTCCGCGGTTATGCTTTCTTTGCTGGTCACAGGAGTTTCGATCTGGATTGCCTGGCGCGACGTGAAGATTTCCGCCCGCCTCATGTTGTGGATCGAAGCGGCGTCGGTTTCGGTAATCGTGATGGTCGTTGCGCTCCTGCTGGTTCGTCATGGATGGCACTTGGACGGGGACGAACTCCACCTGCACGGCATGACTGGGAGCGGGCTTCGTCTTGGGCTGGTATTGGCGCTATTTAGTTTTGTGGGCTTTGAGAGCGCGACGACGCTGGGCGCGGAGGCACGCAATCCTCTGAAAACGATCCCACGCGCGGTGGTTCTGAGTGCCGTGCTCGCCGGGGCGTTCTTCACAGTCTGCGCCTACGCGGAAGTATTAGGATTTCACACCGTCGGACAAGATCTGGGGTCGAGCCAGGCTCCGATGTATGTGCTGGCGCAAGTCGGCGGCGTGCCGGTGCTGGGCCTGCTGATCGATATCGGCGCGCTGGTGAGCCTGTTCGCGGGCACTCTGGCCTGCATCACCGCCGCAGCTCGTGTGCTCTTGCGGATGGCGCACGATGGACTGGCACACGAATCACTGGGCCGGACCCACGCCCGCAACCATACTCCAGGCCGGGCAGTGGTTATCACGGGCATCGCTGCGGTGCTGCCGGTGGCGGTGCTGGCAGCTCGTGGCGCCAGTGGACTGGACGTATATGGCTGGTTAGGCTCGCTGGCGACCTATGGGTTCATCGTAGCCTACGCACTGGTGTGCGGTGCGTTGCCCCGTTATTTGCGGCAGCACGGCGCATTCCATCCCGGTGCGCAGATTATTCCCTGGCTGGCTGCAATCGCCATGCTGCTGGCCCTGCTCGGCAGCCTCTATCCCGTACCCGAAGGGCCTTACGGCAAGCTCCCCTACATCTATCTCGCGTATTTGATTGGCGGACTGGGATGGTTCGTAGTTCGAGCGCGCAGCAAGAGCAAGAAGAAGACGATGGCATCCATGGAACTGCCTCAGCCATAAAAATTACTGATTCCAGGCAAAAGAATTTTCACTGGGACTCTGGCTATCGCTTTCGCGGGAGTTCGCGTACATTGGCGGGCATAGTTTTCCGGCCTGTTCGTTGCGCGGCAAGTGCAGAGTAATCAATTCTGCTACCACGTCGTTAAGTCATACAGACAGTCTGCCGTCGTTAACGGCGGCTTTGGAATAGTGTTTCTACCTCTGAAGAGGTTCACATTCATGGCGAAGAAGATGAAGCTTGGCATTTTCTTACTGGCTGCCCTATTCCTTTGTTCCCTGTGCTCTTCAGCCCAGCAGACCCTGGGCAGCATTACAGGAACAGTTGCTGACAAGAGCGGCAGCGTGCTGCCTGACACTACGGTGACGATCGTCGGGGACCAGACCAAGCTGACGCGCACGCAAAAGACGAACGGCAATGGAGCCTACGATTTCGTCAACCTGCCCATCGGCACCTACACCGTCACCGTCGCTCATGATGGATTCCAAACAGAAAAACTGCCGTCGATCCTGGTACAGGCCGATCGAACTGCCACCTTGAATGTTTCATTGAAGGTCGGCCAGGTTGGGACGACCATCGAGGTCGAGGCGGCGCCCGCTATGAACGCGGTCGATACCACCAACGGCTACGTCCTGGAACAGGAGCAGATTCAGGCGGTACCCTTACCGACAGGCAGTTTCACGGGACTGGCGATTCTTTCTCCTGGCGTGAACGCGGAACTGCCGAACGGAACCGGCGTAAACGCGGGATTGGGGAATCAGCCGATCTGGGCCAATGGCCAGCGCGACACCAGCAACACATTCCTGCTGAACGGTGTCGATGCCAGCAATCTGTTCAACGGCAAGAGCACCAGCCAGGTGGCCTCGGCGCGAGTAGTGAACAATACTGGCGTCGCCGGTGCCGGCAGCACCACAGCGGAAGTCATCCAAAGCACGGCATCGCCGTATCTGGCGATCGGCCAGGCTTTGCCGACGCCGGCGCCGGAAACGATTCAGGAGTTTCACGTCAACACGTCCATGTATGACGCGCAACAGGGATCCACCAGCGGCGCTCACATCGATATGAGCACCGTCTCCGGCACCAACTCTCTTCACGGCAGCGCTTATGTTCACCGTGAAACCGATTGGCTGAATGCTGCGCCTTATTTCTACAATCAAGATCAGAATATTCCCAGCAACGAAAAGGTGCCCGAGTTGCACCGTTACACGGCTGGAGGAACACTCGGCTTTCCTCTCATCAAAGACAAACTCTTTGGCTTCGTCAGCTATCAGCACATTCACGCTTCCGATCTGGAGATGGGTACCTCGCGCACCGCGGTGCCTTCCGGTCTTACGGACGATCGCAGCGCCGCCGCCTTGGCGGCCGTCGACTTCAACAACTGGGGAACAACTGTGAATCCGGTGGTCGCACCCAATCCCCCAGGCGGAGGTGGGACACCCAACATCGATCCGGTCGCCTTCGCCTTGCTGAACTACAAGCTGCCCAACGGTCAGTATCTGTTCCCGTCGGCAAATCCGAATTTCACGCCGACGCTGAACTTCCCAGAGAACGTCTTCCTTACGCAGCCGGCATATTTTATTTCGGACCAGGCTGTCGCCAATCTCGATTATCTGCCGACAACGAAAGATACTCTCTCTCTGAAGTACTACTATCAGCACGATCCGAGCACAGCGCCTTTCGGATTCTCCTCATTCCAGGGCTTCACGCAACGACTGGACGCGGGTAGCCAAGTCGCATCGATCACGAACACGCAGTCAATCCGATCGAATTTCAGTGTCGCCGAAGTATTTGGCTTCATTCGCGAAAAAATCTACAGCACCATTGGGCAGCCTTTTACTCCGCAACAGGTGGGCATTAACGCCTTCGGCTCTTCGATCTTCCCGGGGATTACGATTGTCGATGATCTGGGTAACGCGTCTCCTCTCAACACCAACTTCGTTTTCAACGCCGGCGCAAATATCGGTTCCACAGCCGCTTCGCAGGGCGCCTTCACCGGCATTTTTCAGAACCGCTGGATGCCATCTGCGAATGCGATCTGGACGCGGGGCAAACACACGCTTACCTTCGGCGGGAGCTTTTCTTATACCCAACTCAACACGCGTGATGAGCGAACGAATACTGGCATGATCGGCTTTACCAATTTTGACAACTTCCTCACGGGCTCACCCATCACCTACACGGCGGACGGCTTCATCACCACAACTTTCCTGCAGGGCGATGCCAACCGCTACTACCGATCCAATGAAACCGGTATGTACCTGCAGGACAAATTTCAGATTCGTCCGAACCTCAGCTTCAGCGCCGGTATCCGCTTCGACTATCACGGGGGCCTTAAAGAAAAGAACGGCCGCATTTTCAATTTCGATCCCTCGCAATACAGCTATGACGTGGCTGACGACATAATCAATTCGAACGGCTTCATTGTCGCGGGGAACAATCCCGACTTTCCCACCAAGGGAGTCAGCGATTCCACTCTCACTGGACGGCAATGGGGACTCGCGCCCCGCGTGGGTCTCGCCTGGAGCCCTCGCACGTTCAACGACAAAGTTGTGGTGCGCGCAGGCTGGGGTTTGTACTACGATCGCGGAGAACTCTTCACCTACCTCTCACCAGGGTTCGCGTCGGGCGTTATTGCCGGCGGTCCGTTTGGAGTAAATCAGACGCCGCCGTGGGTGAACCAGACGTCTTGCAACACCTTCGGGTATACCTACTGTAGCAACTTCGAAAGTCCGTGGGGCTCGGCTCTCGGGCCGCCGCCCAGTGGCAATCCGGCTGATCTGCAACTGCCCAACGCTTCGGCAATCTCATTCGGCGCGCCTTTGTTCTCGTTTGCCGACTACAACCGCGCCAACAAACTGCCTTACACTATGAACCAGACTCTGGACGTTCAATGGCAGCCGCGTCGCGATCTCACTGTCGAGGTCGGCTACGTGGGTAATCTCGGCCGTCATGAGGTCGTTCCTCTGCCCTTCAACCAGGCGCAGATCGCCTCGCCGACCCACCCCATGCTGGTCGGCAGTCCGGTGGGTGAGCAGGACTATACCTACGGTTATTCGATTGTCACCGCGCCGGGCAGCTTTAATACGATCCCTCTCCCCAATGGCCAAACCTATCAGGAAACTTTTGAAGGCGGCAACGTCGACCTGCGAGTCCCCTACATCGGTTACTCCTCCGAGTCGGAGTCCTACACCGCAGCGGGCATCTCGGCCTATAACGCGCTGCAAACTCACGTGGAAAAACGAATGAGTCATGGCCTGCAGGTTGGATTCTCCTACACCTACTCCCACGCGACCGATGAGCAGAGCGCGCTGGGCCTTTTCTACAACGGCAACAATCCGCTTGATTTGCGCTCCGGTTACGGTCTGTCGGACTTCGATCGCAAGCATGTGATGAATTTCACTTACACCTACGAATTGCCGAAATTTTTCTCGCTATCTTCGCTGAAGGGCAGGATTGTCGACGGCTGGGCGATCTCCGGTTTGACAGTCATTCAGAGTGGGCAGCCCTATAGCGTCGTCGATTACTCGGGCGCAGTCGGGAGCATATTTTACGGCGTCAACGACGGCATTACGAATCCAGTCGTCCCGCTCTCCGGCTGTTCGCCTAAGCAGGCGCTCACCGGGGCATCGGGCGCGACTCCTGGCCTTCCCGCGCTCAAGGCCAGTTGTTTCGGCTTGCCGTTGCTGAATCCAGGCGACTTGAACGGCGCAATTCCCAGCAGCGATCCCTACGAGACGAACTTCATCGACCATGGCGAGCGCAATATCTTCCGCCAGACCTGGCAGAGGCGCGCGGATATTTCGTTGTCCAAGACGACGCAGATTACCGAGCGCTCCTCCCTGCGATTCACCTTTGATGTGTTCAACCTGACGAACACCGCGAGCTTCGATATCCCGATTGACGATGTCAGCCAGAACATCAACTTTCAAGGCTTTCCCTACGTCGGCCAGCCCTCAACCATTCCTCCTTGCGACTCGACCTACACCGCTCTCTACGTCTGCCCGACGCTGAGTGGGCTCGGCATCACCAACAAGACCATCGGCAGTCCTCGGCAGATACAGATGTCACTGCATCTTACTTTCTGACACACTGAATGCTCAGCAGCGGTTAGACGAAATCAGGTAAGCGAGATTTGGTCGCGCGAGATTGGTCAGGCGAGTCCAAAGCTGACCGCCGCCGTATCTACGATCGCCTTGCCAATAGTGAGGGAGGCCGTGGCCGCCGGAGACGGAACGTTCAGAACGTGCAGTACCTTGCCGGAAACCACAAATTGGAAATCGTCCACTAACGCGCCGTCGGGCTTAAGGGCCTGTGCGCGCACGCCGGAGCCGCCAGGCACCAGATCATTCTCGTTCACTTCCGGAAGCAACCGCTGCAGCGCGCGAACGAAGATTGGCTTGGAGAGCGAACGCCGGAATTCGTCGAACCCATTTCGCCAATGCTGCCGAGCCATGCGCCAGAAGCCGGGAAAGGCCAGCGAGGAAGCCAAGTCACGCACGCTGATGTCGCGGTGACGATAGCCCTCCCGCGCCAGCGCGAAGACCGCGTTCGGGCCGGCGTCGACTCTCCCCGATATGCGCCGGGTGAAGTGCACACCGAGAAAGGGAAAGCGCGGATCGGGCACGGGATAAATTAATGCGCGCACCAGCGAGGCGCGCTCTGGCACCAGGTCGTAATACTCGCCGCGGAAAGGAACGATCATGACTCCGGGATCGTCGCCCGCCATCCGGCTGATGCGATCGCTGAAGAGCCCAGCGCAGTTGATGAGCGCGGTCGTCGAAAACGCCCCGCGCGAAGTTTCTACTACAATTTCGCTCGCCAGCCGGCGGATGCCAGTAGCGGCAGCGGAAGTCAGCACTGTGCCGCCCCGTGCCGAAATCAACTCCGCATATTTCTCGCATACTTTGGCGTAGTCAGTGATTCCCGTGGAAGGCACGACCAGAGCCTGAATTCCGGCGGCGTGCGGCTCGATTTCACGCAACTCCGCCGGTCCAATCATTTGAAACCCGGCAAGGCCGTTGGCTTCGCCGCGCCTGCGCAATTCTTCCAGACGCGGAAGTTCGTCAGCCTGCGTTGCAACGACGACTTTCCCGCATACGTTGTGAGCGATTCCATGCTCACGGCAGAACTCGACCATGGACGCCGCTCCAGTGACGCAAAGACGAGCCTTCATGGAGCCGGGCTTGTAGTAGACGCCCGAGTGAATCACACCGCTGTTGTGACCGCTCTGGTGACGCGCGACGCGGTCTTCTTTTTCCAGCAGCAGGAGACGCAGATGAGGGAAACGCCGCGTGATTTCGAGCGCGACTCCCAGCCCTACCACGCCACCACCGATGATGATTACGTTGTAGCGAGAATCGGTCATTGAAACTGGGACTAATTGAAACTAGAACTAAAGAATGGCGCGCAGTCTCCGAACAGTCTATTGCAGCGCGCAACGTCCTAGTCTACGACAAGGGCCACTACCGCGCTCTGGCCGGCATCGGGAGTCGTTCCCGGAGACGTTCCGGTCACAGTAATTTGATAGATGGTGGGTTGGCCCCCTGTCGTGGATGTGATCCCGCCAGAACTGACGCCGCCACAGGAGAGCAAAGACAAAGATAACGTCAGCAGAAGCAGCATCGCGACGCCGGCCACGCGGGCCTTGCGCTTCAGGGAACGAGTGGTTACCTCACCGTACACGATCACGATTCCAGGGAACAACAACCACAACGCGTAAAAAATCGAATGACCGACGGGTGACCTGAGCGCAATCGCGCTTGTCCCGGTGGAGATGGTCATTACCACCGCCGCCGAGGTGATCCCGAGTGTCACCGGCGCGGATGGATTGAAGATACATTGTGCACCGGCGGCCAATCCGCCGGCACAAGAAAGCGTCACTGTGCCGGCAAACGAGGAGCCCAGCGGATTCGGAGCAACGGTCAGTTGGTAGGCCCCGCTGGTCGTCTGCCCGGCGGTTAAGGTTTAGCTGGGAGTCGCCGAAGTAGCCGAGAAATCCGCATTCAGGCTTTGCCAAATTTCGCCGTCGACAGGGATTCCGTTCGATGCCCGCGAGACATACCAGACATACATCTCATTGCGTCCCGGAACGACCGTAATTTCTGCCCGGTAAAGCGGGCACGCGTAAGTATTCGCAGTGGACGTACCATTGCCGCTGGCATCGGAAGCCAATGGCATGGGACCTAACGGTGTCCATGAATTTGACGAGAGCGAGCCTGACGAGAGCCCGGCCTGCCCGGTCGCATGAGCCGTTGCGGCGAGGGCTGTGGCGTGTAGCACCCGCATCTGCCGGCTTAGCCTAATAGGCTCGGCGGCGAAGTTCGGCAGAATTTTTCCCCTGGACCAGACGACCGCGAAAAAAACATTCGTTGCGCTCTTTGATGTGGTCGGCGATATGATCGGCATCTGAATGGGGGATCGAGTTCTGAGGAACGGTCTGTTTCGCGCCTTGCGCTTGCACAACTGAAACTAGACAAGAACAACTTATAGCGAGCGCCAGCACTCGCCACGAGCGGGGCAGACGACAGCTGGGCATGAGAACCTCGGTCACCTGCAGTATCGAGAGCAGACGGGGGCGAAGCAACGCAAAAGCATCGTCCGACATGGGAACCGGACCACTTTGGGAAAGATCGATGCTCCAGCTACAATCTGCTTTTCACAATCGCTCCTACAGGGGTGAACAAGAATGAATCGTCCGTTCAGTGGCATGAAGGCGTTCCTGTGCACATGGTTTGCGGTGTACATCTGTCTGAGTGCAACCTCGGCGTGGGCCCAGGAAAACCAGGAAAAGAAGATCGGCTCTGAATTGTCGGTGGCCGCGGCGGCCGATTTGAGCACCGTGCTAAGAGAAATTGGCGATGCCTATGAGAAGAAGACTGGAGTGAAAGTAAAGCTTTCGTTCGCAGCGTCTGGGGCGCTCACGCAGCAGATTCAGAATGGAGCACCGTTCGACCTTTTTTTCTCGGCGGATATGGACTATCCGCGCCAGCTCACCGCCGCCGGCCAAGCCGATGGCGCCAGCTTGTTTCAGTACGCGGTCGGACGGTTGGTGCTGTGGGTTCCGGCTGATTCGTCCCTCGACGTTGAACACCAAGGCATGAATGTTCTACTCGACCCATCGGTAAAAAAGATTGCCATTGCCAATCCGCAGCATGCTCCGTATGGCCGGGCTGCGGTTGCGGCTCTGAAACATGACGGTATGTATGATCGCGTGGCGGACCGCCTGGTATTGGGCGATAACATCTCGCAGGCGGCCCAGTTCGTCGAGTCCGGCAATGCGCAGGCAGGATTTGTGGCGTTGGCGCACGCGGTTGCGCCGAGCATGCGCGGCAAAGGAAAGTATTGGGAGGTTCCCGTGGACGCCTACCCTCCGCTGGCGCAGGGAGTAGTGCTGCTCTCGCACTCTCCGCATAAGAAGGAAGCAGCAGAGTTTCTGGAATACATCAAGACGAAGGATTCTGCGGAGTTGTTCCGGAAGTATGGGTTTACACTACCGCAATAGCATATAGGCGAGCGCCCAATGGGTAGCGCCGGCCGGCTGTCCCGAGGGCGTCTCACCCTCGGACCAAACGGCTTCGAGGCGGTCTCAGCCAGATAACTGGAAGGATACGGAGATTGCGGTAAGCACCAGACTCGTAGAACGACTTCGGAAGCGCCTCATCCACCGCGATGGCAATCGACTGGCAAGCATTCTGGCTAACACTGCGACTGGCGATCACTGTGTCGGCCATATTGCTGATGCTTGGTCTGCCAATCGCCTGCTGGATTGCATTCTCCCGCTGGCGCGGCAAGTTCCTGGTCGAGGCAATCGTGGCGCTGCCGATTGTGCTTCCGCCGACCGTGCTGGGGTTTTACGTGCTGGTGGCGCTCGGCGCGCGCAGCCCGTTGGGGCGCTGGTGGATCTCTCTGACCGGCCACACTCTGGCTTTCACCTTCAGCGGACTGGTGATTGGCTCGATCCTCTATAGTCTGCCGTTCGCGGTGCAGCCTTTTGCCGCGTCGTTCGCCGGCGTGGATCGCAAGTTGATCGCGGCTTCGGCGACACTGGGCGCTTCCCCGCTGCGTACTTTCTTTCGTGTGATCGCGCCACTCTCGGTTCCCGGATTGATTACCGGCACTGCCCTGAGCTTTGCTCACACCATGGGAGAGTTCGGAGTCGTGCTTATGGTGGGCGGAAACATTCCCGGTGTCACGCGCACAGTCTCTATTGATATCTTCGACCGGGTTCAGGCCTCCGACTACCCCTCCGCAAATGCAACGGCTCTGCTGTTGCTGGCGTTCAGCTTTGCCATGTTGGCCCTCGTTTACGGTGTGAACCGCAAGGTGTGGGTCGTCGGACCTATAAAATAATTCTGCAGATATGAACGACCTCCGCACCTACGAGCCCACTGCCATTGCTGTTTCTTCGTCGGCCCGCGCTCCCCATGAAAACAACCACAACGCCTCCAGCCCGCCGCTCGAGGCCAGATTCCGCAAGCGATTCGCCGCAAGCGCACAGGAATTTGTTCTGGAGACCGAGTTCCGGGCTGCGCCGGGATTCACCATCCTGTTCGGCCCGTCTGGAGCCGGAAAAACGACGGTGCTCGATTGCATCGCAGGATTAACCAAGCCCGATTCGGGGCGAATCACCATGGGCGACCGCACTCTGTTCGATGCCGCGCAACCCTTTAATCTTCCGGTGGCCAAGCGGCGCGTCGGATACGTGTTTCAGAGCCTCGCCCTGTTCCCCCATCTGACGGTGGAGCGGAACGTTCAGTTCGGCCTCAAGCATTTGCCGCAGGCCAAGCAACGAGAGAGCGCGTCTGCGATTCTTCACGCGTTCCGCATTGCCGATCTCGCGCGCCGATATCCCCGTGAAATTTCTGGCGGAGAAAGCCAGCGCGTGGCCCTGGCGCGATCCCTGGTCATCGATCCCGACGTATTGCTCTTGGACGAGCCTCTGGCCGCGCTGGACGCTGCCACGAAGTCGAAGATCATTGACGATCTGCGCCTGTGGAACCAGGCTCACCGCATTCCCATCCTCTATGCCACGCACAGCCGGGAAGAGGTCTTTGCCCTGGGCGAGCGCGTAATTGTCCTCACCGCCGGGCGCATCGCGGCGCAAGGCACGCCCCACGAAGTGATTGAAGCCCCGCAGCAAGAGACAGTCGCGCAGTTGGTCGGCTTCGAAAATATTTTCGACACGGTGGTGGAATCAGTCAGTCCTCAGCGCGGCACCATGACCTGTCGTATCCTAGGAGACGGCGGCTCGGTGCTCCTCGAAACCCCGCTCGTGCGAGGGGGCGTGGGGTCGGCACTGCGCATTGGAATTCGCGCGGGCGACATTCTGTTGGCAACGGCGCCGCCGGTCGGATTGAGCGCGCGCAACGTGATTCCTGGACGCATCAGTTCGCTAGAGCAGCGCGATGTGATCGTGTCCGCGCGGGTGAGGTGCAGAGTCGAGATGGAAGTTCTCCTGACGCTGGCCGCGCGCGATTCGCTCGAACTCGTCCCCGGTCGCGAAGTGTGGCTGGTGATCAAGACGCACTCCTGCCACTTGATGCAAGAATTAGGATAAGGCACATCGAAAACGTTCTTCGTACTCTGAAGGTGCGTATATTTACGAACGCTGGCGGAGGGTCCCATGACCAGACGCGCTCTTTGCTTCCTTTTGGCATTCCTGTTCGTCCCCTTTATCCTTGCCAAGGACAAACCTGCATTTCCAAAATTCATTGTCAACGCGAAGTATGTATTGGTCACAACTTACTTTGGCGACAACCTGGCGGATTCGCGCGTGCCGCCGGCTGATCGACAGGCCGTGATCGCCGTCCAGGATGCGATTCGAGACTGGGGCCGCTATTCGCTGGTTTATCAGCGCAAGAATGCGGAGCTCATAATACTGGTGCGGAAGGGTCGCACTGCCGAAACGCGAGATGGCATCGACATCCACGCCGGTTCAGACAGATCGCCGTCGCTCGGAAAAGTTACAGACGCAGATGGCGGCGATCCTCAGGATATGCTCGCCATTTATAACGCGTCGCTGGGCACCGATAGAGCGCCCTTATGGCGAGACCGTATGCCCGCAGGCCTTACTGCGCCAGAGGTGAAATTGGTGCACGAACTGCGAGCAAACGTTGAGGCTGCGGCAAAAAATCCGTGAGCGGCTTGGCCTGTG
>Ga0182018_10002209_pt1 | contig 20097 bp, 14 predicted proteins | sample 812P2MmetaG_FD_120490 | JGI IMG/M metagenome (GOLD analysis project Ga0182018, IMG submission 120490) | Permafrost microbial communities from Stordalen Mire, Sweden - 812P2M metaG | ecosystem: Environmental > Terrestrial > Soil > Wetlands > Permafrost | place: Sweden: Stordalen | collected...
CTCCTTCTCGCAGGCATCGGCGACACCATCCGCGTCTCCCTCACGCCGAAACCCGGTGCCAGCCGCACCGAAGAAGTCCTCACCGCCCAGCAAGTCCTGCAATCCCTCGCCATCCGCAGTTTCGCCCCGCAGGTCACCGCCTGCCCCGGATGCGGCCGCACCACCAGCACCTTCTTCCAGGAACTCGCCCAGCAAATTCAGGACTACCTCCGCACCAGCATGCCCGCTTGGCGCGCCCAGTATCCCGGCGTCGAAGAACTCAAGCTCGCGGTCATGGGTTGCGTCGTCAACGGACCCGGCGAATCGAAGCACGCCAACATCGGCATCTCGCTCCCCGGCACCTTCGAGGAGCCGAAAGCTCCGGTCTACGTAGACGGCCGCCTCATGACCACACTGCGCGGCGAAACTATCGTCCAGGACTTTAAGAAAATCCTCGATGACTATGTCCGTAAACGGTATGGCGCCCGCGAACACCAGCTCGAAACCACTGCCGTCTAAGTCACCGGCAGCCAGAACGTGAACCGCGTCCCCTTGCCTGTCTGGCTCGCCAGCTCGATGCCGCCTCCATGCGCCTCCAGAATCGCCTTCACGATAGCCAGTCCCATACCCGTTCCCGCCGACTGGCTGCGCTGCTTCTTGCCGCGAAAATACTTGTCGAAGACAAACGGCTGCTCCCCCGGATCGATCCCCGCTCCCCGATCCTCAACCGTCACCAGCAACCGGTCCGCGTCCTTCACCGCGCTCACCCCGATCGCAGAACCTCGCGGCGAATACTTCACCGCATTCTCGATCAGATGCCGCAGCACCCGGTGCACCAGCCCTCGATCCATCGGTGCCCGCGATAACCCGTCGCCCACTTTCACCTCCACCGCGCGATCCCGCAGCACCGGCCGCATCTCCTCCAGAGTCGTTTCGATCAGTTCCCGCACATCCTGGGGCCGCGCGTGGATCTGCACCGCGGCCGCATCCAGCTGCGCCATCTCCACCGCTTGACCTATCAACCGGTCCAGACGCGCGCTCTCCTCATCAACCACAGCGGCCAGATCCGCCCGTTCCGCCTGCGGCAAATCCGGCTCGCTCACCAGCGTCGTCGCCGCCGCCCGAATCGCCGTCAGCGGCGTCCGCAGATCGTGCGTCACCGAATCCAGCAGCGCAATCCGCAGCCGCTCGTTTTCGCGTGAAGCTTCCAGCCGGCTGCTCCGATCCACCGCTGCCGCACGCGCCAGTGCGATTGCCACCAGGCTCCCGATCGCCTCGTAAATTTGCGGCGAATATCCGCCGTCGGTCACTGCCAGAACTCCCAGCGACCGCATACCCAGCCGCAGTGGAATGACATAAATCCCATCCCGCGATACCACGCCCGTCTCCGTCTGGCTCGCCGCGGCCCTCATGTCCACCACCGGCACCAACTCGTTCCGCGGGTCGGAGTAATACCCCGCATCTTCATCTCCCACGTACAACGCCACCGCCCGAAATCCGAACACCGCCGTCGCTACCGACGGAGTCACCCGAGCCAGTCCTCGCAGGTCCTCCTGCAGCAGCATCTGTTGGCTGAATTCGTACAGCCGCTCCACTTCCTCTCGCCGTTTCTCCGCCGTCGCCGCGTGCCGATGCTCTCTCTCCGCCAGATGGCTCACCATCACCGCGCAACACAGGAACGCCCCCAGCGCCACCCAATCTCTCGGATCGGAAATCGTCAGCCGCCCCACTGGCGGCAGAAAGAAGAAGTTGTAGAGCAGCGCACTCCATACCGACAGATACACCGAGTAAGCCAGCCGCCATCGCGATGCCGTTACCAGGACCAGCATCAGAAAACTCAGCGCAATCGTCGTCTCATTCGCCGCCACCACTTTCCGGAACAACACCACCACCAGCAACCCCGCGGCTGTCAGCACGGCGTAACGCAACAAAATCTTTATTAATCGCGGCGTATCCTTCTCCATGAATGCCGATCATACCCCGGAGTTGACGGATGGCTGAACGCATCCTCGTCGTTGACGACGAAATTCAGATCACGCGCGTGCTGCGCGCTTCTCTCTCCGCCCAGCGCTACGACGTGCGCACCGCCAACGATCCCGAAGAAGCCCTCCGCCTTTTCGAGGAGTGGGACCCCGACCTCATCATCACTGACCTCATGATGCCTGGCATAACCGGTATCGACCTCTGCCGCGCCGTCCGCCGCAAATCCCACACCCCCATCCTCGTCCTCTCCGTTCGCGATCAGGAGCACGCCAAAGTAGAAGCCCTCGATGCGGGCGCCGACGACTACGTCACCAAACCCTTCAGCATTCAGGAACTCCTCGCCCGTGTCCGCGCTCATCTCCGCCGTGCTCCTGAGCGTTCCGGTGACGCCCCCATCGAAGTCGGCGATTTTCTCGTCGATCCGGGCGCGCACACCGTCGCCGTCTCCGGCCGTCCCGTCCACCTCACTCCCAAGGAATTCGAACTGCTGCTCCTCTTCGCCCGCAATGCAGGCAAGGTCCTCACCCACCGTGTCCTGCTCACCAACGTGTGGGGAGCGCAATCCGCTCAGCAGCCGGAATACCTCCGCGTCTTCGTCGGCCAGTTGCGCAAGAAACTCCAGGGCGACGCCCAGAAGGAATACATTCAGACCGAACCCTGGGTCGGCTATCGCTTCCTTCCCGAAGGCGCCGCAGAATAGTCCGCACTGGCCCAAATAAAAGTGCGGCCCTTATGAATCCCTAACGACTTCCTTCGCCTTCCCTTCTTGTTGGCACCCTAATCTTTGAAGTTGGCCCGCAGGCTGCCGCGAGGCCAAAGCTTCACTCACAGCATCTGTAGTGCAGCCGAAAGGATTACCCATGTCGCTAATCCGTCCATTTTTCGTGTGCCGCCAGATCGCTTCATATTCCGTCATTGCGCTGACGCTTTTCGTTCTGATTCCCCGTATCTCGGCGGCCCAGGCCCAGGAAACCACGCCCGCCAGCACCTCCCAGGTCAGCTCTGACACCAACTCCGGAGGCGCCACCGCTGCACCTGCCAGCGACAACGCCGCGATCCTGCGGGAACTCGCTGCCATGAAGCAGCGCATCGCCGAACTCGAGGCCGAACTCAAAGCGCGCGGAGACGCGACGGCAGATACCACGGCAGCCGCAACCGCCGCTGACCTGACGGCCGCCAAAGAGCATCTCTTGCCTGTTCCGTCTGCTGCCAGCGCTCAACCAGTCATGACCGGTGCATCTTCCTCCGTCCCGGCCACAACGCTCGCGTCAACGGAAACGCCAGGCAAGCCTCCCGCCGTCGATAAGGTGACGCCTTTTGCTGACGCATGGTGGGGCTGGCTGAACGGCAACCCCCGCACCATCGATTGCCCGCTGTGCAGCAAATACTTCACGCCGGAAATCCGCGTCGATACCAATTACAACCTGGACCTCAACCACCCCGCAGACGACACCATTGGCGGTTCGAGCGAAGTCTTTCGTGCCCAGGAGATCCAACTGGAACAGATGGGCGTCGGCGGCGACCTGTTGATCGACCATGTGCATGCTCGGTTGATGACCCAGCTAGGCATGTATTCAGTAACTACACCGCGCAACGACGCCAGCGCCTCGCGCGGCCAGTGGAACCTGGACGATGCCTATCGCTATGTTTCTGAGGCCTACGGCGGTTACCACTGGGACGCCCTGCACGGCGTCAACCTGGACGGCGGCATCTTCCTCTCCTACATCGGCCTGTTCAGCTTTTATAATTTCGATAACTGGGCCTATCAGCCCTCCTTCGTCTCCTCCAACACTCCCTGGTTTTTCAACGGAGCGCGCGTCCAGGTCTTTCCTACGCAACACCTGAAGATCGAGCCCTGGTTCATCAACGGCTGGCAATCCTATGCGCGTTTCGGCACCAAGCCGGGCCTCGGCGGACAGATCAAGTGGACCCCCACCAACAGCATCAATATCATCTCCAACGACTACGGCTACGGTGAGGATGACTTCGGTATCCACGGCCGCACCCGCTTCCACACCGACAACAGCTTCGAGCTGAAGTACTACGACAGGCCGGATAACAAACTCGACCGGATGGCCTTCTCCTTAACCGGTGACGCCGGCTGCGAAAGCGGCAGCGGAGTGGCCTGCACCGGGTCGGCCGATCACAAAATCTTTTCGCCCGCCACCTCCACATCTCCCGCTGTCTACTACCAGAAACAGAGCTTCCTGGGCTGGATGCTCTACAACCGCTTCTGGTTCGACAAGGACAAGTACGGCCTGACCATTGGCGGCGGCCAGATCAACAATCCCGGCCGCTATCTCGTCCTGCTGCCTCCCATCAACGGAGCTACAGCTGTTTCCGGCACTGCCTACTTCCCGGAGGATCCAGGCCAGCCCTTCCACGGCACCGACGGAACCATCACTTACGACTACATGCCCAGCCAGTACGTCACCTTCCGCAGTGAGTACAGCTATCGTCACTCGGATGTGCCCTACTGGGCCGGCCGCGGTGGCTCAACGCCTCCCGGAGGCAACACCTACACTGCGATCGGCAGCCCGGCGGACTTTACCTGCACGAATGGCTCAACCTCAGCCGACTCTGGCATTGGATACACCACCATGCCCAACCTGACTTATAACCAGGAATACGCCGCCAACATCGCCGCTGCCAAAGCCGCGTGCGCTGCAAATTCGGCTTACCCTAGTCTCTGGCAAGCCGATCTGCGTCGCGACCAGCAGATCGTCACCTTCGCCATCCTCGTCAAATTTTGACAGCTGCGCAGATGCTCTCTCGTTCGCAACCCGGCCCTTACCCCGACGCCTTTTCCCAGGTAATCGGCAAAAGCCTTCTTTACGATTCCCTTACGAAATCTTTATGCCTTCGGTACGCCTCCCCCGCTCTCCTGAGGGAGGCTTCGTACCCGCCTATGAATCACCGCATCCCGCTGTCGTTTGTGCCGGCTCTCCTGCTGGTCTCGGGAGCCCTTCAGCTTAACGCCCAATCCGAGTCCCGCACCGACGATGTGCAGCAACTTAAACAACTCGTCTTTGATCTGGAGCGCCGCGTCGCAGTCCTCGAACAGCAGAACCAGCAACTACGATCCTCCTCTGCCCCATCTGACAGCGCAGGCCCGCAAACCGCCGCCTCGCTCGTCCTCGCATCCGAAGAACTCCGCCTTCCCGGCTCATCTCCGGTCGTGCCGGCCCAGGTAACCACCGCCGCTGCACCAAACCCGTCCCCCCTGCCCGGCACACTTCCCGGCGGCGTGACCCTCAACTACACCTTCGACGGCTACTACGAATACAACTTCAACAACCCCACCGGCCGCGTCAACGACCTCCGTGCCTACGACGTCCTCAGCAACGTCTTCAGCATCAACCAGGCCGATTTCATCTTCGACCTCGATCCCGACCTCGCCGTCCATCGTCGCTACGGCTTCCGTATCGATCTGCAGTTCGGACAAGCCACTGAGACGCTGCAGGGCAATCCCGCCAACGAGACCCGCCCGGAAATCTATCGCAACCTATTCCAGGCCTACGGCTCTTACATCGTTCCCGCCGGCCACGGCATCGATGTCGACTTCGGAAAGTGGGCCAGTTCTCTCGGCTTCGAGAATAACTACACCAAAGACCAGATGAATTACACCCGCTCCTATTACTTCTACTACCTGCCCTTCTACCACAACGGCATTCGCACCAGCTACAAATTCAACGACAAATTCACCGCCAATTACTGGATCGACAACGGAACCAACCAATCTGAACCCACCAACGGCTACAAGGACGAGCTATTCGGTTACGTTCTCCAGCCCGTCAAATCCGTGAACTGGACCTTCAACTACTACAACGGCCAGGAACACCCTGACACCGTCGCCGCTACCAACTGCACCGTCCCCGTCCAGCCCGGCCTCTGTCTCGCCCCCCTCACACCCGCCCCCAACGGCAAAATCCATATCGTCGACAGCTATGCCACCTGGCAGCCCACCCCAAAACTAACCCTGGCTGCCGAAGGTGACTACGTCATCCAGCGCGAATGGGCGAACGCCGCCCCCGGTCAATCGTCCGCTCCATCTCACGTAGATGGCGGCGTCGCCTATGCGCAATATCAGCTCAACCCGAAGGTCGCCCTCGCCGTTCGCACTGAATACCTCTCCGATCGTGGCGGCCTCTTCAGTAACGAAACACAGGCCCTCAAGGAAATCACTGGCACCTACAAATACAACTTCGCCGACGGCTTCGATGCATTTCTCGAATACCGACGCGACTGGAGCAACCGCCCCTACTTCATTACCGGCAACCCCAACGCACCCGTCAGCCACCAGGATACCGCCTTGCTCGGCGTGGTCTGGTGGTATGGCGGCAAACAAGGATCCTGGTAGGATGGACCCCTCATGTCAGACCTTCTGATGATTCTCTTTTCCGTCGCGTTTTTTGTGGTCGCGCTCCTCTACGTCACCGCATGCGAGAAGCTGAGGTAGTTACCATGCACACGACAACAGCGATAATTCTCCTCATTACCGTGTTTCTCCTCGGCTACCTCATCGTAGCCCTGCTCTATCCGGAGAAGTTCTGAAATGACCCCGAATGGATGGTTCCAGTTTCTCGTCTACTTCCTCGTGCTCCTCGCCTGTATGCGCCCGCTGGGCATCTATATGGCCGGCGTTTTCTCCGGAAAATATAACTTCCTCCGTCCGATTGAGAACATCGTCTACCGCCTCTCCGGCGTTCGCAGCGACGAGGAAATGTCCTGGCGTGAATACGCCGTAGCCATGCTCCTCTTCAGCTTCGTCTCCCTGGTGGTCACCTACCTCATTGAGCGCCTGCAACACGCCCTGCCCTGGAACCCGCAGCATTTGCCCGCGATCGGTACGTTGCTCGCCTGGAACACCGCCGCATCCTTTACCACTAATACCAACTGGCAGGCCTACACCAACGACACGACCATGAGCTACTTCACCCAGATGGTCGGCCTCGCCTATCACAACTTCTTCAGCGCCGCCGTCGGCATCGCTGTCGCCATCGCCCTGGTCCGCGGCATTGCCCGGCGCGAATCGAAAACCCTCGGCAATTTCTGGGTCGATACCACCCGCGCCTGCCTCTACGTCCTGCTCCCCATCTGCATCATCTACGCTCTCGCTCTCGTCAGCCAGGGAGTTATCCAGAACCTCCACCCCTACACCGTCGCGCAGACTCTCGAACACCAAACTCAAACCATCGCTCAGGGACCCGTCGCCTCCCAGGAAGCTATCAAGATGCTCGGCACCAACGGCGGCGGCTTCTTTTCAGCGAACAGCGCTCATCCCTTCGAAAATCCCACCCCCTTCAGCAATTTCATGGAGATGTTCTCCATTTTCTTCATCGGCGCCGCTCTTACCGTCACCCTCGGCCGTATGACCGGCTCCCCCGGTCATGGCTGGGCCGTCTTCGCCTGCATGTCTGTGCTCTTTCTAGCGGGGTTCACCGTCGCGTACTGGGCCGAGTCCCAACCCAGCCCAGTCCTTCAAGGCGTCAACCAGCATGTCAGTAATCTGCAATCCGGCGGCAACATGGAAGGCAAAGAAACCCGCTTCGGCGTGACTAACTCCGCCCTTTTCGCCACCATCACCACCGACGCCAGCTGTGGCGCCGTCAACTCTATGCACGACTCCTTTACGCCTCTCGGCGGCATGGTTCCCCTCATCAATATCATGCTCGGCGAGATCATCTTCGGCGGCGTCGGCTCCGGCCTCTACGGCATGCTCATCTATGTCGTCCTCTCAGTCTTTATCGCTGGATTGATGGTTGGCCGTACCCCCGAGTATCTCGGTAAGAAAATTGAATCCTACGATGTAAAGATGACCATGCTCTATGTCCTTATCTTTCCGTTGGTCATTCTTACCTTCACCGCCGTTTCCGTGCTGTCTCACATGGGCCTCAGCAGTCTGGCCAACAATGGCCCACACGGCTTCACCGAAATTCTTTACGCATATGTCTCCACCGCCGGTAACAACGGCTCGGCCTTCGCCGGACTCAACGCCAATACCCACTGGTACAACATCAGCACCGGCTTCAACATGCTCATCGGCCGCTTCCTCATGATGATCCCCATGCTGGCGCTGGCCGGCAACCTCGCCCGCAAAAAAAGTGTTCCGCCCTCACCCGGAACTTTCCCTGTCAACACGCCGCTCTTCGCCGTCCTGCTCACCGGCGTCATTCTCATTGTGGGCGCGCTCACCTTCTTCCCCGCGCTCAGCCTCGGTCCCATCCTTGAACACCTGCTGTTTCAGCACGGCACTCTCTTTTCCTAGGTCAAGAAAAGCACTTATGGCTAAAAAGCAAAGCTTCTGGAATCCCGACATACTTCGCCAGGCGATCATCGACTCCTTCACCAAACTCGATCCACGCCTGATGATGAAAAATCCGGTGATGTTTGTCGTCGAAGTTGGCAGCGTCGTCACCTCTGCTCTGCTTATCGACGAAGCCGTTCGCCACCAGCCCATTGGCTTCAATCTTCAGATCACCCTGTGGCTTTGGTTCACAGTGCTCTTCGCCAATTTCGCCGAGGCCATCGCTGAAGGCCGAGGCAAAGCCCAGGCCGATACCCTGCGTAAGGCCAAGGGCGAAACCATGGCGTACCGTTTTCGCCCCGACGGCTCCCTCGAAGCCATCTCCAGCTCGGCCCTGCGCAGCGACGACATCATCAAGGTTGAAGCCGGCCAGTTCATCGCCGGCGACGGCGAAGTCATCGAAGGCGTCGCCTCCGTCGACGAGTCTGCCATCACCGGCGAATCCGCGCCCGTCATCCGCGAAGCCGGCGGCGATCGCTCCGCTGTCACCGGTGGCACCCGCGTCCTCTCTGACTGGATCAAGATCCGCATCACCTCCAACCCCGGCGAAACCTTCCTCGACCGCATGATCGCTCTCGTCGAAGGCGCCGAGCGCCAGAAGACTCCCAACGAAATCGCCCTCAGCATCCTGCTCGCCGGCCTCACCGTCATCTTCCTGCTCGCCGTCGCCACGCTGCAGCCCTACGCTATCTACTCGCACGCACCGCAAACCATCTTCGTCCTCGTCTCCCTTCTCGTCTGCCTCATCCCCACCACCATCGGCGCCCTCCTCTCCGCCATCGGCATCGCAGGCATGGATCGCCTCGTCCAGTACAACGTTCTCGCTATGTCCGGCCGCGCCGTCGAAGCTGCAGGCGACGTCAACACCCTTCTCCTCGACAAGACCGGCACCATCACCCTCGGCAATCGCCAGGCCACGGAATTTTTCCCCGCCCCCGACATCAGCACCGAACGCCTGGCCGACGTTGCCCAGCTCGCCTCCCTCTCCGACGAAACCCCCGAAGGCCGCTCCATCGTCGTGCTCGCCAAAGAAAAATACAATCTCCGTGGTCGCGACCTCAGCGGTCTCCGCGCCGAATTCGTACCTTTCAGCGCGCAAACCCGCATGTCCGGCGTCGATCTCCCGGGCAGCAAAATTCGCAAAGGTTCCGCCGACGCCATCGCCCGCTACCTTGAGCAGCAGGGTTCCGGCATGCCCCGTCAGGTCACCGACCGCGTCGAAGAAATCGCCCGCCAGGGAGGCACTCCCCTCGTCGTCGCCGAAAATTCCACCGCCCTCGGCGTCGTCTACCTCAAGGACATCGTCAAAGGCGGCCTCAAAGATCGCCTCGCCCGCCTGCGCGCCATGGGCATTCGCAGCATCATGATCACCGGCGACAACCCCCTCACTGCCGCGGTCATCGCGCGCGAAGCCGGCGTCGATGACTTCCTCGCCGAAGCCAAACCCAAAGACAAAATGGACCTCATCAAGCGCGAGCAGGCCAAAGGCAAACTAGTCGCCATGACCGGCGACGGCACCAACGACGCCCCCGCTCTCGCTCAGGCCGACGTTGGCGTTGCGATGAACACCGGCACCCAGGCCGCCAAAGAGGCCGGCAATATGGTCGACCTCGATTCAAATCCCACCAAGCTCATCGAGATTGTCGAAATCGGCAAGCAGCTCCTCATGACCCGCGGCGCGCTCACCACGTTTTCCATCGCCAACGACGTTGCCAAATACTTCGCCATCATCCCCGCGATGTTTGCAGGCGTCTTCCCCGTGCTGAATGCGCTGAACATTATGCACCTCGCTACCCCCCACTCTGCCATCCTCTCCGCGGTTATTTTCAACGCGGTTATTATCGTCGCCCTCATCCCGCTCGCCCTGCGTGGCGTCAAATACGAGCCCATGTCCGCGCAGGCCCTGTTGCGCCGCAACCTCATCATCTACGGCATTGGTGGCATCATCGTGCCCTTCATCGGAATCAAGATCATCGACCTGGCCCTCAACGGCCTGCACCTCGCCTGAGTTCGGAGTTATGAGCAGTTACTTTGAAGAGACAGCCCTGAGCAGTTTGGAGAAACAGCCCTGAGCATTTCGGAGAAATAAGACATGCGCAGCACCTTCACCATCGCCCTCCGCTACACCATCGTGACCACCATCCTCCTCGGCATCGTCTATCCGCTCGTCATTACCGGCCTGGCGCAGCTCACCATGCGCGACAAGGCCAACGGCCAACTCATCGTGCGCGACGGCCAAATCATCGGATCGGCGATCATCGGCCAGGCCTTCACCAGCCCTCGCTACTTCCACTCGCGCCCCTCCGCAGCCGGCAACGGATACGACGCCACCAGCTCCGGCGGCTCCAGCCTCGCTCCCTCCAACAAGGCGCTCATCACCCGCATCGATGGGGACGTCGCCACCTGGCAGAAGCAGAATCCCGGCCAGCCTGTCCCCATCGGCCTCGTCACCACCTCAGCCTCAGGACTCGACCCCCATATCTCACCCGCCGACGCTCTCTATCAGGTCCCGATGGTCGCGGCCGCCCGCCACCTGCCCGAAACCACAGTCCGCGCTCTCGTCGAATCTCACATCGAGGGTCGCCAACTCGGCTTCCTCGGCGAGCCCCGCGTCAACGTCTTAGAGCTCAACCTCGCCCTCGACGATATGAAGTAATTTGTCATTCCGACCGAAGCGCGGGGTCCCCAGCGTGCGCGGTTTTCGCACGATGGGGTGCAGGCGCGGAGCGAGGTGGAGGTACCCGCTTTTGCTTTTCTGTTCCTACTCCCTGTTGCCTGTTCCCTGCTTTTCCGCCTGCAGTATCGCCCCCTCCGCCAGCGGAGCCATCACCGCAAATCCCGCCGTGTTCGGATGCAGCCCATCCCCGGTCAACTCCGCCTTCAGCATCCCGCGTCCATCCACCATCGCCGAAAAATAATCCAGATATACCAGCCCATTCTCGGCGCAATACTTCTTCAGCCACTCATTCAGCGCCAAAATCTTCTCCGGCGACCGCTGCAGAAAAAACTTTAGTGCCGTCGGATTGTAGTCATTGATCGGCATTACCGAAGCAAACACAACCCGCACCCCGTGCACCTTCGCCAGCTCCGCCATCGTGGCGTAGTCGCCTTCGATCTGCTCCAGCGTCTCCTCGCCCGTGTTCCCCGCGATGTCGTTCGTCCCCGCCAGCACCACCACCACTGCCGGCTTCAGATCGATCACGTCCGGCCGAAACCGCACCAGCATCTGTGGGGTCGTCTGCCCGCCAATGCCGCGGTTGATGTACCCCTTTCCAGGAAACGACTCGTCCAGCTTCCAGATATCCGTGATCGAATCCCCAAAGAACACGACGCGCTGCTCGCCGGCCATCGCCGGTCCCAGCTTCACATCGTCATCGTGATACCGAGCCAGCTGCCCGTAATCATTCATGAACATCGAAGCATGGCTCTCGCGATACAGCTCCAGGCTATGCGCCGACTCATAACCATCCTGAGCCGTTCCCACCAACGGCGTCCCGGCCGCCGACCCCGCATCCTGCGCTGTCGCACTCCCAGCCCACGCCACTAATAACGCCACCAACACCAGCCGCATTTTCATCCCAACACCCTACCACTTCCCCGCGCTTCAGCGTGCGGCTGCGCTTCTAATTTCCGCCAAGCCCAGCGGCTATCTCGCCGCGCTCACCAAGTCCGCCCCCTGCGCAATCCGGCTCAGCCGATACATCAGCACCGCGTCCCTCTTCGTATTGATAGGCTGCGTCGACAAATCAATCGTCTCTCCCGGCGCATGCGCTCCCTCGCCCGTCGCCCCAATCCCCGCCAGCCCCGGCACAATTCCCGCCACAAACGAAATATCCCCCGCCCCCCGCTTCATCGGATCCAGCTCCGGCATCGACCCAAACCCCAGGCTCGCATTCGCCCCGTTCAGAATCCCCAGCAGCGCCCGGCTCTCCGCCGTCGGAGCCATCGCCGGATACCCCTCCCCAAACTCAATCGTCGCCTCCGCCTTCGCCAGATGCTCCGCGACAATCGCCTCCATCTTCTTCTCCACTCGCTCCGTCTGCTCGTTTGAAATCGTCCGGATATCCCCGCTCGCATACGCCGCCGGCGCAATCACGTTGCCCTTCCCCGTCGCCGTTCCGTTGTCCCCTGCCGCATCCACGCTCACCGTCGACCCGCCCAGCACCATCCCCACGTTGTAAGTCAGGTAAGTCTCCGGTAACTCCCTCCTGAACGCATCCAGTATCCGCGCTAACTCATAAATCGCTCCATAACCTTTCTCCGCATTAAAGATTCCCGCCGAATGCCCCGTCTCGCCCGCCGTCCTGATGTGCCACGTGATCGAACTCCGCCGGCTCACGCTCCCATAAAACACCCCATCCATCCGCGGCGTCCCCTCGAACTCCAACGCCACATCGCTGTGGTGCGCAGCCGCAATCATGTCGCGCCGCGATATGCTTGCCGGCTCCCCGTGCGCCTCCTCATCCCCGCTCAGTACCGCCGTGATTTCCGCGTTCTTCAGAACCCCCGCCGCCTGCATCGCCTTCAGCGCATACAGCATGTCCACCAGCCCGCCCTTCATATCGTTCGTCCCCGGCCCAGTCGCAATCTTCCCGTCAACCGTGTAAGTCTGGAACGGGCTCGTCTTCTCAAATACGGTGTCCATGTGCCCGATCAGCAGCATCCGCTTCCCACATGTTTTCGGATCCGGCCCCTCGCCCAATGAACACCGATGCTCCGCCACCAGCACACCCGCCCGCCCGACCTCATCCATCGGAATCCACTTCACCTCGAACCCAAGCTCCGTAAGCTCGCCCATCATAATCTTGCCTACCGCCCGCACCCCCTCCAGATTGTGCGTCCCGCTATTGATATCGACCAGCTTCTCCAGCAGAGCATTCGACTCCGCCTCATGCGCATCGATGAAGGCCACCATAGCCTTCTCAGCAGGAGAAAGAGGCTGAGCACTCTGCGCAGCCGCAGCAAGACCAGGCGCCAACCCCAGCCCGGCAATCAGCAACGACAAAAAGAAAGAGCGTCTGTCCATTTGCCGAGAGCATATCAGGACAGAATCCACCCCGGAAAACAACCAGCAAGTCATTTCGGATGACTCGTGACCCACCCGCAACCGTTGCCGTCTGGGTCCAGGACGCGCTTATCCGGTACCCGACCCACGCTGCCTCAGTCTTCGCGCAGCAGGATCAAAGGATTGACCGAAAGCGCGCGTTGCGCCGGAATCCACGTGGCCAGCAGCCCCAGGAGCGCCATCGCTACCACAACTCCGGCCAGCACGAACGGGTCGCGCGGTGTCGCCTGGTAGACGATGAAAGCCAGCACGCGCGTGCCAAGTAAGCCCAGACTCAGCCCCACGGCAGACCCGATGGCCAGCAACTTGAAAGGCCGCCCCAGCGCCGTATTCAACACTTCCTTGCGCGCCGCGCCCAACGCCATGCGAATGCCCAGCTCGCGCAGCCGCATGCTCACCGAATACGCCGCCATCCCGAAGATGCCGGTTATCGACAGCATCGCGCCCATCAGCCCCAACACCCCCAGCGCCATAGTCGCCACTCGCGCGGGAAACAATACCACCTCCAGCATTTGGGTCCACGTCTGCGTATCCACCGGCAGTCCCGCGTCAAGCTCCCGCACTTTTCTCCTCATGGCCGCGGCAAGCTGTTGCGGATCGCGCTTCGAGCGCACCACCAGGTAGGCCGCACTCGAAGGCGACTGTAGGAACGGAAGAAACATCGCCGGCTGCTGAGCCTCAGTCAGGGACATGTATTTCCCGTCCTCCACAACGCCTATCACCTGGACAAGGGTTCCGTCCTGCAGCCTGTAATTTCTGCCGACCGCCCCCGTGACCGAGCCAAACATTCTAACCGCGAAATCGCTATTGACCACCGCGACGGAGCGCGCGCTCTTGTCGTCCTGCCAGGAGACGCTCCTGCCCGCCAGCAGGTTCGTGCCCGCAGCTTCGAAATATCCGGGAGACACCTCGTACCGGAAAGGCACGGCAGCGGCGTTCGGCGGCCTCAGATCGCTGGTTTCTTCCTTGTACACATCTGCCCGGTTGCCCGCCGTATACACCAATGGAGGATAACCATTCACCAGTCCCACTGCTTTCACTCCGGGGATCGCCCCCATCGCTTCGATCATCCGCCTCTGCATGGCGGGCGCCTTGCCTGCGCTGTATCCGGCCGTGGCCAGGTCCACGCCTGCCGTCATCGTGTCACGCGGATCGAAACCCAACTTGCTGTGCAGCGAGCGCACCAGCCCTCTCACGGCCACCAGCGAGGAGGTGACCAGAACCGCGCAGATCGCAATCTGGGCGACCAGCAGCACATCGCGAAGCGTCACCCTGCGCCCGATCCTCGCGCTCGATCCCGCCTTGATGATCTCGTATGGATTGGCGCCGAGGATCTGCCGTATCGGCACAATGCCGAAGAGGAATGCGCTGAGCAATGCCAGGCCCAACGCCACCACATAAAGCATTGCGCCGGGCGTAACCGGAAGGTGAAGCGGAACCCCGGGAATCGGCTGCCAGATGCTCATCCGGCGCAACAGCATGAAGCTGACCAACAGTCCCGCCGCCCCGCCGGCGAGGGAGATCACCAGCGCCTCGGTAAGCAGTCCGCGCATGATGCGCTTGCGGCTCGAACCAAGCGCGAGACGCAGAGCCACTTCGCGCGAACGGTCGGCGGCGCGTGCCGCAAACAGGCTGCCCAGGTTGGCGCACGCACCCAGCAGGATCAGTCCGGAAAGCACCATCAATCCCGCAACAAATGCCCGCACCGCGGGACCAAACGAAGTCAGGCCCTCCCGCGACAGCGCCGTATCGTGGTGAACAATCTCTCTCGGATAAGCCTTTTCCAGATACGCGTTCACCGCACCCACATCGGCCACGGCCTGAGCGGGAATCACTCCCCGCTTCAGGTGTCCCAGCGCCTCAAAAACCGCATGTTCGGTCGCGCGCGTGTTCAGGCTCGGCGCGCCCATCTGCTCCTCGTTCACAATGGGCATAAAGAAATCCGGTGCGAGAAACATGATCGTTCCCTGGAACTCAGGCGGTGCCACGCCAATGATGGTGAAAGGGTGCTTATCGAGTTGAACGGTGCGCCCCACCACGCCTCGATCATCGTGGAACCGGCTGTGCCAGTACGCGTAGGTCAACACGATATACGGAGCGCTGTTGGGGCCGTGCTCGTCAGACGCGTGAAATAAACGGCCAAGGTAGGGATGAATGCGCAGCACATCGAAATAGTTCCCTGTCGCTGCGAAGCCGTTTGCCGCAACCGGATCCTTGCCTGTATCGAGACCCACGCCCAGGACCATGTTGAATGCGGCCAGATCCTCGAAGCTGCGGTTGCGATCGCGCAGATCGATGTAGTTCGGATACGACTGCCACGTGAGATTGTCCCCGTAATGAGTTCCGTAGAGACTCTCCGCCTGCGGCACGTTCAGCGGCCGCAGTACCAGGCCATCCATAAGGCCGAACACCACCGCGTTCGCCCCGATGGCCAACGCCAGCGTCAAAACAGCGGCGATCGTGAAACCGGGAGACTTGCGCAACTGCCGAAGGGCAAGCCGCACGTCGGACGCAATCGACTCCGGAGTAGGCCATTGCCACACTTCACGGCTGCGCTCCTCCAAGACCGTGCGGTTGCCGAAGGCGCGCCGCGCTTCCCATTCGGCTTCCTTCGCGCTCATGCCTTCGCGCATCAGCTGCTCGCTGCGCTCTTCAATGTGCAGGCGGATTTCTTCAGAGAGATCGTCGTAAATACTGCGGCGCCGGAAAATCTGCGGAATCCAGTTCATTGGAAACCTCTTTCAAGTGGCCCGTTCAGCTCGTCGTGGCCCTGCCTGGGTTCAGGACCAGCGAGATGCCGTCAAACATACGCTCGAAGCTGGATATCTGCTCTTCCAGATGCCGCAGACCCGCAGCGGTGATTTGGTACGTCCGGACGCGGCGATTGGTTGACGAGACGCCCCACTGCGCCTTCACCAGCTTCGCTTTGAGCAATCGCTGCAGCGCCGGATAGAGTGAGCCCTCTTCTACCTGCAGCAAATTGTTCGAACGCTGCTGGATGTGCTGCACCAGCGCATAGCCATGAGCGGGCTGGCGGCGAAGCGACTCGAGGATCATCATCTCGAGCGCGCCGGGAAACAAATCGCGTGCATTGCTCTCTGCCATAGGCTTGTTCGCTACAGGCCTAGACTAAACAAGTATGGGAGGGTTGTCAAGACGGAATTCGATCGCCCTCTCTCCGGCGACGATTAATACGGCGAACTGTTGCTGACAAGCCAGGCACTTACTGCCAGCTTACATTCCAGCGATTCACTGCTTCCTGAGCCCCGCCTTCTTCCCACACACCCCCAAATCCCGAATAAAACCGTCAACCTCCACGCACTCGTGACCCGCTCGATATCCCGTACAACGGGGTGGTCCTATGTGAGGCGGCGGCCCAATGTGAGGGTGGCCCATTCAAGCCCGGTGTTAGCTTGAGTGGGCAAGTTTACAGGTCGCGCCACAAACAATTCGGGCGTCAAGCCCTGGAACTGTTTTCCTATGGACATTCCAAAGGAGTGGTGATACCTTCTGTGGAATGTGCAAAGGAGACACGGGTGGGCGAGAAAAAATCGGACGTGCTGCAGGGGACGCTGGATCTGATGGTTCTGAAGACCCTCCATGCCATGGGTCCTTTGCATGGCTTCGGTATTGCCCGGCGCATCGAGCAGCTGAGCAAAGACGTTCTGCAGCTGAACGAAGGCACGGTCTATACGTCCCTTCTTCGGCTGCAGCAGCAGGGTTGGATCGGTTCCAGATGGGGCACCTCCGAAAACAATCGCAAGGCCCGGTTCTACTCGATCACCAGACAGGGCAAGAAGCAACTCGAGCTCGAGACGGAAAACTGGGAGCGCATTGCAGCCGTCATTGGTCGCGTGCTGCGGCTGGAAAGGCAAGGATGAGACGATGCGATGGCTACGATTGTGGGCGGCGAAGGCAACGGGTTTGCTCAAGGGGAAGCGCCTGGACAGTGAGTTCGAAGCTGAGATCGAATCCCACCTGCACCTGCTCACCGAGCGCTATCTTCGCCAGGGCATGTCCAGCGCCGAGGCGGCCACGGCCGCGCGTCGCCAATTTGGCAACGTTGCCCTGCTGCAGCAAAAGCAGCGCGCACAATGGAGCTTTGTCTCCCCGGCGGAGTGGTGGGGAGACACTCGCTTTGGACTGCGCATGATGAGGAAGAAATCCCGGTCGAATGCCGCAGTAGTGCTGGCTTTGGCTCTGGGCATCGGCATGAACGTCGCCGTGTTCAGCTTTGTCAATGCGCTCCTGCTTCGGCCACCGGCAGGCGTGAGCGCGATGGGAAGTCTGCTTGAGATCTGGCTCCACTCTCGAACTTCGACAGGCGTGCAAAGCTACCTGCCCTTCACCTATCCGGACTACGCGTACTACCGCGACCAGAGCCGAGCGCTCGAAGGAGTGCTGGCATTCGATGGAGACGGCGCTCCAACCATCTGGAATCGCTCCGGCGAAGGACAAGTGATCCAGCGCCAGCTTGTTTCAGGAAATTATTTTCCGCTGCTCGGCGTGCATGCGACCTTGGGCCGTGTAATTTCCACCGGCGACGATCAGCCAGCCAGCCCGCATCCCGTCGTGGTGCTGAGTCATTCCTTCTGGCAACGTGAGCTGGCCTCCGATCCGGGAATCGTAGGACGAACGCTGGTGCTGAACGGGGCAGCCTTCAGCGTCATCGGTGTGGCGCCCCCCGGGTTTGCCGGATTGTTAGTGGGCATTGCACCCGACTTCTGGGTTCCATTGACATCGCAGGCACAGTTCACACACGACAAGGAAAGGCTTACCAACAGGAACGCCTACTGGCTGATCGTTGCCGGACGGATGAGGACCGGCGTGGATGCCCGCAAGGCTCAGGCGGAGATGCACGTGCTGGCCCATCAACGCGAACTGAACTACCCGGACTCCAACAAGAATCTGGACGCCATTGTGTATCCGGCCACGCTGGTGCCGGGACCCTATCGCGGATACGTGAGTGCATTTACCGGGCTGTTGCTCGCGGTATTTGCGCTGGTACTGGCGACCGCCTGTACCAATGCCGCCAGCCTGTTACTGGCGCGGGCTACCGGCAGGGCGCGGGAGATGGCGATCCGATCCGCCCTGGGCGCAGGGCGTGCCAGGCTCATCCGGCAAATGCTCGTGGAGAGCCTGTTGCTTTCAGCGATAGCGGGCATGGCGGGCGTGATGCTTGCCTGGTGGTTCGCGCGACTGCTGTTGGAGTTGAAGCCCGCAAGCCTGCCCGTCACCATCGAGGTCCCGCTGGACTGGCGCGTACTCCTGTTCGCATTGCTGGTTTCCCTGACCACTGGAATCGTCTTCGGACTGGTTCCCGCACTGCGCAGCGCAGCGGTGAACGCCGCTCCGGTTCTGAAGGAAGAGACGCAGAGCGGCGGCCTGCGCAAGTCGCGCCTGCGCAGCCTCCTGCTCATCGGCGAGATCGCGGCGTGCGTTGTGCTCCTGGCGGGCGCAACACTCTGCGTGCGCAGCCTCATGCATGCCAACTCTATCGATCCAGGATTCGATACGCAGCATATCGCTGTGACGACACTTGATCCGGGAACCCTTGGCTATTCACCTGAAAAAGTCGACGCCTTCTACCGCCGACTCATGGGCCGCGTTCTGGCGCTGCCCGGTGTCACAGCGGCCAGTTACGTGAATCATCTGCCCCTGGGTACCTCGCGGGAAGCGACCTCCGTCGGCCGCCACGTCGGGCACGATCCCGATCCTCTCCTCGTCAATGTTTTTCGGGTCGAACCGGGGTATTTCTCCGCCATGGGCACTACCCTCCTGAGCGGCCGGGACTTTACGCAGCAGGAGAGCGACAGCCCGGACGCCGGAGTTGTGATTGTGAATGATGTGCTCGCGCGCAAGCTCTGGCCCGGCCAGAATCCTGTTGGGAAACGGATCGCTCTGGGCGGAGAAAAAGCCACCAGCGAAGTGATTGGTGTGGTGAAGTCCGGCAAATATCGCACTCTGGGCGAAGGGCCGGTAGGCGTGGTCTTTCGCGGGACTCTGCCGCCCGCCAGAACCCTGGTACTACGCACATCGGGCGATGCGCGCCCCCTGCTCGAAGAGGTGCGGCGCACCGTCCAGGTAGTGGATCCGATGATGGCCGCGACCGGGACGCAGACCATCGAGGAGTACATGGCGCTGCCGCTCTTCCCGGCACGCACCACAGGATTGCTGCTCGGCGCCTCGGGCATCCTGGCCGTGACCCTGACCGCGATCGGGCTGTTTGGCGTGATCGCCTATGTCGTTTCGCAGCGCACCCACGAAATTGGAGTGCGCATGGCCCTGGGCGCGCGGCCAACCGACGTGCTGAAGATCGTCATGCGGCAGGGAATGGTAGTGACCTCGATTGGTCTCTGCATCGGCCTGGCTGCGGCGTTTGGAGCGGCACGGCTCCTCGCCCCGCTGCTCTACGGGATTGGCGCGAACGATCCGGCGACATTAGTCGGAGTGGCCGTGGGGGTAACGGCAGTAGCGATGTTGGCCTGCTATGTTCCGGCCAGACGCGCCATGCGGGTCGATCCCGCAGTGGCGCTCCGCTGCGAATAGAGCGCAACACGGCTACAACTTCCAATCCCGATCATGCGACCACAACTATGTCGGGCCCATGGCAAGGCCGCGAGGTCCCGCATCACCCGGCTTCAGTAATTCAGCTTCAAAGCCAGCTGTACCAGGCGAGGATTGTTCACAGTCGAATTCACCGATCCGAATCCTGGCTGGTTGATATCGGCAATCGGCGCACCATACTGAGGATGGTTGAAGA
>Ga0182018_10002210_pt1 | contig 20074 bp, 13 predicted proteins | sample 812P2MmetaG_FD_120490 | JGI IMG/M metagenome (GOLD analysis project Ga0182018, IMG submission 120490) | Permafrost microbial communities from Stordalen Mire, Sweden - 812P2M metaG | ecosystem: Environmental > Terrestrial > Soil > Wetlands > Permafrost | place: Sweden: Stordalen | collected...
GGCTCGCTGCTCGTTGTAAAGCCGGCACCAAACTGGGAGCGAAAAGCATTCAATGGTCTTGCGGCGGTGGTCATTCAGGCGGCGAGCTCCAAAGGCACGATCACCCTGACAGCCAGTGGCCCTGGATTAGCCGGCACCCAACAGATTATTGTGGCCCACTAGGGCCGCCCGCCCAAGTCAGGCCGTATCGCGTTCGAAAAGGGGGCCGTCTTACCTTGAAAAAAGGCCCTCGAGGACAGGTGTGCCGGAACCGTCATGTCCGCGGACCCCAAAGCTGTCATTGTAGTCCCATACCGCCCAGCCCCAGCCTCGGTTCTCCGCATCCGACCGAACGGTGGAAATCCACCGCCTCTTCGAATCGGCGTCGGCCGGCAGGAAAACCCCGAATTCGCCGACGTACACCTCGATTGTCGGCGCATGAGCCGCTAGCCAGGTCGACACGCTTGCAAACGTCTTGTCGATCTGGGCAGCCGTGATCGGGTCGCCGGCGTGCAGTTTCTGGTGGTAACCGGGCAACGTGTAGCCGGTCACGTCCGGCACCACGCCGGGAAACGTCACGGGAGGAAGGGTGTTTGCAAATCCGACCCATGGGGCCCGCTGGTGCGTAAAAACGATCGGCTCGTAGAAATGGATCGTCAGGGCGATATTCGGGTCGTCCGGCAGCACGACGTCACCGACCGTGTGGAAGCTGCTCCACCTGTTTGACGTGACATACACGATCCTGGTCGGATTGCTCTCGCGGATGGCGGCAAGCATATGGGCCATGAAGGGGTTGAGCTGCTTGTTCTCGAGCGCCACCGGCTCGTTCAGGATCTCAAACCGGACGTTGGGTCCCTCGCCCGCGAAATGCCGGGCCATCAGGCGCCAGCTCTGCGCCGCGGCATCCTGGATGGCCAGGTCCGTGTAGGCGCGATTGTCCCCGCCCACCGAGTTGAAGTCGGCGCCCGGCAGGAAATGCGCATCGAGCACGACGCCGAGTCCGCGGTCCCGAGCCCAACCGATTGCGTCGGCAATGGGCTTCAACCTGGCCTCGTCCAGCGAACCGTCGGCCGCAAGGCACAGCCGGAAATCGACGGGCAGGCGGATGTGGTCAAAGCCCTGTTTCGCTATCCAATCGACGTCGCCCTCGCCAAACCACGGCGCAGCGTAGGTCATGTTGCCGCTATTCTGCGACAGCCAGTGCGAGATATTGACACCGCGCTTGAAGGTATAGGCCGGTTCCGACGCCGCATGCGCCACCGGAAGCAGGCCGAGGGCAATGAGGCCGAATGCCGGCGCGAACCGTTTGCGAAGAATCGAAGGAATCGACAGTTTCATGGGAATGATGGCCGAGGGTTGTTGGGGATCCCCGCCAAACAAGCACGGGCCGAACGGGTTTGCTCAGCCTAGCCGGGTGCCGGGGAATTTCAACCCGCATCGCGAAAATGCGCGGGGCGGATGGCCAAGCGGTGTCTGCCTTTCGCCGAGCGCGGCCTCCTCAATTTCCATTCGCCTCTTCCCTCCCTCCAAACCCCGTCGATCAGGAGCAGGTCCCGGGGGATGGGGATGCCCGTTTCTCTCTGGAGCATCTTTAGGTGCAGCAAGGCTGCTGCGTGCTCGCCCACCTTGTCATGACCCTGGTCAATTCCCGCAACGTCTGTCTCCGGATTGACGTTCAAGTTCAGAAATCTCGGCTTGGGTCCCCCGTGGGCGCCGGAGCCCAGTAGCAGGTCATAGTGGTGCTGCTCGCTGCCAAGGATTATGTCGGGCCGCTGGTCGCGCGCCCAAGCCCCCAGATCCTTCGCGGAAAACCCGTCGGTTAAAAGAACCGGGAGCGCGTCCCCTCCCGACTGCAGCTGCTGCAGGAGATAGGACGCCTTTAAGGCGCCGACCGTTCGGACATCTTCTGCTAGGGTCAGCACAATCCCTATCCGATGATACCCTCGCCGCCAGGCCTCCTGCCATGCCAGCTCGACAGACTGGAAATGGTTACATGACACGGTCGTCACCCGCGGCGAGTTCAAGCTTCTTCCAACGGCCACCGTGCTGAATAGATCCCAGTTGAGTTGGAGCGCCGACATCCCCCGAGAAAGCGGACCCACGATGACCCCGTTAATCCCTCGACCGCGCAGAATCTGGGACGCCCTGCGGCCGGTGAGGTCGGGATCTCCGAGCCAGAAGGGCTCCACCTCGTATCCCAGCAGATGCGAACGCTTGCGGACGCCTTCAAAGTAGCGGGCAAACGTGGTCACCGACCTCCATTCATCCGGCGCCTGAAAGTCCGTGAGAAAGGCGATCTTGGCCTCGGAAATCGAGCGGCGACGATGATGACGGTAGGTATTGAGGACGGCCAACAGGGGATCCGGGCGATAATTTGCCAGGCGCGCGGCTTCCAAGACCCGCTTCCTCGTCACCAAACTCACGCCCTGCGCATTCCTCAGGGCGCGGGACACGGTCATCGTGCTAAGGCCCAGTCGCGTCCCCAACGATCTCATGGTTTCCGGCTTCGAATCGCGCAGCATTGGGGAATAGTTACTGGTAACGAAAAAACCTGATTCCAAACAAAATCGCTCGATTCCATAGTGGCGGGACTACCCGCCCAGCCCACGGCCATAACCCCCGCGACGTGGTTCAAATCTCGATTGCTTCCACGCCGTCAGGACGAAACGAATATCCGATGCATCACCCCGAATGTGCCCCCCAGATTGATCGCCGAGTTCCAAGCCGCATGGGGCCGGCAATGACCCGCCGGGCATGCTTGCTCCTCTCCATTCTCCTGGCGACCGTTGGCTGCGGTGCCTATGCCGCCGATGCCCCCGTCCCGCCGGCGCCGCTGGAACTCAGGTCTCCCGACGGAAGCATCGTCGTCCTGGTGGATGCCTCGGGACCCCTGGGCTATCGGCTTACCATCGACGGCCGCCAGGTCCTCAACGAGTCGAGGCTCGGCCTGCGCCTGAGGGACCTGGGGGAACTTGGGAGCAACGTCACCCTGCTGGCCACGGCGCGCACCGAGAACGACGCGAGATGGGTCAATCCACTCGGCAAGCGGCGCGAAGTGCGGGATCATTACCGTGAACTCACGGTCAGCCTGAAGGAAATCGGGGACGGCGGCCTGCCCTTCTCGGTCGTGTTCCGCGCCTACGACGATGGTGTCGCGTTTCGGTACCTGATACCAAAGGTGCCCGGCGCCTCGAGCGTCGTCATTGACGAGGAGCAGACCGAGTTCGCATTCGCAACCGACAACGTCTGTTTCGCGGGCAACCACGTCGACATCCCGCCCGACGCTTACGACTCACGCGGCGGCTACCACGGCTCGCAGGAATGGGAGTTTCGCAGGCAGCGCCTGTCGGACCTTCCCGTCGAGACCCCGACCGGACTTCCGATGCTCACGCATACCGCCGCCGCGTGGGTCGCGGTCACCGAGGCCGAGCTTGTCGACTGGGCCGGCCTTTGGCTCGCCCGCGAGCCGCAGGAGGCGGGAACCGGCGCGGTGACGATGCGAAGCCGGCTCGCGCCGCGCTGGGACGGGCAAGGCTTGGTGAACGCCTCCCTGCCCCACCCGTCCCCTTGGAGGGTTCTTTTACTGGGTCGCGAGCCTGGCCAGCTGATTGAAAGCGACATCGTGCTGAACCTGAGCACGCCCTGCCAGATCGCCGACCCGTCATGGGTCAAGCCAGGCATGATGGCCTGGGATCGGTGGTGGTCCGGGATTGGCAAGATGGACACCGGGACGATGGAGGACTTCATCCAGTTCGCCGGTGAAATGGGCTGGCCCTATCAGCTCATTGATGGCGGCTGGTACACCGGCTCAAAGGGCCCGGATTCTGATATCACACGACCGGTCCCCGGGGTGGATATGGATGAACTCCGGCGGTTTGCAGCGGAGAGGAAGGTCCGTCTTTGGGTTTGGCTATACTGGAGCGACGTGGACCGGGGCGACGCCTATAAGAAGGCATTCGAGCTCTACGAGAAATGGGGCATTGCAGGGGTTAAGATCGATTACATGGACCGGGACGACCAAGACATGGTCAACTGGTATGAGAAAATTACCCGCTGCGCAGCCGAGCATCACCTGCTGGTGGACTTCCACGGCGCCTACAAGCCGACCGGCATGATCCGGACTTGGCCGAACCAGATCACGCGGGAGGGCATCCTAGGCAATGAGTACAACAAATGGAGCCGGAGGAACACCCCAGAACACCGGGTCACGCTGCCCTTCACGCGCTTCCTCGCCGGTCCCGGGGATTTTACGCCGGGGGGATTCGTCAACCGCCGGCCGGACACGTTCGAGCCGCACGTGACACCCACTCAGGTGCAGAGCACGCGTGCCGGGCAGCTCGCGCTCTTTGTCGCCTACGACAGCCCGGTGATGTGCGTGTGCGACCACCCCACCAACCTGCGCGGCCAGCCGGGAATCGACTTTCTTAGGCTGGTCCCGACAGTCTGGGACGAGACTCGCGTGATTTCAGGAGTGGTTGCCGAGCATCTCGTGATTGTGCGCCGCTCGGGGCCGGACTGGTACCTTGGGGCGCTGAACGACAGCCATGCCCGGGTCAAAACCGTGAAGCTCGGCTTTCTCGGGCCCGGAAGATGGCATATGCGGTGGTGGCGGGACGCAGTCGACAGCGCCGAGAATGCCGAGCACCTGACAATCACCGAGCAGGACGTGACGGCAGAGGACACCCTCGACCTGCAGATGGCGCCGGCGGGCGGCGCAGTCATCCGTTTCGCTCAGGCTCCCTGAGCGTCGTTGGCTGCGCGCTCGCTCATTCACGGATCAATCTCCCACGGATGCCCTCCTCCAGCCCACTAGCCGTTCTACGCCGCGCCCTTCAGATCGGGGCCCTTCTAGGCGCTTTTCCCGCGGCGATCCTTGGCTCAGCCAAGGCGGCCGGTTCGAGGGACATCATCCCGCTGGACGCTGGATGGCGGTTTCGGCTGGGCGACGACCCCGCGGCAAAATCGCCCTCCTTCAACGACTCGACGTGGCGTGTTCTCGACCTACCCCACGACTGGAGCATAGAGGGCGCCTTCACGCCGCCACCGGACGGGGAGAAGAACGGCGGCTTCTTCGCCCATGGCATCGGCTGGTACCGGAAAAGCTTCACGCTTCCGGACTCAGCGACGGGCAAGAAAGTGGTCGTCGAGTTCGACGGTGTTTACATGAACAGCGACGTCTGGATCAACGGGCATTTTCTCGGGCGCCGGCCCTACGGATTCGTCGCGTTCCGCTACGACCTGACGGATTTCCTGAACGGGGACGGCTCACCGAACCTACTTTCCGTGCGCGTCGATGACTCCGCCGAGCCGGCGCTGCGCTGGTACGCAGGCTCAGGCATCTATCGCAGCGTCCGCCTGATCACGACCACGTACACGCACTTCAGGCTCGACGGGGGCATAAGGATCTCGACGCCACAGGTCTCGGCGCTCGAGGCCGTCGTCCAGTGCGATGCCGTAATCGACGCCCATTTCTTCACCGAGGCCGAGCGCCAGGCCTGGCTGAAGGACCCGTGGCACGCGAAGCCCTCCAAGCGCGAGCTTGTCCTTACAAGCACGGTCATTGCAGCCGACGGATCCGAGGTCGCGACCACGGCGTCGACGCTCGACCTGCAGGACATGCGCCCCGGCCAGCGCGCCACGCAGTGGCTCACGGTGGGCAAGCCCAGCCTCTGGTCCGACCAGACCCCGTTCCTGTACCGGCTGCGGAGCACGCTGGCGCTGGACGGGACCACCCTCGACGAGACCACGACGACCTTCGGCATCCGGCAGCTGACGTTTGACCCGGACCGCGGACTGTTCGTCAACGGGCGGCCCACGAAGCTAAAGGGCGTCTGCCTTCACCAGGATGCCGGGTCCTTCGGCAATGCCGTTCCCGCAGCCGTCTGGGCCTGGCGCCTGGAACGCCTGAAGGAGATGGGCTGCAATGCGGTCCGGACCAGCCACCATCCGTTTGCGCCGGAGTTCTACGACCTCTGCGACCAGCTGGGCCTCTATGTCCTCGACGAGGCCTTCGATGAGTGGACCCGCGACTGGAGCTACAACTTCACCGAGAACACGCGAGGCAAGTCGCCGTACGGGTACCACCTCTACTTCGAGCAGTGGCACGAGGCCGACATCCGCTCAATGCTGCGGCGCGACCGCAACCACCCCAGCGTCGTCCTCTACAGCATCGGCAACGAGATACCCGACCAGCTCAACGACGACGGCTGGAAGATCGCAAGGGAGCTGGTGGCCCTATGCCACGAAGAGGATCCGACCCGTCTCGCCACGTCCGCGTGTGACCAGTCGTTTGTCTCGTCACGCAACGGTTTCATGGACGCGCTTGATCTCGCGGGCTACAACTACATCGACCGCATCTACGGGGACAGGACCTATGCCCCCGAGCGCGAGCGCTTCCCCCACCGCCTATGCCTTGGCACGGAGACCACCAACCAGGTGCGGAACTGGCTTGGTGTGCGCGATAATGACTTTGTGATAGGCGAGTTCGTGTGGACCGGAATCGACTACCTGGGCGAGTCGGGCATGTTCCCCCGGCGCGGCTCGGCCGCCGGCTATCTCGACCTGGCCGGGGGCAAGAAGCCCGAGTACTACCGGCGGGCGGCCTATTGGCGGGACGATCCCGTTCTCCAAGTAAGCGTGCTGACCGGGCAGAAGCCCGACCGTCCGACAAGGCCCGAGGTGTCGCTCATCAAGTGGAACTGGCCCGCGGGAGCGCAACTCACCGTCCGGGCGGTGACGAATTGCGATGAGGTGGAGTTGTTCCTCAATGGCGCGTCCCTGGGCCGCCACTCGGTGTCCCACGATGTCTTCGCATCCGATTGGACGGTTCCGTATTCGCCGGGTGCGATCTCCGCCGTAGCCTACCGGGCCGGCCACGAGGTCGCATCGCAGGAGATTCGCACCGTCGGCGCCGCGGCCAGACTAACGATCGTGCCGCTTCGCTCCCCGATCGCAAGCGACGTGTCGCTGTATGACATCACGGTTGCCGACGCCGACGGCCAAACTGTCACCGACGCCGTGTCCCCGGTCACCGTGCGGGTCGAGGGAGACGCGCGCCTCATAGGCCTCGACACGGGAGACCTTGGGTACGGGGGCTCCTTCAAGACCTCCTCGCGCGACGCGTACCTGGGCCGGATCCTAGCCACCGTCGAGCGGAAGGCAGGCAAAGGCCCATTTCGCATCGTGGCGACGACTCCCGGGCTGTCAGACGCCTCGTGCGACATAGGAAATCCATAGCCCCGACTGCGCACCGGACCCACGTCTTTCACGCCACCCGGACCCAGGACACATCCCTGCCGGGGGCCCTCCAACACCCGAATGGGACAAGACTCCCATTACTCCCTCGATGAATCTACCCCGCATGCTCTCCAGCACGCTGCTGGCCGTCGCGCTTGCCCAAAAAGCAAAGCCGGCGGAAATGTTCGTTTACTTTGGATCCCACAGCCCGGCTCCCGGCGCCGGATTCTCGCTTGCCCGGTTCGACACCGACACCGGCGCCCTATCGAAGCCCGAGTTCCTCCTGGAGGCGAAGGAGCCGGCGTTCTTCGTGATCTCAGCCGACGGAAGCCGCCTTTACACATGCAACTCCGGAACGCCGGGAGGGCTCTCCTCATACGCAGTGGAACTCGGCACGGGCCACCTTACGCTCCTCAACCGGGTCCTGGCCGGCGGAGGCGACACGAGCTTCATCAGCCTGGACAAGGTCGGCCGCCACGTTCTCGTGGCCAACTACGACGGAGGCAGTGTCGCTGTCTTCGCCCTGAGGCCCGACGGTTCCATCGGCGACTGGACGGCCTTTGACCAGCACAAGGGCCAAAGCGTGAATTCCGTCCGCCAAACTCACGCCTACGCCCATTCCATCGTCCTCGACGAGACCAACAGGTTCGCGCTGGTCCCGGACCTCGGTGTCGACAAGCTCTTCGTCTATCGCTTCGACGAGGCGAGCGGCGGCCTTTCGCCCAACTCACCGGCTTTCGTTCCCATTGCACCCGGCTCGGGGCCCCGCCATGTCCGCTTCCACCCGAACGGCCGCTGGGTCTACCTCATCAACGAGATTGCCTGCACGATCGAGGCATTCAATTGGGACTCCAAGGGAGGGACGCTCGCGCCGTTCCAAACCGTTTCCACGCTTCCTGCGGACTACCATGGAGTGAACGCCTGCGCCGAGCTCGAGGTTCATCCGAACGGTCGGTTTCTCTATGGCTCGAACCGCGGACACGACAGTGTTGCGGTCTTCGCCATAGACCAAGATACAGGGAGGCTCTCACCGGTCGAATACCACCCCTGCGGTGGCCGCACCCCGCGCAATTTCGCCTTCGATCCCACCGCCAAATGGATACTGCTCACAAACCAGGACAGCAGCAACGCGGTGGTCTTCCGTGTCGACCCTGACTCGGGCCGCCTGACCCAAACGGGAGACCCCGTGCCCATTCCCTCACCGTTCTGCGAGCGATTCTTGCCAGTCCGCTGAGCGCCACATCCTCACTCATGAATAAATCCTTGCTGTCCTGCCTCACATTCCTGGCGTTTTCGCCCGCAATATCCCGCGGGTCAGACAACGAATCGGGCATACCTCCCGCCGAGTCGGCCTCCGCCAGGGAATACGTGAACCTCGATCTCGATTGGCGTTTTCGCATCGGGGAATCGCCAACCGCGATGGAGCCCGGGTTCGATGATTCGGGATGGCGAACCGTCAACGTACCCCATGACTGGAGCATCGAGGGGCCCTTCGAGCCAAGCCTGGGAAGCGGCAACGGTTTTGCGCCGGGCGGTGTCGCCTGGTACCGGCGTCATTTTCGCATGAGCGCGGCGGACATGGGTAAGGCCGTGACCGCCGAATTCGACGGCGTCTATGACAATTGTGAGGTTTGGCTTAACGGGTTCCTGGTAGGCGCCCGGCCCTACGGCTTTGAAAGCTTCATCTGCGACATAAGCCAGGGAGTGCGATTGGGCGGCGCCGACAACGTCCTGAGCGTCCGGGTCGACCACTCGCGCACCGACGACTCTCGTTGGTACACCGGCTCGGGCATCTACCGCCATGTCCGCCTATGCGTGGCCAGTTCCCTCCATGTGGCCCATTGGGGGACGGTGGTGACGAGCCCGGTGGTGACAGACAACGCCGCTTCTATCCACATCGAGACCGAGGTGCAGAATGACTCGAGCGAGCCCAAGACCTTCACCCTCGTGTCCGAGGTGCTCGACCCGAACGGACGCGTGGCTACCACGGTCTCCACCGACGCCCGAGTAGACGGTCGCTCCGTGATAAGCCTGCCGCAGGATGCGCAGGTGCTCCAGCCCGAGCGCTGGTCGCTGGAAAGGCCCCGCCTCTACATCCTGCACAGCCATGTTGCGGCCCAGGGCGAAGCAGACGACGCCTTCACGAGCTTCGGGATCAGGACCCTGGCATTCGATCCCAGCCGGGGATTCTCGCTCAACGGCGTCCCCACGAAATTGAAGGGCGTATGCGTGCACCAGGACGGCGGCAGCGTGGGCGTGGCAATACCCGTGCGCCTTTGGGAGCGACGCCTGCTCGCATTGAAGGCGCTGGGCGTGAATGCCATCCGAACAAGCCACAATCCTCCGGCCCCTGAGTTTCTGGACCTGTGCGACCGGATCGGCTTCCTCGTCATGGACGAGGCATTTGACGAGTTCACGCCGGCAAAAAACAAATGGATCGAGGGTTGGACCTTGGGAATGCCGAGCCACTATGGATACAGCGAGCATTTCGAGGAATGGTCGGTGCGAGATATCCGGGATATCGTGCTGCGCGATAGAAACCACCCCAGCATCATCATGTGGAGCATCGGCAACGAGATTGACGGCGCCAACGATCCCTTCACCGACCCGGTCCTCGGAAAGGACTACCGGCCGGGCAACCCCCCGGCGACGGATATGGTCAAATGGGGCAAGCCGCTCGTGGCGGAGGTAAAGCAGCTCGATGGCACGCGTCCGGTGACAGCCGCCCTGGCGAACGTCGAGATGTCCAATGCCGTGGGCTTCGCGCAGATCCTGGACGTCGTGGGGTACAATTATCAGGAGTACCGGTACGCCCCGGACCATCTCAAATATCCGAATCGGTTCATCTACGGCAGCGAGAACAGCCACGCCTATTCGGCCTGGATCGCCGTCCGCGACAATCCCACCATATGCGCCCAGTTTCTCTGGACGGGCATCGACTATTTGGGCGAGGCAAGGCCGTGGCCCGCTCGGGCAAATCCAGACGGACTTCTGGATTTGTGCGGATTTGTAAAGCCCCTCGGGCGTTTCCGCCAAAGCCTCTGGAGCGAACAGCCCATGGTTTACCTTTGCGCCGAGGAGGCCGACAGCGCACAGAAGCCGGACGCCGACACGCGCAAGCCCGTTGGAAAGGAAACCTGGAACTGGCCGGACAACGCGCCCCTCGTCGTTTCCTGCTACACCAATTGCCCTGAGGTGAACCTATTCTTGAATGGGGTCCGCATCGGATCCCAGGGTTCAGCGGAGGCCAAAGAGGGCGTCCTGAGCTGGAAATTTCCGTTTTCAAAGGGCGTCTTGAAGGCCGTGGGAAGGAAGGAGGGACGCGATATCTGTGAATTTGAGCTTCGGACGGCGGGAGTTCCCAGTCGGATAGAATTGCATTCCGACGTGACCCAGCTTTCTGCAGACGGACAGGATATCGCGCAGATTGAATATGACGTCGTCGACGATGCTGGCGTGCGGGTTCCCGATGCGGGTTCCGAAATCAGCTTCGCGTTGAGCGGTCCATCCCGAATACTCGGAATAGGCAATGGGGATGTGTCCAACAGCGAGCTCGTCAATGCGCCCTGCCACCGCGTCTTCCAAGGGCGCGGGCTGATGGTCATCCAGTCGACGGAGGGAAAAGGCGCGATCTCCCTGACGGCATCAGGCGCCGGTCTTCAGTCCTCGTCCATGACCTTTGTCAGTCACTGATGCCGATCGTTGGCGGCAGGGATATTTTCGAAGTCCCGGTTTTGGAGGGATGTGTCCGCCCGAACTCGAACCGGGAGAAGCGGTCCAGGCTTGAATCGACTCTCTTGGAAGAGCCCAGCAGAATCTGAACCCGAATAGCAGAGCCCGCACGCTGCCCTTGCGTGGCCCAGCCTATCCAGCGGGCCCGGCACCGCCTCATTCCGCTCCAATGCCAAGAAGCCTCGATTCCACCAAGTGGCACTAAAACCTGTGGGCCCAGTAAGAAAGATGCGCCTTGGTCACCTCATATGGAGGATCTGCCTTGGGGCTTTGGTGCCGGCCGGGACAAGCGGTTTAGGATTACGCCTTTCGTCGTGACGTATGGCGCGAACCGATCACGCCGCACACGAACTCAATCAGATCGTCGTCGTATCCGACGAACTCGAGCACTCGCGACAAAAACCGCCTTTTCGTCGCCGTATCTATGTTCATGATCGCCCAAAATTGCGTTTTCGGGATCTGTCTGGCCTGATTGTGGCGACACTGTTCCACTATCTCCGCGTGAGACATACCCAGATAACGTCGACCGCTTTCTCCCGAGGACAATGATCGAATGTATTCCTTGAATTCCGATTCGTGCTTCACGGCCACCCATCCTAGTATCCCAAGATACTTGTCAGCGTCGGTAAACTTGGTTCGAAATTCCGTCCCCAGGACGAAACTGGCAAGGGGCTCTTCAGAATCGCGCCTCACGGCGCCGACATTGAGCAGGGTTGCAAGCACGTCGTTAGGACTCTGTCCAAAATCGGTCGTCAGGCTTTTCAGCCTCTCATAAACGTCTTCGCTGACTTCGATTCTCTTCACTTCGACAGATTAAACCGGTTTAACGCATTGACCAGCTGAAAAGACGCTATTTCATTCCGATGCCGGTGAGCTCCCAAGAACGAATGAGCCCCAGGCCGAAAAGGATAACCATTAGGGTCACCATGTTGAGCGCCGCGTTCAAATTGGCGTTTAGGTTGAGCCCGCAGGCCGGGTTTGCGCGCCGTCCGAGATCAATAATATTGGCAATCGGCCAATTTGATTTATGCCGTGTCCCGCGATGCTACCTTGGAACTGTGCTCGCTGGGTTTAGCTCCACTGAAGGATTGCCGGAACCAAGTCATCCTACCCCACAAAAAATGAAAATGACCCTAAAACATGCTGCGGCCATATTGCCTCTTCTTGCCGCTTGTTATGCGAACGCAGCCGACGACGCCGGATCGACGGCCGCCGCCCCGCAAACGCCGGTAGTGTCGGTCCAGGCCGTCACCACCGATGACCCGTCCGGCTATGCAATTTGGGTCGCGAAGGCCAACGAGGATTTCAAGGCGGCAGGCGGACCTGACCATTTTACGCGCGTCTACCAGGGCATGATCGCCGGCGCAGACACGGGCGCGGTGTTCGCCGTCCGATTCGCGGACTCCGCCGTAGCGCTTGCGAAGAATACCGAGGCGATCATGAAACTCCCCGAACGCTCCGAGATAATGGGCCATCTGGCCGCCATCCGCAAGCTGGGTCCCTCCGCCATGCTTCAGGCGGTGCATTCCGAGGGAAGTTACAACGGAGAATGGCTGTTCATCACCGATGCGCAGGTAAAGGACGAAGCGGCGTACATCAAAGCGCTGGGGGAACTCCGCACGTTATTCGACGGCCACGGCCTCAAGGATATTAAGATAAATCTATTTCGGGTGATCGCTGGCCGCTCAGACCATTCGCACGAGGTGGTTATTTCTGCGCCGTCAGAGGAACGCAATGCCGCCTTGATGGATTCCGTAGGGGCGCCGTGGATGGTCGACTGGTTGGCCGGGGTGGCTAACGTTCGTACCGTAGTCGCCAACGGCATTTATCAGGAGATCAGCAAGTAACCGCGAATTGTGGCGCCGAAGAGCGGGCGGTGGAAAGATCCACCGTCATGCCCCAGCTCACTTACTGTATGTGATCAAAGGCTGATCGCGACGGGTGGACTAGCCCTGACTTTCCCTAAAATCTCAGCTTGGGGGCGCACTTTGCGAACCGATCGCAGTATCGACAACATTTGCGACCGGTCCGACAAGGAAGAGCGCATAGTAGGGTGCGTCGATCACGCCATTAAGGCGCAAAACCATCTCCGCGACTGCAACGAGCGACGCGACCATACATTGCGAGCGCCACCCCCGTACCGTCGTACGCGGGTCGGTAATCATGAAAAACACGAACAACTGATACATTGGCCCGGTCAGCGGCGCGACGGCCGAGAGCCACGGATTACCCGTCACTTCACTCCGGATCCATGAAAGAAGCAAAAAAGTCCCGACATAGGAGACGCAAATGTGGAATCGCCTGAGGCGGGAAATGATGATCGAACCGACGCACCAAACCGTGACCATTGGCCATAGCGAATTGCCCCATTGTATGCTCAGGGAGGCAACTGCCGCGGGATAGAGAAAAAGCATCGAGCTGACCCCGAAATTTGACGGATTCCAGAGGTGCCGGCCGCGCCAGCGGAGGACGTACTTGGACAGTATGGCAAGGAAGCTGCACAGGGCGTAGGGCCATAGAAATGGCGAGCGCACGAGGATTCCGACACTAATCCCGGTAATGTACGCGCTTGCGAGGTGCGGCCATTTTCCGATGATCAGGCGGGCGAGGACTATTTCCATCGCCATCGAGGTGGCGATGGCGAGCAGGGTGCGACCCCAGCTCTCGAGGATTCCGAACTCAAGCTGCCCGGCCAGGAGGATGCACGTGATGAACAGGGGCGGCAGATAGCGGTTGTTCGGGCTGAAAAATCGCGACAGCCACCCGATGCGACCCTCTGTCGTCGGGGTTTCGTTTGGGCCTCTGGCGACTGCGGTGTTCACTTGGGTTCCTCGATAGGGTTGATGGTGTCGAGTGGAGGAGACTCCAGCGTCTGCACGCGCCCGGACGGCCATCTTATGGTCACACTATCGACCGCTTTTGCCTCTCCCAGCCCGAAATGCAACCGCCGTTGGTTCTCGGCCGCAAAGCCGCTCGCAGCCTCGACCTCCTGGAGTTGCTCCTGGCCGTTCCATTTGACCCTTACCTGCGCTCCGATCGCGCTGCGGTTGCTGGCACGTCCCTTCAGTTCAAACTCGATCCAGCTTCGGCCTGGCTTCACATGATTTCGGTAGAGCATTAGGGGCCCTCCCTGGTTGGCCACGATGACATCCAGGGACCCGTTGTTCTCGAGGTCGGCCAGAGCGACGGCGCGGCCGTCATAGGTTTCCGTGACTCCGAGTGCCTGGGATACATCAAAAAAGCGGCCGTCACCTCCGTTCAACCAGAGACGTTTCCTCTGGAAGCCGGCGAGGCTCCGGCCCTTCATCGCCGGCCAGTTCCTTGCATCCGAGATGATGCTGCTATTGCCGCCCGTGATTTCCGAGAAGTCGTACCAGTAATTGCCCTCAGGCTTGCCCGAGACGTAGCCGTTCACCAGGAAGAGGTCGAGGTAACCGTCATTGTTGAGGTCGCCGAACTGCGCCCCAAAGCTCCATCCGCCGAGCTCGACGCCCATCGCCGAGGCCAGGTTCGAGTACTTCAGAGATCCCGGGGCCGCGGGAACCCAGAGGTTGTTGCCCTGGACGAGGATTCCGTCCTCGGAGATGTTGGAGACGTAGATAGAGAGGGCTCCGGAATTGAGGACATCGCCGACACTGGCGTTCATGCCGCTCTTCGGGCTGTGTCCGACCCCCGCCTCCTCTCCGATCTCCCTGAAACGGCGGCCGTTGGGGCCGGCCTCGTTGACGTAGAGCTGCGATACCCCGTAGTCGTTCGCAAGGAAGAGATCGGGCATCCCGTCGTTGTTGAAATCGGCGGCGATCACCGCGAGTGTCCATCGCGTGCTGTCCAGGCCGACCTCGTGGGTGACGTCCTTGAACGTGCCGTTCCCCATATTGCGAAAGAGCCATTTCCGCCCGCCATTGTTCGCGTATTCGAAGCTGTTGGGCATGATCTTCGTCGTCGGCGTCGACTCGAGGCGGACGTCGTCGGGCCAGTAGCCCGCGATGAACAGGTCCAGCTTCCCATCGCCGTCGTAATCGAGCCAGGTGGCGGCGCCCGCGTTGATCCATTCGGGCAGCCCCGACCGCTCGGTGACCCGCGTAAAGCCTTGGCCGTGGTCGTTGTGGAATAGCTCGGGCTTCCCCCACTTGTAGACAAAAAGGTCCTCATATCCGTCGTTGTCGTAATCCGACCAGACCGCCCCCATGCAGACGCCGGTGCCGGGCTTGTTCAGGTCCGCGATGCCGAGTTGCTCGGCAACATCGACAAACCGGCCGTTCCCGAGGTTGCGGTAAAGGTGGTTCTTGCTGCCAGGACTGCTGTTGGTGACATAGATGTCATTCCAGCCGTCGTTGTCGTAGTCGACGATCGACACCGATGCGCCCATGGAAGCGATCATTGGCGCGATATTCGCCAATTTGGGGTCCAAGACCGGGACAGAATGAACGAAATGTATCCCGGACGCTTCAGCGACTTCCTCGAGCGACATGCCGTAGCGATCCATGGCCGCCTGCTGCCTAGCAAGATCTGCATCGGCTCTACGCTTGCCGCGAAGGTACAGGAGCGGTCCGAACAGGCCCGCGATTAGGAATAGCGCAAGCACCGCCTGCTTGGGAATCTTGCTCATACCCGGCTTACGGTGGTTGCTTTTTTCGACAAGGTCAGGGCGGCCTGCAACGTGGAGGTTGCGCCGAAAAGGGCGTTGGGCATCAAAGGGTCACCTCGTTAAGTAGTGTCTTGGCAGGCGGATTGGGCACGCCTGAAGCCAGGGGTCCCTTATCGCTAACGCCCGTGACGCAGACTTCCCATTCAAAAACGCGGGAAGCTGACTTCCTCGAAAGCTCGAAATCCGATAGACTCTCATCGTGAAGGCTTCCCACGTATCTTCGCGCGCGGGCTCGGCAAAGCATCTGTGGCGAAATGCAGGCCCAAAGGGGAGAACATCGGGGCATTCCTAAGATTGACCCGTGCTCCCGGGCGAAATCGGGACCTATCGCAACCCGCATCGAGCCAGCATTGCACCAATCTCCGCATCGGTCGCGTCCAATTTCCCGCCATTCTTGTACAAATCCGCTGGGGACGCCGGATACCATGGGTCGCGGCTCACATCGGTGAACCCTGCCACGTCGTAAGCCTCGACCGCATCGCGCACCCTTGCTCCCAGGCCGGCGCGGCCTGGCTCCTCAAGGGACAATGCCTTCAGGCGGGGGCCGAATACGGGATGCTGGCACAGCAGGAAATCGGGGACCAGGGAGTTTTTCCCGAGCCGACGCGCGGCCTCCGAGAAGCTCGCAGCTGTGAAATAGAGAAGGCTCAGCTGCTTGAAGTCGTCAAATTGGCCCATTCTTGCGTAGAGCGCCCTCACGAGCCGGGCGGTGGCCTCGAATTCACGTGTCGTCGTCTCCGCGTAATCCGTGAGACCAGGCCCAAACTCGGGCCGGCCAAAGCTGCGCATAAGCCGCGCAAGCCGCTGCACGCCGAGAAGCGTTAGGGGAAAGCCGGTCGAAAGCAGGGGATCGATGACGCCAGCCGCCGACGGCAGCAGGGCCCAGCGTTTCCCAGCCACCTGTCCGCTTTGGAATGCAGTCCTGGGCTGCCAGACAAATGGCATCGTCGCACGTGCCGAATCAAACTGTTCTCCTATCGAGGGAAGTTCGCGCATCACATTCGACCATCCCTCCTGTCCGCTGCGGAACTTCAGCTGCTCGGCCACGGCGTCAACAGCCACGACACCAGCACTTGTGATCCCGTTGTTGAACCTCAGGACCCATACCCATCCTCCATCGAAGACGTGGTGAACGGCCGCCTGCTCGGGAGGGAAAGGCGGGGTACCCGGCGAGAACGCGGCCGACAGCGGCGGAAGACCCTCGAAATGGGCATAGAGCGCCTGGGTGGGAGGGAATCCCTCGACGGGCTTCTCTTGAAGGCCGAAGAACCGGTGCAGAAACCCTCGCGAACCGCTGGCGTCGACAACGAAGCCGGCACTGAGTTCGATGCCCTGTCCTGCGCGGACGCCAGAGAGCAGGACCTGCCCAGGTTCCTCGGTGGCCAGGTTTAGCACGGTCTCGTCACGATAGTCGACCCCCAGCGCCGCCGCCCGTTCGGCAAGGTAGCGATCAAATTCAGGACGGAACCAATGGGTGTCGGCGACGCGTTCATTCGGGCTGGCGCCGACCATGAGTTGGCGCGCAAGCGCGGCCCCGGGATCCCCGGGAAAGCGCTGTCCAAGCTCGTGCTTGTAGAAGGTGAACCCTCGCTTGAGGCCGCAGGGGATATCCGGGTGCTCGTCCTGCCACGTGCCCCATTTTGAGAGGGAACGGATTTCCGGCATCTGGAACTCGTCGCAGATCTCCTCCAGGAGGAGATTGGTCAGCGGTGTTGTCGACTCGCCGATGACAAACCGCGGATGCCTTCCTCGCTCAATCATGACAACCGATAGGCCAAGGCGCCGGGCGGCCATCGATATGAGCGATCCGGCGAATCCCGAACCGACTACTGCGAGGTCGAAATGCTCCCTATTCAAGTGCCGCCGCAGCTCCGACAGGAAATAAGGGGAAGGTCCTGCTGGGTGAGGTTGACGCACTGCAAACGCTCCGCGCGCTTTTCAAAGCAATGCTCGCATCGCGAGAATCGTTTGAGATCCCAAATGTCCGCAAAGACCCGGCCCTTCTCCAAGGCAATAGCGCGGGATTGGGCCATCTCGAGATCCGCCAGGTTCGGAGGCACGAACTCCCCCGACTCCAACAGGCGTTCCATGGCGCCATTCCCCTCGCGCGTGGGAATGAGGGAGACAGCTGTAGCGCCGCATGAAAACGCGAATTCGGCCGATTTCACGACCCAATCCAGAGCCTCCCCGGGCGGCATGAAAGGGGGATTCACGAGAAGGAATGCCCGCATGGAGATGCCCTCCCGCCGCAGGCGCGACGACGCAAGGGCAAATTGCGCCAAGTCGAACCCCTTGTTCAAGAGTCCCAGAACCTTCTCGTGCGCCGTTTCAAGCCCCATGGCGACCTCAAGGCCGCCCGCCAGCAGGTCGCGCAGGCGCGCGGCCTCGGCCCCGATCAGCCTCGGGTGGGATTCCACGACAACGTTCGCTGCAAAGCTCAGCTCGGCAGCGATACCCGCGTAATCCTCGCGGGGTATCGCGGCCGGATCGAAGAAGCTGCCGCTGTTGTAGAGCTTCACCTGGCTTGGGGCGACGCCCTTCGCTTCCCAATCGCGGCAGGCCAGGCTTACTTGGCGGGGGATGGCACCGCTCGGCACTGTCCCTTTCGTCGTGTCCTTCCAAAGGTCGCACATGAGGCACCGCCAAGGGCACTCTTTGTTCGTCAGGAGCACCACGCCGGAGTCGACGACCGCCCCCGAATCCAGGCGCTCCTTCTCCAGGAATATGCCGTGCGGCGCCCAGGGATCCGGCAGGCGGCCGCCCGTCGGGCGCTGCGCAAGAATCCATGCGGAGCGGTTTCGGGCTGGATAAGTCGAGACCATCTTGACCCCGCTCAGTTGTACTGGGCGAGGTAACGTTTCCTGTACTCTGCTTCCTGGTCAGCAACCCTCTCGCGGAGCCGGTCGGCCGGCACGGCGCCGTGTTGAAAGCGGCGCTTTGGGAAAACAGGCATCTTCATGCCGGTGACGGCCTCTATGCCGCGCCGCGCAATTTCCCCTTTCAGGGAATACAATTTGCCGACGTCCATTCCTGTGAGCCCCTCGAAGGGAATCGCCTCCGCGACCGCGACCACGTCCGGACGCGTGTACGGGCTAAAGCCCTCAAAGCCGAACTTGCGTGCGGGAGCGTAGGTTCGGGCGTAGCTTCGGCTAAGGCCGCCGCTGTAGGTGAGCGAGTGCTTGATCCGCCCCACCCCCCACCCCTCCTGGTATAGCATCAAGTTGTTGACCACGCTCCGGATGGTCAGCTCAGGGTTCTCCTCGATCGGATAGTCCTTGAGATTCTCGTCTCCACCGTCCCCGTCGGCCAGGTACCTCCACTCCGGATACCGCGCACGAATGCCTTGGCACAGCGCCAGACCCATCGAGGCGCATTCGACATCGAGGGGCTTGTAATCCTCGAGGACATGCAGGGTCTCGGAGATGTCGACGGATTTTAGATCAGCCCCGATCGGCTCAAGGAAGAGGCCGAGCCCAAGCGCATTCATGAATTCCCTGGCCTGCTCGAAGTCCGGTCCGCCGCCGAAGTCCAGGCAGAATGCCTTGAGGCGCGCGGGATTCAGGCCCATTTTTAACAGGGCGTGATATACTACGAGAAATACCGTGCCGCTGTCGATTCCGCCGGAAAAGCAGATCCCGATCGGTTCCCTTTCGGGAATCCGCCCGAGCCATTTTGCCGCCTCATTGGCGAGCGCCCCGATGTAACTGCGACCTATCTCATCAAGGTCGCAAGGAAGCGAGTTTCGCAGCGGGCTGAAGAATCGGGTGTAGGTCGGGTCTGGATCCGGGCAGCCGACCAGCTGGATCTCGGTGACATAGTGCGCCGGAACCATGCGCGTATAGCTTGGATGGAACTGGCCTTCCAATCCGTGGCGCAGCAGATGCCCGTAAATCGCATCGATCCGATCCGCCACAATGAGGGCGGGTCCCTCATGCCTCTTCGCCAGAAAATACCGCATTGGCCGGTCGAGTGATCGCGCCATCCGCACAGTTTTTCCCTGGCGGGCCACGATTGCAAAAGAGCCATCGATCCCGCGCACATCGTCCGGTGAGCCGCGAAGTATAAGCTCGCGCGCCCTCTCCACCGTCATGTTGCCCAACTGAACCGTGGAGGGATCTATCAGGTCAACGAGGCTTTCGATATATTCGTGCATGGAGTGCGGGACATGAGGTTTGGATGTTAAGTGCCGGGATTAGCGATATCCTTCCGGGAAAGCGATGCCAACGCAGTATCGAGGAGGAGAACATGCGCCAACACGAATCATCTCCGTCCTAGGAGGACGGGCTCACGGCAATTCACGGGAACTGCCGGTTCGACGACGGCTTTCGCGCAAGGACAATTGAACCCACCCAGCGTGTGTTGTAGGCGTCTATCCAGTCCTCGTCGAGGCCTGCGGGCCTGTCCTGTCGCCCATACGCCTGGTCATCCATTGAGCGGAATGGCAGCGGCTCGACTTCCCAGCCCCGAAAGACATGGAAA
>Ga0182018_10002211_pt1 | contig 20070 bp, 18 predicted proteins | sample 812P2MmetaG_FD_120490 | JGI IMG/M metagenome (GOLD analysis project Ga0182018, IMG submission 120490) | Permafrost microbial communities from Stordalen Mire, Sweden - 812P2M metaG | ecosystem: Environmental > Terrestrial > Soil > Wetlands > Permafrost | place: Sweden: Stordalen | collected...
GGATCGCTATTCGCATCACCTCGGCATCCTCGATCTGCAGCTTGCGCATCGTCTTTCTCCCAGAGAAAAGATCCGCGCAATCATATCATAATGCTGCATTACTTATGTCGCTGTGTTTAGTGACATAGAAGACGTAGTGTTAGCGGCGTTTCGAGCGAGAACTGGTCGTTCAGTGGCGCGGGCAGAGGTGCGGTCCTGGAAGGAGTCGCTGTTGGCTGTGGCGAAAGTGGTAAATGACGGGACCATCCCGGATGAATGTGGCGTCGGTATCGAATACGGCATTCCTCAAACTTCAAAGCGAATTGATTTCCTCCTGTCGGGCCAAGGTGCAACCGGTGGCAAGGAACTCGTGATCATCGAGCTGAAGCAGTGGCAAAGTGCAAAGAAGACTCAGAAGGACGGCGTAGTATCGACTCGGTTTGAGCACGGAGAGGCGGAAGTTAGTCACCCGTCTTATCAGGCGTGGTCATATGCATCGCTTCTCAGGGACTTCAATGAGGCGGTGTACGAACCGGAAACGGCGCTCCGTCCGTGCGCATATCTCCACAACTACGAGGACGATGGAGTTCTAACGGATCGGTTCTACGCGGAGTACGTCGAGAAGGCACCAATCTTTCAAAAAGGGGAAGAGGAACGCCAGAACCTGCGTAAGTTCATTCGACAGCATGTGAAGCGGGGCGACCGAGGGTCGCTCCTACATCAGATCGAGAACGGCCGGATCAGGCCCTCCAAAGGGCTGATGGATGCGCTTAGCGGGATGCTGGCGGGTAAGCCGGAGTTCGTGCTGATAGATGATCAGAAGGTCGTGTATGAGACTGCACTTGCCGCAGCGGAGGAAGCCGCGGCAACTGGCAGGAAGAAGGTAGTCATCGTCGAGGGGGGGCCAGGGACCGGCAAATCGGTTGTGGCGATAAACCTGCTGGTGGCGCTCACGGCCCGCGGGCTGGTGGCAAAGTACGTCACTAAGAATGCGGCGCCGCGCGCGGTCTTCGAGAGCAAACTCGCGGGCACATACAAGAAATCCCGGATCTCGAACCTGTTCGTGGGATCCGGGGCATTTACCGAGACGGGCGCCAACGTCTTTGACGCCCTAGTGGTGGACGAGGCACATCGGCTGAATGAAAAGTCGGGCCTGTACGGCAACCTCGGAACGAACCAGATCGTGGAGATCATCGGCGCGGCCAAGTGCGCGATCTTCTTTATCGATGAAGATCAGCGGGTGACCTGGAAAGACATCGGTGAAATAAAGGAGATCGAGCGGATCGCGCAGCAGGCTTTGCTACCGCCGCTCAAGTTGGCATCGCAGTTCCGATGCGGCGGATCTGACGGGTACCTTGCATGGCTCGATGCGACACTTGGGATCCACGAGACGGCGAATCAAGTGCTCGACGTGCAGGGGTTCGACTTCCTTGTTTTCGATTCACCGGAGGAACTCCGCAAGGTGATCGCACAGAAAAACGAAGAGCGCAATGCGGCGCGGATGGTGGCGGGGTACTGCTGGGACTGGACGAGCAAGAAGGACGCGCAGATGCCGGATGTGGTTATCTCGGAGTACGGGTTCGGCATGCGGTGGAACTTGGACAAAGAGCGGAATCTCTGGATGGTCGCGCCGGACTCAGTAGAGCAGATCGGCTGTATCCACACTTGCCAGGGGCTTGAGGTGGACTACATCGGAGTGATCGTGGGGCCGGATCTCGCAGCAAGGGGCGGGAAGGTTGTGGCGCGGCCGGAGAGACGCTCAAAACACGACAAGTCACTCAACGGCTATCACAAGCTGATGAAGACTGATGCGAAAGCGGCGAGGACGAAGGCGGATCTCATTATCAAGAACACGTATCGGACGTTGATGACGCGAGGCATGAAGGGGTGCTACGTCTACTTTGTGGACAAGGCGTTGGACCAGTTTGTGAGGAGCCGCGTCGGTCTGACTTCGGCCGATGCCCCGGTGCGCAAGGTTGCGGAGCCGGGGCCGGAGTATCGCGGTGGCAACGACGAATCTGCAGACCTCGACTAATTGTGCTTGCCGGCAAAGTATTGGACGCCCTTATATGCGAGGCGGGGCCATCCCCACATGAGATCTGCACGCAATGCGAGGCATATTCACCGACCACAGGGTGGCGATGCCCCGCGTCAGCAAGTAACGTCGCTCGTCGCATTGATCCGAAGTGCAATCGCCTCCGGCGTCATCTCAGGGGAGCTTGCGCAAACGGTGCGAGAATGGGCAAGGCTCTGGCGTGTGCCTGAGTTTCTGGACGGCATAACATTTCGCCAAAACGCGCGACTTCGAACGACGATCGCGCGCTGGGCTATTGAATCCAACTGCGTGGAAGTGAGTACGCGATTCTTTGAGCTTCGACGTGATCACCGTGAAATCTTGTGTCACGAGTTAGCACATGCGGCCGCGGTGAGGATGCACGGACGGGTCGTTCGGCCACACGGACCCGAATGGTGCGAGCTAGTGCGCAAGGCGGGATACGAGCCAAAAGCTCATCTCGCTTCCGATCGGAGGCCCTACGTTTCCCCGAGCGACATCCAGACGCAATTAGACTTCGAACATCGCTGCCCGGTCTGCCATGCAGTTCGCTTCGCAAGAAAACTCGTCAAGAGTTGGCGTTGCGTCGAGTGTGTCGGCGCGGGTCTCCCGGGTCACCTTACGATTAGAGTCGTGCCACGTGGGGGAGCCGCCCAGTGACCGACGGGGCCTGCCCGTTCTGCTTATCCAACGCTGACAGAGTTTTCTACCGGGATTCACTTGTCATCGGCCTGTGGGACAGGTTTCCCGTCACGCCCGGACATGCATTGCTGATACCGATTCGACACGTGGCGACATGGTTCGAGGCGTCCATCGAGGAGCGGATGGCACTGATGCATGCCGTCGATGCCGCTCGCCTCGCGATCGAATCAAACTTCGGTGCCGACGGCTACAACATCGGGATTAACAATGGCGAGGCAGCGGGTCAAACCGTGATGCACTTGCATGTGCACGTGATCCCTCGTCGGCGCGGCGACATCTTAGATCCGAGGGGTGGGGTCCGACACGTAATCCCGGAGAAAGGTAATTACATCCGCGACGCGGCCCCGCTGGCGATTGACATCTCTGACTACACTACCAGTCATCGTTCGCTCTTCACTGGAGGAACTGACGATCCACTGCTGCCTCAACTAAAGCACCACTTGGCACTGTCCCTGGCGGCCGATGTGGCCGTTGCGTTCACTTTACGCAGTGGCCTCCAGTTGATTCATCCCCACCTTCAGGACGTACTCGATCGGGGCGGTCAACTTCGCATCGTGACAGGGGACTATCTCGGTGCCACGGACCCTGACGCCCTCCTGCGCCTCCTTGATCTGAGCGGTCAGGTGGAGTGCCGCGTGTTTGAGACTGAAGGGGCAGCGGGCACGTCAGCGTTTGCGGGCTCGTTTCACCCCAAAGCGTACCTATTCCGGCACAAGGACGGCACCGGCGCTGCCTTCGTCGGCAGTTCTAATCTAAGCGTGACCGCATTGACGACGGGCGTCGAATGGAACTACCGGGTCCTCGAATCCCGCGATCGCGCGGGATGGAACGAGATCCGACAGGCGTTCGAGGGCCTGTTTGCGTCGCTTAGTACCGTGGCGCTGACGCCCGAATGGATCGAGCGCTACCGGAACCGCCGTCCCTTCGGAAGTGCAACGGTAGCCATAGACGTCGCGCCAGATCCGGTACCCGAGGTTCCTACGCCACACGTCATTCAGCAAGAGGCCTTGGCTGCACTCGAAGACATTAGAACGGGGGGGTGCCGGGCTGGCCTTGTTGTGCTAGCAACGGGCTTAGGCAAGACCTGGCTGAGCGCGTTCGATTCTCAGGCCTTTCGGCGCGTGCTATTTATCGCGCATCGCGAGGAGATTCTTGGCCAGGCACTCGCAACGTACCGAGCCATCCGGCCACATGACTCGATGGGTAGATATACCGGAGAGGAAAAGTTGCCGACAGCGGCGGTTTTATTCGCTTCGATCCAGACCCTCGGGCGCCAAGCGCACCTCGATCGCTTTACGCGGGATGAGTTCGACTACATCGTCGTCGACGAATTCCACCACGCGGAGGCGCGAACTTATCGCCGTCTGATTGACTATTTCACACCCAGGTTCCTCGTGGGCCTGACGGCAACACCAGAGCGCACCGATGGTGCTGACCTTCTCACCCTCTGCGCCGGCAACCTCGTCTACCGCTGCGACCTGACGGAGGGAATCCGCCGGGAGCTGCTGTGTCCCTTCCGCTATTTCGGAGTCCCGGACACTGTCGACTATCGCAACATCCCGTGGCGGAACAGGAAGTTCGATGAGGATGAACTTACGAAGGCAGCTTCAACCCAAGCGCGCGCCGCCAATGCGCTCGATCAGTATCGCCGACGCGGTGGTCGGCGCACGATCGCATTCTGTGTCTCGCAGCGGCATGCCGATTTCATGGCTTCGTACCTGCGCGACCAGGGCATTTCGGCCGTCGCCGTGCACGCCGGCCGAACGAGCGCTCCGCGCGCCGAGTCTCTGGAAGCGCTAAAGGGTGGAACGCTCTCGGTCCTCTGCGCTGTCGACATGTTCAACGAGGGCGTCGATGTTCCGGAACTGGACACAGTGATGATGCTACGTCCGACGGAGTCGCGGATTGTGTGGTTGCAGCAGTTCGGCCGCGGACTTCGTCGAAGCGGCCCGTCCAAGAAACTGACAGTGATCGACTACATCGGCAACCACCGTTCGTTCACGTTGAAACCTCAGGCGCTGTTCAATCTGCCGCCGGGCGACCGGGAAGTGCTCAACCTGCTTGAGCGGCTGGATGCAGGCACCGCCGAGCTGCCGCCCGGCTGCGAAGTCACGTACGAGCTTGAGGTAAAAGACATCTTCCGTGCCCTGCTTAGCAGAAGCGACTCTGCCGTTGAGCTCCTGAAACGCCGCTATCAGGATTTTCGGGACACCCTCGGAGTACGTCCCACAGCAGCTGAGATGTTCCGCGAGGGCTACAACCCCCGCGCGATGCACACCGCTTTCGGGTCTTGGCTCGGTTTTGTGAAGGCACAGGGTGGACTGATTGCAGAAGAGGACGCGGCCTACCAGGAGACGCAGGAATTTCTGACTGCTCTCGAAACTACGGAGATGTCGAGGAGCTACATGATGCTTGTGCTCCTCGCGTTGCTCAACCGGAATCAGTTCCCTGGCGCACTCTCCATAGCGAGCTTGGCCGAAGAGATTGGCGCCATCGCATCTCGCGACCCGCGAATCGCAGAGGATCTTGGCGAGGCCGGCGGTGACTCGGTGAGGCTCCAAGAAATGCTGGCTGTGAACCCCATTGAGGCATGGGTGGGCGGTAGGGGAACTGGCGGCGTGAACTACTTTGGCTTCAGCGAAGACATCCTCAGAACACTCGTGAGTTTGTCCCCTACCGCAATACCCGCTGCGCAAGAACTCGTGCGCGAACTCGTGGACTGGCGACTGGCCGAGTACTTCCAGCGACCAGGCCGAACAGTAACCGGGGAGATTGCTCTGAAGGTGAACCACTCGGAAGGTAGACCGATTCTGTTTCCGTTACCGCGCGATACGCATCCGGAACTCCCGGATGGATGGACCGACCTCCGTGTCGATGGCGAGATACTGAGCGCGAGCTTTGTGAAGGTCGCGGTGAATGTTGCTCATCGGCCGGGCTCTGACGAGAACGTACTTCCGGAAGTCCTGCACCGGTGGTTTGGTCCTGACGCCGGAAAGCCAGGAACAAAGCACCAAGTGATATTGCGCCGTGACGGGGCCGCCTGGGATTTGAGCCCACTGGGCATTAGCGGCGCCGGTGCGGTTCCGTATAAAGCCTATCGACGGGCCGAGATTGCGCCGTTGTTTGGGTTGCCGTATTCAGAGCGGTACTGGGGGCAAGGGTTCGTCCGCCAAGGGAACCATACTTTCTTGTTTGTAACCCTCGACAAGACGGATCAGACGGAGGCGTTTCAATACAAGGACCACTTCATTTCGCCAAATGAGTTCCAATGGCAGAGTCAAAATCGGACGTCCCAGGCAAGCGATTCTGGTCGATCGATACAGGCGCACAAAGAGCGAGGAATCGCTGTTCATCTTTTCGTTCGAGCAAAGCCGAAAATGGCGGATGGGCGCGGTGCACCGTTTTATTACTGTGGCCCAGTGGACTTTCTATCTTGGAATGGCGACAAGCCAATCACCGTCGTGTGGCGTTTGCCCAAACCTATGCCAGGGCCGCTATGGGAGGAAATGGGAGTCGCCTCACCTGAAGGCAGAACGATCACCCAAAATGGGGGCGATCCCTAAGAAGGAGTCGCGCGGCTGGCAAAGCAGCTCACCAGTTTACGAAGTACCTGGTTGCGAACCAGGGACTTGACCCATTGTAGACGTATTGTGAGAGCACTTTGCAGACAAGACTCGACGGGTGAGCACCCTAAGTTGAGGAGGTCTTGCGCGCGCGCGAATCGCCTCTGATGCGCCCAGTAACGATCTCGCGCACCGCAGAGTTCAGCGTCGTCTCGGCAAGCCGCTTCAGCAGCGCTTTCTCATCGGTAAGTCCATGGCGCGCCAATTCGCGCGTGAACTGAACGTCTTTTTCCCGTCCCGCCACGTACTTCGAGATAGCGAGGTCGTGGACTTCCAGACAAAGCCCAATCGTGCCCGCCGTGTTGACGTTCGAGATCCTTACCAAACGGGACCGCCAGCCATCGGGGAGCGTTGCAGTCTCTTCGGCGACGCCCTGCGCGTAGTACCCGAACGTTTCATGAAAATGGGAGCCCTCTCCGATGCTGCCGTCAATGAGGTCCGCGCGCTCAGGGTGATGCAGAGGATAGACATCCGCCTCAGCGGACATGAGGAGCACTCGCGGGGCATCCGGAAATTGGCCGAGGATCGATTGACTTCCTATGACTATAATCTCTGAGTCCTCGGCAATAGCGCCGGCAGCTCTGATCACGTGCTCAAGCTCGGAACGCGTCATAAATGCCCTTGCGCTCTGCGGGCGACAGCACACCCGCAAAAGGAGAAGACTGGCGTAATCGCGTTGCAAGCGCTCCAGTGTCTGTGATTAGGGCGGCGATCTCTCGCCAAGGTCGCTTGAGAATTGCCTGCCATTCGGAATGCCAGTCCGGCGTGTCCCGCCCCCATCGCTTGCGCCAGCGTTTAAGATTATCTCGAGCAACGCCGAGCAATTCAGGATTTCGCGCAATCCTGCGCGCGATAAGCGTATGCATCGCGAGGCTCCGCATGTCCAGCCGACGATGATCGGAGTACGGAGTCAGCGGGAAACCGTCGACCACCCACAGGGTAACGGACTTAAGACCCTGAGCCTTCCGTCGCTGCCGCATTCGATGCATGCGCTGAGCGGCGCTCAGGGCTTTGCCGCTGGAGGGGCGTCCCCGAGAAGACTGACGAATCCGCTTCATGCATTTATCGTAACATGTTACGATAAATATGCAACGCACACTGCATTACTCGGTGTATGTCCGATAGGAGTGCGCGACAATCCCCGTTCTCAAGTCCCTGGTCGTGCACCAGGGGGTCGGGGATTCGCATCTCTCCGGGCGCGCCACAGCGAACGCGTTTCCACGCCGGCGCCGGCCGCTATTGGATGCGATCGAGAAGACCGCTTTACCGCAGACATGTAATCCCCGGGTAGCCGTCAAATCCAGTGTCAAAGCTGAGAATTTGGTGCACTGAATGCTGTTCCATCACCGCAAGATGCAACGCATCGCGTGCAGACAGTCGCTGTGATCCGAGCACAATCGTCTTGGCGCGTTCGGTAGCAGCCAGATCGACCGATAGAACCTCGTCAACGATTCCAAGCAAGGCGTCGAACGCGGGTTGAATGGCATCGCGGCGATCGATAGCGACATAACGATGCAGAATCTCCTGCAGCACTTCGGCGTCGGTAACAAGACGGACTCGTTCGCTGAGTAGCTTCTCGAGCATTCGTTGGGCATCAATTTTGTGAGGATGAGGCGCTCCGACGAGATACATCGGGATATTGGAGTCGACGAAGATCACCGGCGCTCGGCCACACCGTATCCGTGCTCAATTTCCGCCAGCATCGTGTCAATATCCGCCGTCGGATAGGAATGGCGCGTCGCAGCACGAACGACATCCAGTTTCTTGCCGGAGTCGCCAACGGGCTCGCGACGACGCGCCATCGCTAAGGCCTGTCGGACCCATGCAGCGATTGTCATACGCTGTGCCTTGGCCGCGCGCTGAATTTCCCGATATTCGGGATCCTGAAGGATGACCTGCAGCCGCTTAGTCATTCATTGAGTATGACTGACTCATGCATATGAGTCAACTATCCGGTATCGACCATTTCGTACAACGCCAATTCGCACCTTCCAATGCCCACCAACCGTAGCGGAACCGTAGCATCCGGCACGGCAAAGTCGACGGGGGTTAACAGCGTATGAGCTTTTCGGCCTGTGGTTGCGTGCTCTGAGTAATTGATCCCCTGTCGGCTGGCTTCGAGCGATGAGAAGCGATTCAAAAACCCGGAGAATGTGTCCGATACTAAGTATGCAGATCTCGACGAAAGGGGTATCGGTCGGGACACGACATCAAATCGCCGATTACCGAATTGTCGCGCGCCCCATGCTCACAGTGTGGAAAAACCTGCAAGGCAGGTGAGGGCGGCTATGCATCGAGGCGGAAGCACAAATTCAGACAGGCGGTCTTGCGATAGTCGGAATTTCAAGGGTAACCAGTAGGGCGTCGTCAAGTTCATGTAATTTTTCAGGTGCCAACTCACCGACATGGTCGGTCAATCTGGATTTCTCCAGGCTCATCAGCCGTGGTCCCAGAATGGCGCGGCGGCGTGGGCACGGGTCGACCTGGGTGACTATCTAGAGGCTATTTCTTCTGACCGAGTCTGGGTTGCCAGCGCAATTTTCTGGCAGTAGATCGCCGCTTGAGTCTAGCAAGCTTGCTTTCCTGGCCCTTTTGGCGCTGGCCAACCGCGCCGGGTGCGGTCTTTAGAGGTACAAAAGGCTCATGCTCGCAGAAACCGCATTGCCCTCGGGTTGAGCATCAATTGCTGATTAGAGGATGGTCCCGTGCATCACGATGAGCGCGACGCTGAAGTAGATTACTAAGCCCGTTACGTCCACGAGCGTCGCGACAAATGGCGCGGAGGAGGTCGCCGGGTCTGTACCGAGCCGCTTCAGGATGAATGGGAGCATCGAGCCGCAAATCGTGCCCCAGGCGACTACGCCCACCAAGGACAGTCCGACCGTCACTGCGACCAGCAGCCAATGGGCGCCATAGACGTTAGTAAACGGTGTCCACGCGGCGATGCGCATGAAACCAATGATTCCGAGGATCGCCCCGAGCGCCAATCCGGCGATGACTTCTCTCCATGCGATCTTCCACCAGTCGGCGAGCGTGAACTCGCCGAGGGCCATGGCGCGGATGACAAGTGTCGTCGCCTGCGAACCGGAGTTTCCTCCGCTGGAGATGATTAGGGGAAGAAAAATCGCAAGTACGACTGCCTTGGAGATTTCATCCTCGAAATAGCCCATCGCCGTTGCGGCGTAATTGTCATATCTGCCACCAAACAGCCCGATGTACCGCCGATTCGCCAGGGACAACTATCGTTTTGCACGCACTCGCTGCGGCGGGCCCTTCGACGCGGCAACCTTTGTCTGACTAGAAACTGAGCGACAATAATACTTGGCGGCAACCAAGCGCTCGCAGTCTTCCAATTCGCGGCATTCACAACGGAAACTGGCATTCAGTATCAACTTCATCCGCGCCACACGCGCCATCAGCTCATCCAATTCTGCGATCTTACGTTTTGCCATTTCGCGCCATCGTAGGGTCGGCATCGTGCTAGCGGGAAACCCGTTTAAGAACATGCGTGTCTCGCGGATCGAAAAGCCAGCGTCGCGCGCCAATAGAATGATTCGAATCCTGCCCAAGACATTGGGGTTGTACTGCCGTCGCTTGGACGCGCGAGGCGGCGGTGGGAGCAATCCGGCTTTCTCGTAATAGCACAACGCCGATGGCGCCACGCCGACCTGCCGCGCAAGCTCGCCAATCATCAGACCCGCCATGTGGAACTCCTCAATGTTCGCCAAACTTCAGGAAAAGCTTGACTTAAACCGAACTTTAACTTGTAGGCTCCGCGAAGGGTGCCCAATCGGCGGGCTAAACGGGTCACAGAGGGAGCGGCGCATGGTCATCAAATCTGGTTGGCATCTCGTAGGGCTTATCAGTCTGTCGGTGTCCGGCGCTGGGTGGGCGGACACCGTTACGAGTGTTCCAGCAAGCGTCACGGCGGCCATTTCCGACCCGCGCAGACCCGCTGAGCAAGTCAAGCTCGACGCGACCCGGAAGCCCGCCATGACGGTCGCCTTTGCGGAGGCGAAAGCGGGTGACCGCATCGCGGATGTGATGTCAGGCAACGGTTACTTTACGCGAATTCTGAGCGACGTCGTGGGTCCCAGTGGCCATGTTTATGCATTCATTCCGACCGAGCAGATCGCACATTGTTCACCCCGCGAAATTGCGGGCACGCAAGCGATTGCCCGAGACTCCAGCTATAGAAATGTCACCTTGGTCACCAGCTCGCTCGCGGCGTTTGGGATGCCCGAAAAGCTTGACTTGATATTGATGTCGCAGAGCTATCACGATTTGCACGACTCATTTCTAGGGCCGGCAAACGTTTCCACCCTCAACAAGGCTATGTTCGATGCATTGAAGCCCGGCGGACTTTTCCTAGTCATCGATCATGTCGCCGAAACCGGCTCCGGACTTCGGGATACCGAAACGCTGCATCGAATTGACCCGATCCGCATGAAAAACGAGATCGAAGCAGCCGGGTTCGTGCTCGAATCGCAAAGTGATGCGCTTCGTAATCCAGGCGACGATCATAAGCGAGCTGTTTTCGACCCTGGCATTCGTGGCAAAACTGATCAGGCGATGTTCCGGTTCCGCAAGCCGCAATGAGCAACTGAGAGTCTGATCGCTACCGATCGCGGCCGATTACGCCGTGGCTAAGGCCACCTTTTGCTCTCCCCCTTAACCCTGTGTCTGTAATTACGTCAACGGCCACGACATTCGGCAGATCTAGCTCTCCGTAGAGGCTGCTCTTTTCGCGGAATCATTCTTGCCGTTCAAATAATCGCTTAGTATTTAGGTTCGGAAACTAGATAGCGTGTATTTGAATATCGAGGAGATCGGTGGACCCGGTGGATTTTAGATGGTGTCCAAGGAACCCACGGCAGTCCAGGCTAGTTGATACTTTCGATATGAGGTACCGGGCCGTGATTTCCCTGTTGCTTGGCGCGAGCTTGACCGTCGCTGCTGACGCCCAAGGCTTGCCTCCGCAGGACTGGCCCATGTTTGGCGGCGATGTGGAAAGCACCAGCGCCAATCCAGGGCCCACCGGCATCACCGCTGCCAACGTCGCCCAGCTCGAGCGCCGGCAGATAAAGCTGGATGGCACCGTGGATGCCAGCGCCATTTACCTGCAGGGCGTCACTGTCCACGGCACCCGCCACAATGCCATCTTGGTCACCACCAGCTACGGCAAAACGCTGGCGCTCGATGCCAATACCGGCGGCGTCTTGTGGGAATACACGCCGTCCAGCTACCAGGCGCTGGTGGGCACGCGCCAGATCACCAACTCCACCCCTGCGGCCGACCCCGATCGGCAATTCATCTATGCCGCCTCGCCCGACGGCTATATCCAAAAGCTGGCCGTCAGTGATGGCGAGCCTGTCTGGCGCACCGCCATCACTCAGCTGCCACAGCGAGAGAAGATGGCTTCGCCCCTGAAGTTCTTCCAGGGCCATGTGATTGCCGTTACGGCGGGCTACATCGGCGACCGTCCGCCCTATCAGGGCCATGTTGCCATTCTCGATGGCAACTCCGGCAAGCTCCTGCAGGTGTGGAACTCGCTGTGCAGCAACCGCACCGGACTGCTTAAGCCTGACTCCTGCCCGCAAAGCCAATCGGCCATCTGGGGTCGTGCGGGCGCTGTGATCGATCCCGGCAGCGGCGGCATTTTCATCGCCACCGGCAATGGCGACTGGAACGGCACGACCGACTGGGGCGATTCGCTCATCGAGATCGATGCCAGTGCCACGAGAATGCTGGGCAACTACACCCCGGCCGATACCGAGGAACTGAATGCGCGCGATCTCGACCTGGGCTCGACCTCGCCTGCGCTGCTGGGCGGCGACTTGATTGCCCAAGGCGGCAAGGACGGCAAGGTGCGACTGCTCAGCGGCAAGGCCATCGCCGGCGCCGCTCCCCACAAGGACCACGAGCTGCAAACCGTCTCTACTCCCAGCGGCACTGATCTGTTCGCCCAGCCAGCGGTATGGAAACACGATGGCCAAACCTGGATGTTCGCCGCCGACAACGGCGGCACCGCCGCTTGGGAGCTGGAAAATGTCAAGCTCGAGGAAAAATGGAAAAACGGCACCGGCGGCACGAGTCCCTTCGAGGCGGGCGGGATGCTGTTCATCTACGCGCGCGCGGGCGGGCTGAACGTGTATGAAGCGGCTTCGGGCAAACACATCGCCACGCTGCCCTGTGGCCCCGGCCATTGGAACAGCCCCATCGTCCTGCAGGGGGAGATCATCCTCCCCGAAGGCAGCGCGAACGATCACGCCACAAGTGGCGTGTTGGACATTTGGAGCCTGCCCAGCGGACATTAGCTGCCGCCGGATTTATCCAGGGTTCTGGTGCATCTGTGGACAAGAGTCTGCGCTGCACCGCCGAAGCTCCTAAGGTCACTCTCGTCAGGGACGGGAAACGCCTTGAAATAAGGCATTTGGGATTCTCAGCCTGTGGGTTTCTATCCGCCAAGGAGTCTTCGCTGGCCCGAAATCCCTACTTATTCGGGGCGACCCGCCGCCAGCGCGCGCATGCCGTCTAGAAGGGCTCTGTGGAACATGTCGGGCGCCTGGATCTGCGGCGCGTGGCCGAGATCAGGGAACTCGACCAGATGGGCATGAGGGATTCGCGCCGCCGCCGCCTTTCCCAGCACCGGATAGTTGCCCAATGTTGGACGGATGGAGGGCGGCGCGAGGCTCTTTCCGATGGCTGTCGTATCCTTATCGCCGATCATCAGCAGCACCGGCACGGTCAGCTGACCGAGCTCGTAAAAGATCGGCTGCGTGTAGATCATGTCGTAGAGAAGTGCTGAATTCCAGGCGACGATGTCGCGCCCGGGACCGCGATACATCCCGGCCAGCATCTGCACCCATCGCTCATAGCTCGGCTCCCATGTTCCGGCATAGTACGTCGTGCGCTCATAATTGCGGATGCCGTCGGCGGTCGTGTGCAATTCCTGTTGGTACCACGCATCCACGCTCTGCGACGGCACGCCCTTGGCTTTCCAGTCCTCGAGCCCGATCGGATCGACAAGCACGAGTTGGTCCACCGTGTCGGGGTACATGAGCCCATAGCGGACCGCGAGCATTCCGCCAGTCGAATGGCCGATGAATACCGCTCGGTTTATTCCGATCGAGGTCAGCAGCGCGTGCGTATTCGCCGCGAGCTGTTGGAAGCTGAATTGATAATGCGCAGGCTTGGTCGATTTGCAGAATCCGATCTGGTCGAGGGCGAGCACGCGATAGCCGGCCTTGCTCAACATCGCGATGGTGCCTTGCCAGGTGGCGGCGCAAAAATTCTTGCCATGCAGCAGCACCGCTGTCCGCCCGTTTGGTTTCGCCGGCATTACATCCATATACGCCATGTCCAGTGCATCGCCCTGCGACGTAAAACGGAAATGCTGTACGGGCCAGGGATAGTCAAATCCTTGCAGTTCGGGCCCATAACCCGGACCGTCGTCAAGGGGCGCCGCGCCGGCCGGCCAAACCAGAGCCACGGCGATAGCGACGCTCAGCGCCGACAAGAGTGCAGAAAAGCGCATCTTCAGACTTTCCGTGACCATCGGCTCCTGCCCGAAATTCTCGGAGACATGGAATTTCGGCGACACCATACATGATCGGAAGGCAGTAGGTGCGGCAAGCCCCCCGTGCGTCCACTCGCGGCGCGTTCGGCTGCCATCCGTGCTTTTTTACGGGTAATTGAGACTTTTGACGGATCAGACCGCCCAAACATCGTGGCCAGGGTCGACTACTGCTGGCTGGTGGCTACCGTGCCGTGCTGGCTCAGGAGCGGGCGGTCCAGCTGGCCCAGACACCGCGCGGGTATCGCGGCGCTTGGTGCCCGGCAATGGCGTCAAGTGAAGTTGCACCGGCCCGTCGGCAGCAATCGGCACGGCGAGTTTCGTAGGTCTTCCAATGACGTCAGCCGGTACCGTCCCGATAGTCCGCCACCCACTTGCCGCATCGCTTGCTCAAAGTCGCCATAACTAACCCCCGCACAGTTTGTCGTTCGTAACATAATGAAAACGCAGAGCTAAAATTTCGCTGCTACCGGCCTGCTAGCAACCCGATTAAGCCGTGGCTACGGCCAACTGTTATTCCCCACGGCCGAGCACTACGCCATCGAGGTGTTCGAGCGCTACGGCGCGGATGCCGCGACAGTCAATCTCCTATCTCGGCGGCGACTCCCTCGAGCCCTGCCTGCGCTACAAGAGGAGCGTCGCGTCCTCATCCTGTGCCGCACTTCCAGTCCCGGCGCCCGCGATCTGCGGCGAGCTTATTGCGAAAAACTCCTTCAGCTGATCCGGCCCGGCGGTCTCATCGCAGTCGACGACACGCTCTGGAACGCCCATGTTGCCAACCCGCGCGACAACGACAGCGCGACCGTTGAGCTGCGCGCGTTCAACGATTATGTTGATCGCGACGAACGCGTGGATCTGGCGCTCGTTCCTATCGGCGATGGTTTGACACTGCTTCGCAAGCGCTTGATGGACTGACCTTTTGCAGGTGCACGTGGCGCTCGCGCGCCGCCGCTGCGTTTTGGCACCCGCAGCATGTTACCGACTTTGTAACCCGCGCTCGGTAGCCTCATGGGCCATGCCATTACACCCTGCGGCTAACGACAACAACACGGTCAGGGTCGTCATATGCGGCGGCGGTGCGAGCGCCGTGCTGCTGCTTTGTGCGCTCAAGGAGCGCGCCGCGCGCCCGCTCGCTGTGACGGTCCTCGAGCCGCGCGATCGGCTCGGCGCCGGAGTGGCGTACTCGACGCGCTCTGCGGCGCATGTCCTGAATACGCGCGCCTGCAACATGGCCGCAAGCGGCGGCGATAAGGATTTTCTCTTTTGGCTGAGCAGCGAGCGTGATCGCCGCGGCTTCAATTGGGGAGCGGAAGACTTCGCTCCGCGGCCGTACTACGGCGATTACCTGCAGTCGCGACTGCGCGAAGTCCAGAGCGCGAAGAACATCAACCTGTCGTGGCTGCGCCGCGCGGCGCAGCACGTCGTGGCGAGCGGTGAGGGCTGGGAAGTGCGGCCCACGCACGGTACGCCGCTCCCCGCGGACATCGTCGTGTTTGCCACCGGCAACGAGCCGCCCATGCCGCTCGGCACGGATCTGCCCGCTCCGGCGCAACGCCTCGTTCTCAACAATCCATGGCACAGCGAGGCCTTGGACGAGCTGCCGCGTGATGCGGCCGTACTCATTGCCGGCACGGGCCTCACAGCCGTCGACGCGGTGGTCGAACTTCTGCACCGCCGGCACACGGGGCGCCTCTATGCATTCTCGCGGCGTGCGCTTCTGCCGCGCGCGCACGGTGCCGCGCTCGAGCTGCCCGAGAGCTTGCGCGCGAGCCTGCCGAGCTCATTGCGTGCGCTCGTGAAACGCGTGCGCGAGCTTTCCGGCGATGGTGCGCGCGCTGAGCGCTGGCGCGCCGTGATGACGGAATTGCGCTGGCTCGCGCCGCACATCTGGGCCGCCTGGGATCTTGATGAGCGGCGGCGCTTCCTGCGTCATGTCCGGCCCTTCTGGGACGTGCACCGTCACCGGCTCGCGCCCGAGGTGCATGCCAAACTCGCCCGGGCGCTCGCGCGTGGCCAACTCACCATCGCGCGCGGACGCCTTGAATCGCTTGAGCATGTCGGCGCACGCGGCACGCTGCGCGCAACCCTGCGGCGCGGCGCGGTACTTGAAGGCGCGGCGCTCATCAACTGCACGGGACCGGCGACCGACGTGCGGCGTTCAAACAATGCGCTGCTGCGCAACATCGTCGCCGACGGCCTCGTGCGGCCGGATGCTCTCGCGCTCGGACTTGCGACGGATGAGCGCTTCCGCCTGCTATCGCGCGACGGGGCCCTGCAGCGCACGCTCTATGCGCTCGGGACGCTCGCGCGTGGCAGTCAGTGGGAATTGACGGCCGTAGCGGAGATTCGCGAGCAAGCGCGCCTCGTGGCGCGCGACATCGAGCTCTACGCCACCGTGCGTGCCCAACGCGCGTCCGAAGAGCACGCGGTGCGACCGGCGAGCGTGCAGATGCCGATCTAGCGTCGTGTCGGTGGCGAATTACTGATCAAGTGGCGATTGGTGTATGGAACAGGCCGTGACAGGGCGCTCGCCAACAGAATTGCTGTAGATCAGCGACCGGGGGTGAAGTACGGCCGCGTTGCTCGGATGGTGTTTTCCGCGCGAGCGCACTTTGGACGCGCACTTCATTGTAGTAGCTGGCAAACTGGCCGAGCTTACGCTGAAGATCCAGACGGCTCCAGAGCAATACGTGATCCAGTTACTCTCGGCGGACAGTGCCGATCAGCCGTTCGATGAACGGGTGAGAGCAGGGCACGAAGGGTACGGTTTTGATTTCTTCAATCTCGAGTACCCTCAAATTCGCTCACCAGCGATGGAATCGGAAGAGCGGATCGTGGTCCGTACTCAGATGCTTCGGGAGCCGCTGTCCCGATGTGGCGTGGTTGAACATGCGACAAACCGCCACGCCATCGATGTCCGCCGCCTCGGCGCCGACGCCGACGATCCGGCGTGTGAATAGATCCATCACAACCATGACCCAATAGCTCTTGAGCACAATGGACTCACATCGGAACAGATCGACCCAGTAGCTGTACACTCTGTACTAAAGTCATGCGTCATGCATTGCGGCGTGCACGGCGAAGCGTTTTCCGAGTTATGCGCTGGTCAGCTATGAGTTCAGGTTCCGAACTAAGCGTCGCCACCGAGTTGCCAGCAGAGGATCAAGCGTCCTGTTGAAAAACATATACACGACTGCGATCGTGGGAATCGTCTCCTAGCCCTCGGTCGCGTGATGCTCTATTTATCGAGTAAGGACCTCGTCGACCTCATATCGCCGGCGGTGCTGATTGCCGAGATCGAGAGTGGCCTTTGCGAGTTTGCAGAGAACAAGGTGATCGTTCCGGTAAGGCAGCACGTGGACTTTGGGGGCAACACGCTGCTAACGATGCCGGCAATCGGGGAGCGTGCCCTCGGCGTCAAAATCGTGTCCGTTACGCCGTCGAACGCGACACGGGGTCTGCCAGTCATCAATGGTTTGATGATGCTGTGTGATTCAGCGACCGGATTGCCGCTCGCCGTACTGGACTCGGGCATCCTGACCGGTCAGCGCAGCGGTGCGGTCGGTGCCATCGGGCTCAAGTACACAACACCACCCGACATTGACAGCATCGGCATCATCGGTACGGGTGTTCAAGGCACTTGGCAATCGATCTTTGCCTGCGCCGTCCGCAGAATTCGTAAAGTCTTTTTTGTCGCGCGCTCAGACGACAAGGCGCAAAAGTTCGTCGATGCCGTGTCGCGACATGTGCCAGCGGTTCGGTTTTCGCGGTGTCTGGATGCCCGCGAATTGCTGAAGGAGACCCAAGTAGTAATCACCGCCACGAGCTCGAGCGATCCGGTGCTGCAGGCCGATCGGGAGGCACTCGAGAATAAGCATTTTATCAGTATCGGCTCGTTCAAGCCCTCGATGCAGGAACTGCCGTCTATGGTCTACCAGCTTGCCGATCAGATTGTGGTCGATTCGGACGCGGCAAAGTTCGAAGTTGGCGATCTTATCGAGCCGCTGTCCTTAGGGTTGCTACGCGACGAGAACATCGTTCACATTGCGGATCTCGTCGTCGGAAAGCGATCTATTGATACCGATCACACCACTGCCTTCAAGTCCGTCGGCATGGCGCTCTATGACCTGTATGCGGCACGTGCCTTGTTCGCCGAAGGGGAGCGCTTGGGCCGCGGTACGCCGCTCGATACTTAACGACACTCATCACCGTGACCAAACGTCAACTACACGATTGGAAGTGGCAGCCCCCGGCTGACTGGACCTCCATCACTGCCATCGACATGCACACGGGTGGTGAACCGCTGCGTGTGATCACGGATGGTTTGCCACCAATTGAAGGGAACACCGTGCTCGAGAAGCGCCGCTATTTTCGGGAACACTACGACTATCTGCGGACGGGTCTCATGTTCGAACCGCGTGGTCATGCCGACATGTACGGGGCGGTGATCAGCGCATCCAAAGATGCCGAGTTCGATGTGTTTTTCCTGCACAACGAAGGCTACAGCACTATGTGTGGGCATGCCATCATCGCACTCACCAAGCTTGCGATCGAGTCGAACATGGCGAAAGGTCCGGGCGTGTCGTTCAATGTACCGGCTGGGCGAATTGAAGCGACCGCGACGATCGAGAACGGTCGAGTCGTCAAAACGACATTCCGGAATGTGCCTTCATTCCTGTCCCAACGTGATCGAGTGATCAATGTGAAGGGTATGGGCCCCGTGAGATTCGACGTCGCCTACGGCGGCGCATTCTATGCAATCGTCGACGCTGTTCCGTTAGGTTTAAGCTTTGAGTTATCCAATTATTTAAAACTTATTGAGGCCGGGCGTGAAATCAAACACGCGGTCATGAAATCAATGCCCGTGGAGCATCCGTTCGAACCGGATTTGAGCTTTCTCTACGGCACGATTTTCACAGGCCCTGCGCGCGAGCCAGCGCATCACAGCCGCAATGTGTGCGTCTTTGGCGAAGGGGAGCTGGATCGTTCCCCCACTGGCTCCGGAGTGAGCGCGCGGGCCGCATTGCATCACGCCAAGGGCGATCTCGCCTTGGACGAGGCGATAACGATCGAAAGCATTTTGGGCAGTACCATGACCGTGCAGGTCGTGAAGCAGACTAAGTTCGGCCCGCACGATGCCATTATTCCGGAAGTCAGTGGAACTGCTTATGTCACCGGCCGCAACGAATTCTGGTTCGATCCGGACGACCATCTGAATCGCGGGTTCATTTTGCGCTAAATCAGACACACTACTGTTGGGCTTTATTCTGCCAATTGCTCGATATATGGGACCGCAAGCGGCCCGGAGAGAGTGCGAACCAGCTCTTGCCCCAGTCGACCTATCCACGAAACACGAGCAGTGCGATTCCGCATCCCCGTCGCAGACAATACGATCCACAGCTTCACGCGGAAAGGATCGCCACGAAGGCGACATTGGCGACTGCTTTGATGTGGTGCGCGACCCGGTGCGGCCTAACGCAAGTGCAACTGTCCCGGCGCGCGGGCTGGACGGCGCTAGAACCTTGGCGGAGACGCGCCGATCATTGGGATAGGCAAGACGGCAGCTCACCGCAATAGTTCGGTCATCGCACATCCACAAGGAGGCCGATCCACTCTCGATAGATGCGCTCGCGGTAACTCAACAGCGCAGCGACTGACTCTGGCGAACTTTGTTGAGGAGTCCAGGTGTAGAGAACGCGCCAGAGTTCTTTCATCGGACATACATCCTCGGGCAGCGGCTGGACGAGCGCTGCAAACGCTGTCCAGCCAAGATCTAACGCAGTCAGCGTATCGCCATATAGAAACGTTCCGCCCGCAGAATGCCGCTCAACGAACGCCGCAACAATCTCTTCGCATCGTCTCTGGGCGGTTGAGCTGGTTACACGCGAATACCCATACTTGTCGGCCAAATAGCGTCCTATTCCTCGTTCACGTTCACCACACCGAGGTTCGGTCAAAAGTCTTTCGACAATCAGGAGTCGGCGATTCCACCCAAAGCCGTCTTCTGCACACAGTTCAGCAAGGAAGCCAATGACGGCGGCTCTGTCTCGGGGATGACTCGGTAGGAGCCTCGGTGCGCTTGCCATTCTCTCGGCAAATAGGATTTGATCGAGCCAGCTTGCCAGCGGGCGTTCAGA
>Ga0182018_10002213_pt1 | contig 20062 bp, 21 predicted proteins | sample 812P2MmetaG_FD_120490 | JGI IMG/M metagenome (GOLD analysis project Ga0182018, IMG submission 120490) | Permafrost microbial communities from Stordalen Mire, Sweden - 812P2M metaG | ecosystem: Environmental > Terrestrial > Soil > Wetlands > Permafrost | place: Sweden: Stordalen | collected...
AGATGGCAACGGCTTTTTTAGGCACGAATCAACCTAGCTCAAGATGAAGTGGAACTCATCTAAAAAGGCGGTGATGGTCGCCTCGGTGTGGCCGTAAATATCGGAGACGATGCCGGTGGCCACGGAGGTGCCGTCGTTCACCACCGCATCGAGCCCGCCCGCGCCCTGCAGGCCGCCGTATCTCTTCACCTGCCAGCGGCGGAGTTGGCGGCAGGCCTCCTGCAGGACCCACGCCCCGATGGGGATGATGAGCCCGCTCTCCTCGGCCACCGGGATGAACCGATTGGGGGTCACGAGACCCTGGTCCGGATGATCCCAGCGCAGGAGGGCCTCGACGCCGACGGCCCGGCTCCCCTTGATCTCCACCACCGGCTGGTAGAAGAGCCGGAGCTCACTGCGCTCGAGAGCCCGGTGCAGCGAATGCTCGGTGTTCATGCGATCGAGCACCCGGACGCGCATGGCCTCGCCGAACACCTCGACGCTGCCCCCGCCCCGCTTCTTCGCCTGGTACATGGCGGCGTCGGCGTTCGACAGCAGTGCCGTGGCCTCGGTGACACGGGCGGAGGTCCCGGCGATGCCGATGCTGGCCGTGATGAACACCTCGCCGGGACCGGCGGCGATGGGAACGGACAGGGCCTCCAGGACCCGTGCGGAGAACGCTTCCGCCTCGGCTTCGGCGCCCTCTCCATCGAACAGCACCAGGAACTCGTCCCCACCCAGGCGGGCGACGATCTCGGCCGTCCCACCGGCCGCCACCAGGCGACCGGACACGGCCACCAGCACCTCGTCGCCCACCTCGTGGCCCAACGCGTCGTTGATGGCTTTGAACCGGTCGAGGTCGAGCACGAGCAGCGCCACCGCACCAGCTGACCCCTTGCCCTTGGCCAGCGCGTAGGCGAGACGGTAGGTAAACAGCGTCCGGTTGGGCAGCCCGGTGAGTGAGTCGTAGAGATAGGCGTGGGCCAACGCCTCCTCGGCCGCCTTCTCCTCGTGCCGGTCGTGGAGGAAACCGCCGATGCGGAGGTCGTTCCCCGACCCCATGATGTAGGCCGTCACCGACACCTGCACCTCGTGGCCTTCCCGGTGCAACAGGGTCATCTCTCGTGGTTGCGTGCGTTCGGTGGCGCTCGGCGCTGTCCGGGCCATGGCCATGTCGTCGCGAAAGTGGTTGAGGAACCGCTCGGGAACGAGGAACTGCGTCACCGGTCGACCGAGCACCTCGTCGCGAGACCACCCGAAGAGCAGCTCGGCCTGGCGATTCCACTCGGTCAGAACCGAATGGGCGTCGGTCTCCACGAAGGCGTCACGCGACAGGTCGAGGAGGTGCTGCAGACGACCGTTCGAGACCTCACCCACGCGCTTTTCCACCGTGACTCCCGTCGCCGTCCGTGCCGTCGCCCCCCGGGACCGCTGCCGTGCTGACCACCGTCAGTCCCTGAGGACTCTGGACGCGTGGCCGTGTCACAGGGATGTCTCCAATTGCTCGATGGTACGGGCCTGTGTTTCTTGTGGTCAATGAATCACATGTGAAAATAGTCAAACGAACTCACTGTGTGACGGATACCGATGGCTTTGTCACTCTTCGTGCTCGCGCCGTCCCGCTAAAACTCTCGTGCCGCGGTGATCGGGTCCTGCTCCCGCTACCCACCGTCGTCAGGGCGGCACCCGGGCCTCGGACGGGACCCCGGCTGGTCGGTCCCGCCGCCGCCGCCTACGGTGCCCGGCCATGGTCCGTGTCACCGGCGCGCTGCAGAAGGAGGCCTGGGATCGCGACGTCATGCCTCCTGTCGAGCAGGTGCGCCCGGGGCTGTGGTCCATTCCCGTCCCCATCCCAGCCAATCCCCTGCGCTACGTCCTCGTCTACGCCTTCGAGCTCGACAGCGGGGTGGCCATCGTCGACGCCGGGTGGAACACCGAGGACGCCTGGACGGCGCTGACCAACGGGCTCATCGAGGCGGGCGGATCCATCACCGACGTGCGGGCCGTCCTCGTCACCCACATCCACCCCGACCACTACGGGCTGGCCGGTCGGGTGCGCGAGGAGTCGGGGGCGTGGATCGGCCTGCATCCCGACGACGCCGCGATGCTCCAATCCCGGTACATCGACACCGACGACCTCCTGGCCCGCATGAAGCTCTTCCTCGAGGACGCCGGCGTCCCCCCGCTCAAGCTGCCCGACCTCACCATGGCGTCGATGATGATCCGGGACCAGGTCATGATGGCCGAGCCCGACGTCATGTTCGAGGACGGCCGCATCGTCGACGTCCCGGGGTGGGACCTGCGCACGGTCTGGACCCCCGGGCACTCTCCCGGTCACGTCTGCTTCTACAGCGACCGCCACAAGCTGTTGTTGTCGGGGGACCACGTCCTGCCGCGGATCACTCCGAACATCGGAGTGCACACGCAACAATTCCCGAACCCCCTGGGGGAGTACCTGGAATCGCTGCTGAAGGTCCACACCCTGGACGTGGACGAGGTGCTGCCGGCCCACGAGTACCGCTTCGCCGACCTCCAAGGGCGCCTCGACGACATCATCACCCACCACGCCGACCGCCTCACCGAGATCGAGCGTCAGCTCGAGGAGCACCCGGGCTCGACGGCCTGGGATCTCTCCGTGGGGCTGACCTGGTCGCGCCCGTGGAACGAGATCGCCGACTACATGCAGAGGGCCGCCGTGGGCGAGACGGTGGCCCACATCGTTCTCCTCGAGAAACATCAGAGAGTCCGCCGCGAGGGGGAGATGCCGGCCCGGTACTACCTCGACGCCCGCTGAGCCACGATCGCCGACGAGGGTCCGACGCGCCGACACCCAGACACTGCTAAACCCTGGCGCATCGAAAGCCGCACGTCGGACGACAGGTCGTAGGTCCGGGGGTGTCCGGCAACGCACCTCTGGCGCGACGCATGCCCGGGTTCGACGCCCGGCACGCCACCCGACGCGCCCGCCGGACCCGGCTGGCCGCCGCCCTCGTGGTCGTCCTGGCGCTGGCCGCCTTCCTGGTCTTCTTCCTCGGCGGCCACGAGGTCCACCATGCGACGGCACCCCCTGCGCCGAAACGATCCGTCTCCGTCACACGAGTGGTCACGACGCTCGCCACCTGGCGACTGGGAGCACCGATCAGCCGGGCCGTGGTCGTGGCCGCCACCGGGCCCGGCGGCGACCAGTTGATCATCCTCGGGGGAGCGACGACCGGTGGGCTCACGGCGTCGGGGGCCTTCGCCCTCGACGTGACCACGGGAACGCTGACCCAGGTCGGCGACCTGATGACGACGCTCGACGACGCCGCCGGGGCGGTCATCGACGGTCAGGACGTCGTCTTCGGCGGCACGACGGCGACTTTGTCAGCGCCCACCACGTCGGTGCAGGCGCTGTCCGGTGCGCCGGCCACGGGATCGACGCCGTCGGGGTCAGCCGTCCCCACCAGCACGGCGCTCGGGACCCTGCCGCAGCCGCGGGCGGCGGCCACCGCCGTCACGGCGGGGACGACGACGTACATCGTCGGTGGCGCCAACGAGCCCGAGTCCGACGTCCTCGCCACCACCGACGGTCGGCATTTCGACGTCGTGGCATCGCTCCCGGTGCCCGTGCAGTTCCCGGCCGTCGCCGTCTCCGGGGGAAAGCTCTACGTCTTCGGTGGCGTGGCCACGAGCGGGGGGGACGCCGGTCGTCCTGTGAGCACCATCCAGGTGGTGAACCTAAAGACGCACAAGGTCAGCGCCGCCGGCCACCTCCCGGAGCCCCTCACGGGGGCCGCCGCCGTCGTTCTCGGTCACGACGTCCTCGTGGCCGGCGGCGACACCTCGCCCGGGGTCCCGGCCCAGAGCGTGTCCCGCGGCTCCACCACGACAGCGCCGACAACGGCGTCGTCCTCGGTCTCCACCGTGTGGTCCTACGACACCACGAGGGGCACCTGCACGATCGCGGGGCACCTTCCCGTGGCCGTGTCCCACGCCGGCGTGGCCCTCCTCGGAGCGACGGCCTGGCTCGTCGGGGGCGAGTCCGACGGCACTCCGGTGTCGGCGGTGCAGAGCTTCGTCACCGCCCCTTCGCCGTCGTGACGGGCCGACCGGCGGGGAGGGCGCCAACAGCGGGGGCGTCACCACCAGCGGTCACGGGTACCCGGCCGGACCGGCCCCGCGACGCCGGCCATGGCGACGCCGCCGCTCGACGATCACCCAGGCCACCACGAGCACGGCCACCACGACGAACGTCACCCACCCGAAGGCCCTCGTCACCTTGGTGTACGACAACCCGAGGCCGAAGCCGACGAGCACCCACAATGTCCCCCAGACGACGGCCCCGGCGGCGCTGAAAGCGGCGAAGCGACGGCGGGGCATGCCACTCATGCCGACCAGTCCGGGGAGCACGGCGCGCACGACGACGACGAAGCGACCGACGAGAACGGCCGGTCCGGCCCGGCGGGCCAGGAGCTTCTGCGCCCGGTCGACGCCGGCCTTCCCGGCCAGCGGCCGGTGCGAGAACAGCCAGGGCCCGACCATGCGGCCGACGTCGTAGCCGACGACGTTGCCGAGCGTGGCCGCCGTCACCACCAGCACGACCATGAGGACGACGTTGGCGTGATGCTGACTGGCGATCACCCCACCGATGATCGAGGCGATCTCACCGGGCACGAAGAACCCGATCACGATGGCCACCTCGAAGAACACGAGAAGCCCGACGACGACATAGACGACCGGGCCGTGCAGACGCAGGAGCCAGCTCGTGATGCTGGCGACCATGTCCTATCCGCCCACGGTCACGCCACGGTCAACGCGACCACGATGTCCACGACGCGCTGATCCAGGTCCGGCGGCGACAGGCGGGACACATCATGAACCTCGTGTACCCCCGTCCCGGCCTCCACAGCCACACGGGCAGGTGAAGGACGACGTACTCCACCAGATCGACCACCGACCGGACCCGACACGAGGAGCACTGCAGAGTCAGGGTCCCGAACATCCCCGTACCGACGGGGCGCTCCAGATGATCGGCCAAGGCGGCCCGACGGCCTCCGTCCCCGGCCTCGTATCCCGGACGGCGGTTCGACGGATGACCTTTGCGGCCGGCGGTCCCGCGGTCGAAGGCCGACGACCGGGCACCGGGGCGACCGCCCGTCGAGGGCGCCGCCGAACCGACGTCGGAGTACAACGCGTGCTTTCCGGGGACATCGCCCCCGTCGGGGCTCCGGGGACCCTCCTCGTGGCGTTCGGCCGGAGCCCAGTACAGGGCGCGCTTGCCCAGAGGGTCAGGAGCATCGGACACCGGTGCGCGTCCGTCCGCCGGGGGACGCCTCAGCGGACCGCACGCGGGTCGGCGTCGAGCTGTCGGGCGATGGCACGGTACGCCTGGGCACCCGGCGAGTTGGGTGCATGCTGCAAGATACACAGGCCATTCAGGGGCGCCTCGGCGAAGCGGATCGACTTGCGCACGGGGGGATCGAACACGGGCAGCCCGTAGCGCTCCTTCACGTCGTCGAGGACGGCCCTGGCGTGACGGGTCCGCTCGTCGTACATGGTGGCGATGACGCCGCGTACCTGGAGATCGGCGTTGGCGAACATGCGGACGTCGTCGATCGTCTCGAGGAGCTGGCCCACACCGCGATGACTGAGCGCCTCGCACTGCAGGGGGATCAGGACCTCCTGCGCCGCCGTCAGTCCGTTGATGGTGAGGACACCCAGTGACGGCGGGCAGTCGATGAGGACCACGTCGTAGTCGTCCATCACCGGGACAAGGGCACGGGCCAGGACGTGTTCCCGGCCCGTGCGGGTCAGGAGATGGACCTCGGAGCCGGCCAGGTCGATGGTGGAGGGAAGGATGTCGATGCCGTCGACCCCGGGAAGGGTCCGCCGGGCGTCGGCGGCCTTCATCTTGCGGACGAACACGTCGTGCAGGGAGCGGTCGAGGGTATCGGGGTCGATACCGACGGAATAGGTGAGGCACGCCTGGGGATCGAGGTCGACCAACAGGACGCGGCGCCCGAGCTCGGCCAACGAAAAACCCACGGCGTGGACCGTCGTCGTCTTAGCGACACCCCCCTTCTGGTTGGCTATCGCCACCACGCGTGCCACGTCGCGCAGTCTAAACACGAACGTTCGCCCCCGGTGCCGGCGCCGGCCGTCGCCGACAGCGGCCGCGGGCGGGGAACGGGTACGACCAGCAGCCGGCCCGGACCGGGACCCGGGTGGGGAATCCGCCGTCCCCGGGGGGCCAACCACCGACCGCTCCCGGAGCACCGAGGGTCCGGCGCCGACCCGCTGCGCGGGGTCAACGGAGCGGGACCGGGGGCAACGTTTTCCGTGAGTCCGGGCATCGGCGCCCCCCGTGCCGCGGTCGACCCCGGTCGAGCCGCCGCCCTGCCGCCGACCAGGCACGAATTGGTGGGGTCCAGGCACGGTCTCCCGGTCAAGTCCCGGTCGATTTCAACCGACAAGAGAAGATGAGGTCTCGGAGCAGCCGCACGCGCTCCATGACGAGGACGTTCGCCATCTACGCGGGGTCCAGCCTCATCATGGTGGCCGCTCTCGGGTTCGCCCTGGCGGCCAGCTACCGCACGGAGGCACGGCAGAGAGGCGTGGCCGAAGGGCGATCGGAAGCGATCCTGGTGGCCGAGACGGCCATCGAACCGATCCTCGACGGCCGTCCCCTCGGTGACCACCTGAGCCAGACCGAGACGTCGCAGCTCGACCGTCTGGCGGCCCGGTCGGTGCGTTCGCACAACGTGCTGCGCCTTCGACTCCGGGATCTGTCGGGGAACGTGGTCTTCTCCGACGACGGCTCCGGATTCGGGGACAAGCCCGAGGACGAGGCACTCGATGCCGCCCGCGGCGCGATCGTGGCCCGCCTTACCCACCTCAACGACGACAGCAACGACAAGGGCCCCATCGGACCGGCGGCCGTCGAGGTGTACGTCCCGCTGGAGGCCGGCGAGCCGGTACGGCGCGTCGGGGTCATGGAGGTGTACCTACCCTACGCACCGATCAATGTCGACGTCACCGCCGGGCTCCACGAGCTGTACCGCGACCTTTCGATGGGCCTCGTCGCGCTCTACCTGATCCTCTTCGCCCTGTCGGTGTCGCTCAGCCGGGGGCTCCGCCAACAGCTGACGCGCAACAAGTTCCTGGCCGAACACGACCTGTTGACCGACCTACCCAATCGCGCCTTGTTCCACCGCTACGCCAAGGCGGCGGTCACGGCGGCCGTGGACGAGCACATCCAAACGGCGCTCGGCATCATCGACCTCGACAGATTCAAGGAGATCAACGACGCCCTCGGTCATCACAACGGCGACGAGCTCCTCACGAAGCTGGCCCGTCGCCTCGCCGCCTTCATCCGGCCCGAGGACGCCGTGGCCCGGTTGGGCGGCGACGAGTTCGGGGTCATCCTGGTCGACGTCAGCGATGCGGAGGAGGTCCTCCGTCGCCTCCGGGACGTGATCGAAAAGGAGGTCGAGGTCAGTGGCCTCCCGCTGTCGACCGAGTCCAGCATCGGCTACGTGATCATTCCCGACGACGGGACCGACGTCGACGAGTTGCTCCAGCGGGCCGACGTGGCACTGTACGTAGCCAAGGCGCAGCACGCCGGCGTCGTGCGCTACGCCCCCACCCAGGACCATTACAACTCGGCCAACCTGGGCCTCATCGCCGACCTGCGCCACGCCATCGACGCTGACGAGCTGGTCCTGCACTACCAGCCGAAGGTGACGCTGCCGGACGGTCAGATCGATGCCGTCGAGGCCTTGGTCCGCTGGCAGCACCCGACCCAAGGACTCCTCTACCCCGACCGATTCGTGCCGCTGGCCGAGCAGACCGATCTCATGGAGAAGCTCACGCGCTGGGTCCTGCACCAGGCGTTGTCCGACATGAGCTCCCCCGACCCCGAGTTCGCGCAGGTCGCCGTGTCCGTCAACGTCTCGGCCCGCAACATCTGCCATGCCGGATTCGCCACCCAGGTCATCGAGGCACTGCGGGACCACGCCGTCCCCGCCCACCGGCTCATGATCGAGATCACCGAGACGGCTCTGCTGACGGATCCGGGGCGGGCGACGAAGGCCCTGGGCGAGCTGGCCACCCTGGGCGTCGGGGTCAGCATCGACGACTTCGGTATCGGTCAGACGTCGCTCGGCTTCCTGTCGTCGCTTCCCGTGCACGAGCTGAAGATCGACAAGGGTTTCGTGACCACCATGACGTCGGATCGGGCCCACGCCGCCATCGTCCGGTCGGTCATCGACCTCGGGCACAACCTCTCTCTGCGGGTGGTGGCGGAAGGAGTCGAGACCGAAGAGGTCCTCACCGAGCTTCGCCGGGCCGGTTGTGACATGGCCCAGGGATACCTCTTTGCCCGTCCCATGCCCCTGGCCGCCCTGCGGCCGTGGCTGGCCGACGCCACGCGCCCCGCTCTGCGTCGGTGCGTTGAGCCCGCCGTCAGATTCGGGCGCGCCGGCGACGTCAGGACTCGTAGAAGAAGTTCGTGACAGGCGTCGAGCCGAGTGATGCGTTCATCGGGCTCGCCAGGGTGACCGAGGGGTAACAGATGTCCTGGCTCACGTAGTAGGCGGAGCAGCCATCGACATTGGTGGGGTCGACCGTGAACGGGATCGACGCCTCTGTCTGACCGGGAGCGAATGTGACCGTTCCCGTGCCGGGACTGAACGATGAAGCTGCGCCCACCCACGCGCCCCAATCCAGCGCTGCTTCGGGGCCGTCGGAGGTGGCGAAGTCGACCTGAACCGAGCTGGAACTGGCCTGGGTCAACGTCAATTCAGCTGGGCTCGCCGGGTAGAAGGAGGAATCTGCGACGAAAGACACAGCCGGAACCGATGTCGGCGTCACCTTTACCTTTGCCGAGTCGGGTCCCTTGCCTTTGACATTCGCGGCTCGGACGGAGACCTCGTAATGGAGTCCATTGGTCAGGTCCGTCACCGTGCACGTCGTGGCACCCGTGGTGGTGCAGGTCAGGCCACCGGGCGAGGAGGTCACCGTGTAGCCGGTGATGGGCGAATCCCCGTCCGACGACGGTGCCGACCACGACACCTCCGCACTGTCGTCGAGTCCGACGGCAGTGACCTGCGTCGGCCGACCGGGTTTTTTGAGCTTCGACGCCGATGCGGCAACGGGCATGCTCACGACCACGACCAGAATGGTGGTGGCCACGAACGCACACCTGGCGAGCCCCCGAGTCCGGTGTCCCCCGGCCAACGAGTGGCTATCGGTCCGCATGCGTCCCCGCCCGTTCTCGACGTCTCGATAGAATTCTACGGCAGTTGGGCCTTGACCACCACGAGAGGGTGTGGTCAGCGACAACCTTCTGGAAAGCTCGCCGAATGGTGACCTTCCGCTCCATGACCAACGTACGTGTGAGGTCAGTAGTTTCGGGAGTGTCCCCGCGTGACCCAGACCGTCACCTGGTCTCGGCAAGCCATCCGGCTATGAGTCCAGCTGATCGGTGCCAGGAATCCCCTGATCTGGCCCCCGATAATCATGCCCCCGGCAGGAGTCGAACCCGCAACCTGGTGGATCGTTCCGGGGCAATTTCGCCCCGTGCCCTCGGACCTGCCAGAACGGCTATTTTCCCTTGCCGCCGGCTATGTTTGCCGCCTCCCTGACTGACCGTCAGAGACTGCTCACGACCCCTTTTCACCGCTGCTTCGCGCCCAGATCGCGCCCGAAAACAGCCCACTGAATGAGGCCCGTCAGAGGACCGAGGCGGAGATGAGGATGGAGCTCAGATCGACCTCTGTCCTACTCCTGTACTACCATTGTGGCCATGGTGGTCCGAAAGAAACGATCGATCTCGATGCCCCCGGATCTCGACACCAACATCGAGGCCGCAGCGTCGGCCGCAGGGATGACCTACAGCGGATGGTTGGCGGCGATGGCCCGCAAAGAGTTCATGGTGCGCGCCGGTCTCGACGCCGTCGCCGGGTTCGAGAAGGAACACGGGAGCTTCACCCCCGTTGAACTCACAGAAGCTGGGACCTGGGCCAAGGAGGCATTGGTCCGCTCCAATCGGACAGGGGCACGTCGGCGACGGACTGCCTGATGGGCGTGACCTACGACTCAGGAGCTCTTATCGCAGCCGACCGGGGCGAGCGTCGAATCTGGGCTCGACATCGTGCGCTCCTTGAACTTCGGGAGGTCCCGACCACGCCCGCACCAGTCGTGGCGCAGACCTGGCGTGGCGGTACACGCCAGGCCCTCCTTGCGATGTTCTTAGTCGGCTGTGATGTCGAATCACTCGACGATGCTCAAGCTCGATCAATTGGCGCGCTCGTCGCGCGATCAGGGACCTCCGACATTGTAGATGCATGCGTGACGGAGGGAGCGCTGCGACGTCACGACATCGTGGTCAGCTCCGACCCAGACGATCTAAAGACGATCGCAAACGCCGTCAACCGTCGTCTTGAAGTTGAGCGCCCTTGACGTGAGCCTCTTGATCCGTAGTGACGTCTCCCATTTCTGCCGAGGCCGGTCACATGGGGTTGGTGCAGGTCGTCTGCAGCTTCTGCGACTTCACGGTGGTCGCCGGTTCAGGCTCGGCAATGTGGAGCGCCAAAAGGATTGCCACAGTCGACATAGAGGAGTGGAACGCCTCCATCCCCGGGTTGACCGGTCCAACCCCCATGACTCAGAGTGCGACGTCGAGCCTCCCATCAGCCTCAGGAACGCCTCGTGGCAAACTGACCGGTGGGAGGCCGATGTCGTGGCGGACTAAGTAAGCATCAGTGCCGACCTTGGTGAGGTCATCAGCGAACTGTTGCAGCCATGGTGACAAATCGTTGAGATCGGCGAGATCACCAAGGCTTCGAAGATCGACCAGGACAGGCGCGATCGCAGCAACGAGCGTCTGAACATCATTAGTGACGTTCGCGGGCCACTTCGTATCAGTCATTCTTCTCACGAATGCCTGGAGGGCGATGATGACACTGGATGCACTCGATTCGGCCTGAGCGCCCGTTTCGTTCAGAGGCCACCCGGCTGCCTCGGAGGCAAATGCGCCTGACACGGCGTCGGCCCGGGCGGCGCGTGCGGCATAAACGGCTGCGGCTGCTTTGATCGATACCGTCGTACGGGCCGTCGATGACGGAGCTGTGGCTTTGGCCGATCCCTCCGTCCTCCCAGCGCCTGGGTTGGAACAAGCGCCCAGCATCATGCCGAGTGCGGCGACGGCAATGAGGCGACGGGCCATAGAATTGGCTCCTTCGGGGACGACCGGTTGAGGTGGATGCTATGCCAGCACCGCGGTACCCGGGTTGGGGAAAATCCCCTGGAGAATGCCCCTTCTCTCGCTACACGAACCCAATCAAGGGATCTTCGGGTGGCCAAGATTGTGCGATGCCATGCTTGGGGAGTGGAAGATCGGTGGCACCGACGGCTTTGTCGGAGAAGGCGATCGTTCGGGGTGTTGGTGTTGGGGATGGGATTGGCTTCGTGCGCTACACCAGCTTCGAAGCCGGAGCCGTCCCAATCCGTGGCAACCACGACGACGCTGCCGACATTGACGGTGCCGTCGACCACGAGCCCAGAGCAGAGAGTGGTACCTACCAACCACGATGCCGAGCTGACGATCAGCGAAACGAATGTGTCCGTTGGTGAACAAGTGACCATCGCCGGGACCGGCTGTATACCCGGCCACTGGGGTTCGGCCATCTTGGTGCAGGGCCCGGATGCTCCGGCCGTCTTCAACACCACCCTGGGCCTTTACGACGGCGAGGAAGACTTCAACACGAATTCCGGCAACAATGCTGGAGGCGTCGCTGCTGCCGACGGCCGATGGACGATGACCGTCACGGTCCCCATGGTGGCCCCTGGGTCGGCGATGCTCACCGGTTCGTGTGCTCCGAGCGAAGGCGACAGCGCCTACCTGGACGACTTCCTCTACCCCACCGTGGCGGTCGTCGTCACGACGTCGTTCCGGTTGGCGGTCCAGCCAGGCACAACGGCGGCGCCCGGCACCGCTTTGGTGGTCGAGCCTGTCGGCGGAAACTGTCCAGGCGTCTCGGGCCCCGAGGTGTATCTGTATTCGGGCTCACATATTCAACTGGCGTATGGGTCACTGACAGCGGGCGGAGCAGCAAGCGCATGGCAGGCGACTTTGGTTATCCCGAAGGGGTTGGCACCAGGGCAATATCAGCTTGAGGCCGACTGCATCTACAGCCGGGGACTCGTTTTGGGTTCTTACGCCCCGACCATTATTTTCGTCTCGTAGACGACCAATGTGCCTGAGGCGATTGGCCGCTGGCTGTCAAACTGGATCAGGCAGAGGAACTCGACGAGGTAAAGGACCTCATCACAAGTGACCGCCTGACCTGGCCGGCAGCCTGATTTCCGAGACCGTCTGGACGGGCCCTGGGCTCATACGTGTATCTACGCCACTGTGAGGATTTGGCCGCCCCGGCGGCGGCGAAGCCGCCGTAAAGGCGGCCCAGTCATCCGCTTCCTGAGGAGAACGGGAAAGGCGAAACGAGATCCACTCGGATCAGTTCTTGTCCGGAAGTGTTACACCCTCCTGCTGGAATCTGTCGATGGGCGACCATGCGGCGATCGATGCGTTCGTGGAGAGCCCCTGGTGTCAGGCCGTGCTCGCTCGCATGGAAGCACCGGGACTACGAGGCCTTCGAGTCCCAGGCGCGTCACGTGGGGAACTATGCCCATCCCATCCGCCTGAAGGGCCAGATCTGGCCACCGACACCACGAGCGGCCAACGGGCCGTGGCCTTCTCCTCGGCCGACACCCCCGACGGCGAACCCGAAGGCCCATTGTCCCCACGGGCGAGCTTTGGCCTGTTTCGACCGTCACCGGTCCGACGAAGCCGTCGTCGGCCAGCCGCTGTGCCGCAACTGCTACCGCTACTCCCATCACATCCTTTGGAACTCGCTGTCGAGCGAGCTGTGGCGCCGGACCACCATCTATTGGGAAGGTTCGCCCCGCCCAGGTGCGCTCCTGGTTCGGTCGCGTGGCCAAGGAGCGTCCGACCAGTGCGGCCGGCGCGTACCGACTGCTCCGTGCGATTTTCAACACAGCACTACGCGACGAACTGGTGTCGTCCTCTCCTTGCCGGCTGACGGGCGCCGCCGTCGAGCACGCCGACGAACGGCCCATGTTGACGACCTTAGAAGTCGAGGAGCTCGCTAATGGCATGCCCGAACGGTTCCGAGTGGCGGTCACATTGGCCGCCTGGGGAGGATTGAGGCGCGGGGAGATACTCGGACTGCGCCGTGGCGATGTCAATGAAGTGACCGGGCGCATCCACGTCGAGCGCACCCTCCATGAGATGCATAACGGAAGTGTCATCCTCGGGCCTCCGAAGTCCGCCGCCGGCACCCGGTACGTCCATCTGCCGCGGCCCGCCATGATCGCCGTGATGGCGCACCTGGATGACTTCGTCGATGCGGAGACCGATGCCCCACCTCCTCGTGAGCCAGACCGGCGGCCCTCTGCGTCCCCGGACCCTCGAGACCGCCTGGCGTCGGGCCCGCATCAACGCGAACCTTCCCGGCACGCGTTTTCATGACCTTCGTCACTCCCACCTCACGCTGTTCGCCACCACCGGGGCGACCAGGACGGAGCTGATGTCTCGCGCCGGGCACTCGTCACCGCGGGCCGCTCTCGTGTACCAGCACGCCACCCAGGACCGCGACCGTGTGTTGGCCGACGCTCTTTCCGGACTGGCGACACCTATGAAACTCGTCCATGACGACGAGAAAACGCGATCCCTTCGCGCCCAGATCGCGCCCGAGAGTCAGGACGATCGACAGGTCACGTGCCCTGATCAGCACTTTTGTGCCCCCGGCAGGAGTCAACCCGCAACCTGGTGGGTAGAAACCACCGAGGGCTGAACGCTGTGCTGACCTGGGAAAATGCAGGTCGGCGGGGAGCGAAAAGGGCAAAACTATCTGCTCTCGTCACGGCCCCTTGAAAGGGTCCTGCAGCGACAAGATTATCCCGGCCGCAGTTCAGGGCAACGGAGGACCTGGGTGGCCCCATGAGTCCTCCTGACGGTCTCGACGGCGGGTCATCGCTCACCCTGCCGCGGCCCGTGCCGGGGCACGGAAGACCTCTCTCGCGTGCCAGGCGAGATGGTCGACATGGGGTTGAGGCTGGCCCGCGTAAGGGCCATACATCGGGTGGTCCTCTCCGAACAACGGGTGGGGGGTTCCGGGCAGAACGCCCTCCCTAGCCGACGTCAAACCCGAGTCAAGTGCTTGACGGCCGGTGCCAGCACGAGCCCAAGGACCGAAAACCTGATTTGGATCTAGTGTGCAGGTTGATCGATTCTCGCTTTGGACTCGGGGAGTCACCATGTACAAGGTCATCGTGGTTGGAACAGATGGTTCGAGTCGGGGGGGAGTCGCCGTCAGAGAGGCCCTCGCCCTGGCCAAGATCGCCGGGGCGACCATGCACGTAGTCCATGTTGTGCGCCTCGTTTCTATGACGGGCGCAGAGTACGGGGACCCGGGGGCCGTTGTGGCCGCAAACGAAGACATGCGGGAAAACGGTGACAAGATCGTGGCGCAAGTGCTTGCTGACGCCGAACGCCAGGGCGTGTCGGCAGAGGGCCACAATGTCAGCGGGGACCCGGCAGACGTGTTGAACAGCCTGGCCGAGGCGTTACCTGCGGATCTCGTTGTGATCGGCAACCGGGGCATGAGTGGAATAAAGCGCTTCGTGCTGGGAAGCGTCCCCAACAAGGTGTCCCATCACTGCCCCTGCAGCTTGCTGATTGTCAATACCGACGCCGCATAGCTGCAGAGACTCTTCCACCCCTTCCCGCAAGTCAACACCACGGCTCAGGCAAGAGCGGAACTCGGACCCGACGAAGAAGCGTAGTCGAGTGCGCCCTCCTGGCCTCATTGTCCGAGATCGGCGCGCATTGGTAGTTGTGTTCGTTTTAGCCCCACGGGCTGCCGGGCGGACGATGACCGCTGGGCGGGCAGTATCCTCTGAGTCGTACTTCATCCAGAGGAGCCGAGGGGCCTGGCCCGTTGACGCTCCGCCAACCTGACCTTCCGAGGCACAGGTGGCGATGCCAGGACCGATGAGGAGGTCCACCATGGTGTCGCAAGCGGTGGCGTCCGTGGATGCGTGGCTGGAAAGGGCCAGGAGGTCCTCCGGGCCCAGCAGGAGCATGGAATCTCACCGTCGTCTGTCCCCTGGGACGATAAGCGCGAGGAGTGGGTCCTGCCCTTGGCGAGCTTCGAGGGTGCCCTGGAGGACCTACTGGGCCGCCTCGGCCGCCGTGCTGGACGCTGGATCCTGATCGCCGCTGGCGGCCCTCGACCGCGGAGGGACCCTCGCCGTCGCCGGGATCTATCTCTCCGATCTCCCCACCCTCAACTACGACGAGCACCGGTTCCAGGAGCGGACCCTGTGCAGCGTGACGGCCAACACGCGGCACGATGGTGAAGAGTTTCTCGAGCTCGCCGCTCGCATTCCCGTGCGGATCTCGACCACGCACTATCAGCTTGACCAGCCGATCAGGCGCTCTCGGATCTGACCCACGATCACGTCACCGGAGCTGCCGTCCTCGTCAACCCCGGCGAATCATGACGCAATATCCAGGAGCCGGCGGTGTTGTCGGGTACGTGCCGGATGGATCGACCCGCCGTTCGACGTCGAAAGGCCTCGGCGAATGAGTCGTTCGGCCCTATTCCAGTCGAGGGTTGGCGCTCATGATGGTGCATGATGACTGCGTCAGAGCGTGAACCGAACTTCTGCGCCGTCGAGTTGGACCGGGCCCAGTGCCTGGAGTTGCTCAGCGGCATCCGTATTGCCCGGGTCGTGCTGAGTATCAACTGCATCCCCGTCGCCTTGCCCGTCAATGTATCCATACTCGACGAGGACGTCGTTTTCTGCACGGACAGCGGTTCCAAGCTCACCGCCGCCGTCGAGGGCCAGGTCGTGAGCGTCGAGGCTGACGATATCGACCTCATGTACCGCACGGGCTGGAGCGTGCTGGTGACCGGGATCGCGCAGTTGGTCACCGATCCGGCAGAGATCGAGAGAGCGAGTTCGCGTCTTCAGCCGTGGGCGCCCGGGCCGCATCCGTTCCTGGTCAAGGTGCACTCGACCTTGATCTCCGGTCGGCGTCTCATGTGGGTCGCCGTTCAAAGCGCCGGGTGATGAACGCCATGGCCGATCACCTTGGCGATCGTGAAGAGCGAATCCGACGCATCCCCGCCCGAGTGCCGGCCCAGGTGGATGGTCTGGCAAGTGTGCGCACCGTGGCGCGAGCCATGGTGAAGTCAGGAGTGAATGCAGTGCTGGTCGAGAGCCCCGCCGGTCCCGTCGGGCTGGTGACGGCCAAGGATGTCATCGAAGCGTTGGCCGCAGGTGCGGATCCTGACATCGTGTGGGCCGGCGAGATCATGCGTCCGGCACCCAGAATGGTGAGCTGCGAACAACACCCGGCCGACATCGGCGAGGAGATGGCGGCATGCGAGCTCGAGATCGTGGCTGTGGTCGACGAGGACTCTCCTCTGGGCGTGGCGTCTGCCCTCGACATCTTGGGAGCCGTCATCCGAGCCGCCAGGGAGCCAAAGTAACAGCGGGGTCCATGGTGTTGAAACCAACCGTGAGTACGGGCACGATGCAAAGAATCGCGTAGTGTCCACAAGGCCAGAGTTGCTTCGTCGGCAGGGAGGAAGGACGTGGAACACAGAGACGCCATCGAGGAGCTCGGACGAGACGAGTGCCTGGCACTGATGTCGACTCAACGCTTGGGGCGGCTCGGTGTCGTAGTGGATGCCGTTCCGCTCGTGCTTCCGATGCAGTTCGCCTTGGGCGGTGAGACCGTGGTCCTCCAGACCAACCAAGGAGCAAAGTCCCTCCACGTGCCCCTGACCTCGGTGAGCTTTGAGGTCGACCACGTCGACTGGGAGCAGGGGCTGGGATGGAGCGTGCTCGTCCAGGGTCTGGGAGAAGACATCTCCACCGCCATCGACGAGCGTTCCGAGGCCCTCCGTTCATTGGCGGTGCATTCATGGGCACCCCCTCCCGCCGATCGCTGGCTGATGATCATCCCTCGGGCGATCACAGGCAGGAGAGTGCGGGCTAGCTGAACATCCCATTCGATCGGTCATCGGGCGCGACCGGCTAAAAGCGTCGGACACAGCGATCCGACCGACGGGCACCCGCTCCAGGAGGGTGAGGCACTCTGCGGCGGCGATCTCCTCGAAGCCAAAGGTGCCATGGATGAGCATGTGCCCAGTGTCAACGAAAGGCGACCCCACCCACCACAGCCGAAGGTCCCAAATTGCCCTGACTTGGTCATTCGGCGACCGGAAGCGGACGGTGATCCTCGCCACATCGGCTTGGTGAGGACCTTCGACCCTGGAAGACCACGATGGCCTGACGTAACGTTCTTATCGGAGGTTTGCCGTCCTGGACGATCGCCGGGGGAGGACGATATGGCCGGTCCGACGCATCAGGGGAGTCCCGAAGAGCGGTTGTGCGAGGCCACGGCCGAGTTGGTCGGTGTCGCCGCCACGATCGACGCGTTGTGCGACTCCTCCATGCCGTCTATTGAACTCATCGAAGCCAACCGGGCGATCCACAGTGCCCTCATCGCGCTGGGTGCCTTGGGTGCTCTGGAAAACGCTCCACCGAGCGATCCTCTATCCCGAAACCAACGGATCACCCCGAGGAAGGGGGACATCGGCCGGCGGTCCGTCGCCAGGCGTCCGGCGGTGCCTCTTGGCTCGACACCCATCTCTATTCTCTACGACGATCTGCTGGTGCCGATGAGGGGTCTTATCGACGGTGACCAGGCCCGACCGGCCGGGACGACAGGAGCGAGGCGTGAATGATCCGATGGATGCACCTGCGGACCCGGAGTCGAACGGTCGGTCCGGCGCCACGAGGACACCAGCGCCGATCGATTGACGACGGGAGTCACCAGCCATGCTAGTCAGCGGATGTTTGCACGAGGCTCCGGTCACCGTCCCTCCCGAATGCACCATCGAGGAGGCCGCACGGCTGATGGGCACCCATGGAGTCGGATCACTGGTGGTGGTGAGCGGGGACGAGGTGGTCGGGATCGTGACCGACCGGGACATAGCGGTACGGGGTGTCGGAGCGGGGCGCGCGCTGACGACCCGTGTCAACGCCGTGATGAGCGAACATCCGGTGACAATTCAAGGTTCCGCCGATATCTTCGATGCCTACCGGCTCCTGAAAGATGCCGGCGTCCGGCGGCTACCGGTCCTCGAAGGTGGAGACCTTGCCGGGATCATCACGGTGGACGACTTGCTGGTAGCCCTCGTCCTCGAGCTGGGAGCCGTCGTATCTCCGATCGCCAAGGAGGTCTTTGAGCCGGCGATCCCGCCCGCATGACGGGGCCGATGAGCCCGACTCTGAGCAAAGCGGGGACCCTCGAGGCCTGGCTCTTCGACCTTGACGGGGTCCTCACCGATACCGCCTCCGTCCACGACGCCGCCTGGAAGAAGACCTTCGACGAATTACTCGCTCGTCGAGTCGGCGCCGGCGCGTCGTTCACACCCTTTGACCCGGTTGCCGATTACGAGCAGTTCGTCGACGGCGAGCCTCGCCTCGACGGGGTCAGGTCCTTCCTCTCCTCGCGCCACATCCATCTGCCCGAGGGCGGACCGGACGACAGGCCCGACCGCGAAACGGTGAGCGGTGTGGGACGCCGGAAGAACGAACTGGTGTTGCGGATGCTGGCGGAGGGAGGTGTCGCCGCCTTCCCCGGGTCGGTGGCGCTGGTCCGGGCCCTGCGAACATCAGGCCGCCGACTGGCGGTCGTCTCGGCCAGCGAGAACTGCGCCGCCGTGCTCGACGCGGCCGGAATCACTGACCTCTTCGACGTGCGCGTCGACGGGCACGTCACCTCCGAGCATGGATTGGCCGGCAAGCCCGCCCCCGACACCTATCTCTACGCTGCACGGCAACTGGGCACCGAGCCCCGTCGCGCCGCGGTGGTGGAGGACGCCCCGGCCGGGGTGGCATCGGGGCGCGCCGGGCACTTCGGCCTCGTCGTCGGGGTGAGCCGGGCGGCCACGGCGCAAGAGCTGCTCCGGTCGGGCGCCGACCTCGTGGTGTCCGACCTGGCCGAACTGCTGGATGCCGTCGTGCCCTCAGGCGATCCTGCCGCCCCGGGACCAACAACTCTTGGCGACGGCCCCCCGGGCCGCCATAGTTGACCCATGTGGATCGATCAACGCGGGTCGGAGATCCTCGACGCGCCCGAGTGCCTCCGGTTGCTGGCGGTGGCCGCCAAGGAGGACCATGTCGGCCGCTTGGCCGTGACCGACGGACAGTCCCCCCTGGTGGTTCCCCTGAACTTCGCCTTCCACGACGGCGGCGTGCTCGTCCGGATCGGTCCGGGGCGGCTGTCGGAGCTGGTCCCTGGATCGCTGGTCGCCTTCGAGGTCGACCGGATGGAACCCGATCACTCACTGGCGTGGAGCGTCCTCGTCCGGGGGCTGGCGTCCGAGCCCGCTGCGGGCGACCCCGACGCGGGCGGTGCCATGCCCGAACCCTGGGTGCCCGAACCGGGTGAGATGGTGCTGTTCATCCGCCCGGACGTGGTCACCGGACGCCGCTTCCGCCTGGTCAGCCGCAACGATCCCGGCGTCGAGGCGAGGTCGTCCGGCGTCGCTCCCATGTGACCGGACGTCAACCGGATCCCGGGCCACCGGGAGGGGAGCCCCCCGCCGGCCGGCGACGGGACCTGCCCGCCGGCCTCGACCGGCGCTTCGAGGCGGTCGTCCTCTGGAGCGCCACAGCGGCGGCCCTGGCCCGCTCGGCGGAGCCCCTGGGCGCCCTGTCCCGGATGGGAGTGCCCATCGGTGTGGTCGCTCCGCTCACCGTGGACGAGCTGCTGGGACTGCTGGTGTGGCCCACGGCCGGTGCCGCCGACCTCCTGCTCGCCGAGAGCTGCGGGTCCCGAGCGGTCGTCGTTGACGGAAGCGGGGTCCACCGGGTGGCGCCGACTCCGACCCTGGACCCGGCCGCTTCGGACCGGGCGGGGGCGGGGGTGGTCCGGAACCTGGAGGAGCTGTGGCGACGAGGGATCGACTCCCGGGACGTCGTGCTCCTGATCGAC
>Ga0182018_10002214_pt1 | contig 20051 bp, 21 predicted proteins | sample 812P2MmetaG_FD_120490 | JGI IMG/M metagenome (GOLD analysis project Ga0182018, IMG submission 120490) | Permafrost microbial communities from Stordalen Mire, Sweden - 812P2M metaG | ecosystem: Environmental > Terrestrial > Soil > Wetlands > Permafrost | place: Sweden: Stordalen | collected...
CTGGTAGCCGGTAGGCCGGCCAGTGGGGTATCCCGGCATGATCGGGATCGCCCGCGCGGGCGAAATTGATCCATGCCGCGCTCATTTGCGCCGCCACGACGCGGCTGGCGGGATAGTCGGCGGGGCCCTCGGCCCGTTCATTCTCTCTCCCTGGAGGCGTAACTGGAGTCCCGTATCGACCCGGTCAGTCGAACAGATATTCAGTATAGTAATGACATGATCAGCCTGGTGACTGGGTGGCTTCAGGGGGGTCGCACGCGTGCCGCGCCGGCTCGAAGGGGGGTTGCCCTGCCAAGTCGTGAAATCTGCGGATGCGGCGTTGCCCAAGGCGTGGTCAGGAGGCCCTGCCAGGTGGATTCGCGCCGGCGCGACGGTGCCGTTCCAGACGCGGGTGAACAGCGGCGGCGAAGCGCACCACCCCGTGGCGCTCGTTCTTTGAGTGCGTCCGAGGCGCAACGGGGTCCCCGAGTCGAGCGGCGCACGTCGCGTCCGGCGCTAAGCCGAATAGAGATCCTCGACGTAGCGGGGACGGTATTCGGCGGGGACGGTACCCGTCACGATTGTCGTCGGAAGATCGCTGCCTCTTCCGGGTTCTCGACAGCGGCGTTTGACTGCTTCTTCGAGGATAGGCAACACCTGTTGATCGAGACACTGAAGGGTCGGGCCGAAGAGCTGGACCAGGAGCTGCAGAGCGCGATGACCGTCATGCATCGCCGCTCGACGAGCTTCGTCGGATGACCGCGGTGGACGTTCGGAGCGTGGTAGGGAGGGGCTCGACCCGACGGGTCTGGAAGCCGCAACCGTGATGAACTCGGTTAACGGAGGGGCCAAGGATGCCGACCGGATCACCCGGTCGACCCGTGATCCGCGGGAGGTGGCCGAACGACTTCAGCGCTGGCTGTCAGACCGGCTGCCCAGGGGCAGCGATCCCACGATCCGCGAGGCCTCTATCCCCGAGAGTAACGGCATGTCTTCAGAGACCCTCCTCTTCACGGCCCGATGGGTGGAAAGCGGTGCGAGCATCGATCGCCGGTTGGTGGCCCGCATCGAGCCGCCCGCGGATGCGCACCCGGTGTTCACCCACTACGACCTGGGTATGCAGCATCGGGTCATGCAATTGGTGGGGGAGCACACCGCAGTTCCGGTGCCCGAGGCACTGTGGTACGAGCCTGATAGCGCGGTGCTCGGGGGTGCCTTCTTCGTGATGTCGAGGGTGGACGGGTTGGTCCCGCCCGACGTGCTGCCGTACACCTTTGGCGACAACTGGGTCTTCGCCGGCAGCGACGCCAATCGTCAAATGCTCGAGGCCTCCGCTGTTCGAGCGCTGGCTGGGATCCACTCGATCACCCCGGATCGCCACGATCTCAGGTACCTGGAGCACCCCGTTGCAGGAGCTAGTTCGCTCGAGCGGAGCCTCAATCATTGGAACAGCTATCACGAGGTGATGGTCTCTGAGGAACCTTCTCCTCTGCTCACCGCTTGCTTCTCGTGGCTCCACGACAACCTTCCCACCGATACAGGTGGCGATGCCCTGTCGTGGGGTGACGCCCGCATCGGAAATATGCTGTTCCGCGATTTTCAGGTCGTCGCGGTGCTCGATTGGGAGATGGCCGAGGTAGCACCCCCCGAAGTGGACCTGGGGTGGCTGTGCTATCTCCACCGCTTCTTCCACGACCTGGCGGTGCAGCTCGGATCTCCGGGCCTTCCGGCCATGCTCCGACCGCCCGACGTCCGCGAGGTCTACGGCCGATGGTCGGGGAGGGAGCCCGGCGATCTCACCTGGCATATGTTCTACGCCGCGGTGCGCCACGGACTCAACATGCGGCGGGTGGCGGAACGCGCCATTTGGTTTGGGGAGGCATCTCGCCCCGCAGACGTGGACGACCTGATCATGCATCGTTCGACCCTCGAAGCAATGTTGGACGGTTCCTACTGGTCCAGCGTGGGCCTCTGATTGCCGTGGAGGACCGACCCTTGATTTCTCAGACCGCCATCCACAACGAGATGACTGGAAGCCAATAGCGATGAACCCCATCGGCGAGATCCTCGCTGCAGACGAAGCATTCACCCACCAGACGGCCGACACATTCGCGGTCGTGGGTACGACGGATCCTTCGTGGACCGAGAAGGTCTGCGCCATGGCCATGGCCCGTGACGGGAGCTTGCAGCTCGGGTTCGGATTGGGGAAGTACACGAATCGCAACGTGATGGACGGCTATGCCGCGATGAGTCGCGGGCCTGAGCAGATAACCGTTCGAGCGAGCCGACGATTGTCCCCGTCGCCCGCGGTCACGGCGATCGGACCCGTGCACTACGAGATCATCGAACCGATGCGCACGGTACGTTTTCGACTCGAGCCGAACGAATGTCAGCCGTTGGCCTTCGACTGGCTCTTCGAGGCGATCGTGCCGCCGTTCGTCGAAGAGCGAACCCACCTGCGTAGCCAGTATCGGACCTCAGCGGAGTTAGTTCGCTACCACCAAACGGGTGTTGCGTCGGGGTGGGTAGAGATAGACGGCGAACGCATCGAGATCCGTTCCGACGCATGGGTATCGACTCGCGATCACTCCTGGGGGGTCCGTTACGACGTCGGCGTACCACCGGTGGACGTTGAAGGTGCGGTATCGGCGATCCCGTCGGGTGTCGGTTTCATGATGATCTGGTGCCCTGTGCTTCTGGAGCGGCCCGATGGTTCACGGTACGCGATGCATCTGCACTTCACGCGGTTCTCCGTATCGGGCGTCGATCAGATCTCAGTCACCGCCGGGGTCGAGCATCCTGACGGCCGTCGAGAGGCGATCGTCGCCATGCGCCCGGACCTACGGTTCCAGCCTGATAATCGCAGGCTGGTGGGCGGCACTCTTCTGGCAATCATGGAGGACGGGACCGAACGACCTCTCACCATCAATGTCCTGGGCGACACGGGGGTTCAACTCGGGGCAGGTCTGTACTTCGGTTTCGACGGACACCATCATGGAGAGTTCCGGGGAGACCTTCACCTCGACGGTGAACGCATCCTCGATTGCAGAACACCTGATATGGCGCGACGGCTTCACCAGATCCGCGACACAGCGATCCGCATCGAGGATCCGGTTGGGGGCGGTGTGGGATGGGGGAATTGCCAGCCCATAGCAGCCGGTCCCTGGCCCGATCTCGGTCTCGCCGACGAAGGATGGCTCTGACATGACCGCGTCCCGGTGCTTGGGACAGCAGAGATCACAAGGGTACGCGGGGGTGGCCGCCTATGAAGCTCCAGAACATCGATTTGCTCGATCGCGACACTTTCGCCAGGGGCGTTCCGCACGAGTTCCATCTGCGCCGTTGTGCTCCAACGTCGTCGCCGGGGGTCAAGCACCTACCGGTCGACCTAAGCGCGACAGCCGTACGCTCGCGCTGAGCACCACGAGCGACCAGCATCCGATGGCGAACGCACATCCCACGTTCCAAGCGGCAAGTGGAGGAGCGTTTCAATGGTTGATCGCCGAGCATCGACGCTAGCGTCGGCCAGTCACTAGATTCTCCGGGACTGTGGTGGTTGGGATGAAGGGAGTGCTGGTGTGAGCGAGGGTGGTCGGGTCGTCGTGGTGACGGGGCTAGGCGGTATGGGCTCCGCCGTCGCGAAGAGGTTGGGCTCGGGCTCGACGGTCGTGCTCGCTGACTTCAATCCGGACACCCTCAAGTCCGCAGCGGACGAAATGCGCGCCGGTGGATACCGCGTCGTTGAACACCTGACAGACGTGTCAGACGAGACTTCGGTCGCTTCCCTTGCAGAAACGGCAAGTGGGCTGGGTCGGGTCGACGTCCTTGTCCATACGGCGGGGTTGTCCCCGGTACAGGCTTCGGTCGAAGCGATCCTGCGGGTGGATCTCCTCGGGTCGGCCTGGATGCTCGATGCCTTCGCTTCAGCGATCGCAGACGGTGGAGCGGGAGTCGTCATCGCATCGATGGCGGGCTCGCTCCAACCGCTAGCGCCTGATCTTGAGCGCCGACTGGCGACCACTCCGACCGTGGACTTGCTCGGCCTGCCCGAACTGACGCTCAAGGCGATTCCTGACCCCGCGACTGCGTACGGGCTCGCCAAGCGCGCCAACCAGCTCCGGGTGCGGGCCGCGTCCGTGGTCTGGGGTCGCCGGCGGGCTCGAGTGAACTCCATTTCCCCTGGGGTTATCTCGACGCCGATGGGCATGGCCGAGCTCCAGGGTCCTTACGGCGAGGTGATGCGTCAGATGGTGGCCGGAAGTGCCGCCGGACGCCTCGGCACGCCCCATGACATCGCCGCCGCGGTTGACTTCTTGATCGGTCCTCACTCCACCTTCATCACCGGCACCGATCTCCTAGTCGACGGAAGTGCCGTCGCATCTCTTCTCACCGGGAGCCCTGGCGGTGCCAGAGTCGACAATGCAGACTGATCCAGAGAAGCTGGCATGAGCTTCGCCTTAGACCCTGAACTGCTGCAAGCAGTCCTCGCCGCCGGGATCTCAATGGACCATCTGCCTCCGATGCCGAGCGTACGCGCCGACTGGCGGGGCTTGCGTGCATTAAGTGATGCAGCCGTCGCATCACTGGAAGCCTCACTCCCAGAGCAAGAATCGGTCACCCGAACAGACTTCACCGTATCCTCCCGTGACGGCGCGCACGTGCTCGTGCGCTGGTACACCGCGCCAGGGCACAATCCCGCCGACGCGGGTCCGGCGGTTGTCTATCTCCACGGCGGCGGAATGATCGCGGGCTCAGTGCAGCTTTACGACCGCTTGGTTGCTGCCTATGTCGCTGACAGCGGCATACCGATGCTCTCCGTCGACTACCGGCGCGCTCCCGAGCACCCTCACCCGACACCGGGGGAGGACTGCTTCGCCGCCCTGGGTTGGCTCGCCAGCAACAGCCAGGGACTCGGCATCGAACCGGCACGCATAGCCGTGATGGGAGACAGCGCGGGTGGGGGACTTGCTGCCGCCACAGCGCTGCTCGCCCGTGAACGCTCGCTGCCCCTCGCCAAGCAGATCCTGATCTACCCGATGCTGGACGATCGCACGACTTCCCCGGATGCTGCGCTGGTTCCCTTCGCCGGATGGACCTACGACAATAACTACACCGGCTGGCACGCCTTTCTCGGCAACGTCATCGGCACCGATGACGTTCCTCCCATCGCGGCACCGGCCCGTGCCACGGACTTGTCCGGTCTCCCCGGTGCATACATCGAGGTCGGGGAGCTGGACATCCTCCGTGACGAATCCGTCGAGTACGCCCGACGACTGACCGCAGACGGAACCTCCGCCGAACTCCACGTACATCCTGGTTGCCCCCACGGTTTCGACCGCGCCGGACCAACCGTGGACGTAGTCAAGAGATCTCGTGCCGACCGCCTTCGCGTTCTGCGAAGTCTCTGAGCAGCACCATCGACCTGAACGGATCGCGAAAGGCGGTTGCGGTCCACGCATCCGGGGACCAGACCGCGCCGCTCACTGGGAGATGGTCGTCGTGGAGCGCACCGGTCTCCATCTGAAAGACGGCCGGATTACTGGGTTACAGGCGCGTCGAATGCTTCATGGACGACGAGCGCCCCAGCCGCTGCCAAGCACCCGCTTGACCTCAATAGCACCCACGGCTCCGACGACGCCTGCCCCGATGACGGTGGCCACCTGACGTTTGGTGATCTTCACGGGGTCGGGGATACCAGCGGTCAAACCGACCCAGTAGCCGGCGACCGTGGGATTCCCGGGCCGTATCCCCGAGACCTTCAGGGACGCAATGACGCTCTCATAATCGGCCAGGCATTACCTACGGGGCGAACGTGATCGGAATCCTCACCGTCGCCGAGGGTGTTTCCAAGCCGGCGTCATTCACCGCCACCTGACACCCAGGGTGAGCGGCGTCGCAGTTGCCCGTGCCGACCTTTCCTTCGACGACCTGGAGCGTCGTGGTTCCCGCGCCGGTGGGATCGGGAGTGAGGATCCGGCCGCCCGCAATGTCGCAGCCTGCGGCGCTGTCCGACGAACACTCGACGATATTGACTGTCTTGCCGGGCAGGTAGCCGCTCCAGTGGATGGTGACGGTCTGACCATTGGACAGATTTGTGTTGGGCGTCACTGTGGCATGAAGATCGGTCTTCGGCTGCGGGGGAATCGGTATCGTGGTTTTCGATCCCGGACTGGGGGCGAAGTACATCGTGCTGACGCCCCGCTGGCCGTCCTTCGAGATGCGAGCCAGTGCCGTCTTGTCCCCCCGGAGGTAGGCGGCGAAGAAGTCGGTGGTGGTCTGCAACGCGCTGTTGAACCATTTGCTGCTCGGTACGAGCCAGTTGCCATGCCCGGCACCCTTGAGCGCCAGCAGTCCTTTGGGGGCTTTGGCGCTGTTGAACACCCCGACCATTTGGCCATAGGGCAGGAGTGCGTCGGCTGTGCCGTGCACGATCAGCATTGGCGGAATCCCATTGAAATCGTAACGACCCCCGGGGTATGCCTGTGGATCGCCGTCGAGGATCTCGGCAGCCTTGACCCGAGGGTCACGGCAACAGGTATTGAAGAATCCGAGCGTAGTAATCGCACCGTCCGAGTGACCGGCCACGCCGATTTCGCGGGGGTCGACCAGGCCAGCGAGCGGGCCTGTGTTCTGGGCGGAGGTATGGAGGACTGAAGTGATGACGTAGCTGACGTCCCCCGGCTGGTTGAAGACGTCGGCGGGGTTGAGTCCGCCCGGCGCGTTCGTGCTGGTGAGCGGGAAACGCGGCGCTGCGACCACGTAGCCTGCCGCCGCCCAGCGACTGAGGAGGGCCTCGTAGGATTGCGGAGTCGCGCCGAGGCCGTGGGCGAAGACGATGAGTGGGTACGGCCCACCGCTGCGATCCGGCGATGCTCCCTGAATCGGGGTGCTCGCCGTGGCGTTCCCTTGTGCGGGGTACCAAATCGTCGTCACCAATGTGCGAGAGGGAATCTCCGGTTGGTCCCCGTTGGCCGGCGTCGCGCGTGAATGATCGACGAACGTATCCGTAAGCACGCCGACGGCATGGGACGACATAGGCCGTATAGACGCCTGAGCAACCGCGGCGTTCGAGTAACTCGCGACTGCCAGCACGCAAATGGCCAGCATCACGCTCACCACCCCCGCCCGCCTCTTCACTGCTCAAAACCTTGCAAGTGCCCCCCAATGTGGCCTTGTCTGACCCCACCCGGGATCTTGGAATGCCGGACTCCTGTAGACAAGTATTTTATATACAATCTCGCAACTGCGGTCAGAAGGTGTCATTTGCTGCCGCTCAGCCGGCAAGTGAGCCTTGGCAACCAGCGGGTACTTGGGTCGGAGGGCGGACTGCTCCGTTGGCCGTTCGAAGTCGATCTCGCTCACTCCCAGGGGTAGGAAGGTGCCTCGGCAGTTCTGGGCAGGCGTCCTCCGAAAACCAGACGGACTGTGAATTATAGTTCATCAATATGTACCCTGAATCAGGGGTCACATTACAACCCAAAAAGGGGGAGGACATGCGTCGACGAGGCACCGTGCACATGGTGGTGGGGAATGCACCGTAGAAACCGACAACACTTGTCCGTCGGCTGTTGTCGCCGCACGACATGAGTGCGGCCCGTGCTCAGACCACCGCCGGTCTCATCGAAGGCGTTGATCGCGATGGCGTCACCCAGTTCCTGGGTATCCCATTCGCCGCGCCGGTCCTCGGAGAACGGCGATTCCGGCGGCCCTCGCCCGGGACTCGTTGGACTGGGGTGCGCCGAGCCGACGCTGCGAGTTCTTCTCCGCCACAGTTGCCGCCGCCGCTTGCGGTGTTCGCGGCTGAGCAGGCTCCCAACAACGAGGACTGCCTCCAGCTGAACGTTTATACCCCGGGTGCCGATGCAAGCCGACGACCGGTGATGGTGTGGTTCTATGGCGGCGGCTTTACGATCGGATCGGCGAGCGCCTACGACGCCTCAAGCCTCAGCGCACGCGGCGACGTGGTGGTCGTCACGGTCAACTATCGCCTCGGCGCCCTTGGGTTCTCCTACCTCGAGCACGTTGACGAGCGCTTCGAAGGCTCAGCCAATGTCGGAATCCTCGATCAAGTCGCGTCACTGAAATGGGTCCGGGACAACATCGCCGGCTTCGGCGGCGACCCGGGCTGCGTGACGATATTCGGGGAGTCGGCCGGAGGGCACAGCGTGGGCTGCCTCCTGACCAGTCCCGAGGCCCGCGATCTGTTTCATCGCTGCATCTTGCAGAGCAGCGCTGGGTGGGGACTTAGGACCACGGAATGGGCTGCCGAGATCACGGCGAAACTTATGGCAGAAGTAAATGTGACAACCGTGGAACAGCTCCAAGGAGCCGATGTGGACGTCATCCTTGCCGCTCAGGCGCTCCTCCCGCTGCAACTGCCCGGTGCAGATTCTAATCGAACCGGACCGCGCTCCCTCGGCGTCGGTGCAACCCCCTTCGCGCCGACGTTGGATGGTGTGGTGCTCCATGGTGCGGTGATCGACCAGGTGGCGGCTGGGTCAGCTGCAAAGGTCCCGGTGCTCATCTGTCACACTCGTGACGAACTCCAAGTCTTTGCCGCTATGGGCGTCCTGCCCCAATTGGGCGACGAGAACGAACTCGGTGCCATGATGGCCCTGTCGCTCCCAGACCCGAAGGCCGGCGTCGAGGCCTATCGGACCGCAGATCCCCAAGGATCGCTCAGCGATTGGTTGGTCTCGTTCCTCACGGATCAGAACATACATATGCCAGATTTCCGACTGGCTGAAGTCCGAATTCGCCACGATCCGCGGGTGTGGATGGCCAGGTTCTCATGGCACTCCCCTGGGGAGAACAGCAAGTTCGGCGCATGCCATGGGATCGAGATTCCGTTCCTGTTCGGGCGGCCGGGTCAGACTGCCGGACTGCTGGAAGGTCACGACCCACCAATCGAGTTGGTTCATACCCTCCAGGATGCATGGATTGCCTTCGCCCGAAGCGGTAACCCTAACTGCGCCGGCCTGCCCGAGTGGCCGCGTTATGAGGAGGTGCAGCGGGCCGTCATGAATTTCGATGCGGAATGTGAGGTCCTTCACGACCCAGACGGAGTGGTACGAACGATCTGGGACGACGTTGTCCTTTGATCAAGCGGTTAGATCGTCGAGTCCTCTCAGAGCCTGCCCGACGCCAATTCGGCGGCATGCTCGAGCAGCGTGTCAACACGTCGGGCAATAGCACTCGGGTCATTTGCGAGCGGCCGCCCACGTCGTTGCGCGTCGAGATATCGAGCATGAACGCCTTCTACGATGCATGCTTGCTTCCACCAGCTAAAGACTCGGTAATAGGCCAGGTCGCCAAGATCGAACCCACTGCGAGCCCCATAGCGACGGATCACCTCGTCCCGGCTGACGAAAATGTCAGATGCCGTTGGGGGATCGGCCAGAAAGGAGATCGGGTCGTCGGAACTCGACCAATACTCAAGCGACCAAGCGAAGTCTGCAATCGGATTGCCGATCGTGCAAAGCTCCCAATCAAGGACTCCGGCCACTTTGAACTGCCGGTCAAGAACGACATTGTCGAATCGATAGTCACCGTGAGCGAGGCCCGGCGGAATGGGTTCGCGCGGTTTGCGGCTCGGCATAGCTCCAGGACATGTCTTCGAACAAGAGGGCCGGCGAACTCTCGTTGGCGCGTCCTGCGATGTTGACTGCCTCCCGCGCACCCTCGCCGGAAAGGTGGACAAGTCCGCCCTCACGGAACGGTTCCGGCCTCTCGCCTGACGAGGATCGCGTCGGGTCAATTCACGTCGCGAATCGGGAGCTGCTGGTAGCCCCGCACGGTGCTCGTGTGCAGCGGGACGGCGCCCTCCACGTCGACCGCCCAGCTCTTGTAGCGCTTGAAGGTCTCTTCCAGCGCGATCTTGCCTTCCATGCGCGCCAGCGCCGCTCCGAGACAGAAGTGAATGCCGTACCCGAACGCAACGTGCAGGCGGATTTCCCGCCGGATGTCGAAACGGTCTGCGTCGGGGTAGATCCGCTCGTCGCGCCCAGCTGAACCGGTCAGCAGCAGCACCTTCGAATCGGCGGGGATCACCCTGCCGTGGAGCTCGACTTCCTCGGTCAGCCACCGACCTTGTACGGGTGACGGCGATTTCGTAGCGCAGCAGTTCCTCGACGGCATTGGGTATCAGAGACGAGTCCTGGGCCAGCTCCGCCTGCTGCTCCGGATGGCCCGCCAGGAGTAGCGCCGCCCAGCCCAGCAAGCGGGCGACCGTTTCCGTACCGGCGGCGATGAGCAAGACGCCGAACCCTGTGCCCTCTTGCGGGGTGATGCGCCGCGTGACGCCGCTTTGGTCGGTTAACTCCGCCTGGACGAGGTCGGTGAACATGTCGTCGCGCGCGTGGGTTTGGCACTCCTCGAGTTGCGTACCGATGTAGTTGTAGAGCCAGGCTCCGGCTTGCGCGGCAACGTCGTTGGCCATGCCGACTTCGGGTTCCAGATGGAACATCCGATCGATGTGGTGCCGGACGTCCTCACGGTCAGCGGGTGGCACTCCGAGGAGTGCGGCAATCACGGTGGCCGGCAACCGGGCTCCGAAGTCCTGTACGTAGTCGAAGCTGTCCCGCCCCTGTTGGGCGTCGAGGAGGCTGGCGCAGAGCTCCCGGATCTCGCCTTCGAGCTGTGCCACTCGCCGCGGCGTGAATGCCTTGGAAACGAGTCGACGGAGCAGCGTGTGCTCGGGCGGGTCGAGGAAGATCATGGAACCGTCGCGTTGGGCTTCCTCCGTCATCATCTCCAGGACGGTGGTGTGCGCCGAGCTGTAGCGCTGCGGCTCCCGACGGGCCCGTTCAATATCCTCGAACCTGCTCAAGGCCCAGAAGTCGTACTTATCGTTGTAGTACACGGGGGGCTTCATCGCGCAGACGTCGCCACACCGGATGCGGATCGTTCTTGAGGGACTCGTCGAAGGGGTCCCAGCTGAGGTTGTCCGGTTGCCCCGTGTCACCCGTAGTCTGCGCTCCACTTCCACGGCCCATAGCGCTGTCGCTCATCGCCCTCCTCGGATCTCAGACCCGAAACGAATATAATGTACAGTCATCCGGCGGTCGGGAGGGCTCGGGGTGGACGACAATCGGATGGTCGGGATCGTGATGCCGGAGATGGGAAACCTGGCGGACCTGCTGACCTCCCACCCCTTCGGTGACGATGCTCCCCTGATCAGCACGATCGACCGCACGGTCACTGCGGGCGCAGCACGTGCCGGCGCGGCAGCCGTCGCCGCCCAGCTACGCGCCGAAGGTCTCGAACCCGACCAGGCGGTGGTCGTCCAACTGCCCAACGGGCCCGAGTTCATTCTGGCCATGTTCGGCATCCGGCTGGCGGGTGGGGTGTTCGTGCCGGCAAACGTGCGCCAGCCCCAGGCTGAACTCGACCATGTGCTGGCGGCGACTGCCCCCTTCGCCGTGATCGACACGACCGGCATCCGCACGGAAGACCCGCACCCCACCCGCTATGCGCACGACATCGCATTCGTGACCTGGACGTCGGGCACGACCGGGCAACCCAGGCCGATCCTGCAGACCCACTCTGGCTATTTGGAATTGCTGGACCGGGTGCTCGGCCCGCTGCGCGGGAAGCCCACCGACTCGGCTCGGCCCCCATCGCCCAATCTCGTCCCCGTGTCATTGGCACTCAACGCCGGCATCTACGACGTCTTGTTTGGACTGCGTGCGGGGGCCGCGCTCGTGCTGATGGACCGGTTCTCCACCGCCGAGTTCGCCGTCCTGGTGGGTCGCTTTTCGATCCGATCCACCGTCTTACCGCCCGCTGCCATGGTGATGCTCTGCGACGATCCGGGTGTGAGTGCCTTGGCGCCACTGCGCTACGTACGGAGCATCACTGCACCCCTCTCCCCACTCTCGGCGCGTCGGTTCTCCGACAAGTTCGGCGTCATCGTGCTCAATAGCTATGGGCAAGCCGAGGTCGGCGAGGTCATCGGTTGGACCGCGGCCGACGCCAGGGAACATCCTGAGAAGGTCGGGGCTGCCGGACGGCCTCATCCGGGGGTGGCGATCAAGGTGGTGGACGAGGAAGGTTCGGAGGCGCCGGCCGGCGAGGTCGGGGAGCTACTGGTCAGGCCGCCGCGTATGGCTTCAGGCTACGCCGACGGCGAGAGTCTCGACGACCGGCTCGATGCCGAGGGACACGTCCGTACCGGGGACTATGCCCGGATCGACCATGAGGGGTTCGTGTGGATTGAGGGTCGGGTGGGCGATGTCATCAACCGTGGGGGCAACAAGGTCTTCCCAGGGCAGGTCGAGGAGGTCCTCCTCCTTTCACCGGGAGTGCGTGAAGTCGCGGTTGTCGGGCTTCCCGACGACCGGCTTGGCGAGGTGCCCGTCGCCTATGTCGTTGGTGACGCGCCGGACGATGATCTCGAGCGCCTCTGTCGGGAACACCTGGTCGCTTACAAGACCCCGGTCGCCTTCCTACGCGTTGACGCCTTACCCCGCAGTGAGGTCGGCAAGGTGCTACGCCGTGCTCTCGTCGGTAGATCCCCCGGCCGCACATCCCCGGGAGAAAATCGGCCTGCGTGACCGGCCGGGCGTCAGGCGATGATGGCCGCCGGCTCGAACAGGGACCGCTCATCGAAGAGCTGCGCCACCTTGTTCCCGACCTGCCGCATCAACTTCACATACTCGGCCGAGGCCTTCTCTCCGTCGGCCTGCTTCATGGCCCGCACGATGGCCGCCAACCCGCGCTTCTGGACGTCTACCGCGTCGGGCACCGAATCGAAGAAGTTGCCCGGCACCAGAGCCGACATGGCTCGTATGGCCACATCGATCCGGGGTGACGCCGCGACCTTGAGGATCGATCCATGGAAGTCGAGTGACAGGCGGTGTTGCTCGTCAGGGGTAGTGGCCCGAGCGAATTCAGCTTGTATCTCCGCCAGGCGCTCGGGCAGGTCCGTTGCCCCACGCGATATCGCTCGTTGAGCCGCGAAGCCGAAAATCAGACCGTAGAGCTCGTAGTGGTCGTGGACAGACTGCTCGTTGAGCGCGTTGATAAAGGCGCCTCGGTGCATCTCGTTGGTGACCCAGCCCTCGCGTTCGAGGACGATCAACGCCTCTCGGACCGGGATGCGGCTCACGCCAAGATCGCTGGCGATCGTATCCTGCGGCACCCGCATACCCGGGCGGAGTAAGCCTTCAAAGATCAAACGCCGGATGTGCGAGGCGATGTGTTCCCCGCTCGGCGTGCGGACGAGCTTCATCCCGCGACTGCCGATCGTCTTGCCGTGCGCCTTGCTCGTGGAGCTGCTCGCAGCGGATGCCATGTACATATCATATGCGAGGCTGCACGCATGCCTGGCCACCTGGGGCGGTACCGGTCCCATTATGTCGGATCGGCCGGCCTCAAACACGGCATGAGGCACCATGGTGGCGCCCCGTAGGACGCAGGCGAGCAATCCGGACTTCAGGCCCGCTGTGTGGAAGAACGGATACACCAAGAGATAGCGATCACCTCGGCGGAGTCCCACCAGTTCGGACCAGGCCAGGTAGGTGCCGACACTGGCGCCGTGCCCAGGACGGCACCCTGGGCCTGCCGGTCGTGCCGGAGGTGAAGATGATGTCGGATGCATCGTCAGCGGTGAGGGCGGCGCGTCGGCGATCCACTTCTGCCTGCCGGACTTTGGTGGCTCGCGCCTTGAACTCGGCCATCGGTAGACACCTCGCCGGTACCGCTCCCTCCAGTACCACCGTCTCGTCCAGGCCTTCGAGCCCGGGGACGTCGGCGAGCAGTTCGACGAGGTTCGTGCTGAGAAGGTCGGTGACGCTGAAGAGAAGGCGCGCGCGCGAAGTGCGCAGCACATGCCCCGCCTCCTCACCGCGATAGCGGGTGTTCAGTGGCACCAACACCGCACCGGCGGCATAGACGGCGAAGCTCGTGATGACCCACTCGGCACCGTTGGGCGCCCACAGGGCTACTCGGTCACCCTTCTCGACGCCGCTGGCCACGATGGCACGGGCCACAAGGTCGACCTGTGAGGCCAATTGGCGAAACGACAGCCGGGTCGATCCGTCGACCAGGGCCTCGTCGTCCCCGAACCCGTCCACGGCGCGGGCCAAGGCAGCAGGGATCGTCTCGGGTTGCCCATCGCCGGAAGCAAGCCCGGCCTGTCTCTCGTGCGGCACAGCTGTATACATTGTGAGAATGAGCCAGCCCGAAGGGATGGGAGTTTCTCAGGCGTCGGGCTACGTACGACTCGAGCGCCGCGACCGCGTCGCCATTGTGACGCTCGACCATCCATCTGACCGCAACGCATTGTCGTTATCCATGACCCAGGCACTGACCGAAGTGGTGCGCCACGTGGCGTCCGATGGGGATGTCGGAGCTATGGTCGTGACGGCGGCGGGGCCGGTGTTCTCGGCCGGAGGATCCGTCGACGAACTGTTCGAGCCGCAGGCTTCTCTCCGCGATATGTACGCCGGCTTCCTTGCGGTTGCCGAGAGTGGTTTGCCGACGGTGGCGGCAGTCAACGGGCCCGCCCTCGGAGCCGGCATGAACCTGGCTATGGCCTGCGATCTGATCGTCTGCTCACCCCTGGCCCGATTCGAGACTCGGTTTCTTTCGATCGGCCTCCATCCGGGTGGGGGGCATCTTTGGCAGTTGCGCCAACGTATCGGCCGGCAAGGGGCGGTCGCACTCTCCTTGTTCGGCGAGGCACTTGACGGTGAAGAGGCGGCCCACCGGGGGTTGGCGTGGCGCTGCGTGCCTGAAAGTGACCTGTTGGAGGCGGCGCTAGAGCTGGCGACGCGGGCAGCGGATCTGGATCGTCCCCTGGCGGAGCGCGTCCGCGCGACGCTCGATGCCAGCGCAGCAGTGCACCACGGGTCTGATGCCGTCGCCCTCGAGTTCCCTGCTCAGCAATGGTCCATGGGGCGCCCTGAGTTCGCGGCTGCCCCGCAACGCCTGCGCACCCGACTCGGACGGAGCCGCTAAATAGCGGTCGATGATGGCCGTGGACGGCGCCACCTCCCTGCTGGCGTTGTCCACTATGCATATAAGATACGAAACGCGTGGGCTGATTGTCGCAGTGACATGGGGATGATCGGATGCGCAAGATTCTGACAAATGGTGGTCGGCCCCTGACAGAAGAGTCAGGAATGGGCCAATCAAGAGGGGAGCACGCATGAAGACCGGCAACGAAACGATCGACAGGGCCGACGGCCACTACACCATCGTCACTGCCGATAGCCATGCAGGGGGGAGCCACGCCGCCTACCGGGAGTACCTCGACCCCAAATTCGTTGAGGACTTCGACGCCTGGCGAGCGCGATACAAGAATCCCTTCAAGGACCTGGGCGACTCGCGCCGGCTTCGCAACTGGGACAATGAGATGCGCAACGGCCAACAGGAAGAAGACGGCGTCGTCGGCGAAGTCATCTTCCCGAACACGATCCCGCCCTTCTTCCCCAGTTTCGTGCTCTTTGCACCTCCTCCCAGTCCCGAGGACTACGAACATCGCTTGGCCGGCGTGCGGGCGCACAACCGTTGGCTGGTGGACTTCTGCCGAAAATTCCCGGACCGGCGGGCTGGAATCGGCCAGATCTTCCTTAACGACATTGATGATGCCATTGAGGACGTCCGCTGGGTAAAGGAACATGGTCTCCGAGGCGGCGTCCTGTTGCCCAACATTCCTCCTGATGTCAAATGGGTACGACCGCTCTACGATCCGGCCTACGATCGGCTCTGGGAGGTTCTTCAGGATCTCGAGATGCCCGTCAACGTGCATGGGGGAACGGGGTCACCCGACTACGGCGACTATCCCTTCGCCATGCTCTTCTATATAACTGAGTCCGGCTTTTACTCTCAGCGGCCCCTTGTGCAGTTCATCTTGGGAGGGGTGTTCGAGCGCTTTCCCCGGCTCAAGTTCGTCATCACCGAGACCGGATGCTCGTGGGTGCCCCCACTGCTCAAGACGCTCGACGCCACCATCGACCAGATCCGCAAGACCGGGCAAACCGGCGAGATCCGCTACGGGGACGAGCACAAGCTCAACCGACTAGCCAGCGAGTACTTCGCCCAGAACGTATGGATGGGTGTGAGTCAGCCGCGTCCTGCCGATGTGGCGGCTCGGGCCCAGATCGGCATCGACCGGTTCATGTGGGGAAGCGACTACCCACATGACGAGGGGACGTACCCGTTCACCCGCGAGACGCTGCGCCAGGTGCTGCCGGAGATCGGTCTCAACGAGAAGCAGAAGTTCCTGGCGGAGATCTGCGCCAAGCTGTACGACTTCGATCTGGCCAAACTGGCGCCGTTCGCGGCCAAATTCGGACCGACGGTCGAAGAACTGGACGATCCCCTCACCGAGCTGCCCGAAAATGCGAACGACGCGCTGCGCAGGGGCGTCCAACGCGCCAGCTGAGGAACTGGCGCCCGTGACGATCCCTACCTGGACGGCACATCCCGATTCCGCGGAGGCGGCGCATGAACTTTGACGACACCGAAGGGGACGGGGAGTTTCGGGGTGAAGTGCGCGCCTGGCTCAAGGAGAACGCGGAAGTCCGCAACGGCGCCGACGACTGGTCACAGAATCACGAGCATCCCGACTATGTGCGGAGGTGCCGCGAGTGGCAGCACTCCATGTACGAGGGTGGCTGGGGTGCGATCACCTGGGCGGTCGAGTACGGCGGCCGGGGAGGCAGTGTCTGGCATCAGACCATCTTCAACCAGGAGGCGGCGAGGTACGACGTTTCGGCGGGGGCCTTCGCCGTCGGTATCGGCATGTGCGGGCCGACCCTCATTGCGCACGGTACCGAGGAGCAGAAACACCGCCACCTCCCGGCGATGCTCCGGGGTGAAGAAGTGTGGTGTCAGCTGTTCTCGGAGCCCGATGCAGGTTCTGATCTGGCCGGCCTGAAGTCCCGCGCTCAGCGCGATGGCGACGTATTCGTGGTCAACGGACAGAAGGTGTGGACTTCGGGTGCCCAGCACAGCGACTGGGGCATACTGATCGCCCGCACCAACCCCGACGTGCCCAAACACAAGGGCATCACCTACTTCCTCCTCGACATGCGCACACCGGGCATCGATGTCCGCCCGCTTCGCCAGATCACCGGCCACGCCCATTTCAACGAGGTGTTTCTGACTGATGTAGTGGTCCCGATAGATAACGTGGTGGGGACAATTGACGACGGATGGGCGGTGGCCCACACCACGATGAGCAATGAGCGCGCGCTCATCGGTGGCAGCGGTCAGAGGTTCTCGGTCGACCAGATGCTCAATCTGTCCCGTCGGTATGCACGTGACTCGGACCCTCTGATACGTCAACGGCTGGCCGATTTCTACGTCCGCTCACAGCTCCTGCGATTCATGAACTACAGGGTGCAGACGGCACTCTCGCAGGGGCGCCAGCCGGGTCCCGAGGCGGCCACGACCAAGCTCTTCGTCTCGCAGCACCTGAGTCTGACGGGTGATCTGATCATGGAACTCGCTGGTGCCCACGCCCTGCTTGCCGAGGAGAACGCGATCGACAATGGCATGTGGCAGACGGCATTTCTCAATCAGTGGATGTCCAAGCTCGGAGGGGGTACCGACAACATTCAGCGTAACTCCCTTGGTGAGCGCGTCCTCGGTCTGCCGCGGGAACCGGGTCACGACAAGGATGTTCCCTTCAGTGCGTTGGCCTGAGGGCATTCCCTGGCGTCCCGCTAAAGACATTCCACGACCGTTGGGTTACCAAGGAGAGGAACTCGTGCGAGCAGACGACATGATCCTGATCAGCGTGGACGACCACATTGCCGAACCGGCTGACATGTTCGAGGGCCACGTGCCGGACAAGTACGGGGAGATGGCCCCACGGGTGGAGACCGACGACGAAGGCTTCCAGCAGTGGTGGTACGGCGAAAAGAGGGGTCGCAACCTCGGTCTCAATGCCGTTGCCGGCAAGCCCCGCGAAATGTTCAACGTCAATCCGTCCACGTACGGCGAAATGCGCCCGGGCTGTTTCGAGGTGCACGAGCGGGTCCGCGACATGTCGGCTGGCGGCACGCTCGCCGGGCTGAACTTCCCCAACTGGACCGGATTCTCAGGACAGGTCCTGAATGAGGGACCCGACCCGAAGGTGAATGAAATCATGATCAAGGCCTACAACGATTGGCATATCGACGAGTGGTGTGCCGAATATCCCGATCGGTTCATCCCGTGTGGCATCCTCCCCCTCTTCGACGTGGACAGGGCGGTCCAAGAGGTGCGGCGGCTGGCCGCCAAGGGATGCCGGGCTGTCACGTTCTCGGAGAATCCGGCCGCGCTGAGAATGCCGTCGATCCACTCGGGACACTGGGACCCGCTTTTCGGCGCCTGCTCGGACGAGGGGACCGTGCTCTGTCTCCATGTCGGCTCGTCGTCCCGGTCCGCCTCCACCTCGCCCGACGCCCCGGCCTCGGTGGCCATGGGCCTCTCGTCGGCCATGTCCATCTACTCCCTCGGCGATCTCATGTGGGCGGACTTCTGGTGGCGCTTCCCTGACCTGACCTTCTCGCTCACCGAGGGCGACATTGGGTGGATTCCCTATTTCCTACAGCGGGCCGAGCACATTCAGGATCGCCACTCGGGCTGGACCGGGCACAGTTTCCCTGACGGCATGGGGCCGGCCGAGATGTTCCGCCAGCGGGTCGTGTGCTGTTTCATCAACGATCCGGTGGGGGTCAGCCTCATCGACCACTTCAACATCGACAATGTGTGCTGGGAGTCGGACTTCCCTCACTCGGACACGTCATGGCCGAACGGTCCCGAGGTCAACGAGGTCCAGTTCGCGACCCTCTCGGACGACCAGATCAACAAGATCACTCACGAGAACGCCATGCGCCACTTCTCGTTCGATCCGTTCGCCACCCGCCCCAAGGAACTCTGCACGGCCAAGGCATTGCGGGCAGAAGCAACCGACGTCGACACGGTGACCCACGTCGGCCGGGCCCCCACGGAGAGCGATCGGGACTACTTCAAGAAGTTGGGTTCACGGGAGCCCGTCGCGGTGAGGTCCCGATCCGGTGGTTCGACGCGGTGACCGTAGAGGACACGGCTCGGGTCGGGATCGAGCTGGAGATAAGCAATCTCATCTCCCGGATCGCCATCCTGGCCGATCAGGGTGAGCTGGACGAGTATGTGGACCAGTTCACCGAGGACTCCGTATGGGCCTTCCCCGGTGCCCCCCGATGCGGCCGCGCCGATATCCGGGCCGGGGCCGAAACGCGGCGGGCGGGCGGAGTCACCGGCCCGGGAAGCAAGACGCGGCACGTCATCACGAACGTCTCGGTGCGGGTCGCTGGTCCCGACAGGGCCACAGCCGATTCCTACTTCATTTTCCTGCAGAACACCTCGGCCTCACCCTCGATCGTGAACATGGGCGTCTACCACGACAACTTCGTACGCCAGGGCGAGGCATGGCGACTGGCCCGGCGCGAGATCACCTTCGGGTAGGCGTGAAAGGAAGGCCTCACAGGCCAGGATTCCATACTCGCGTCCCTGCTGAGGGTCTCGAAGTCCCCTTTTGGCGCGTGACGACCGTAGGTTGCCGCTTCACACTCTTGCACGGTCCGGCCCATTCACTCCTTGAACGTGCGCCTGGCGATGGGGGCCGTCGATGCCTGCGGTGACAACGAGGTCGATTTCCCGATCGTGGCCGATGAGACGGGGAGGTCCGACGGTTCGCGGTGGATGGGGGGATGCCCCATCGTCGACAAAAAATACCGAGTAGGGCGTCGGCGGTGAAGACGCGGAGGGCACACCGCAGTTCAATCTCAACACCTCCGGCAACACCCTGCCCGGAACGGCGTAACCGAGGAGGACCCACCACGACTCGCAATCACGTCACCAGGGTTCCGTTTGTTGCATATTGGCCTCGCGTGGACTGGTCCCCGACCGCAAACGATACACGGTCCGAGCAGACATTATATTGTATTTAATGTCCGTAGCAACGGACATTAAATCAGGGGGTGCACGATGCGTCAGAGCAGCAGATGAACGGCCTAAACGTCGAAACGACGGCCGGGATCGTCGAAGGCATGGAGCAAGGCGGCGTGGCGAGGTTTCTGGGCGTCCCATTCGGC
>Ga0182018_10002215_pt1 | contig 20049 bp, 14 predicted proteins | sample 812P2MmetaG_FD_120490 | JGI IMG/M metagenome (GOLD analysis project Ga0182018, IMG submission 120490) | Permafrost microbial communities from Stordalen Mire, Sweden - 812P2M metaG | ecosystem: Environmental > Terrestrial > Soil > Wetlands > Permafrost | place: Sweden: Stordalen | collected...
AAAAAGCGGGTCTCGCCCCCAAAAAGTCGGGGTGAGAACCAAAAAGCGTAGGTGTGATCTCGCAAATGGCCGATTTACCGCGAATAGCAAATCCAGTACTTAATAAATCAGACCTGCCCTAGCTAAAGAGCGCCCTGAGTCCAAAGTCCATGGAACTGCTGATGGCAGTGAAACAGCGGTAGCCGCCGAGCATTACGACATCTTTCGTGACGCCCGATGTCGGTGCCAACCGCGCGGATTTGGGCGCGCACTGCCTCGCCCTTCTTATCGGGTCGCAACCTCTGGCGACTCTCAGGCGTTTGCGAAAGCATGACCGATCAAGAAATTAAACCCTATCTCGGCAAAGCCGTGCGCGTTACTTTAGCTGACCGGCGTGTGCTCGCTGGCGTTCTCCACGCCTCCGATGAATCGGGGCATGGTCACCGGCACTACGCAATCGTCTCTGATGCGATCCGCGAGGGCGGCCACGCCGCTCGGGAACTCATCCATGGCGGGGAGCAGATCGCAACAATCGAGGACGCCTCCGGAGATCCTGCGGCAACCCCCTAAAGCCGCCCCGACAGGCGTCGTGGACTGTCCCGTGGACGAACCTACGAGGGGAGTTGCATCTCAGCATGCGGACCGCCTTGAGAGGGTGCGTCGGGCGATGGCGTGGTGACTTGTCGGAACGCAGATATCGCCGGCCGTGTCGATCACATACGTCGCGCAACTTGCGAATGTGCTTAGCAAGTACCGCTGAAGTCCTCGCCCGCGCCGGACAATCCCGGTGGTTTTTTCGCGGGGCGACGACAGACTTCCGGTCAAAGCCCTGAGGCGCAACGGGTCGCAACGGAGTCGACCAGTTCCGCGACGAAGTCGCCGCACAGAACGTTACACTGCTGGAGCATCGTATGAAGATTCTGGGTCTAAGTTGGCGCGCAATAGCGCTTGCAGCCGCTGCTTTATTCGTAGGTTGTGGCAGTCTATTGCCGTCCGCCTCCGGAGGCGGCGCGCTGCAGATGCGGTCTTCGCTGCCGACCGATGCGGTCCGGGGATCGTGGATCAAGCCCGAAGCAACCGGCGAGGACCTTCTTTATTTTTCTGGCGCCGCAGATCAGTACGCAATCAACATTTTTTCCTTCCCAAAGGGAGCACTCGTCGGCGCGATCGCCGACAACGGATATCCGCAAGGTCTCTGCTCCAACGCTCAGGGCGACGTTTTCGTGGTTGACAATGTCAACCAAGACGTTCAGGAGTATGCGCACGGCGCGCTGCTGCCCAAGGCGATCATCAAGTATCCAGGAGGTCAGCCCACTGGATGCGCTGCCGATGCTACAACCGGAAACCTCGCGGTCATGGACGGCGAGGATTTGGTAGCGCCGCTGAACTCATTGTACAATTACGTGTGGATTTACGCACATGCCAAGGGGAAGCCAAAGAGATACGCGTTTCCGGGAATCAGTTATCCAATGTACCTGTGTTACGACGATGCCGGCGACCTTTTCATCGACGGCACGCCGCAACCGAACCGGCTTGCCATCGTCGAGCTGCCCAAGGGCGAGTCGGCGTTCGTAACAATCAAGCTCGACGGCAAAACCTCGGACCGTGTCCGATCGCCTGGCGCTATCTTTTGGGATGGCCGATACATCGTGGTTGGAGACGACGCTTACCCCGACAATTTCCTCGTTCGCTTAGCGCTGAGCGGATTCAAAGCTACCTTTGCCGGTGAGACGAAGCTGAGGGGCGCGTCGGGGATTCAGGAGTTCTGGGTTCAAAGCGGCCTAGTGGCGGCGGCCCAAAGCGGCGCGGCTGCCGTCTGGAAATATCCTGCCGCCGGAAGCCCAGTGCAAACGTTCTCGCAAGTCACCGCTGCCTATGGAGTCGCGGTCAGCGTTGCGCCACCGTAATCTACAAGCGATCGCCGCCCTTATAGTTATTGCTGGCTTGGCGAGCTGCGTCGGGGCGCCAATAGTTTCTACCGGCGCGGCTGAAAACGGCACTGATGTCCATTCAAAAACCGCGAGGAGTTCGAGTTACACTTTGCTCTATAGCTTTCGCGGGGGCAAGGACGGCGCAAATCCCGCAGCCGCCTTACTCGACGTGGGCGGCACCTTATATGGCTCGACTGCGACCGGCGGCGATGGCAAGAAAGACCTCGGCAATTACGGTGACGGAACTCTCTTCTCAATCTCGGCTTCCGGCAGCGAACAAGTGCTTTACCGCTTCAAGAAGCCCGGCGGCTTCACTCCCGAATCCGGCCTAACCCGAGTCGATAATAATTTTTTTGGTACTACCGGTGAAGGTGGCCAAGGCTCGGGCTGTCCACAGGGCTGTGGAATGCTCTTCAAGATCACCGCGCCCGGCACACTGCAGGTGCTATATTATTTCAATGGCTCGCCTGATGGCGCAGGACCGCTCGGAAATCTGCTGGCGTATCGCAATCGGCTCTACGGAGTCACGTCATCGGGCGGACAGCGCTCGAACGGCGCCATATTCGAGATTGGATTGGCCGGTCGAGAGCGTGTCCTTTACAGTTTCCACGGCGGGCGAGACGGCGCAAGTCCATTCGCCGGTCTCTTAGACGTCAACGGTTTGTTCTATGGCACGACAACACAAGGCGGGAAGCAGAAGTGCAGCAGTACCCTGCTCGGATGCGGGACCATCTTTACCGTTGACCAGAGCGGCGCGGAAGACGTCGTCTATCGCTTTCAGGGCAGCGGCGATGGCGCAATGCCGGAATCGGATCTCACCGAGCTGCACGGCAGGCTTTACGGCACGACGTACTACGGCGGAGGCACCACGTTATGTGACGGCGGTTGCGGAACGGTTTTCGACTTCGATCCTGGTTCGCACACCGAGAGCGTTATTTACCGCTTCCAAGGCGGCTCCGACGGTATCCACCCGGCCGCCGGCCTTACGGTCATGAATGGTAAGCTGTATGGAACCACGACGCTCGGCGGATATAACGATTGCCTAATCATCACCAGTTGCGGGACGGTTTTCGAAGTTACAACCTCCGGCGCAGAGCGCGTGCTCTATACGTTTCGCGGCCCATTTCATAACGACGGCGAGGTTCCTCACGGCGGCAGACTAACTCCGGTCAACGGCGTTCTTTACGGTACGACGCTCCAGGGAGGAGCGCATTGCAATAGTTCCATGGGTTGCGGCACAGTCTTTGCTATAAGCCCGTAGCCGTAACGCCCAAATTATCGTCCGCCCCGACGCTCACATTCTCCGACTGTCCGAAATCACGCCTAGAGGTCACTCCGCATACCAAACCGCAAGTCAATACCGGCCTTACATTTTACAATCGCGACGAGGTCTTATTCGGCGCGATCGACGGTCGCGTAGGTTTGCGAAAGCTGCCCACACCGGGACAAACCGCGCGCAGCGGTTGCGGCAACGGTGGCGAAGGCGGTCATCCGTGAACGAGCACGCTTCCGCGCCTTCTTCGGCCGCGCCTCGCGAATCGTGATTTCAACGTCCTGGCCTAGAGCCGTGAGCACGCGTATGAGTCGTTCGTATGAGAACTCCCTCGTATCTCCGCGCACTAGCCGGGAGACCTGGGGCTGAGTCAGGCCGACCAGCCGTCCTGCTTCCTGTTGGCTCAAATCCCGGCGTGCGAGCAGATCTGCGATCGTTTCGACAATACGCGCCTTCGCAAGCGCTTCTTCTGGCTGGGCAACCCCGATATCGGCAAAGGCATTGCCGCTACCACGTGTCTTCTCGGTTGCGAACTTGCGCTTCGAGTTTTGCAAGTTCGAGGAAGTTGCGCGCATCTTTTGCTACCGCCCCGAGAGTCGAACTTCAGAACGTGCGATAGCCTTTGAGGTTCTCCCGTAGGCATAAGCAAGCACCGGGGGCTCGCTTATCCAGATAGGGGTCTGAGCCGGCTTGTTGACGATGGAACGGCGGCCGCGCCCGCGAAGGTCGAGAATAACCCGCGATTCGTGTCTACTCGTAAAGGAGCAGGTTAATGAACACCCCTGGTTTACTTAAGTGCGGCGGCGCCGTCGTTGCACTCGCGATTGTTTCGGCGTGCGGGAGCGGCTCGGCGGCCGCGCCGTCAGCCGCTACGCTCAATGCGACCTACGTAGGTAGGACGCTGTTCGTGAATGGGAGGCCGGTAACGGCGGCGAGGCTGAACCCCCTGCCGCGTTACGCAGAGCTCGTACCGGATAAATCGAAGTCAAAGAACTACGAGTACATCATCAACTACTACGGTACGTACGCCAGCATTTTCGACTATCCGAAGAGCGTACAGCAGATCGGTAAGATTAATGGCGCCGGCGGCCAAGGGTGCACCAACGTTTTGTACGGCTATGGGAAGAAGATTATCTGGAACGCCGGCCGTACGAACGACCTGATTTCCGAATACGAGGTTCCAGACAAGTTGATCAAGACGCTGTCACTTGACTACACGTTCACATCCAGCTGCGCCATGAATACTAGCGGCGATCTTGCAGTCGGAGTCCTATTGGGTAATTCTTACGGTCCCGGCGGTCAGGTCGTGATCTTCAAGAACGCAGCCGGCTCGGGCAAGGTGTACAATACGCCGTTGACCAAAGAGTATTTCGACGGCTACGATCCCAGCGGCAATCTCTTTGCCGACGGTTTCGGCTCGTCGAGCTCTAACTTCGCACTCGTCGAGCTTCCGAAGGGCAGCAGCAAATTCGTTACGGTCAAAACGAGCAACTCTCCGGATTTTCCTGGCTCGGTGCAGTGGGATGGCACCTACCTCGCCGTGTTCGATCAGGACACGAGCGAGACGTATCAGTACTCGGTTAGTGGAACGACGGCGACGTTAAAGAACACCGTACAGTACACCGGGGCTGGCGACTGCGCGCAGACCTGGATCGTCAAGCGCCTGCTGTATTGCGGCGACGCGGGAGGCAGCGGCGAGATCTACACCTACCCGGCCGGCGGTTCACCGACCGCGACGTTCATGGGGAACTTCGACACTCCGCTCGGCGTAACGGCAGCGAAGAAATAATCTGCGCTTCTCGTTTGCGAAGAGGAGTCACGAATGAAGAGCACTGGTTTATTCAAGTATGCCGGTGCTCTAGTGGCTCCGTGAGTCTCCGTGTGGCCTCCATCGACACGCCGAACTTGGCCAGTAGTGAAGCATGCATCAAGCGTCCCGGTTCTGGGTCCTCAACAATCAAATAGAGGCTCAATAGTGTGGATTCTCCATGGTTTTCGTCTCGCGTTTGCCGTTTTTGCAGCGGCGACTGTGCTCGCGGCGTGCGGCGGAAGCGTAGTACCCGGCGCCGGAGGGCGCGAGCTACTTCGCCTTGCGCCGAGCAGCCGCGGAATCGACAAAATTCAGCACGTCGTCATCATCATCCAAGAAAATCGCAGTCTCGATAATCTCTTCCAGGGCTTTCCCGGTGCTCGCACGCAATCTTACGGTTACGACAGCTCGGGCGAGAAAATAAAGCTTGGGCAGATACCACTGGAACGAAGTGGGACGTCGATCATAGCGCGGAGGCGTTTTTTGACGCTTGCAACGGCACCGGGAGTTTTCCGGGTACCGATTGCCGCATGAACGGCTTTAATAAGGAGCAGGTTCAATGTGGCCATGGCCGCTTTCGCTCCACCGGACATTCGCGCGGCTGGGGCGTTTGTCGCCCTGCTGCAGGCCAGAGGATTGCTCATCGGCTTCGTTTTACACTTACGTGATGGCAAAATCGATTCCGGAAGGCTGGCATAGCGTTACGCCTCGGCTGGTGGTTCATGACCCAATCAAACTCGTCGATTTCCTCAAGAGGGCGTTCGGCGCTACTGGAACCTTCACGGCGGACGCACCATCCGTCATGAGAATCGGCAACTCGATCGTCATGGTAAGCGGCGTTGGCCCTCGTGATCCGACCGTCGCTTTTCTTTACCTATATGTTGACGACGTCGATGCGACGTACCGGCGCGCATTACAAGCGGGCGCGGTGTGCCTCGAGGAGCCGGCCGACATGCCATACGGAGATCGGCGCGGAATGGTCAGGGATCCGTGCGGCAACGACTGGCAAATCTCTACTCACAACGACAGCATGAATCGCGTGCCGCTCGAGCCCGACGAATAGCTCTCTCTGTGCATCTTCTCGCACGCGGCGCGCTCGTCGCCGCCGCAATGACTCTGCTCGCAGCGTGTTCGCGAGCCGCGGCGCCCGTGGTGCCGTTTTCATCCGGCTCGTCGATGACGGCATTGCCCGCGACTCTGAAAAATGCTGGCAGCGACCGCTACCTACCCTGGGAGGGCGGCGCGAAATATTACGAGTCGTGGGTGCATGGGCCCGACCCGAGCGGCAATCCGCATTATTTTCCAATCGAAGTCTGGCTTCAAGACCCCAGCGACGCTCGACGGTATCAGTTGCTCGACATAGATCTCTACAATGGTCTTTGGAAAGGCCCCACAAGGGAACAGCTCGCCGAACTCGCGGCTGCGCGCATGCCGGCCTTTGCTGCGCAGAACGTTATCGGACTCACCGACCCCGATCGGCACATCCTCAAGGGGTGGGATCAAATGGACGAGCCCGATGACGCACAGCCAAAGCACGGCGGCGGGTACGGCCCGTGTATACCGCCCGCCAAGATCGTTCGGCGATATGACGAAATTCGCGCGAAGGATCTGTCGCGGCCCGTCTTCTTGAACTTCAGCCAAGCCGTCGCCAATCCGAAGTGGCCAGGCCGCGGCTCGTGTGCGGGAGACTACGGCGACTACCCCAAGTATATCGAAGGCGCTGACATTATTTCATACGATCTCTATCCGGTAAACAACTCGCTGCCATTGTGGTGGGTAGCCAAGGGCATCGATCGCCTACGATCGTGGGCGCACTATAAGAAGCCAGTCTACGAGTGGTTCGAAACGACGGCGATCGATGCGGGCAATCCCAAGCCCACCCCCGGCGATTTGAGATCGGAGGTCTGGCTAAGCCTAATCCACGGGGCTCTCGGCGTCGGATACTTCACCTACGTCTTCACTCCGAAGTTCAACGAGGCGGCGCTGCTCGACGAGCGCGCAATGGCCGATGCAGCCAAGACCATCGACACGCAGATCGCGGCGCTCGCTCCGGCGCTCAATACGCCCTCCGTCGCCAACGGCGTGACGGTGCGGTCGTCGAACGGACGGCTTCCGGTCGACACGATGCTCAAGCGATTCGGCGGCAACACCTATCTGTTCGCGGCCGGGGCGCGGGATGCGGGAGCTACCACTGCGAATTTTGAGTTGCGTAGCCTCACGAAGACGGTCATTGCCGACGTGCTCGGCGAGCACCGGAAAATCGTCGTGAGGCATGGGATCTTTCAAGACAGCTTTACAGATTACGAGGTCCACCTGTACCGCATCCCGTTCGTACCCCCTTAGATGCCATAGCATTTCGTTCAAAAAATCTCGAGCGCTTCGCGCGTGGCATTCGTCAATGGATGATCGCGCCCTAGGCTCTTCTCTCGAATCGGCAACACGCGCTCGAGCAATGGCTCCGCCTCTGCGAAACGACCTTGGCCGTGGTAGACGTATGCGAGATTGTTCAGGCTCTCGGCAACCTCTGGATGATCCGGTCCCAACGCCTTCTCTCGAATCGCCAGAGCCCGCTTGATCAACGGCTCGGCCTCTACGTAACGCCCTTGCAAACGATACAGGTCTGCGAGGTTGTTCAGGCTTTCCGCGACGTCGGGGCGGTCCGGTCCAAACGCTTTCTCCCGAATCGCCAGCGCGCGCAAGTGGAGTGCCTCTGCTTCGGCATAGCATCCTTGGGCTGCGTACATCAGCGCGAGGACGTTCAAGCTCATGGCAACGTGCGGATGATCCGGACCAAGGACCTTCTCCCGGATCGCCAACGAGCGCAAGCTCAGGGGCTCCGCCTCAGTGTAGCGCCCTTGGTCTTGGTACGCTCTCGCGAGGTTGGTCAAGGTGAACGCAACAAGAGGGTGATCCAATCCGTGTGCCTTTTCCCAAATCGCTAGCGCGCGTGCATGCAGCGCCTCTGCTTCCGCGTAACGCGCTCGACTCTGGTACAACATCGCGATGTTGTTCAGGCTCATCGCAACGGCGGGATCATCCGCGCCAAACGCTTTCTCCCGAATCGCGAGCGCGCGCCTATAAAGTGGCTCCGCTTCCGCTGGGTCGGCGCACAGAAGCCCCAGACCGTTCAGGCTCCACGCGAGGAGAGGATGATCCGGGCCGAGTGCCTGTTCGCCAATCGCCAGAGCGCGCGCTTGAGCAGACTGCGCCTCTGCATAACGGCCTTGGGTCCAGTACACGTTCCCAAGCCTGATCAGGCTCCGCGCAACGTCGGGATGATCCGGACCGTGTGCCTTCTCAAATATCGCAAGCCCGCGTTTGGAAAGCTGCTCCGCTGCGGCATATTCGCCGCGCTGCAGCAAGTAGGCAGCGCATCGGGATGCGAGGCTCCCACCCGGCACCAACACGGTGTCGCTCGGCAGCGCATCCAAGGCTGCGCGCGCATGCGGCAACAACCGCTCGTACTGCGGCCACGTCGCAACATCGTCATCCCTGTTGCCGGAAAGCGCGGCGTCGGCTACGGAGACCGCGCATTCATCCCAGACACGGCCCCCCCCGTCCGCGAGATCCTGTGCCGCAAGCTGCACCAGCCGGTGCATGCTGTAGATTTGCGAACTCTGCGTAAACGACAGCAACGAAAGCCGGTCGAGCGCGCCAAGCGCTTCGTCGAGGCGCAGTTCGTCGGCGATGGCGGAGCGCAAATCAACCGCAACGCCGTCGGAGAGCACGGGTTGCAGACCCTCGGCATAGTACTCGACGCCCTGGCGAAACAGCTCGTCCGGAATCGCATCGGGCGCAAAGAATGCGGCAAAACACAGCACCGCCGCCGCGCCCGCGGCCTGCCGCTCGGCTTGCGCGATCGAGGTGATGAACGTCGCAAAGACGGAACGCGGATATTCGGCGCCGCGGGGAGCGTTCTTGAGGCGCTCGGTGATGCGCTCCAAGTACCGTTGGGGGCTGACCATCCGCGCGCTGCGCAACGACGCGGCAGCGTGGGCCAGTGCCAGGGGCAACGCACCTACGGCTTGCGCGATCGCGCGAGCCTCATCGTCGCTAAGATCGGCACGCCCGCTCGCCCGCGCAAGATACTCGACGGCGGTCTCGAGCGTCCAAATCCGTAACGGAATGGCGGTAATGTCGGTGGTCCACGCTGCATCACGGGAAGTCGCCAACGCACGGGCCCCCGTGCGCGGCAGCCACGTCCGCATGAGTCCTTCGTCTTCGAGATTGTCGAAGACGAGTAGGACGGGCTTGTCGAAGCCGCCCAGCACCGAGTTAATCACGCGCTCTGCCGCGATCCGCCGGGCCAAGTGATTGAGGCCCTGCACGAACATCGTTCCCAGGCGCAGCAATCCGTCGATGATGCCGTCCTCGCTCTGGGCGTTGAGCCACCACACGACTGAGTAGCGCTCGCGGTCGCGCCAGCCGTACTCACGCGCGATCGAAGACTTGCCCATGCCACCCAGACCGTGGACGACCGCCATCGCGCCGTCGTTCTTTAGCGCCGCCTGCAGCGTCGCGAGTTCCTCGTCCCGTCCGCTGAAGCTGGCCACGGCGTGAAACTCCGTCGCATCGAAGATGGAAAGATCGCTGGGTAGCATCCCCAGCGAACGCAGTGGCGCAAACTCCGTCGGCAATCCCGGCGCCAGTAACTGGTACAACCGCTGCGGTCCGTCTATATCCTTGAGATGATAGGCGCCCAGTTCGCGCAGCGTCACGTCGGCGGCCAAAGTGCCGTCGACGAGCGCAGCCGTTTCGGCGGTCAAGAGAACCTGGCCGCCGTGGGCGATCGCCAGAAGTCGCGCGACCTTATTGACCGCTGGACCGAAGTAATCGCCGTCGCGTTGATCGGCCGTGCCGGTGTGGATGGCCGCCCGCACGGGCAACCCACCGACCCCCGAAAAACCTTTAGCGTTTAGCGCCTGTTGCGCCGCCAGCATCGCAGCCACGGCATCTTGAGGCGCTGCGAACGCGCTGCAGAAAGCGTCGCCGGCCGTTTTGAAGACGTGGCCGCCGTGCTCGGCGATGGCAGCCTGCAGGATCTCGTCGTGGCCTCGCACCGCGTCCTGCATCGCGACGCGGTCGCGCTCCCAGCGCATCGTACTGCCCTCGATATCCGTGAAGGCAAACGTCGCCTCGCGGCCCCATTGCGCATCAGTCGCCTTCTGCTTGCCATCCGACCCAGCGGTCATCCCCTTGCTGATTCGGCGTCGACCCTCTAACATTTTCTAAGGGAGCCCCCGAGCGTCGACGAGCCCGGCTAGCTGACGGCGCGACGTCAAGTCGAAGCGATCGAAAACAGCGGCGATGTGCGTCTCGACCGTGCGTTCGCCGATTGAAAGCAGCTCGGCAATTTCGCGGTTGCTCTTACCATCGACTGCCAGTCGCACCACTTCGCTTTCGCGAGGTGTCAATTTGTCGGCCCCGGCGCGGTGCCGGGCGCGCCGGCGGGCTTCAGTCAAGCGACGCGCGTGGCGCAGATAGCCATGCTTCTCGTAAACCTTGAGCGCTTCGGCGGAGCGTCCCGCGATTTCTAAGGCTTGCGCCTCCTCCCAGCGCCAGCCGATTTTCTGAAAGCGTTCGGCTGCATCGCACGCGAGAACTTTTGCAGCTCGAACGTTTCCTGCCTCGCGTGCAGCTCGCGCGTCGAAGAGCGCTAGGTGTGCGCGCGCGACGGCATGATCGGGATCGCGAGCTGCGTGGTCGAGAAGCGCCCGCGCTCGTACAACTTCGCCTGCGTCGCTACTCGTTGCAAGCTGATCGAGCAACCATAAGGCGACGTTCACCCCGCGGATCTGCGAAAGCGCCCGCGAACGCAGGGCCGTGGCCCGATCCCTCTTGCCGGTTGCATCGTAGTAGGCGGCTACACTGCCGGCTAATGGACCGATACTGTCGGTTTGTCCCGAGGCAAAGGCGCGCTCGATGAGATCGACGGTTGCGTAGCCCGCGGCCCGCTCGTCCTCGTCGCGTAGGTAGGCGAGGCGAAGGCCCAGACTTGCGGCAGCCGTCTCGGCCACTACGCCGCCACTGATTTCGAGGCTGAGCTCAAGCGCGTGGCGCGCGGCTTCGAGATCTCCCGTCAGCAGATTAACAAAAGCCAAGGCTCTCGTGACAATTGCTGCCGCTCTTCCGAGATGTTCTCGCTCGACGAGATCTATTGCCTCGCAATAGGCGGCCATTGCCGCGTCCGTCCGTCCGCCGAAGAAAGCAAAACGAGCATAGTTGCTCAACGTGATGCTCAGCCGTTCCGCGTTGCCTATCCGGCGGGCGAGTCGTACCGCTTCGAGACTGTCCTCGATAGCCATGACGAGCTGTCCGGCCGTCGCTCGCAGGTCGGCGCGCACGCCGTAGAACAACTGGCGTTCCTCAAGCGCGTGCTCGCCAGCCACGGACTCGGCCAGGACCAGTTCAGCGAGTGCATCATCATGGTGACCTTGTTGCGCCTCGAGGAGAGCGATCGTTACGTGAGCACCGTAACGAAGCTCGGGGTTATCGTGCTCCTTCAGGAGTGCCATCACCATTTGAGCGATGGCGACACCTTCTTCTTGTCGACCGGCGTCGCCATATCGGCGCGCAACGAAGAGCGCTAGGGCGATAGCGGACGCGTATTCGCCGTCGCGCACATAGCTCTCGACCGCACGCTTACCCCAGGCACAAGCATCGCCGAGCTCTCCATTGATCGAGAGGGCGCGCGAGAACTTTTCGCACAGCGAGCCGTACCGCTTTCGACTATCGCCGCTACACGCATCGATGGCATGGCGATACGCCACTTCGGCATCACGGTAGGCATTGCGCGCGGCTGCCAGATCGCCCGAAAACTCGAAGGCAACCGACGCACGCTCGCGATTCCCCGCGGCGTTCCAGTGGTATGCACGTTGAGCGGCATCACCCTCATCGCGTTCCAGATACTCAGCGATTTGCGCGTGGATCATTTGCGCCTGAGCCATCATAAGCTCGCGATATAGTATCTCCCGAGTGATGGCGTGCCGGAACGCAAACTGACCGGGAGCATCGCGAATTTCTTCGATTAGTTGCACGCGGCGCGCATGAGCAAGCACCTCGCCGACCTGGACAATCGAACGATTCGTCGACTGTGCCAGCAGCTCGGCCCTGAACGCTCTTCCGATGACGGATGCGTAGAGTAAAATGCGCTGCGCGTCCTCAGAAAGCTGCTCGAAGCGCGTCAATACTCCGGCACGGATGCTCAGCGGCGCGCTATCGACGATGAGGCCACTCTCTTCGAGGACCGCGCCATGCACGAGCTCTTCGGCGAAGTACGGCTTACCTTCGGCCAGCGCGCAGACACGCTCGATTGCCGCTGCATCGGCTGCAACATTCCTAGGCCATAAGTTCACCACCAGACGCCGCATCTCGTCGTCGGGCAACGGGGCGACCATGACGGTCGCTGCGCCATCGCGGCGCAGCTTCTCGACCGCCTCCAGACGTACGTGATCGCGCTCCAAATTATCCGACCGTACGCTGGCCAATACGAGCACGCGCGCATTGCTTAACCTGCGGGCGAGAAATGCCAGGAACTCCAGCGACGCAAAGTCAGCCCATTGAAGGTCGTCGAGGGACGCGATAATCGGCGCCGTTCTGCCGGATGTTCTCAACGCTTCGGCCGCCGCGATGAAAGACCGGTACTTCGTTTCTTCGGCACTCGCCGGCAATGACGCAGATGGGGCGCCTTCGAAAGGGTTGGCCAATCCGAGCGCCGCGAAGACCTCGTAAAGCGGCGTAAACGGCGGGCAGGAGTACTCGGAGCAACTGGCGGTGGCGACGCGGGCTCCGGCCTCGGTTGCGAGTATCCCAAACTCGTCGAGCAAGCGAGTCTTCCCGACGCCCGCTTCACCCCAAATCAGCCCTAGGCCACCCGCTTCTTGGCACGCGCGACCGTAGAGGGCACGGAGTTGCTGGAGCTCAGCGCTTCGGCCAACCAGCGAACTCCGCGCTCGGGTTGAGGCTCCTCCGTACACTCCACGATGCACGCTCGTACCCCGCTAGGCTATGATGGCGCCTGCATATTTCTTTCTTTATGGAGGACCAACCTTGACTACGACGGCAGCTCCCTTCGACCAGGCCAAATTTGAGGCCGCGCTGCACCGCCTAATCAATGACGTCGGCAGCGTCATCACCGCCGCATCAGTTATCACGGGCGACAAGCTCGGACTCTACAAAACCCTCGCGAGCACGGGGCCTCTAACCTCAGAAGAACTTGCGCAGCAAACGCAGACGCACGAGCGGTACGTGCGCGAGTGGTTGGCGAATCAGGCTGCCGCGGGTTATCTGACCTACGATCCGCAAACGCGGCGCTTCACTCTCCCGGCCGAGCACGTCCCGTTCTTCGCCGACGACAACAGCGAAGTGAACATGTGCGGGATGTTTGGAATGGGCCAACCACTTTTCGCCGATGAGCCGAAAATCACTGAAGCGTTCAAGACCGGCAAGGGAATCGGCTGGGAAGAGCATGACCAGCGGCTTTACGGGCTGACCGACCGGATTTTCCGCAACGGCTATGCCGCACATCTCGTGCAGGACTGGATTCCAGCGCTGGAGGGCGCAGAGGCAAAGCTTCGCACCGGCGCGAGCGTCGCGGACGTCGGCTGCGGCCACGGTTCCTCGACGATTCAGATGGCTAAAGCCTATCGGATGTCGCGGTTCGTTGGCTACGACTACCATCTACCGTCGATCGAAGCGGCCCGCGAGGCCGCTGCTGAGGCGGGCTTGGCCGATCGCGTTCGATTCGAGGTCGCCGCAGCCAACGCTCTGCCCGAAAAGAATTTCGATTTCATCTGCTGTTTCGATTGCGTTCATGACATGGGCGATCCGGTCGGCGTGCTTGCGCACATTCGCTCCCGGCTGAAGGCCAACGGCACGTTCATGATGGTCGAACCTTACGCGGGAGACACGCTCGAATCGAATATCACTCCCGTCGGCCGACTCTTTTACGGCGCTTCGACGATGCTCTGCACGCCGGCATCGCTCGCGCAGGACGTTGGCCTGGCGTTAGGCGCGCAGGCCGGCGAGGCCCGCATACGCGAGGTGGCGCAGCAAGCCGGATTTTCGCAGTTCCGCCGCGCGACGGAAACGCCATTCAATCTCGTCTACGAGGCGAGACCGTGAGACACGCGCGTCCTCGCAGTTCACCAACGGGCCCGCTTCGGCGGGCTCGCGGCATTTAAAGATCCCATGCTCAGGCGTCGTCTCGGAAATCAAAGGGCCAGCTTAGAAGCGAACACCGTGCGGATTCCGCCGCCATTATTCGATTTTTCTATTCGTTGGCCGGCGGTATGCCCGAAGGCTTTTCATTGGCGAAGGCGGAGGTCCGATCTTTCGCCACAATCGTTACAAACATGCGCGGCACCTGGGCGAGGCTGAAGCCCCGAGCGTTGGTAACGGGAATACCTCCTCTACGAGCATCGCGGGTTACCGTGCGTCCAAGACGGAGGCACGATTGCACTTTCCGCCGGTGCTTTAGAGATCTTTAACACGCCTCTGCGAGAATGGGCGGAACATGAGCGATCCTCAGGTGATCGTCGTCGGTGGCGGGCCGGCCGGTCTGGTGCTTGCATTGCTACTGAGCCGAAGCGGGATACGCGTGACGGTCTTAGAGCAGGCCGCGACGTTCGCGCGCGAGTTCCGCGGCGAACTCCTTCAACCGGGCGCGAACAGGATATTCGGCGATTTGGACCTGCGCGAGCAGATCCTCGCGCTGGGCCACGTTTTCCCCCCAGGCATGGATATCCGGGACAGCCGTAAGACCATCCGCTTCGAACTGCCGCCGGTCTTCGACTCGAGACGAGGCGACGGCATCATGATCGTTCCACAGCAAAAGCTTCTCGAACTGCTTGCTGCCGAAGCGTCGAAGCATTCGAATTTCCGACTCGTCATGGGCTGTTTCGCCCGCGACCTGTTACGCGGCGCGGATTCCATTGGCGGCGTTCGGGCGCAGCTGCGCAGGGGCGAAGAGATGATCGTGCGCGCCCCGCTCGTCGTTGCATGCGACGGTCGTTTCTCGGCGATTCGACGCGCGGCGGGAATCGGGGTACGAGAGAGTCCGGTGCCATTCGACCTCGTGTGGTTCTCCGCGCTCAATCCGGGTACTCTCCCGGACAGGATACACGTCAGGGTCGCGCGCGATCAAATGTTCGTTGCATTCGCTAGCCGCAGCAATCAACTGCAAATCGGCTGGTTCGTTCACAAAGATAAATACGCTCGGTTACGCGCGCGGCCATTTGCGGAGACCGTGAATCACATCGCGGCGCACGTACCCGTTCAATTGGATGGCACCGTACGGCAGACGCTCAACGGCTGGCACGATTTGTCGCTCCTGCCCGCGGTCAGTCAGGCTGCGGAGACCTGGTGGCAACCGGGCCTGTTGCTCCTCGGGGACGCCGCGCACCCGATGTCGCCGTCGATGGGGCAGGGCATCAACGTAGCGATTTACGATGCCGTCGTCGCGGCGCGGTGCCTCGTCCCAGCGTTTGCCGCCGGGGCATCGCTCGATGAAGCCGCGCGCGCCATCGAGAAACAACGGCGCCCCGCGATCGCTGCGACGCAGCGGACACAAAATATCATCACCGGCATCATGTACGCACTCGGCCCGGCTGCGACGCTGAAGTTCGCAAGCGCCCTGATCGGCGTCGGCACGCGCGCGCGCTGGTGGCCCGGGCGCATGAGAAGGGAGGCAGATCGCCTCTTATGGGGCGACCCGCGGGTACGCGCCAATCACGGGCCCTGGGCACTCGCCGGCGACAAATCGACATCCAGGTAAGCGCTCGACGGCCAAGAAATCCCGCCACATGATGCGCTCACTCGCCTTTCGTTTTGCCGTGTTCCTTTCAATAGTCGTCACCTCGGCAGCTGCGAGCGCCGCGCCGAGCCCCGCCTCAATTGGTGCCGCGCAGGTCGATGAGGTCCTCGTGCAGGCGCACGTCGCGGCCGGCGGGTCGCAACTCGACGGTTACGCCGCAATGACGCAATCCGGCAGCTTCGTTCAAAATGGCGGGCCGTCCAATCCGTTCGACGGCGTCGTCGATCTGCGCAACGGCTACTCGCGGATTCAGCTCGTGGTCGGCCCGGCAACGTTCCTCCAAGGCTACGATGGTACACAGTGGGGTCAGCAAAACGGCGTGCTCGCGATTGTGAGCCTGCCATCGTTAGTCGCCGATGCCGTGACTCAGGCCTACCTGAGCAGCTACGCCTTCTTTCGCCGCGATCAGCTCTCGACGCTCACATCGGGACGCGAGGAGAACGTCGACGGGCAGCCGGCCTACGTCTTGCACGCCGAGCCTCGCGGCGGCTCTCCTGCCGATCTCTACTTCGACGCATCGTCGTATCATCTCGTGAAGGTCGTCGCGCAGACGGCGCAAGGTACCGACACGACCACGAACTTCGATTTTCGGATCGTACAGGGCGTGCCGGTGGCAATGCGCTCGGTGGACGTCAATGCATCCGGCACGACGTCGGTCACGACGCTCAAGACGATCCAGTTTTCGACGAACCTCGACCCCAGTGCGATTGCGCGTCCGTCGTACGTTTCGCATGGAACTCTCGCGGCGCCCGTATCGATTCCATTCGTTAGCGATCTCGTCGGCGGGCTCGGCCATATCGTCGTTCCGGTTTCGCTCAACGATAAACCGGCAACGCTCGTCTTCGATTCCGGCGGCGCGAACTTCTTAGTCCCCGACGCAGCGAAAAGCCTTGGCCTGCAGGCCTCAGGCGGCATCGCCACGGGTGGCGCCGGCACGCAACAACAGATGACCGCCTTCGCCCACGTTGCATCGGTCGATTTCGGCGGCGCGCGCCTATCGGACCAGAACTTCGTCGTCACGCCCTTGAGCTATCCGCTACTGCATCCGCGCAAAGACCTCGCAATCGAAGGTCTGATCGGCTTCGAGTATCTCGCCAACTTCCGCGTCAGCGTACGCTACGCGGATCGCCAAATGGACCTCGCACCATTCGACGAGCCGGCGCCTGCCGGCGGCGTCACGCTGCCGTTCAAATCCGACGGCGCGCACGCCTATGTGCTCGCAACTATCGACAACATATCCGGCTACTATCTTCTCGACACCGGAAACGCCGGCAGCATCGTGCTCACTACGCCATTTGTGAAGGAGCACCACCTCTTTCCTAAGGGCGGCCCGATCTACCGGTCGTCCGGCGGAGTGGGCGGCGGCTACTCGGAGACGCGCGCCGCAGCGAAAACGTTTGCGTTCGCGGCACAAACCTACCACGACGTTCCGGTCAGCATCCCGCAGGTGACTTCAGGTTTCTTCGCAACGCGCGGTGTGGCGGGGAACCTCGGTTCAGGCTTCCTCTCGCGCTTTACCGTCGTCTTCGATTACAAGGCGCAAACCGCCACGTTCATTCCGAATCGTGACGTTGCGATGCCGTTCCGCACCGACCACATCGGGTGGAGCCTCAGTCAAGACGATCTCAGCGGTTTTGAGGTCCGCCAAGTCGCGCCGGGAGGGCCGGCCGCCAACGCCGGCATCGCCGCGGGCGACCGCATCACGGCGTTCGCCGGAAATCAGGTGGCGGCCGGCTTCGGGTTAGGCGATCTGTGGCCGCACTCCACCGGCAACGCGTCGTTTACGGTAACGGTGGATCGCGCGGGCGTCGGCAGAACCGTGACTCTGACGCCGCGCAACCTCCTCCCGCCGCCGCAGTAGACGCCCTGCCTCGACCTAAATATTCGACGGGATTCCAATGCTAACGAAGTGAACGTGATCCCCATCCACCGTGATTCCTTGGAACGGCAAACGGCCGAGGAGCTCCGAGCCAAACGTTTGGCCGGAGCCAGGATTGCGAACGACGAACAAGCCCGTGGCTCCGACGTTGACGACGTCAAAACGCTCTAACTCTTTAGCCACGAGCGAGGGGCGAAACCGTCGATGTCCGCCAAGGTTCGCACCGCGCAAGAACACGACGATTGCCATGCCGCTCTATTTCGGGCTGAGCGCCCTTAAGGCTACGGGTTAATGGCCGTGGAGGAAATATTGATCACGCCTTTTTCCTGGGTTATGCGTTTGAGGCGCTTTTTCGAGCCGCCTTCATACGCCGAAATCGTATTGTCGTTGTAGACAGTTACGTAAAACCGGCGCTGCTTGTCGACGGCCACCTGCGGAAAGGCGCGGATTGGCAAGATAAAGGAAAGGCCATCGTTCGGGCACGATTGACTCGGATCGTAGTCGACCAGCACGCCCTTGTCGCTGGAGTTTTGAGTCCCGAGGTAGATCCTTCCTGAAGAATCGATCGCAACTGAAAGGCCGCCGGCGGCGAACACGGGGCTATCGCTCGTCGAACTGTAAAGCTGCGTAACCAACGTACCTTTTGAGAACTCCTCTGCCCCTTCGAAACGCTTGATGGAACCACTCGGATCGGGGATGCACGTTTTCTTATCCTTGAAATACACGGTCGTCGGATTGGCATAGTGGGTGCTCCAAACGTTCCCGTGAGAATCTACGACCATCTGCGTTACGGCTTGGCTCTGCCCGGTCGCGAAGGCAATGGTGCCTTTCGTCGTTCCAGCAGCGAAATAGGTCACGCCGCCGCCGTTGTCGCCGACGTAAAGATCGCCTTTGGGATCGACCGTCGCGTAGGTAGGCAGGACGTCGCCGGTGAGGTTTCCCCCCGTGTAGGTCGCAATCGGCTTCTTCGCCTTCCCGCCTTTCTTGGTTCCGGCGGAAAATTCGAGCACGTTCCCAGAGCAATACTGAACCACGTAGAAGGTGCCCGTCGGACCGGTGGCGAGCGACGAACTGTCGCACGGCACACCGGAGAACTGCTCCTGTGCCGGCACGGTCCCGTTCTTCACGGGCTGCAGATAGACGGCAAAGTACCCTTGAGGGGCCTCGTCCACGAAGAACGGCAAGCCGGCGGTTCCGAATGCTGTCGGGCTTGCCACGCCATCCCCTTGCGTGGTTTCCTGCAACTTCAGGTCCGGCAAACTGTAGCGCGCGTGCTGTCCGTAATAGAGGCCGGGCGATCCGGTATTGTAGACGTATAGGTACTGCGTTGCCTTCGTCTTCGCTAGAGGCGCTTCCGGAGTTGATCCCGTAACCGATGGAACGGTGGTCGCGGCCGAACATCCGCAAATCAAAAAGACGAACGCGCAAAGCGCGACATGTATAACTCGCTTAGTCATCCTGCACTCCTTGTCAGCCCGGAACCCTCCGCCATTCTCCAACGACGACCCGGTCCCTGTGGCATCGCGTACTAATCGCCGTCGTCCATCCGGAGCCACCGCGAGGTCGAATTCGGTTTAGACTTGGGCAGGACGCTACACGGGAACGAGATTCTGGCCGGGACTTTGATCTTCGTAAACGGCTGCGCCTGTGTCTGGAAGAAATCGTCGAGATCGTGGAGATACGGAGAGGCATCCGTAGCGCCGAGGGACTTGAGGCCGAGCGTCTCTTCCGTGAACTTGAGCAACGTTGCGAACTCGATGTCGGTGTGTGCGACGTGTCCGCGCTTTGCATAGGGGGAAACGACCAATAGCGGTACGCGGAAACCAGGGCCTTGTTGATCGCGCACGACGTACGGGCGCATGTGGTCGTAATATCCTCCCCAGTCGTCCCACAAAATGAAGATCACGGTCGAAGCCCAGTACTTCTTGTTCAAGCCGATCGCGTTCACGACGTTCGCGACCCACCACGGCCCGCAATAGCCTGCCGGCACGCCGGGATGGTCCGACGTGACGAGACCTGGCAAGACCCACGTGACGTCTGCAAGCCCGTGACTATCGCCGACGTCGGTGAGGAACGTGGTTTCCGGCGTGCGAAAGTTTGTGGTGTCGATCCGAGTTGGGAGAAAGGCTTCGAACGGAGTCCGGAAGTGGCAGCGTGACATCCAGTCTCGCGACTTTGGCCAGAGGGCCGTCATGCTGATCGAAGAGTTCGCGTCGAGCCCATTGATGTTCGCGCAGAGCGAGTGCGCGTAAAGGCGCCACTTCAGGCCCGCTTCGTCGACACGATTGGCAAGCGACGGGTACTTGAAGCACGGGAACGGTCCGTCCGGCTTCACCATACCCTGCGCATCGAGCAGAGACGTCG
>Ga0182018_10002217_pt1 | contig 20042 bp, 17 predicted proteins | sample 812P2MmetaG_FD_120490 | JGI IMG/M metagenome (GOLD analysis project Ga0182018, IMG submission 120490) | Permafrost microbial communities from Stordalen Mire, Sweden - 812P2M metaG | ecosystem: Environmental > Terrestrial > Soil > Wetlands > Permafrost | place: Sweden: Stordalen | collected...
CGGTTGCAAATAGTCTGGGGGTCCACGGGGGCTCTCCACTCTGATGGCGTTAGATACCTTCAGATTGGCGGGCCCCCGCCTTTCACCGTGGGACCCCAGACCCCCTCAACTTCCGAAGCGCCGGATTTTCCCTGGCTAGTCGGCAAATGATCTCGACTGCCTCTTGCCCAAGGGGGTGGACGCCCAGATCGTTTGGGATAGATCCAGTGCCGACGGATGATCCTACGTTGCCATTCGAGGATGGTGGCCGGCGTCACGAGGAAGGAGGTCCAGCGGTGGCGGGGCAGCAGTTGTGTGGCGAGGGACAAGAAGGCGCGATCGGACCATGACAAACGCGGCCGGGGTGTCTTTCGGTGCAGCACCTCGAGCTGGTGACGCAGGACCAGGATCTCAACGTCCTTGTCGAACGTGCTCTTACGCCGGATACTGAACATCTCGACAGCGCGACGGACCAGCAGAAAGAGGAACGAGAGGGCCATGGGGAGACCCTGGCGGAAAGCGTTTGGGCTGGTCAAGCCGGCGACCCGAATAAACGCACCCGACAGGCACTCAGCTGACTATCCCTGCCAGAAACAAGGAAAGTGTCCGGAGACATGGTGACATAGCGGTCTAAGTGTTGAGAAAGGCTCCTTACGATGTGATGCGGAATGGCGATGGTACGCCGACCCGCGGAAGATTTAGGCGGCTTGACAATTGTGTGACCAGCCATCGAGGTGGTTCTCGTAATGTTGACCGTGAGTCGGCCTTCGAAGAGCAGCGACTTTCGGGTCACTGACGACCAGAATGTCTATTTTCTGGAACTGAACACGGTCCCCGGTTTGGGCGAGCTAAGTAACGTCCCCTTTGCAGCTGCTCGAGCAGGATTAGGGTTTGATGAAGTGGTCGAACGGATCCCATTTTGCGCTTTGGATCGCCACGCGCATTTACGCTGAGCCCGTCGACCGCCCTCTCAGCCAAGGAACACACAAGCTAAGCTTGCAGCATCATTGATTTACAACTGTTGCGTGAAAGACCGGACTTGGTGCGCGCTAGTCAGAGCGCACGCGGGGAGGGCGAGCAACTCGTCGATCAAGTTTTCGATGCTGACCACGAGTGGCGATTGGTTTCTGCCCACTTTGAGCAGCTCCGTTCGGAGCAGAAGTCCCTAGGTCGTCGCCTCGACGGAGCCACTGGAGAGCAACGACAGGTGCTCCTTTCAGAGGCAAAGGAGATCTCAAGAAAGGTAAAGGCCGCGCATACCTCCATGGAGTCGGCGAAACTCCAACTGGACGGGCTTTTGTCGCAAATCCCCAACGTCATCGAGGACGCAGTTGTCGCAGGGGGTCAAGATGATTACGTGGTCCTTCGCGAGGTTGGACGCCCTCGGAGCTTTGCTGAAGAAGGAATCCAGGCGCGTGATCACCTTGAGCTGGCCGAATCACTCCGGGCAATCGATATGGAGCGAGGCGCGAAAGTCGCGGGCTCGCGATCGTATTTCCTGACCGGGCAAGGTGCAGAGCTTGAGTTGGCGCTGATGGTTATGGGCATGCGGGTTGCTATCGACTGGCTTCACTCCGATGATCACACCGACTTTGGTTAGGCCTGAGGTCATGAGGGGTAGTGGTTTCTTGGATAGTCACTCGAACGAGGTTTATCACCTGCCAATCGACGACCTCTACTTGGTCGGAACCTCTGAAGTGTCTCTGGCTGGATACCACGCTGGCGAGATTCTCGATCTTGGTCATCCGCTCCGGTATGCGGGACTCTCGCCCTGCTACCGACGGGAAGCGGGTTCCTACGGGGCGGACACACGAGGGATTATGCGAGTGCACCAGTTCAACAAGGTTGAAATGTTCAGCTATTGCCGGAGCGGAGAAGCTGACCGCGAACACCAGTTACTGTTGAGTTTGCAGGAGAAAATGCTGAGCAAGATCGAGGTGCCTTACAGGGTTATTGATGTCGCAGCTGGGGACCTTGGGTCTTCAGCTGCACGTAAGTTCGACTGCGAGGCATGGGTACCATCTCAGGGGCGATACCGTGAGATGACCTCATGCTCGAATTGCACGACCTTTCAGGCACGACGGCTCAATATTCGGGAACGTACCCGCGGCGGCAAGACTGAACCCGCAGCCACATTGAACGGAACTCTCGCGACGACTCGCTGGTTAGTCGCCATATTGGAGAACCATCAACAGCGAGACGGATCGGTAAGAGTGCCCGCAGCTCTACGCCCAGCCCTTGGCGGCCGCGAGTTCCTGAATGGCCAATGATCTTGTCAAACGGGACAAACGGAGGATGTGACTAACGTGCTTGCGCGACTGCTACTAGAACGCGCCGCATACGTGTACACCAACGGGGGCAGCTACTCCAAGCAGGCCGAGTTCACCGATCCCGGCGAGACCACCAACGACTTCTTCGGTTCGACGGTGGCTATCGCCTCCAATACGGACGTCATGGTGAGCGCGCCCTTCGAACTCACTGACGAAGGGGCCGTCTTCTCGTAGGGCGGCGGTCAGCCGCCGAGCACGGGGGAGAACGAGGCCGCGGTCTACGGACAACGACGGGTCGGTGACGCTTCATGGCTGTGGTCATCCTCCTAATTTGGGATCCGCATGCTCACAACAGGTGGATCAGAATCCGGGGGCCCGGGCAATTGCTCCTTGACCAGGTGGATAGACCATTCGACTGGCTTCTGAGCACATCCGATCTGACTGGGCTACCCTTCGACGAGGCACCACGAAGGAGCGGCGGACAAGAAGGGGAGCATGAACCACCCGTCCGCTCATTAGGTGTCTGCGTGGGTTCGACCCGTAGCTTGCGGTCCCGTGGTTGGGATGTCTGATTGACCCCACCAAATGGAGGAGCGCCATGGCGAATCTATTCCAATCTCTTCGGCGAGGCAGAAGGCCACACAAGGGCAGGCAAGTCCCTAGACCGAGCGGTCGAGGCCTCCTGATTCGAGCGGTTTGGCTTTCGATCCATCGCAGGGACTCTTGGGAGCGTCGTTCTGCAGGCTGGAACCGCGGTATGCACAGAGAGGAGAAGGTTCGGGTGACTCCAAACTCCGGACATGTCCGCTAGTGACGTCGACTAGCTGCGGTCAGCGGTTCCAGGATTCGCTACAAGTTGACCAGGCATTGGGCCGCCACCGGCCATTGTGCCGATGGTCGTGCCTTGAGCATTGTCAGAGCGGAAGTAGGACAAACTTAAGTATCCGTTTGTGGTGCAGTGAGCGCTCTTTGCCGTGGTTGTAACACAGCGGCTCTTGGCGATCTCGAGGTTATCGGTACAGACAGGTGTGGAATCTCGGCGTAGGTGGTCGTCCGCCCGAGCTTCGGTCTCTGAGGGCCCCGACGTTCCTATGGCTGTTTCGGTCGATAGTGCCTCCAATGTCTGAACGTGTCGAGAGGCTCGTAAAGGTCGCGGCGACCCGGTGGCCCAGTGCTGTCGCTGTCAGCGACTCGCAACGAGTGCTGACTTATGGTGAGTTAGACAGGTACGCGGACGAACTCGGTTGGAAGTTGCGTTCTCTCGGCGTCGATAGCGGCGTTTTCGTGGGGCTTTGCGTCGAGCGCTCCGCTGCTCTCGTGGTGGGAGCGCTCGCGATTCTGAAGGCCGGTGGCGTCTACGTTGCCCTTGACCCGAGCTATCCGCAGGAACGGCTCACTTCCATGTTTCGGGACTCCGGCGCTGTGGTCCTAGTCGGCAGCTCGGGAACGCCTGGAGCGCTTCGCTCAGAAGCTCCTTTCGTGGACGTCGACCTCGACCATCCGGTGCCGTCGGTGGCGGGACTCGGGATCGGTGTGGCCGGCGGTGGGAACGATCTGGCATATCTGATCTATACGTCCGGATCCAGCGGCGCTCCTAAGGGTGTGATGGTCGAGCACGGGAGCCTCCTCAACTTGATTCGCTGGCATCAGCGCGCCTTCGCGTTGACGCCGGCCGACCGTGGAACACAGATCGCCAGCCCTGGCTTCGACGCGGCGGTTTGGGAGATTTGGCCCTACCTGACAGCGGGGGCGTCGATCCATGTCCCGCCCGATGAGATTCGGGCAGACCCCGTTGCCCTCCGTGACTGGCTGCTCGCACATGAGATCACCATCAGTTTCGTGCCTACGGCTCTTGCCGAGACGGTCATGGCCGTTCCCTGGCCATCGCGGGCACCACTGCGGTGTCTTCTCACCGGGGGTGACGTTCTCCCCCGCCCGCCCCCTCCAGGCTTGCCTTTCGACTTAGTCAATAACTATGGCGTGACTGAAGCAACCGTGGTCTCCACGTCCGGCGTGATTCCCCCTGGTGATGCAGGTGGTCTCAAGCCCTCGCTCGGACGCCCGATCACCGGTAATCGCATCCACCTCGTTGACGACGACTTGCGCCCCGTTGGGCCGGGAGAGCCGGGAGAAGTCCTCATCGGCGGCCTGTCAGTCGCCCGTGGCTACCACGATCGTCCGGATCTGACCAACGAGAGGTTCTTGCCCGACTACCTGGGCGGCGGGATCAACGAGGTCGTTTATCGCACCGGCGACCTCGGTCGGTGGCGGCCGGACGGTGAGCTGGAGTTTTTGGGGCGCCTGGACGATCAGGTGACCATCCACGGGGTTCGCATGGAACCGGGCGAGGTCGAGGCGGTATTGAATAGTCATCCGGCTGTGCGTTCGAGCGTCGTCTTGGCGACCGGAGGCGCCACGAATCGGCGGCTCGTCGCGTACGTCGTGCCTGCGCTGGCGGACCCACCAAATTCCGAGCTCCTTCGGAGTCACCTCTGCCGATACCTGCCCGAGGCCATCTTACCGGCGTCGTTTATCTGGCAGGAAAGGCTGCCTCTCACTGTGAACGGCAAGATCGACCGAGCGGCCCTGTCTTCAATCCCGCTGCCCGTCGGCGCCACTGATCACCAGCTGTCACTCCCCCGCACCATGACGGAGCGTGCGGTAGCCGCTCTCGTCGCCGAGCTGCTCGAAGTGGAGGCGGTTGGAATCGATGAGGACTTCTTTCTCATCCTGGGCGGCCACTCCCTGCTCGGTGCCCAGTTACTCGCTCACCTGTCGGACCTTTTCGGCGTGGAGCTGTCGCTACGCGTCTTGTTCGACAATCCCACGGTGGCCGGACTGTCGGGCGAGGTAGAGCGGGCCCTCGAGGCCGATATCTCATCGTTGAGCGATGCAGAGGCGGAACGACAACTAAGCGAACTCGTTGACGACGACCAGCGGATGTCGGACTGAAGGCTCATGACCGCCACGACGGCCTCCTCCCTCAGTCTTTATCACCTCTTGGACCCAGACGTGCTCGCCAGTCCGTACCCTCTCTACCAGCGGCTGCGCGAAACGGATCCGGTCCACTGGGACCCCTATCTGCATGCCTGGGTGGTCACCCGGTACGCCGACGTGGTGACGGTGCTTCAGCGATTCCTCGGGTCCCGCACCCCCTCCCCAGAGAAGCTGTCAGCGCTCGGATTGGACCATCTGGTACCAATCGCCCGTGTCATGGTCAAGCAGATGCTGTTCCTCGACCCCCCTGCTCACGGTCGTATACGCCGACTGGCGGCGGCGGCATTCACGCCAGGGAGGGTGGAACTACTCCGGGCGCGCATCCACGAGATCGCCGATGCGCTCATCGATCGCGTCGCCCCGATGGGCGCCATGGAAGTGATGGCAGATTTTGCCAATCCTCTGCCGGCGATCGTCACCGCCGAGATGTTCGGTCTGGCGCCCGACGACCATCCAAGGCTGAAGTGCTGGTCACAAGATTTCGCCGAGATGCTTGGCAACTTCCAGCACAATCCGGGACGAGCGTCGAACGTCCTCCGTAGCCTCGAGGAGATGACCAGCTACTTCCATGAGGCCGTGCGCCGACAGACAAAAGAACCCGGCGAAGGTCTCATACCGTGCCTTGCGACCGCCGAAGTCGATAGTGACCGCCTCACCGAGGACGAGGTCGTAGCAAACCTGATCGTCACGATGGTAGGTGGACTGGAGACGACGACGAACCTGATCGGCAACGGATTGCTGACGTTGCTGCACCATCCCGAAGACCTCGAACGATTGCGGGAAGATTTCAGCTTGATTCCGACTGCCATCGAGGAGCTTCTGCGCTACGAGAGCCCGAGCCAACATACTGCCCGACTCGTACCTGAAGAGCTCGAGCTAGACGGCAAGCATCTCATAAAAGGTCAGGCGGTCATCGCCGTTATGGGAGCGGCCAACCGGGACCCGGCGCGCTACCCCGATCCGAATCACCTCGACATCGCCCGCCCCGACAACCGACACCTTGCGTTTGGATGGGCGGCCCACCACTGCTTCGGCGCTCCTCTCGCCCGCATCGAAGGCCAGGTGGCATTCGAGACCATCCTCCGGCGCCTGCCCGGTCTCCGCCTGGGACCCGGCCCGATCACCTGGCGCCCCAACCTCGGTCTGCGCGGCCTCAGCGCGTTGCACGTCGAGTTCTCATGACCCGCTCGGACGCGGCCCCGCTCTCGGCAGCAAAACGTGCCCTGTTGGCAGAGCGGCTGCAGGGCCGTATCCGGGTGGGTCTGCCGTCATCGCCCCCCGTGAGGCGTCGTGCCGCAGAGCGACACAGCCCACTGTCGGTTGACCAGGAGCCGCTCTGGTACTTCAGCCAGCTTGTGCCGACCAGTCCTGTCTACAACGAGGCGGTCACGATCAGGAAGAACGGTCCGTTCGACGCGGATGTCTTCCGCCGAGCCTTCAACGAATTCGTGCGCCGGCACGATGCTTGGCGCACGACCTTTTCTATCGTCGGGGGTGAGCCGGCACAGGTGGTGAATCCAACCACGGTCTTCGACCTCCCCCTTTTGGACCTGTCGCTGCTCTCGGCCGACGAGGCGGAGCACCGTGCCGCCCGAGAGGCAGCAGACGTGGCCAAGCGTCCCTACGACCTCGAACACGGCCCGCTGCTGCGTCCGGGTCTCGTTCGGTTCGCCGACGATCATCACCGACTCTACCTGGCGATGCACCACCTGATCTTCGACGGGGTCACCCTCTACCGCGTGTTGCTCCCCGAGCTCGTGGCCCTGTATGAGGCCTTCGCCGCCGGAAACTCGTCGCCCCTCCCCGAGCCGGTCGTACAATACGGCGACTACGCCGAGTGGGAGCGCGAGTGGGTCTCAAGCCCCGCGGTGCGCCGCCGGATGGAGTACTGGCGACGTCATCTCTCCGGTGCACCGAGTCTCGAATTCCCACTCGATCACCCACGTCCCCCGGTGCAGCGATTTTGCGGACAGGTAGAGGAGATCACCGTCGGAGCCAACGTGGCCTCCGAGCTGCGTTCCTTGGCCCAACAGACCGGCGTCACTCTCTTCCAGGTGCTCGCGACCGCCTTTGGCGTAGTGCTCAGCAGGTACTCAGGCCAACAAGACGTTGTGTTTGGCACCGTGGCCGACTTGCGCCAGCGGCCCGAGCTCCGCTCGCTCGTCGGCTACAGTCTCACTCCGCTCGTGCTCCGCTTGAACATTGGTGGCGACCCGACTGTCGCAGAGCTCCTTTCCCGCACCCGCTCGGAGATGGTTGACGCCCTCGACAACATTGTTCCGTTTGCCACTCTCGTGCGTGAGATTCAGCCTCACCGCGACCATGACTCCAATCCGTTGTTCCAGGCCATGATCGAACTGCAACCGCCCATGGCGTCGCCAGACCCGTCTTGGAGCGTTCAGTTGATGGAAGTCGAGATCGGCGATGCAATCGGACACGCCAAACTCGATCTGGATCTGGAGCTCGACGAACGCCCGGACGGCCGCATTTGCGGCCTGCTGATCTTTGACACCGACATCATCAAGGTTGATACGGCCCGGCGGATGGCAGGCCACTTCCTCACCGTTCTCCACGCCATTGCCAGGGACGCGACGAAGCCGGTTTCGGCGCTCCTGGTTCTTACCGAGCCGGAGCGCCACACCGCGCTGATCGAGTGGAACGCCACCGAAGCCGATTACCCAAGCGAGATATGCGTGCACGAGCTCGTCGCTGCACGCGCCAAGCGCGATCCCCATGGCGTCGCCGTCGTCTTCGAAGGGGAGCCCCTCACCTATCGTGAACTAGATCGAAGAGCCAACGCCATCGCCCACCGCCTATTGCCGATGGGAGCTCGGTCAGGCACGGTTGTCGGCTTTCATGCCGAACGGTCACTCGAGATGATCGTCGGGCTGCTCGCGATCTTGAAGACCGGTGCGGCAATTCTGCCCCTCGACCCATCATACCCGGGGAGCCGCCTCACCTTCATGATAGAAGACTCCGGCGCCAAGATTCTTCTCACCGACAATCGGGTGGCGGCGTTACCACCGGTGGGCCTGGCCGACGTGGTCTCGATGGAGCCCGGGTCGACTCCCGCGCTAAGGGAGGACCCACCACGCGGAGCCGTATCCGCGCGCGATGCGATGTACATCGTGTACACGTCGGGATCGACTGGGAAACCAAAGGCTGTCTCGATCCGCCATCGCTCGGTCGTCAACCTGCTCACGTTCTCTGCACGCAGGTTCAACATGGGACCAGGCGACACCGTCGGGGCCGTTGCGTCCTTTGCCTTCGACATGTCAGTACTCGATTTCTGGCTGCCGCTAGTCACCGGCGCCCGTCTGTGTGTCGTTCCACGTGACATCGTGATCGATGCACGGCGCCTCAACCGGCTCATCACAGAGGCGGGGATCACCTTCATGCAAGCAACCCCCTCCACCTGGCAGATGCTGGTCGAGGCTGGCTGGACCGGCAGTGGCGATCTCGCCGTAGTGAGCGCCGGAGAGCCACTGACGTCTCCGCTGGCCAATTCGCTCAGCAGCCGTTGCGCCACATTGTGGAATGCCTATGGCCCGACCGAGACCACTGTTTGGGCGACGCTCGGGCAGGTCGAGGACGAAGGACCCATTACCGTCGGCAGGCCGATAACCAACGTCCGTGTCTACATTCTTGACGATCGAGGCGAGCCGGTCCCCATCGGACTCTCGGGCGAGATCGCCATCGGCGGCGCTGGGATCTGCGACGGTTACCTCAATCGTCCCGAGGAAACGAGCTACCGATTCGTGCCTGACAGATTCGTTTCCGGCAGCCGCCTCTATCGCACGGGCGATCTCGCTCGTTTCCTTCCCGACGGCCGCATCGAGCACCTCGGTCGTCTCGACCAACAGATCAAGCACCACGGCTACCGAATCGAGCCCGCCGAGATCGAGGCTACCTTGAGGACACATCGGAATGTGGCGGCCGCCGTAGTGGTGAAGCGGGATCAAGATCCAGGCAGGGCGCTCCTGGTGGCTTATATCGTCCCGAGCGGGCCCGTGCCCGCGGACTCAGAGCTGAGAGAGCTGCTTCGTGTCACCCTGCCCGAGTACATGGTGCCCTCCGCATTCGTCGTCCTCGATCAAATGCCATACTCGGTTAACGGCAAACTCGACCGGTGCAGCCTTCCTGCACCAGGCATCGGCGGGCGCCTCGAGCAGTCGGGCTCAACTCCACCCTCGGCGCTCGAAGAACAACTTCTCACGGTCTGGAAAGCCACGCTCGGGGTCGAAGAGCTAGGGGTGGAGGACGACTTCTTCGAGCTGGGGGGTGACTCGCTCATGGCCTGGCGCTTGGTCGCGGCGGCCGGGCAATCCCTCGGGGTCGACCTGCCTCTCGTCGTGCTCTTCGACAGGGAATCCACCGTGCGGGGAATGGCGGCCGCCATTCGCGCCCACCAGGGCGCCTCGGCCATCGGTCTGCATCCCGAAGCGTGTTCTCCACCCAACACGGCGGCCCTGACGCTCTTCTACATTTCTCCGCACGAGCGGGCGCTGACCGCTCGGCAGCTAATCGCAAGCTCGCTCGGCGAGAACTTTGAAGTTGACGGTCTCACGGCATGGCGCCTCGGAGAGGTCGTCGATGGCTCGAAGACCGTCGAGAGCCTCGTCGAAGAAATGCATGCCGAGATACGGGATCGTCAGCCGCGAGGCCCCTACTTCATCGCCGGCTATTCCATCGGGGGGCTCGTTGCCTATGAGGTGGCAGGTAGGCTGCGAGCAGCGGGAGAGGACATCGACTGGCTCGGGTTGCTCGATTGCGGTGAGCCGTCTGAGCTCAGCAGATGGCGAGAAAGTGCCCGAGCCCAGCATGCGCAGCAACGCGGTCATCTCCTTCGCCGGCTCGCCGTCGGTTTTCGAGACCGGCTTCGCAGGCGATTCCTCAGGCTTCGTCCCTACCAGTTCGATCTGGCCGGGGTGATGGCAATCAGACGTCGTCACACCGTTGTTGGCCACGACGCCCCGCTAGACGTCTTCATGTCGGACCATTCTGCTGCCGTATGCGGGCGCTCGGGAGGGTGGGATCGTCTGCACAAGGGCGTCCTTCGCATTCACTCTGTTCCCGGCGACCACACCTCGATCATCGAGGCCCCGCAGTTAGCCATGGTCGCCGGGGTTCTGAGCGAGAGGGTGCAGCAGATCCCTGGCCACAAGCTCGACGCCACGACATGACCGGCGACCTCGCGGCCGTGCCCCTGAGAGACGAGATCCACGTCTGGACCGCCCAGCTCGACAGCGGGCCGGCGGGCCGGCTGGCCGCATTCGAGGTGCTATCCCCCGAGGAGCTCGACCGGGCCGGGCGATATCGCTTCGAGCACGATCGCCGGCGTTTTATCGTTGCCCGCGCAGCGCTGCGCTACTTGCTAGCCGGCTATCTGGGCAGAGACCCAGGCTCGCTTCGTCTCGTCTCAGGACCTCGCGGCAAGCCTCAACTCGCCCCGGGCGTCACGGGGTGGCTGCGGTTCAACTCGTCCCGCTCCGAGAGCCTGGCCGTTTTCGCCGTAGGGCGTGATCGCGAGCTCGGCGTCGATGTCGAGCGCGTTCGAACGGACATGGATTTCGAGCCATTGGTTGACCGCGTCCTGTCCGAAGCCGAGCGAGGTGCTCTTGACCAGCTCGCGCCCGAGGCTCGGAGGCGAGCGTTCTACCGGTGTTGGACCCGTAAGGAGGCCTATCTCAAAGCACTCGGCGTCGGTCTCGCTGTCGCGCCGCACGAGCTCGACGTGACCGGCGATCACGTCAAGCCACTGATTCGAGGTCAGCTTCGAGGTCTTCTCGAACCCGACTCCACGTGGTCGCTCCACGACGTGGACCTCTGTCCAGGATACGTCGCTGCCCTCGCTGTGGAGGACGATCTGCTGGGTCCTCCAGAGATTCGGGGATCGATCCTAAGAGTGCCCGACTGTCGAACAGGCTCTGTCCCCAATCGGGGGGATATAAGGGAAAATCGGGGCTGGCCTTACGGTCTGGTCAAGGGGGATTACCAGCTGTGCGTGCGGACGTGACGAGGTCCCCGGATTCTGATCCTGTCGCCACTTCGCAATCGGTTCGCTGCCTCTTTGTGACAATTGTCAAATGGACTCCACCATTCTGGACGAGTGGCAGGTGCAATGCCGATGCCTAGGTCGGCAGGAGAGTGGTAATCGGAATTCTGGGTTCCCGTCGCGTGCTCAGAACTGACGTTGGGTTCGCTGCCGTTGGAGTGGACGACTACGCCGCCATGCGACGATTTTCGTGAATCAATCCCGTCGTGTCCGAAAGCGCGATCACTCCCTCTACCAGGGACTCTGCAACGCATTCATGGTCTCGACTACCCTCGACCCGATGCGACGGCACCGAGTACGTGGCTTCGTCTATCTCGCTGCCCGGCACCTGCTTGAGTTGGTGGTCCCGTCGTTTGACTCCGAACGGTCCAAGGAGATCGAAATAATCACCACCGGGCTGGACTGGCGGCGTACGCAGCAGTACGTGACGGTCAGCGGTGAAGTTGACCGCTCCGTCCCGAGCGCCTGCCACGAGCTGGGAGCGTGATCTAGCGGGTTACCCTTCGGCCCTGGCACTCTCGATCACCTTGTGGACCAAATTATGTCGTCCACTACCTTGCGCAGCTTGAGCAATGTTTGTTGGTCGGTGACCTGCAGCTAGCAGCGTTTATCCGCTCGATTTTAGAGCCGCACCGTTGCTGCGGCGACGAGCGAAGCACGACGGATGTCTCGAGGCCGGGCGCAGCGACCAGCTCTACTCGGCGATGGGCGCCGTCAGCGCGTCCAACAGCGGTGCCAGGAGCGAGGGGTCAAGTACGCCGTCCTCAGCCCAGGTGTAGCGACTGTCGAGCACCAGCTGGGCGGCCGCGTAGTTCTCGTCGTCGTCGTTGTGCCAGAGGTCGTGGAACGATCCGGTTACCCGCCGCCGAGCGGCCCGGCAGAACAAGTCTGCCAACTCGACAGACTCCTTCGCGTCGGCCGATCCTTCGTCGATGAACATCTTCGCCCGCACGCACGCCGCGCTCATGGCGTATAGCTCGGCCCCGATGTCCACCACCCGACCGAGGAATCCTTGCTTGTGCTCGAGGCGGCCCCGCCAGCGCGACATGGCATAGAAGATCGAACGAGCCAGCCTCCGGCTGGAACGCTCGACGAAGCGCAGGTGGGAGGCGAGCGGATCGCCGAACTCGGCGTAACTGCCGGGCTGCTGGCCGGGACCCACCGTCAGCTTCGGCAACCACTTGGCGTAGAAGGCACCGGCCTTAGCCGCGCCCTTGGCCTTTTCGGGGAGCTTCACCTCGGGATCGATCAGGCTGCCCGCCACCGCGAGATGCTGGTCGACCGCCTCGCGGGCGATCAAGAGCTTCATGATCTCGGTGGACCCCTCGAAAATCCGCGCGATCCGCAGGTCGCGAAGAATCTGTTCGGCGGGGATGGGGCGTTCTCCCCGCGCCCGGAGGGACTCTGCGGTCTCATAGCCGCGCCCGCCCCGGATCTGGATCATTTCGTCGGCGACCTGCCAGGCCATCTCGGAGCAGTACATCTTGGCGAGGGCCGCCTCGATGCGGATGTCGTTGCGCTCCTCGTCGGCCAGCAGGCTCGAGAGTTCGACCACGGCCTCCATGGCGAACGTGGTGCCCGCGATAAAGGCGAGCTTGTGGGCGACCGCTTCGTGTTTGCCGATCGGGAGGCCCCACTGCACGCGTTCGGAGGCCCACTCGCGGGCGATCTTCAGTGCCAGCTTGGCAGAGGCCGCGCAGGTGGCCGGGAGCGAGAGGCGCCCGGTGTTGAGGGTGGACAGCGCCACCTTCAGCCCGCGCCCTTCGCCGGCGATCACGTTCTCGGCGGGCACCCGCACGTTCTCGAATCGGGTGACGCCGTTCTCGATCCCGCGTAGTCCCATGAACTGGTTGCGGTGCAGCACCGTGATGCCCGGTGCATCGGCCTCCACGACGAACGCCGTGATACCGCCGCGGTGGCCATCTGAGGGTGGAACGACCGCCATGACCACGAGGAGGTCGGCGATGACCCCGTTGGTCGTCCACAACTTGGTTCCGTTCAAGACGTAGGCCGATCCGTCCGCTGAGGGGACGGCTGTCGAGCTCATCCGGGCCGGATCGCTGCCCACGTCCGGCTCGGTCAGGAGAAAGGCGCTGACCTCGTCCTTGGCCACGCGGGGAAGGAACTTCTTCTTCTGCTCGGGTGTGCCGAAGAGCTTGAGCGGCTGGGGGACGCCGATCGACTGGTGGGCACTGAGCAGGGTGCTGATCGCCGAGTGCGCCGAATGGGTCAGCGCCAGGGACCGGTTGTAGTAGAGATACGAAAGCCCAAGACCTCCGTACTCCTCATCGATCTTCATTCCGAGCGCCCCGAGCTGGCACAAGCCCTTGATCACGTGGTCCGGGAGCTTGGCGTCGTGCTCGATCTGGATGGGGTCGACCTCTTCTCGGAGGAAGGCCTCGAGCTTGGCCAAGAAGGCCTCCCCCCGGCGGCGCTGCTCGTCGGAGGGGTGAGGGTGCGGATGGATGAGGTCGAGCCGGAGTCGCCCCAAGAACAACTCCTTGCCGAAGCTTGGCCTGGTCCACTCCTGTTCGCGGGCGGACTCTGCGACCTGCCGGGATTCCTTCTCGGTGACTGAACTCATCAACGAACCTCCCCATCGGGACCTGGGCTCATCTTTCCACAGCGTCACGTCGGACCCGGCCCGAACTCGGTTGGTGAGAGCTAGATGCACAGGAACGTCGGACTGGCAGCCGGCCGAGTGGCGGTTACCGTCGTGCTCGTATCTGAACGGGGGAGTGGTGTTTCGGCGTGGTCACCGAATCTTGATCGCCGGGGTCCGGCCAGGTCTCGCATCACTTCGGTACGGTGATGCCGGGTTCCGCCGTGGCGCCTCGAATCTCCATGAAATCGCAGGTCAAACCAATGAACATGTAGCCGCATTGGTCGGCTGAGCAATATGAACTCCGAGAGGGTGCCCGATCAACATGCGCATGATCCAGCGAAAGTACCATTTGGCCGTGATGGATAGGATCTTATGCAATGGGCGGCGTGGCGTCCGGTGCACAGAAGAGCGAGAGTTGGGGACCAAGCTGGTCGAGGCTGAGAATCCGGGCCAGTTCGGGTGCTGTAAGAAGCCACAAGATACCAGGTCAAGGTGTTATAATTTCACCATGGTGTGGTACGTGTGGTACGAATTTCCGTGATACGTGTACCACAAAAACACCCTGCGCCATTGACAATCACGGTCAATAGTGGTTCACTACGGTGCGTCAAAAACGCCGAACGTCCTGCATCTGTTTGTAAAAGTGCAGATAGGTAACTTAAACCTCTATTTATTGCCAAGCTGAGGGTCGCGGGTTCGAATACCGTCGTCCGCTCTCAAGAAAGTGCAGGTCACGGCGATACGAGGGGCTGAAATCGGACATTCAGAACGTGTCCCACGGCGGAATAACCACATCGGTGCCACATATCGCTACCAAGTTCTTGGTCCGCGATCGTGACACCAAGTACGTGGCGAGCTTCGACGAAGTATTCAAGGCCGTGGCTACTGAGATCCTGAAGACGCCCTTCCGGAGCTCGAACGCGAATGCATTTGCAGAGCGGCTCGATCGCACGGTCAGATCGGAGTGCCTCGACCACCTCCTCATCGTGAACGAAGCCCATCTCGAGCGTGTCTTTTGTAGTTACACCTGTCACTACAACCGCCATCGCCCCCATCAGGGGCTCTCTCAGGAGGTTCTGGCGATGGAAAGAACCGTTCCACTCGCGGTGGGGCCGGCCTCTGATGCCCGGCACCGGCATTTCCGACGTTATTCAGGTCTGATCCGTCGACACGACCGTCTCGGTGGGCTGATTCACGAGTACGAACGCGCTGCCTGAGACGAAGATCGAGTTTTCGGCAAGCACGAGGTCCGTACGACGGGGGACGCCCGCAGCTTTCGGCTGATGCAGGCCTGCGTGAGCGCGGCGCAGAAAGCCTCGTCAGCCGGACCGACTGAAGAACCGGTCCGGCTGAGCAGGCATTCCTGTTCGGCACCGTGAGTGCCCTTGACAGGGAGTGGCGACCGACCCTATGTTGAGTTATCCACTAGGTTTAGTAGCCAACTAGGAATTGTCGGGTGTAGTTAGGGGCCTTCCGCTTCAGTAGGTCGACCGTCCTGGCGCCGAACAAGGAGCCGTCATTGACAACTTTCCTGCACGGAAGGAAGGCAACTCCCGCCGTCGTCGGTGGGGTGCCTTCCCCCATGACCGGCCAGGCCGCCCGGTTCGATATCGCCCCCCCCGCCCCCACGGACGTCCCACGATGAACACCCGACGGAGCGAGAGAGCCAACCCGGCAACGAGAGCACGAGCGACGAGGACCATCGTGGCCGTTGTTCTGGCTGCATTCACCGCAGTGGCCACTTTGGCGGTGGCCGAGATGGGCACGGCCTCGGCCTCCACCGTCAACGGCATCGCCACCACCGCCCTCCCCTCCAATGACACCTACCTGGCCTCGGGGGGCTCGAACACCGACTTCACGGTGACGCTGCCATCCGGAGCGGTCTGCACCGGCGACACCGCCCACGACGGCTACCACGTGTGGAGCTACCTGGTGAAGCAGAGCCAGAGCATCGCCGCCACCACCTTCAGCGCGGCGACCGGGCCGTCCCAGGGCTTCGGGCTCTACGAGTCAGACCTCAACTACTACGGACCGGTCAACACCGCCCAGACCACCGGCCAGATCATCGGCATCCCCAACGACTTCCAGTGGGGGGCCGGGGTCGCCGGAGGCTCCTTCACCGCCGCCGATCTCCTGTACACCGGAGGCACCAGCGGGATCTGGGAGGCCGGCCTGGCCTGTGCCAACAGCTCGGGCGTCCTCACCGACAACTGGAACACCGAGGTCACCTTCACCCAAAGCGGCTCCGACCCCAACGGGTTCACCTGGTCGGCCGTTCCCGGACCCAGCGGCAGCACCCTCGCCGCCATCACCTCGGCCGATGCCACCACCTTCACCGAGGGAACGCTCAGCACCTTCACGCCCACGGCCACCGGCTCTCCGGCACCGACCATCACCGGGACCGGCCCGCTGCCCACCGGGGTCACCTTCACCGGAGGGTCGCTCACCGGCACCCCCACCGAGTCGGGGACCTTCCCGATCACCTTCACCGCCACCAACGGGGTCCTCCCCAACGCCGTCCAGAGCTTCACCCTCACGGTCGCATCCTCGGGAGTGGCACCGACGATTACCCTTCGTCGGTCGACAGGACTGATCGGTCACTTCTCCGAGTCGGTGGCGGGCGCCGGTTGGTTTGGCGATACAACCGTCACCCTCTTCGAGTGCGCCCGGAGAACCTTCAAAGCGTCATTGTGTGACAGCGCGAACCAGGTAGCGGTGAGTGTGAAGACCGGCAAGCATGCCGGTACCTTCGACGATGCCCACATCACGTTGGTCGTCGGCATCATCGATGCCCATGGGAATACCTGCGGCTTGGACAGATCGAAGAAGTGCTACATCGTGGCGGTCGGCAACTCCGGAGACTCGGCCACGAGTGTGGTGCTGGGCTTCCGGATTCCGAGCGTTTCGGCCAGGAAGACCTCTGATGTGCCGGGCGGATACGTAGACCGGATCAAGGCGGACTCCTTCCCGATCGGTCACACGGTGGTGGCCCGGGAGTGCAGCCACGCCAAGCTCGTGCCGGCCGCGATCGACAGCCGATGCGATGCGGCCACTGCCATCTCGGGAACCGTCGGACGCGGCGGACGAGTGTATTTCACCTCCCCGGGAGTCGACCTCCTGGTCGGGAGTGCCTATTCGGATCCGTCTGGTCACGATTGTCGGCTCGGTCACCGCTGCGACATTGTGGTCACCGACTCGGACAACCCGGCGATTGCCCTGAGCGTGACAGTGCACTTCGCGCCAGAGAATGCCACGAAGACAGCCGGACTGAACTAAATAACCACGGTGGTAGCACGACCTCAACACTGTGACGACGGCTGGAGCCGTGACCGGGTAGCTGTCGGCCATCAAGGGATTCGGCGACGAGCTGCTGGTTCGTCACGGCGAAGCCACAGGCACCACCGGCAGAGTCAGCGGTTCGAGTCGCTTCGGGGAGCTACGTCGACGCCATAGGTGGCACCGCCCGCCACAGCGACGGAGGTGTAGGTGGTACTGATTGCTGTGGTCAGGTCAAGATGCGGTTGACCCTGCTGGGAGAGAAAGCGTCATCCCAAAGTGGCTGGGTTGTCGGGTCGTCGAGACATTTGGCCAGAGATTCTCGAGTGGTTGTGACCTGGTAGCACTGACATCGGCGTGACGCCCTTCACCGGGCCTTAGCTTCCAATACTAACCAAGATCATTTTCAGCGGAACTCGCGGCTGCCTAATTGCTGGGACTCCGATAATCCATTGAGCAGAGCACGTAGTCCGAAGCTGAAGTCGTATTCGGGATCCGGCTTGTCTGCGTACTCGCTGTATTTGAGCACGGTCGGATATCGACGAGCTGGCAGAAGATCGAGTAGCTCGTTCAGTCCCGAGCGTGCCTCTTCACCCCATGCGGTGTTTCCTCGCTGGGCAACACTGGCGCTGAAGATTGCCGAGCAGACGACGAAGTGCATGACGGCCGCGTACGTCTGTACGGCGAACTCGGGATCACATCCGTCACGGTCCATCACGCTCCAGAACAGCTCCCGAATACGCATGGCATTCGGCCCGAGCAGTGGAGCATTGGAGCTGATGACGACCAGCCCTCGGTGGCCCACCAGCACCTTGCGCAGGGAGTGGGCGAGTTGCTCGACTGCGTCGTGCCACTGAAGCGCCGGGTCAGGGGCATCGAGCTCGCCAAGCACGAGGTCGGCAACCTCCACCAAAAGATCGTCCCGACTTGAGACGTGGCGGTAGAGCGACGCCGGCCCAGTGCCCAGTTCGTCAGCCAGCCGTCGCATGGTTAGTTCTCGGAGACCCTGCTCATCGACGATCTTGAGCGCCGCTCGGCCGATCTCCTCCATGCTCAGGCCGCGGCCGCGAGCACGGAGTCGCTGCAAATATCGATCTCGCCACCACTGGGCTGATCCGGGTGCAGTGTGCGACTGATTGACGGCCGCGAACATGGATCGTATTCTAGCGAACTATGTTCGCAATTGGACGCTCGATCATGTCAAAACGCACCCTATCGGTGGCGATCACGTTTGGCTGCGTGGCCGCGTTGCTCTCGGGCTGCGGGTCCAGTTCGTCTGCGAGTTCATCGACGAACTCGTCTACGGCGCCGTTGAGCGTCACGTGGATGTCAAGCTATGCCGCTCCTGGCACCCCGGCTCAGTACAACAAGGTCGGGATCATCAAGGTCGGACCGAGCAGTGCGAAGAACGTTCTGGTCCTGGAGCCGGGTACTTCTGCCGCTGCCGCCTACTTCGTTCCTCTTGCCAAGTGGATCGTCTCAAAGACCAGCGGCTGGCAGGTCTGGGCTGTGGAACGGCGAGAGAACCTGCTCGAGGACCAGTCGGAGCTGAACCTGTACAAGGAGCACAAGGCCACGACCACGCAGCTGTTCGACTACTACCTCGGCTACCTGAAGAACTCGAGCATCACCCAGCACTATCAACCCGTCGCGAACTCCACCGTCGAGTTCGCGAAGCAGTGGGGGATGAACGTCGCAGTCCAGGACCTGCACGTGGTGATCGCCGCCGCCAAAAAGCTCGGGGGCAAGGTCGTGCTCGGTGGTCACTCGCTCGGCGGATCGGTGGTGACGGCGTACGCCACCTGGGACTTCGACGGCCACGCCGGAGCCGACGAGCTGGCGGGCTTGGTCTACATCGATGGCGGTAGTTCCGCGACCCCGGTGAGCGCCCAGGCAGCGACCCAGACACTCCAAGCGCTCGACGCCCCGGGTGCGAGCCCCTGGCTCGCGTTCGGCGGGATTGCGGCGCCTTATGCCGGATTGTTCGAGGCATCCGGAGCAGCATCTGCCCTCTTGGATCCGAACGCGGCCTCGCTGGGTCAAACTTCGGGACTCTTGCCCACGGACATCGTTCCTTCGGTGCCCGTCACCAATCTGGGCCAGTATGGGTACGCGCTCAATGCGTCTACATCTCCGTCCAGTTTGCTCGCTGCTCAGGCGCACCTCGGCCAGGGCATCGCCTCGCAAGGGCCGATTCACGGCTGGAACGGCTCAGGAGCTCTCACACCGATCGACCGTTTCGCGACGATGTTCTCGGGAGAGGGGATCCAGAACGCCAACGGCACTGAGTGGTACTTCCCCCAACGTCTGACGGATGACACCGCCGCTGTCGACAACGGGAATGCAAATCCGGCTCAGAGTGTGCTCGGCGTGGATGCCACAATGGGTCACAGCCTCCCGAAGAACCTGCTGATCTACGCTTTTGGCGCACGCCTGGGAGGTGCGTCCGTGCCCCAGGACGCACAGATCTTGGCCCAACAATCGGGCATCCCCATGAGTAACCTCACAGTGGCGAACTACCAGAGCACCTATTCTCACAACGACCCGGCCGGCGCTTACCCCAATAACGCCTTCTTCAACCGGCTCATACCCTTCTTGGGCAAGGTCGACACTCAAGGGTAATCACTGGTCCATGGGAGCTCGGGACCACCGAGCCCGAGAAAAGTGATCGGGTGGCTGGATGGCACTGGCCATCCATCACTCGTGGAGCTCGATAGGTCCTCGCTGAAGTCCGGGGCGGTGCGTGTCAACCTTTTTGAGACAGATTGTTTATCGATTCAGTGAGTCAGCAACCTCCTTTTCCGGTTCGTTGATCCACGCGATGGTCGGAATGACCGGTGGGGTCGGTGGTTTGCGAACG
>Ga0182018_10002218_pt1 | contig 20033 bp, 26 predicted proteins | sample 812P2MmetaG_FD_120490 | JGI IMG/M metagenome (GOLD analysis project Ga0182018, IMG submission 120490) | Permafrost microbial communities from Stordalen Mire, Sweden - 812P2M metaG | ecosystem: Environmental > Terrestrial > Soil > Wetlands > Permafrost | place: Sweden: Stordalen | collected...
AACGCTCCGAGCCCAAGGAGGACAAACACCCGCCCACCACGTGAGCGTGACCCACTCCGGACCGCCGAGGGTGGGTCAATTCTTCGTGGCCAAGGTGGATCAGTTCCTGATGGCCGTTGACAGGGCCCCGGCGGGGCACCATGAACCACAACGTGCTCGACCGATTTCCCGATGTCCGAGGCGGCCTGGACGGATCACGCACTCCGTACCAACCTCCCGCTGGTGCATGCCCTTCGTGTCCTCCCGCTCAGCCCGCTGTTTCTCGTTACCGCGTTCGCCTGCGGCGACGAGGGAGACGCGCATTTCACAATCAAGTTCGCGTCCGACTTCGCCCCGACGCAGCACGCGGTGTCCGTGCTCGGGGTCTATCAGGACGGTCAAATGTCACCTCGCGGGTGGGACGCACTTGCGCCCTATGTCGTGCCGGCCTTGGGCTCCGCCACGTGCGACGTCGGCTACGACTCACTCACGTCCACCAACACGGCGCTGGCGAACGCGATCGACGGATATGCGAGGGAGGACGGACCGACGGATGATCTGCTCGCGCAACTCGCCCCGGCCGCCCAGGGGGACCTCGTTCTAGTTCTAATCCTCGCGGGCACGTTGCCCCAGCACGCTACCGATGCCGGACCGCCACACGCCGCGCCGGCGCCGTCCGCCATGGGTGGACGAGGGGGCGGAAGGCATGGCCGCATGGGTGGGGCGCCGAGGCCCGAAAGCGCGAAGGACACGAACGTCCTCGATATTTCCGCGTCTCTCTTCTCCGTCGCCCAGGGGCGTTCGGTGGCGCTTGTGGGAATGCAGTACTCGGGCGCCAGCGTCGCGGACGCCATGACGAGGTTTGCGAAAAAACTGGCGCAGTCCGTACCCAATATGAAGTGCGCGAACTGGAACTGGAACGCGAACATCGATCCCTCGCACATCCGCCCGAACACCGACGAGTGAAGCGCAGCCTCGGCTGCCCGACGAGGGGCCCCTCCAAAGCCTCTCTTACCCAGGGCACGTCGCTAGCGCCATTACGGCCGCGAGACGCGCCTTGACGACGCCGAATTCGGCGACGACGAGGCTCTGCTCGGCCTGACGGTGCGCTTCCGAGGCGGTGATGAGGTCGACGCTCGTGCCCAGCCCTCGCGCCCAGAGCGCCTGCGTGAGCGAGTCGTTCTGGGCCGCGAGGTCGCGCTGCTTCAAGGCCACCGTGTACGAGCTCTCCGCCACCTCGACGCCGCGCTGCGCCTGCTCCACCTGGATCACGTCCTGGCGCACGAGGGAGTTGAGAGTCTCCTCGGCGATGTCTTGCTGCGCGCGCTGGCTCTTGATCGTGCCGAGGCGGGTGCCCCCGTCGAAGATGGGAATGGAGACGGCGGCGCCTATGCTCCAAGTCGGGTTGGGGTAACCCTGATTGACCGCCGTCGTCGCGCTCAGTGTGCTTTGTCCGGTGATGACGGGGACGAACGAGTACCAGGTATTGCGAAGGTTGCGCTTGGCGACTTCAAGGTTCTTGCGCGCGGAGGCCACGTCGGGCCGCTCGTTGACGTCGTCTACGGCCGTGCACTCGCGCATCGCATCCTGCGCGAGCCCGTCGACCTTCATGTCGGGGGCGACTCCCGTCTCCTCGGAGAGGCCGAGGATGAGCCCAAGGCTCTCGCGGGCCTGCCGCAGGACTTCGTCGCCGCTGACCAGCGCCAGACGGGCGTTCGCCGCGTTCTGGTCGGCGCGCACGACGTCGAGCAGCATGGCGGCGCCCAGGTCGGCCTTACGCCGGGTAAGATGGAGCTGCTCAAGGGCAACGCGCAAACCGAGGCGGTTGATCTCGGCGCTGCGCTCTGCGGTCACGACGGACACGACTTGTGTGGCGAGGCTCAGCTCGAGCGTTCGTCGAGTGTCTTTCACGCTCATGTGATTCGCCGCTTCCATCAGCTTGTTGATCCCGATCTGGTCGAACTCCTGAAGGTTCAAAATATCCTGCGAGAGCGTCGCTGACGCCGTGAGCGTGTTGGGTATGGGGACGACGGTTGCCGACGGCTCACCGGTGACGTGCTGAGTGGTCGTATTCGTGACGAGCTGATGCGTGAACGTTGAGTTTCCGCACCCGGGGGGCGCCGAACTGCCTCCGGCGCAGCCGCCGAGGGACGGCAAGACCTGCGCGAGCGCGATCATCGTCTGGCCCTCGGCGTTGATGACTTGGTCGATCGCCATCTTGAGGTTGGACGAGCGCCCGAGGAGGAGCTGGAGCGCCTCCGCCCACGACGAGACGACACGCTTCGGCGGCGGCACGGGCACGAGCATCGGATCGTCTACATGCGGAGGCGGTGGGACTGCCGAAGGGATTGCCGAAGCACCGTAGGCCGGCGCGCTCGCCGCAGGGGATGCCGGCGGCGGAGGCCCCGATCCGACGGGCGCTTCGGCGAAGCCCGCACGGGGCAACGTCAGGAGCAGAAAGACGGTGAGACCTACTTTTTTTTCATGCCTCTTCTCTGTCACGGGACTCGGGCCCCCCGCCATGCACTCCCGACGAGTGGTCGCTTCTGTCGTCTTGACCGTGTGGCAGACCGGACCGCTCCGTGGCGTCGGACGCCGCGCTCCTTCGCCCTCCTTACGGCACAGAGCGATCGCCCTGAGACCCTCGATCGGCTGTGGGGCCCGGTCCGTTGAACTCCGTCGTGTGACTGCATCCGTTGTTGCCGTAGACCGTCGCACGCGCATCGTCCGAGCCGAGCTGCGAGCCGATCCGGAGCTCGGCGTCCTTTGCGACTGCGGTCATCACCAGGAACGTGGTTCCCACGAGGTTGTTTAAGGGGATCGTGGACGGATCCGCGAGTCCGGCTCTCACGGCGGCGACGGCTCGCATCGCACCGTCCGCGGCTCGAGGATCGGCCGCCTTCGCCGTCTCGAGAATCATCTTGGGGCACAGGTCGAGCCCGAGCGTGTCGGCCTGTCCCGCATTCCCCAGTGCCGTCGCACACAGGGGACGAATCTGTGCCCACGCCGCGTTCCGCGCAGCGTCGAAGGCATCATGGATCACGAGGACGTCGCGAGGCGCGAGGCCCAGCCTACTGATCGTCTCTGGATCGGGATTGAACGAAGCGCACGGAAGCACGTATCGAATCGTCCCGGTACGCATGAGCTCTCCCCAATCGCTTTGTGAAAGATCGCGCCGTGCAATGCGCCGAGCGACGGCGGCTCGGCTCGCGTCAGCCTCCGCGGCGCGCTCGTCGCTGATCTGCTGTTCGAGGAGGGTCTTCTCGTCGGTAAGACGCGCGACTTGACGCGAGCATTCGCGCAAGCTCTCGGCAAGGTTCGTGTTGGCGATCATAGCGGGATCGGCAGCGCTTGAATCGACCTCCCGGACACGATCCTCAGGGGCGGCGGACTCCTGAACGGGGGCCCGGCGTGAACTCGCGAGCCCGAGCAGACCCACGATGACACCGACGCCGCCGCCAACAGCGAAGAGTGTTTCACGTCCGGTCACTTCGGCCTCCGAGGAATAGACCGTACGACGCGTGGCCTCTAACGCTTGGCCGCTCGTCAGCAAGCCGCGGCGATTGGTCGGAATCCAATCCGTCTCGTAGCCGCTCGGCGAACCGTGAAGCAGCTCGCCCGGGAGCCATGCGCATCGACCCCACCCGCGCCCGCCGTCATCCGGGTCACAGGCACGACGAACATGACGAAGTCGTCTTGGCGTTTTGCCTCGGCGGTGTGGCGAATCTGCCTCCCAGAAGATCTCATGATTCCGTCCGCCGAACATCGGCCCGACGCAGAGCTTCATGTGGGCGACGCGTTCGACAAGCGCTGTCTCTCTGCGCCGTCGATGTTCGTGCCGGGGGCTGCCCATCAGTTTCCCGAATTCCTGCTGGAAGGCTCGATTGTTGCTGAGGAGGCAGGTTGAAATGGGTACGGCCGCACTCATCGTGGTGGAGCAGGGCAGCGAGTGGCCCGGCCACGTCGTGGACTGCGAGAACGTCGTGGCCGTCGGTTACGACAAGGAAGGACTGCTCCAGCGAGCCCGGCAGGGGCTCGAATCGCTCCGGCGGCGAGGGCATTACCTTCGGGTCGCTGTGCTCGCCTGCAACGACGCCACCGACCTTGTGTCGGTCGCTCACCGGGCCGAGGTAGCTCACGAGCTTTTGACTGCCGTGTCCGCCGCCGGGTTCGGTCGCCTCCTCTTGAGCGCAAGGGACCGCGCCTCGATGCAGCTACGAGGTGAACTACTGTCGCTCTCCGGTGTTCTGCGCCAGAAGCTCCAGGGCTCGCCGGCCACGGTGTCGGTGAGGTTCGGCGGGGCGAGCGACGGGAGACGGGGCTTGCCGCAGAGATCGGTGCGCAAGTGCTTGGCCGAGCCTGCGGGGCCGCGCCCAATGGCGGCACGCTCATGACAACCGGAGCGGTTGCGACCGCGGCCACCCCACAAGGACCAATGCCGTCAGCTGTCCGAAAGGACCTCGGCGGGCTCCGTGGTTCTTGGCAAGATCCCCATCCGCTCGTAGATCGGCCGCAGTGCCCGACGCACCTCGGGCAGCGCGCGGAGGAAGAGCCCCGCAGCGACGAAGCAGATCGCCCCTCCGAGGAAGATCGTGTTGTCGGCGCCGATCCGGGTCGCGAGCGCACCGGCGATCAGGCTGCCGAGGGGCACGGTCCCGAAGAGCGACATGGCGAGGAGGCTCATCACCCTGCCGCGTTTGTCCTCTTCAACGATCGTCTGGATGATGGTGTTGCTCGCCGCTGTCTGCAGCATCATGCCGGTGCCCGCGAGGAAGAGCAGCGGCATCGCGAGCCAAAGCGCGTGTGCCCTCGAGAAGGCCACCAGGCCGATGCCGAAGAGGGCCGCGGATGTCACGACCACACGGCCCAGCCCGAGTACGCTGGTGCGCGAGGCGAGGTACAGGGCGCCCGCGAGCGCGCCCACGCCGGCCGTAGCCTGAAGGATGCCCAGGGTCCCCGCGCCGCCGTGCATGACCTCGCGCGCGATGACCGGTAGGAGCACCGCGAACGGTCTCCCCGCAAGGCCAGACACCGCGAGCAGGAGCAGCAGCGCCCGGATGGGAGCGGACCCGCTCACGTAGCGGAACCCCTCGGCCATCTCGTGCAGCACGCGGGTGGTCTTCGGCGCGTGCGATCGCGTGTCGAGGTGCATAAGGAGCACCGAGAGGATGACGGCAGCGTAGCTGACCGCATCGATGAAGAAGCACCACCCCTCCCCAACCGCGGCGATGAGTAGGCCGGCGATGGCCGGTCCGAGCAGGCGCGCTCCGTTGACCATCGACGAGTTGAGCGCGATCGCGTTGGGCAGATCGGCGCGGTCATCCACCATGCGCACGACCATCGACTGGCGCACGGGCATGTCGAACGCGTCGATGAGACCTTGAAGCACGTTGAGCGCGACGATCTCCCAAACGCGGATGGAGCCGCCGAGCGTGAGCGTCGCGAGCAGGGCCGACTGGAGCATTGCGAGCGTCTGCGTGGCGAGGAGGACGCGGCGCCGGTTCCAGCGATCGACGAGGACGCCGGCGAGCGGGGCGAGGAGGAACGTGGGGATCTGGCCGGCGAACCCGACAACGCCGAGGAGCCACGCCGAGCCCGTCAGGCGATAGACGAGCCAGGCTGTGGCGACCTTCGTCAGCCAGGTGCCAATGAGCGAGATGCTCTGCCCCGTGAAGAAGAGCCGGTAGTTGCGGTAACGAAGGGCTCGACCGAGCGAACGCAGGCCCGTAGGTGGGCTGTCGACCGCAGACTCTCGCGCCACTATATTAGAATGATACATTGCAAAGTTACACTCCACAAGGCAGAATCCGCGCATGTCGCGGAGCCGCCCGAAGGCAGACGAAATCGTCGAGCAGCTCATGGACGTCGTCGTCGGCTTGAAGCGTCGCGCGCGCGCCGACTACGCCGGGCAGACGCTTCCGTACCCACAGCACGCCGTGTTGAGGCGGCTTGAGGTGGGCTCGGCGACCACCGCCGACCTCGCGCGGGCGGAACTCATCACGCCGCAAGCGATGGGCGGACTCGTCGCCAGGCTCGAAGAAGCCGGCTGTCTAGCCCGTCGCGACGATGCTCACGACGCTCGCCGGCGCCTCGTCACCTTAACCCCTGCCGGTCGCAAGGTGCTCGCCGCCAACCGCGCGGCGCGACACCGCTGGCTCGCGAGCTTGGTCGCGGAGCACTTTAGCGCCGACGAGCAACGCACGCTGGCCGCCGCCCTGGCGCTGCTGCGCAAGCTGTTTCCCCCTCGTGGGAGCTGACCACACGACAGAACAACGGAAGGAGAGAACCATGCGCTGGTTGGCACGGCTGGCTCTCCGTCGGCAGCTACTTGACGACTCGGAAGCGCACGTGATTTGTTCCGCTTGCATGAAGAAAAAGCCGGCTGAGCGCACGCTCGAAACCGGCTTGCTTTCGCTGGCTTACCTTGAGCGGGAGAAGGGATTTGAACCCTAGAAAGCGGCATTTCTCAAGTCGGCGATGCTGCTCGTCTTTCGTCGCTAGGGTTCGAGGATTCCAAGGCTTTCGAGTCGAATCGGTGTCCTCTGGAGTCCCGCTCAGTCTCCTCGAATCGACCCGATTCTTGGAGAGATTTTGGAGACGGGCGGTCGCGCCAGGGCGACCTCAGGTCGCCATGATGATGTCCTGCCCCATCACTGCCGCGAAGAGCACAACGAGATCGCCGCGCGAAAGCTTGCCGGCAGCAACGTTCTCCATGTGATCCACCCACGCGATGCTGAGTTGCAGATCGAAGCCATGAGCGTTCAGAAACATGCCCGCCGCGCTGAGCGCCGCGCGCTTGTTGCCGTCTACGAAACGATGGTTCTTCGCGATGCCGTGTGAGTACACGGGCGCGAGCTCGGCCAGGCTTCCGTAGTAGCCGGGCCGTGCCGCCATGACCGCCGATTCGAGCAAGCCTCGATCGCGCAGCCCGGGCATCCCACCGAAGCGTGCAATCCCAACGGCATGAACCTCGAGCACGTCGTCGACGTCGAGGAAGAGGATCTCGTCAGACGCATGCCTCGGCCGTGCGTGACCCGGTTGCCTACTTTGCGAGCTCGGCCAGTACCTTCGCGCTCTTGTCGACGAAGCGATCGAGTGCCTCGCGCTTGCGTGCGCGGGGCCTCTCCCGCTCGGCGACGGGCTGCTCGCGACCCGGCCGTTTCGACGACGGAGCCGGGGTGGACTTGGCAGTGGAGCGCGGAGCGGGCATCAATAGGATGCCTACCACGCCGCGCTGGGCAGACTAGGCGAGTCGGGCCGAGAGGCCCCGCGGGGGTTCAGGCGACGTTTCAAGGCCGGCGTCGTGATCGGCCGGGGGCTCGACCCCTCGGGGGGGGCAGCGCGGCGTCAGTCAGGTCAAACGACGTCGCCGAGCTCGCGCGAGCGCCCCGCCGAAGGGGCGGAACACCGGCCGGCGCGTCCTGTACTTGGTCGCCATCTCGTCGGCGTCGCGCCGCATCTGAGTCAGGGGGTCGGCCTTGTCGGCTTGTTCGGTGATCCAAGCCAGCCATTCCTCAACGTGACCGCCCTTCGTCACGCGGAGCCCGCGCTCCGTGAGCATCATGCGGACGTCATCGAGGAGTGCGCGGGCGTCGCGTGCGAAACGCCAGCCGTCTAGCTGTTCTCGGAAGACCTCGAGGCGCTCGGCCTCGGCGCGGCGCCGGGCTTCGGCCTCGCGCGCCCGTTTCTCGGCGGCCTCTCGGTCGAGCCGGGCCTTCTCATGGGCGACACGTCGGTCCTTGTTGGCCGCAGCCGCCACGTAGAGTTCTGCGACGAAGCCGTTGAGCACGGTCTCGACTTTCCGCTTGTCCGTGTCGGTCCACGTCTTGTGCGGGCCGTACGCCTCGTCGGATCGGATCTCGATGGCGAGGCGGCCGTTCGGTATCCGCTCGTTCCGCGCGTGGAACATCCTCCAGCTCTCACGCTCCTTCTTCGACAGGTCCGCTGGCGGCTCCGTTGGACGGAGCGAATGCTTCTCCCACAGCAGGAACGTGAGCCCTTCGCCATCGACCGTGACTACGGTGGTGTTCGAAGAGTGGGCGTACCCAGGCCGCTCCACCTTTTTTGCGTGCACCTTGAGGCCGCGCGCCTCGAGGGCGCGGAGAATGGTGTTCATAACGAGGAGGCCACGATCGACCGACGACGGCGCCACGCGGATGCTGAGACAGCCTTCCGACGAGCCGCAATCAACGAAGCCTTCATAAGGCTTCGCCTTGCGAAGCGCCTTCGCAGAAAGCACCACGAGCTTGTGCGGCGAATCGAGTGCGGTCGGCACGACGATCGCAGCTTCGGGCGCTGCCTCCTCGGCAAGCCTCGCGGCGAGCTCCGGCGCGAGAGGCGGTGGCTCTTCATGCACGAGGAGCCGAACCTGCCAGCGCACTCGCATGCCCGGGTTCGGTGGAGGGAGCGCCGGTCGCTCGCCGCGCCTCTCCTCTGGCCGCAGCCAGTAGCCTTGGGGAGGGAGTGGGATGTCCAGCTTCCTACAAGTCTTCGAGAGCGCGACGTCGGAGACTCGGTATCGCTTGGCGACGGTGCGGACGGGCGCGGTCCACACCTGCTCGTAGAGCGCGGTCCTGTCATAGATGATGGTGTCGTATGCCACGGCCGAGACTTAGCGCATCGGGCCGCCGGCCCGGGCGGCCGTTCCCGCCGGTCACTTCATCAGCCTCGCGGACTTGAGGCGCGCTCCGTTCGCGTAAAGTACGGACACCCCACCGAGAGCCGTCACTGTGGCGACGATCGGCACGTCCCACCTGCGGAGGACCTTCGTCATGAGCGGCAGCGCGGCGATGAAGGTCGCGGCCATCTGCGGTCCCTTCATGTCACCTCGGCCAAGCATGAAGGCCGCCACGTTCGACGAAAGGAGGGTGCCACGCTCGAGGGCGTTCGTTCGGATCCGCGCGTCCTTGGTAAGCACGACCCATCCACGCTTCCCGACCGCCTGCAGCCACTCGACGTCGCGGGCATCCGGCTCGAACTCGTCGTCGTGGACGATGACGCGACGACCGACCTCGCGGAGGGCGCTGGCGACGAAGGCTCCTCCGAGGGATCGATCGACGAAGAAGGTGTAGGGCTCAGCTAGCTTCACGAAGCTCGGACCGAACCGCGTCGTCGATCCGCTCGACCGGCACGCGGTAGTCGGCGGCGAGCTCCGTAGGCGATTCGCCAGCGCGGTACCGCTCGACGATGATCTCCACCCGGACCCCGGTACCGAAGAGCGTCGGACGACCGAAGCCGCGCTCCGGATCAATGACGATGCTCCTCGGCTGTGGGTTGGTGGCGCTTCGCACGAGCGGGAAGATGCGGACCGCGAGGCCGTTGCGGTCCCAATCGACCCGCTTGAGGCTCGACTCGAGTGCACCGCGCATGGCGATCTGGCCGTCCTTCGAGGCGTTGACCAGCCGGCCCCACTGGTCGACGAACAGGTCCACTCCGTCGGTCTTGAACTTCGCGTGGATGAGGGGGCGCTCAACGTGAAGCTCGCGCTGGACATACTGGATGGCCTTGCGCACCCTCTGCAAAGCGACACCGTGCCCCCGACGGATAGCCGCGAGCACGAACGCCTCGACGAGATGAGAGAAGGCGAGGAGGCGAGGCCTCGATGGCGGCAAGACGAGCAGCCCCTTCTTGGACGCACCCTCTTCGTGGATCCAGGTCTTCAGCGTGCTGACCGGGACGCGCACGAGCGCTGCCGCCTCGGCAACGGTGTACGCCGGGGCGGAGCGAGAATCGAGCGGACGATCAGCGGTATCCACATAGTCGAACATACCACGCGTCTCGACGGTCATCCTGGGCTCTACGGGGACCCTGCTCCAAGCCGCGGGCGTACAACTGTTGCGCCTCCCATCGAGGCCCGAACCTCAACGCCTACGCCGAGAGGTTCGTTCGGTCGATCAAGCACGAGTGCCTCAGGCACCTCATTCCCCTTGGCGAGCGTCATCTGCGCGCCGTCGTGCGCGAGTTCGTGGAGCACTACCACGCTGAGCGCAACCACCAGGGCCTGGGCAACGTCATCCCCTTCCGGCGACTCGGCCTCGCCCGTCGGCCGCATCGGCCGACGCGAAAGGCTCGGTGCGTCATCATCACGGGACGCGACAAGGAGAGGCGCTGCTGCGGAGCGAGCCGACTCCGGTGGAAGGAGTCGAACGATCCTCGCGGACGGACGGCTCCCACGACACGGGCTGAAGCGAGACCGCGTCGACCCGCTCGTGCGCGCCCGAGTGCTCAAGCCCGAACGTCACCCGCAACCTGGTTGTTCTCGGAGGTGACGTGCACGGGCACCATCGGATTGACGTGGGGGTCGATGGCCCGCAGCTCGCCGACCCGCACGGACGGCATCGCGTCCGAACCGAGGCCTGCGAAGCCTGAGATGGGCGCGACAATCTTCAACAAGCTCGCCGATCCGATCTTGGCACGCGCGATGTCGGCTGGGACGCAGCCGCGAGCGCAAGTTCATCCCGAGGTTGTCGATGCGATGCGCGAACTGGGCGTAGAACTCGAGAAGGTCATTCCCAAGAAGCGCACGAATGATCTGGCCGCCCGGGCGGACATTCTCGTCACGATGGGGTGCGGCGAGGCCTGTCCGATTGTTCCTGGAGTCGAACACGACGATTGGCCACTCGAGGATCTCAAGGGACAGCCCCCCGCTCGTGTACGGCAGATTCGGGACGAGATAGCGCGGCGGGTCCGTGGCCTGCTGACCGAACGAGGGTGGCTCGGGGCGGCCACATAGCGCTACATGAAAGACGAACGATGCGACAACCGCTACATCGGGTCGTCAGGACAAGCGCCCCCACCGCCGTGCTCCTCGTGCGCCTGCTCGTTGGCGGAGTCTTCGTGTCGGAAGGCATCCAGAAGTTCCTCTCCCCGGACGCGCTCGGCGCGGGACGTTTCGTCAAGATCGGCATCCCCGCGCCTGCGCTCATGGCTCCCTTTGTCGGCGTGGTCGAGATCGTCTGCGGCATCATGCTCATCGTCGGGATGCTGACGCGCCTGGCGGCGATCCCGCTGATCATCGACATACTTTTCGCCATCGCGACCACGAAGGTTCCCATGCTCGTGAAGAGCGGCTTCTGGGTCATGGCCCACGAGGCGCGCACCGACTACTCGATGCTGCTCGGCTCGGTCTTCCTACTCCTGGTAGGAGCGGGACGACTGTCCCTGGATGCGGGTATCTGGCAGTCGACGGAGCGCGATGGATAGCAATGGTTCGGCCGGAATCGGGCGGACGGAGGCCACTCCGCGCGCGAAGCCCTCCGAGCTTGCCGCTGTCTTTCTTCGGCTCGGGCTCACAGCGTTCGGCGGGCTGGCGGCTCATATCGCCATCATGGAGAAGGAGTTTGTCCGGCGGAGGCGATGGCTCTCGTCCGAGACGATTCCTCGATCTGCTCGGCGTCGCCAACCTGATCCCCGGCCCCAGCTCGACGGAGCTGGCGATCTTCATTGGGTACGAGCAAGCCGGATGGCTCGGCCTTGTGATCGGTGGAGTCTGCTTCATCTTACCGGCCGCCCTGATGGTCACGGTGCTCGCGTGGGCCTACGTGCGCCTCGGCGCGATCCCCCAGGTCGGGGGCATTCTCTATGGAATCAAGCCAGCCGTCATTGCGGTGGTCGCCCAAGCGCTCTGGGGTCTTGCTCCAAGGGCGATCAAGAAGTCCTTCTGGCTTGGAGCGCTCGGGCTCTTAGCCTGCGTGGCTTTTGCTCTCTACGCTCGCCCCCTCCTGGTGTTGCTCGGGGGAGGCGTCGCATCGATCCTTGCAAGTCGGCTCGCGAACAAGAAGGACGCGGCCCACTCCCTCGCCCCGAGTATTCTCGGAGGGCTCGCCGCCGGCGGCGCCTCGGTCGCGTCACCCGTAAGCCTCATCACGCTGTTTCTGACCTTCGTGAAGGTCGGGGCCGTGGTCTTCGGTAGCGGGTACGTCCTCCTCGCGTTCCTGCAAGCGGACCTGGTGGACCGCCTGCATTGGCTCAACGAGGCGCAGCTTCTCGACGCCGTCGCCGTCGGCCAAGTGACGCCAGGACCCGTGTTCGCGACCGCGACGTTCATCGTGTACGTCATCGCACGAGGGTGGGGCGCCGTCCTCGCAACGGTGGGCATCTTCTTGCCCGGATTCGTGCTCGTCGCCTTGACCCGTCCGCTTGTCGTCCGCGTTCGACGCTCGCCGAGCGCGAGCGCATTTCTCGACGGCGTCAACGTGTCCGCTCTTGGCTTGATGGCTGTCGTGACGGTGCAGCTCGCCAGGTCGGCGCTCGTGGATGCTCCCGCGATCCTGCTCGCGGTCGCGAGCGCTGTCGCGCTCATCCGGTTCGAGGTGAACACGACCTGGCTCGTCGCTGGGGGAGCCCTGATCGGAGCGGCATTCAAGGCCGGCTGGTGATCGGCGTCGGCGGCGACCTCAGTAACCGTAGGGGTTCGGAATGTCGAACGCAGCGGTGAGCGTGTAGGTCTGAGCGTGTACCGGATCGCCGACGACGTTGAACGAAACGCCCGCTGCGATGCGAGTGCCGTCGCTGATGGGGCTTTTGAACGGACCGAGGAACACCTCGGGCGCGATGAACACTGTCTCGGCCGGACTCTGCGTCGCGCCGGGAGGCAACGCCGCCGTCCCGCCGAGGTACGTCGTGCTGTTCACCTCGACCTGGGTGTAGACGGGGAACGAGAAGCCCTTCGGCGTGAGCAGCACGGCTACGAGCCCTGTGCCCAGGATCTGCCGCGTCGAGTCGCCGTGCACGACGGGGAGCAAGGTCGTGGCGTTGCCCTCGAAGATCAAGTGGTGGAAGAAGCGCTGGGCCGCGTACGCAAAAGGGCCGACGTAGTAATCCCGGCTACTGAGGTCGTCTCGTCCGGTCGGAAACGTCCCCATCATCCCGACCGAGAGCATGTCATCGAGTTCGAGCGACCCTGCCGCCAGCCACTGGACAAGAAGCTGAGCGTCCTCGAATCCGGTCGTCTGGCCGCCGAACCCGATCTGGAACGGGACGGTCGCCACGAGGCCGAGGTGCGGCGAAGCGATGTAGGCGAGCTCCGCGGACGGCACGTCGCCGCTTCCGCCCTTGCCACGGAAGTAGCTGTTGAAGAACTGCACCTGCTGTTCGAGTTGAGGCGGGGCGCCGACGATGGGAAAGGGAAAGAAGAGCTGTTCCCACTTCGTCGGCTCCTCGTCCTGGGCGGAGGCCAGTGCCCGAGCAGTAGCGAGCGCAACAACGACAGCGAGCCCGGGTGCGATGCGCATGCTTGTCGCATAACGTGGTGGCTCCCATTCCACGCGTCCAGTCGGAAGGAGCGTCGTGATGACTCCCAGAAGGCCCCGCCGAGCGATGCGTTCGCTTGGTGCTGGTAGGCGACGTAGCCCTCGCGGTGTGAGGAACCGTTGGCTGCGACTCCGCCAACGGATGGGCGAAGTAGCCAGGGCAGGTGGCCGAGATGCCGTGCGATGCGCTCACACGAAACCTCGGCCAGGATTGATCCTGGTCGGAGGTCTCGTTCCCCTCGGGAGTACCGAGGTGGGGGACCGGGCCGTGAGGCCAGTGTGTCCATCTCCCCGTGCCGCTGGGTGCGGCGCGAACTACTCCCCTTGCGCGAAACCGAGCCTACGCGTCGCCGCCCCGTCGTCAACGGTTTCCCAGCGGAGGATCCGACGTTTCGCTGGATGGCGCCGCTCCCGGCATTTTCGCCGTATCCTACCGACCCGGATCCCGCGTTTTGCCCGGACACCGCGGTGCCTCGTTCGAAGAAGCAAGGGATTCGACTGCCGGCACGGGTGCTGCACGCTCCGCCGGTGCCGCGGGTCGGTCCCACTCTCAGGAGGAAGGAGCCACTGCATGACCACTCCCGCTACGCAATCGAGTATGAAGCGACCGGTCGCGGGCCTCGCCCTCGCTATGGCGGCCGTAGTGACGAGCTGCACTACCTACATTCAGCCGACGACTTGCAAGCGCGATTCGACGAGCTGCAGCGGGATCCACGACGCAAGGTTCTGCGAGTACGTGGGGCTCTCCGCCCATGCGACGCGGGACGCCCGCGGGCATGCTCGTCTTCGACATCGAGCTGCTCGACTTCCCTGGCGCGGATCAGTGATCACGATTCGGCAGGCTAGGCATCAGGGGGCGACTGCCGGATAGATCTCAATTCTCGAGCGGAGAGTTCGGACAGGTGGACCTCACCGATCTTGTAACGCGGTCCGGCAGCATGGTCGTTCCCCGGCGCGCCGCGAGGTGGGGGTTGGGTAGCCCCGGGCGGTCAGCCGCCCAGGGCCTCCCCACGGATCCGGACGTGTCACCATTACGCGGCGAGCCTCGAACATCGTCTCGAGCATGCCGCGGTCGGAAGTGTCTGTCAGCCGCGAATCGCTCCGGCCAACGCTGTAGAATTCGCCGCCGTGGACCCAGCGAGCGAGAATTTCACCTGTGCGCCGCAAAAACTCTGATGCGTAGGCGTGGGACAGGGCTGGACGTGCCAGACCGTGGGGCCGAGGATCGCGCGGTGATCGACCTCCTTCGCAACGTAGTTGCTGCCGCCGCGAGACTCTTCGCCCCGCGCGCCGTTGTCGCCGCCGAGAACCTCTTGCTTCGCCACCAGCTCGTCGTGCTCCGACGCACCACGCCGCGTCCCCGGCTCCGCCGACTGGACCGATGCTTGATCGCGACGCTGGCGACCCGAACGCGCCCGCTGCTCGAGGTCGTGATTGTCGTGCGGCCTGCGACGGTTCTCCGCTGGCATCGAATCGAGCGGCATGGCGGCTGTGGTGGCGCTACCGTTCGAGCCGTCCGGTCGGCCGACCGCCGATCGACGCCGAGCTGCGGGCCATCATCCGACGCATGTGGCGGGAAAACCGCCTGTGGGGCGAGAACCGGATTGCCGGCTCGCGAAGCTCGGCTGGCCCGTCTCGCCGCGCACGGTCGCGAAGTACTGCCCGAAGTACTCGGAGCGTGGCCGCGGTCAGTCCTGGAGGACCTTTCTCCGGAACCACACCTCGCAGGTTTGGGCCTGCGACTTCTTCACGGTGGTCACCGTGCACTTCCAGACGCTCTACGCGTTCGTCGTCGTCTCCCTCGACCGTCGCTGGATCATCCACGTAGGTGTCACCGCGCATCCGACGGGCGCGTGGGTCGCACAGCGTGTGATCGAGGCGGTCGGCGACGCACCGCCACGCTATCTGCTGCACGACCGCGACAGCATTTACGACGTGCGCTTTCGCGTGCGGCTCCGCGGCCTCGGGGTGAGGTGTCCTCTGTCGCCTCCCAGAGCGCCATTGGCAAACGCGATTTGCGAGCGCCTTGTGGGGACACTCCGTCGCGACTGCCTCGATCACGTCCTCGTCCTCAGCGAGCGCCATGCCGAGCGCATCCTGCGCGAGTACGTCCGCTACTACCAGGGCCGGCCCCATCGCAGCCTCCGCAACCAGCCGACTGCTGGCGCACGCTGGCTCGCCCCGGGACGCCCAGCCGCATCCCCGGAGCTGACTGCAGGCCTGGTCCTCGGCGGCCTTCACCACCAATACGCCTTCCCATCCGCGGGCCCCTCCCCTCCTCTGTGACCGATTCGGACTTTCCGCGGCGCACGGCCTCTGGGGCCGCGTGTTGTCGCACACCCCCAGGCTTTGAACCTGAACGCACGCATAGTCAATGGCCACCGATCTCCGCGGGCTCAACGCCGGATCGCGAGCTCCTCGCCGAGATGCGGCGCCGCGCGCGCGAGGGAGAAGCTGCTGGCGGTCAAGGGCGCCGCGGCGCAGATAGCGGTCGCGTCCGTGAGCGACCAGCTGCTCGACGCGGCGTCGCCGATGCGCAAGACCGCTAGGAGTATGCGTCGCGAACCGCCAGGCGCTCGCGCGCACGAAACCTGCTTTCTTCGGAGGAAGGAGGTCGTCCCGTGCAAATCCCCCTTCAGCTCACGATCCGAGGCATGGCGCACTCGGACGCGCTGGCCGCCCATGTCCGGCTTCGCGCAGAGAAGCTCGAGCACCTCTTCGACCGCATCGTCTCCTGTCACGTCGTCGTCGAGCTGGCGGGCCACCATCACCGCCACGGGGACCGCCTCCACGTCTCCATGAACCTCGGTCTTCCCGGGCATGAGATCCTCGTCGGACACGCGCCGTCGGACGATCAGGGGCCCAAGACGGCCCACGGGGCAGTCGACCGGGTGTTTGACGATGCCGGGCGGGAGCTCGAGGACTGGGTGAAGCGCCAGCGCACGCAACGCCACGACGAATCGGTGAACAGGAGGACTCCGTGAACAACGTCTGGGTTCTGGTCGGCGACGCCGCGAAAGCCAGGGTCTTCGAGATCCGGGGACGGAGATCCGACGTGGCACGCCGTGGAGCTCGTCCTTCACGAAGGGTCGCGCAGCAAGGCCAGCGAGCTCGTGGGCGGTCCGTCCGGGACCCGATCCTCGGAGGGGAGGTCGGTGCATCACAACGCGCTCGCCCCTGCCTCTTCGCCCAAGGAGGTCGAGAAAAATGGCTTCGCCCACACGCTGGCGACGACGCTCGACCAGGCCATGCGCTCCGCGCGCTTCCGGAAGTGGGTGCTGGTGGCGCCGCCCCATTTCCTGGGGCTGATGAGAAAGCGGCTCACCAGCGAGCTCGAAAAGCACCTGCTGACGACGGTTGACAAGGACTTCAACGACCTGGCCGTGCACGAGCTGTCCGAGCGACTGCGCGACGCCGTGCGCGTCCCCCTGAGCGACCAGGAGAGCATCCGCGAGGACAGGAAGCGCCCGCGCTGACGATCGCTCCGGCGAAGGCAAAGCCACGCCGCAGAGCGGTCCGGGCCCAAAAATCAGCTGACGCGTGGCAGGCGCGCCGCACCTCAGGGGCCGTCGTCGTCGCTTGGCGACGTGAGAGAAGGCGCGCCTCTTGCACGATTGGGGATCATGCTCCGAAACCTCGCTTGGGTCGCACTGCTATTCGCCGTTTCAACGTCGGCGTGCTGGCGCGATCGCCATCCCGACGCGGTCTACGTCGGTCATGATCACGATCATGACCGCGATCACGACCATCACGACGAAGACCGCCATTGAGCTCGAGCGGGCATTGAATCGACATCGGGTCGATGGAACTCTATTCATGCCCCATTGCGCGTTCTCGACCTGGTGAACGACGCCGGCATCCCGCTCTTCCATGGGACGGACGAGGCGCAGAAGCGGCGGCCCTCGGGACGAACGACGCGCACGACGTGAACCTCGGCTTCGTCGACCGGCCGGATGAGAGAGCGGGTCGGCTCGAGCAGATGTTCGCTGACGTTGCTCAGGTCGACCCGACGACGATGACGCTACGGCTCGGCTGTTGGTCTTGGGCGTGTGCAGTCATGGGAATCTCCCGTCTCCTTCGCAGGACCCACGCATGGACCGTGCCCAATGGTCCTCACACCCCGCGTCGATGTCGACGGGACGACCATGCGGTTGTCAGCCGCGGGCCACGCTGCCGAGCGAAAGACCGGCATTGGAAGCGGCGCGTCGACGGCGGGCTTGCAGAATGCCTCGCAACCCATGGGCCCGATGCCAGCTCGAGCGAGGACAACCAGGCGACGCAGCCACGCCCGCGGCGGATCAAGACTGGAACGGGCATTGCTTCATACAGAGCCCATGACGTTCGTCGAATTCATCCTTTATCTGGTAATTGCCGGAATCTGCGGCGCCATCGCCCGCGCCATCGCCGGTGGAACCTCACGCGGATTCATCGTCTCCATCTTGGTTGGCTTCGTGGGTGCCTTTCTCGGCGTATGGATCGCACGGATGACACGCCTGCCTCGACTCGTCGTGGTCACCGTCGAAGGGCATCCTTTTCCGATCGTCTGGTCCATCGTGGGCGGAATCGTGTTGGTCACGATCGCTCAGGCGCTGCTCCCACGGCGCCATCTGCTCTACTGAGGCGAATGGGACGACGAGCAGTGCAAATACAGGGGCTCTCACGCGCGATGCCGCATCGGGGTCTCCAGGAAGACGGGCACGGCACCGACGCCAGCGGTATCGGCGTCGGTCTCGCCCGTATTCGCGCGACGGGAGGTCTCGCCACGACGATCGCGCCGCGGCCGCGCCATCGGATCTCAGCCAGTCTCGAGCGTGGCGTCGGAGTCGGCGGTCATGTCGGGGGCAACTCGCTCGAAACGACGTGCTCGCTCGCATTGATGATGCCCATGCGTTCGAGCCGCGCGGCATGGATCCGGACCGACGTGAGCTTCATCACGCGCAGCTCCCACTCCTCTTGATCGCGATCAAGATCGAGGTCGCCGACCAGCGCGGTCGGGATCGGCGAGGGGTCGTTCGCGTACGCCGCGGTCATACGTGGCGTCGCGGGACAAGTTCGGGATGGCGCCTGAGGCGGTTGCGCGCGCCCTCGCGTGTTTGCGATCCAGCAACCGGCCGAGGTCGACGTGAACGAAATCCTCGTCCGTTCCACCGCGCAGGGTTGACGGGGTCCTACCCGAGGTGCTCGACCGACACCACGAAGTCCGCCGTCGCATCGAAGGACTCCGGGGTACACGGCGACCGACCTCAACGCCCAGCGGGGCGCGCAGACGGTCGCGCAGGGCAACCGCCAGCTTTCATTGCGGCAATGGCTCAATGCCCACCGCGCACACGCTTGCGGCGAGGGCTGTCGAGTCGTTCGTGAAGCCGTTGCCCCCGTCTCCGACCGCGAAGTCGACCGTGTCGCCGGCCGCGACGATCAGGCTCATCGCGAACGAGAACGTGTTCGTGCCGCCGTTCAGGTTGATGTAGCCGGCGGGAGCCGCGTCGGCGCTGTTGTGCCGCAGGTGAACATCCGTCGTCGTCGGACCGACGTCGATGCCCTCGAACGTGGCTTGCACGGCGTAGGTCCCCGCCCGCGGCGCCGTCCAGCGCGCGATCGAATACTGGTCCTGCGGCCCCGGATGAAGGAAGAACTGACCCGGCCGCGCGGTGAGGGTGCTTACCTGAACCGGCGTCGAGAAGGGATTGTAGAACGTCCCGGGGAGACCGGTGTACGGGTCGTCCAGGCCCACCTGGGTTGCCGCGCTCCACGCGTCGAGAAGCCCTTTGTAGCCGATCGCGTAGGCGAAGTAGTGGCCGTATCGGTCGAACGGGGACCCAAGAGTCGAGGACCCACCGTAAGACCAGGGACCGTCGGGATTGGCCCCGGAGGCGGAGACATTCGCCACGGCGTCGCATGACAATACGGCGATCGGCCTCGGGGCCGGCGCCTCGGAGAAGATCCCCTCATCGACGAGGCCCCCGCAGCCGGTGGCCAGCGCCGCGGGGGGCCCCCACATCCATGCGCGCTGCACTGGAACTTACTATGACCCGATAGAGGAGAGGCGGCCACCGTCGCGGCGAGAGGTGCCCGCCCACCGTGGCCCGTGCCGCCGGTCTAGGGATTGCCGCCTTCACCCCCAGAGAAGTAACGAGGTTGCGGCACGCAGCGAGAGGCCCGAAAAAAGCCGCGGCGTGAGCATGCACGGTACGCCTGGAGACACCTCGGGACCCGCTGCTGCCGCTACGCTGCCGCATCGTCCGGGTGTCGACGAGGCCACCATCCAAGCGGCGATCGATCGGCTGACGCGCGCGCTCGCCACGGCGGCCGACGACGCGATCCCCGGGCTCGTCGACGAGCGGCGCGCGCTACGTTGAGGAGCTCCGCGAGCCGCGCGAGGGGGACGCGGGGTGGTGAGGCCGGACGAGGAGCGGGTGCGGGGGGGGAGCGAAGCAGTAGGAAGGGACTGATTCTTTCGATCGCGGTTTTTCAAGTTGGCGAAGCCGTTCGTCTTTTCTGTATTTCGCCGTGACTTCATCGACTCCCCTTCCCCGAGTCCACGCCAGTCTGCCATGCGGGCCCCCCGAATCGACCCACGTGTTGAGAAATTGGAGCAGCCAGAGAGGGGGTCGGCGAGGATGAGTGCTTTCCATCGGTGAAGGTCGGGGAGCACTTGTTCTTATCAACGGCGCTGTTACCATATGCTTATGCGTCCCCGCCGCATCCTCGGCTACGCCCGCGTTTCCTCGGAGCTGCAAGGCCAAGGCTCCTCGCTTCGAGACCAGCAAGCCACCATCGCCGCATACGCGAAGGCGCAGCGGCACC
>Ga0182018_10002219_pt1 | contig 20026 bp, 15 predicted proteins | sample 812P2MmetaG_FD_120490 | JGI IMG/M metagenome (GOLD analysis project Ga0182018, IMG submission 120490) | Permafrost microbial communities from Stordalen Mire, Sweden - 812P2M metaG | ecosystem: Environmental > Terrestrial > Soil > Wetlands > Permafrost | place: Sweden: Stordalen | collected...
CCTGTACTCCATCACTGCTCAGCCGGTTACGCCGGGCACCACTGGTCAACGCTACTTCTACACCGACCAGACGGGTGTGATCCGCTTCAACGCGACTGGTGCGGCATCAGCGACGTCCGCGCCCCTGCAATAAAGTAACGCGATCGGCGCCGGATTCTCGGCAGCCGAACGAGACCGAGATACTGGGGCCGGCGGCTTGCATCAGCGCCGGCCCCCTCTCTCGTTGGAGGCACGCCCCGCCGCTAATAAACGCCCTTCAGATTGGCACCCCGAACGGAATTACTGCGAAAGAGAACAAAATCAAAGTCAGCTGGCGAAGCTGTACCGCTGCGATCGCTTGTCTGGCCTACCGGACTGTGATGGCGTTTAGAACACATTTATAAAAAGTACCATTGATGGATTATTAAACAGCCTTCAAGGTCGAGTCAGCCAAGGTGGATCATCCTCTTTCGGTGCTCTGTCTTTCCTAGAATCAATCACGACCTATTCTCATATTTCTTTGGGCGGAGAAACCTAATGAAGAACGTGTCGCTAATTATCGCGATTGTGGCCGTATTTGTGTTTTCTGGTTGCAGCGCTTCGGCTCCTAAGACGAGTGTTTCACTTAGTCCCAACGCTGCCCAGTCAATCGATCTCGGGCAACACGTGGTTCTCGCCGCTACGGTAGCAAACGATTCGAGCAATGCAGGAGCGACTTGGGCTTGTTCCGGCGCCGCATGTACAACGCTGGCAGCGGTCTCGACCACGTCAGCGACGTTCAATGCGACGGGCTCCACGGGCAAAGCGACGATTACCGCAACGTCGGTGAAGACGCCTACGGCAACTGCAAGCATTACGGTTACCGTGAGCGCTTTGCCGGCTATAACTACGACGCAAGCGCAGGTGACGGCGGCAACCGCGGGCACAGCCTATAGTCTCGCACTGGCCGCCACCGGTGGCACTGGTTCGCTGGCATGGTCTGCCAGCGGTCTTTCCGATGGACTGTCCGTCAACACGAGCACTGGTGCCATTTCCGGCACGCCAACGAGCAAAGCAACCGTGACCTTTACAGTCACCGTAACTGACTCAAGCAGTGCTGGCCCTCAGTCCGCGTCATCGCCATTGGTTATCACTGTCAACAATCCGGCCGCGCCGGCAATCACCAGCACGCAAGCTCAATTGACGGCCGCACCAGCGACCGCAGGAACCGCCTATAGTTTTTCTTTCGTGGCTACCGGCAGTGGCCCTCTTACATGGAGTGCAACAGGCCTCCCGGCTGACGCATTGTCACTCGGCGCAAGTTCGGGCGTACTTTCGGGAACCCCGACTTCGAAGGCGACGCTCAGCTTTACTTTGACTGTGAGCGATACGTTTGGCCAGTCGTCTGCTCCGACTGCATTCGTGCTCACCGTCAATAATCCAGCCGTGCCTGTGATCACCACCACGCAGGCGCAGGTAACGGCGGCGCCTGGCACCATCGGTATGGCGTACACCTTTGCATTCCACGCGACCGGCTCAGGAACACTCACTTGGAGTTCGACGGGCCTTCCTGCTGATAGCCTTGCACTCAACAGCGGCAATGGAGTAGTTTCGGGAACTCCGACGACAAAACAGAGCGTCGCGATCACTTTAACGGTCAGCGATACCTTCGGCCAATCTTCCGCCGCGACGCCTTTCACAATCACTGTGAACAATCCTGCGCCACCTATAATTTCAACGACGCCAGCGCAAGTGCCGGGCGGGACGGTGAACGTCGCGTACAGTTTCACCTTCCATGGCTCCGGATACGCACCGCTCACATGGAGCACGACGCCGGTACTCAGTGACAGCCTGTCGATAAACGCGAGTAACGGTCAAGTGAGCGGCACGCCGACGACGGCAGCAACGCAGACCTTCAGCGTTTCACTTACCGATGGTGTCGGGCAGGTGACCACCGTGAGTGGATTCTCTATCACCGTCAGCACCGAGAGCATCGTCTTCACCCCATCGGCTCCTTCATCGGACACTGCAGGCGGGGCGCTCAGCGTTAATGCCACCGTTTCGAATGATGCCGGAGCTGGAGGAGTGAACTGGTCGGTTTCATGCGCCAGCTCGCCTTGCGGCGGGTTCAGCGCGAGCCACACAGCCAGCGGCACTGCAACGAATTACACCGCGCCGCCGCAACCGCCAACGGGAGGAACTGTCACAATCACCGCTACTGCTGCGGACGCTCCATCGCCGCAGGTTTCTGCCATCGTAACTATCAACGCAGCGCCTCTCGAATTTACAACGAGCTCGTTGCCCACCGGCACTGTGAACATTTCCTACAACGCGACCATTACCGCAAGCGGCGGAGTCGCACCGTACACGTTCACCATGGACGCGAGTTCCAGTGCGCTTCCGGCAAACCTGGTGTTCAACCCAGGAAGTCCATCCGCAACGATTACGGGCACGCCCACAGCGACAGGCACAACGAACAACATCATCATTGACGTCAAGGATTCCGAAGCCACTCCCATGACGGCGCAGATGACGTTCTCAATTACGGTCAACGCGGTCAGCGCCGCTTGTGGCACTGGCAGCGAGTCTCTTTTGAATGGGCAATACGCGATGTTGCTACAGGGCTTTGATTCCAGTGGGCCAGTCGGAATCGGCGCCACTTTCAACGCCGATGGTTTGGGCCATGTCGCCACGCTTGTGGGCGTTGAGGACATCAACAGCACTGACACGGCGGGCTTGCAGACAGATCTCTCCATCATTTCTGCGAGCAGCTCGTATTCCGTGGGTTCGGATCACCGCGGCTGTTTGACGATTGCGACTTCATCGGGATCCCAGACGTTCCGCTTCGCACTGAGCGGGATCACCGCAGGAATCGCATCAACGGGTAACGTTATCGAATTCGACCCCACGGGTTCGAATGCTGCCGGTCAGTTTGGTTTGCAGGACCCCTCAGCGTTCGCAACCGCCCAAATCAGCGGTAACTTCGCCTTCGGTGCCTCTGGCCCCGAAGTCGGAGGATCCAAATTCGCAATTGTTGGGATGCTTTCTCTAAGCGGTGGCGCCGTTGGCACCTCCAGCGTCATCGATCTCAGTGACCACGGAAACATCGATGGTAGCGGCACCACAGACTATCCTGCGACTCCCGTCTCCCTCACCGGCGGCTCATACACCGTCGCATCCAACGGCCGCGGCACTCTCACGCTCGATACCGCTAAGGGATCGACGGGCTCGATTATCTACGTGCTGTCGTCCACTGAATTTCTCATGCTGACCACCGACAGCCAAACCACCGATTCGTTGTATCAAGGATCGGCTACGCAACAGTCGGGCGGTCCTTACTCTGTTTCTTCCTTGAGCGGGTCGAGCGTTATCTACACGACCGGTCTCGGAAACAACGGCGGAACAGAGACCAGCTTGGGCACCGTAATCCTTTTCACGGTGACCAGCAGCGGAACCGCCTCGGTCACCGGCTGGCAGAGCAGCGGCGGCAGCGTGTCAGCGCAAAGCGCATCTGGTGTTACGTTCAGCGTCGCTTCCAGCGGACGCGTCACTTTCACGGTTCAACCTGGCAACAATCAGATCCCTATCATGTATTTGGTCAAACCGAACAAGGGCTACCTGCTGTTCACTGACGGCACCAATCCCAACCCCAAGGTTGAGTCCGGTGCTCTCAAGCCGCAGTCTGCTGGCCCCTTCTCGACCTCATCCTTGGACGCCACCCTTGGCTTCGGAACGATTCAGCCCGATGTTATTGGCATCGGCCAAGAGGTTGGAATTGTAATGTTCGATGGTGCCGGAAATGCTTCGGGGACGTCCGACAAGAACTCGTCGGGAACCCTTAAACCCGATCAGACTTTCACAGGCACCTACTCGATTGCTTCTAACGGCCTGGGAGTCATCCCTGCCAATTGCACCATTGGCACAAACTGTAACAACGTCTTCTTTCTCATGTCACCGACGAGCCTTGTGATGCTGGACACGTCAAACGACACGAATCCGGATGTCGATATTGCGCAACAGTAACGAAACGATGGAAATCGGTGGGAACTAGCTTCAACCAATTCGCGCTCCAACGAAGGCAGGTCCCACGGTTTGTGAAGGCGGGACCCGCCTTTGAATTTTCCGCTGGCCCCGCATCGCGCGGTGCGCTTCAATGAGAACAAAGGCGTCGACAAGCGACGCGCATCTTGCGCAGTGTTTTAGCACCGCAAGGCAGGCGACTCCGCAAAGTTTGATTCGATGCGCGAGGCGGCGACTCACGGAGGGCCTATGAACACAGCCGATTTGCGCTACGCGTCGAGCTGCCAAATGGGCTGCCGGGATTTTAAGTCATCCCGCGCACGGCCCAAAAACATCTGATTTGAGGACACTGGATGCGCTGTTCAAACGGCTTTGATTGCAGCGCCGATACTCGCGCGATTCGCTAGGGTTTTATGGACGAGGCTACGGGACATGCCTAGTTTTTCGGCAATCTCTCGAATGGTGCGGCCCTGAGCGCGCAGACGGCTGATTATGGCGGCAACTACGACCGCACGCGGATTTCAGAATATTTTCCCCTTGGCGCGACATCTGGAAAATTTAGTGCTCATGCCGCGAGGCCGATAATTTCCGGTGGCGTCCCCCGATAGTTTCTCAAGGCTTTGCGATTGCGATAGGTTGCGGGTCGGATTCGCGGCGATAAAACACCCGTGGGCGTTGAGTTTCGCGATCGTCGGGCGAGACGCCGCGCGTTTGTGCCCCTCGCACGATCGAAATATTACGGCCGAGCGCAGCCATTCGCTTCATGCCGTCCCTCTGCAACTCCGGCAGACGAGCCGTCGCTAGTCGAGCCATTCGCGCAGTAGAATTTGGCCGTCTTTCGGAGCATCGTCCGCTTTGCCCTGCTTTAATCCCTCGTCAACAAGGGCATAGGTGAGCAATCCGTGGCCATACTGCGAAAGTTCGAGTGCGGCTTCATTGACCCCGATGTGAACTGCATTATGGGAGCCATACTCTTTGCTAATCGGAGCTGGCTGACTGCGGACAGGGTTGCAATGTCCTAGCAGCACTACCGCGAGCGGGAATCTTTCCAGGTCAACGGAGGTAATTCTGAATTTGCGGTTCGCTTCAGATACGCCCTGGCGTAATTTTCTGCTTTTTCCTTGCCCTGCTCGATATCGTCAACCGGTTCGGAGGGCGCAATCCAACTTTTCGTATTGACGTTGTACACGGACGCCTGCACGCCCTGAGCGTTGTGCTCTGAGAAGAGCCGCAAATACTCCGCGCCCACCTTGACTTCGGCCCACACACCTTCGGTCAACATCTTAGGAAGCCCGATCCATCATCACGCTTAACTAATGCGCGCGACACGTGTTTTCTTGACGACACGCGATTTCTTCTGCCGCTGCGCAAACCGGCGCGCTATTTCAAGGTCGATGTACACGCGCGCGAACGTCTCGCCGTCTCCATAGTAGACGGTCACGCGCCAATGATGATGCTTGCGCCGGCGATCTTTGCCGACTTCGTTGGCTTTCTTTTGGCGACAGCCAATCGACCTCCGACGAATAGTTTCTGGATGAATACTTCGCTCGCAGGCGATCATACCGCAGACTTTGCCGCGTCGGGCGCGTAGGGTAGGTGCGGCAGCAAGGCGAAACCAATCTGGACGACGGAGGGGAGTTGACGGGGGAGGTGTCCGAGAAACGGATTACAAATCAGGCAAGTCATGGCTTTTTGTCCTGGGCAGAGGACCTGCGAGGACGACAAGGTCTTCGGCGTTGGAACGAATGCGAAAAAGGTGGCGAGCAGGGCACTCGGGGGCATATTCTCCCGTGACTCGGCAAGCAAAATGGAAATTCCGGGTGAAGTCTATGAGAAAAAAAGTCTTTGTGCTCGCATTCCTGGTCTGTGGTGTTTGTTCATTCGCGGCAGCGCAAAGCGACGCCCACGCAGGCACGGTCGACTTCAATGACCTTAAGCCCACTGAAATCATGACCCCAATCTTCAGCGAGATTCTGGTCATTCCGATTCCACAGGGATTCGTCGTGGCCTCCGAACGCACGCATAACGACTTTTACATCAATGAGATGGTGCTCAAGGGAGAGACGATTGACCATTGGTCTCAAATGATCACCCAGACCGGCAGAAAGGGACTTTCCTCTAGACCCAATGTAAGCCCGGAAGGATATATCAATGCCATCGCTGGGGAATTTAAACGCCGTTGTCCGGATACTTACTCCTCCAAAAGGATCGGTGACATAACAGTCAGTAGCCACGATAGGTTTATCGCATGGGCAAGTTGCGGGACCATGAATTACGGCGGATACGCGCATAGCGAGTCCACTCTATTCATCTGCATCAAGGGGACGGAGGATTACTGCACGGTTCAGTGGTCCGAACGCGGTCCGGCTTCCAGCCAGACACTCGTCTATGACGATGCCAAGTGGAGTGAGAGATTGAAGAAACTGAGTCCAGTGAAAACAGTTTCTCGAGCCCCCGCAGCGACAACTCCTCCCGCGGGCCCCGTCGATCAAAAATAGCCGATGATGGCCATCAAGCACAACGAATCCAGTTAACCATTCCTAACGCCCGGCGGCGCGGCATTCGTCGAAAATCGCAACACTCCCTCTCCCTCGTCCACCCCAGGGCCTCTCGATTTTCAAAACAGTTTAGCGGCGGACCTCACGCTCCAGGGCAAGGGCCGCGCCCTCGGCCTTCCGTTTTGAGGGCTCCCCCGCCGCGAACTCCTCGCTGTCGAGGCCCCGCTGTGGCGGCCTCCAAAACAGAAAGGGAATCACAATGGTTACAAATCTCGATCGGGCCGAATGGGCAGCCGCCGCGGTCCGGCAATTTTCAATGCATCACTGGCACGGAGTACGACGACCCGCTGACCGATCTTCTCTGTGATCTCATGCACTGGTCGGATCGCGAAGACATCGACTTTCACAACGCCCTCGACACTGCCCGCTTGCACTACGAGACGGAATGCGAAGAGTCCGAAGAAGAAAATCCCAAAGACTGCAAGCCAGCCGTCCGTTCCAAGAACGCCGCCAAGACATCGCCGAAACCGCGATCTACGCAAATCCTTCGGCACTCGCAGAACAACTCGCTCAAGCAGCAAAACTTTCGACTGAAGCTGCGGCAGAATCAGGCCATCGGCACCGCGCTCCCGCTCGAAGACCTTCTCTCGCAGGCGCGAGCTCTCGCTGACGAGGCGAAGAAGCGGAATGCTAGGCCGGTTCGTCCATTCGTCCTCTATTCGTTGCGTCACACGTTTCTGACGCGCCTTGGACAATCGGGATGCGATATTTGGACACTCGCTCGGATCGCCGGGCACGCTGCGATCAATATCTCAGCCCGTTACGTTCATCCCAGCGAAGACGCAGTTCTTGAGGCGATGTCAAGATTGGGTGGGCACAAAATTGGGCACACTCAAAATGACGTGCCTCAGTTGGCCGTTGCAAAAGATGTCGCAAGCGCAGTACAGTGAATCACTTGCACGCGGCGCGCCCGTAGCTCAGCTGGATAGAGCATCTGCCTTCGAAGCAGAGGGTCGGGAGTTCGAATCTCTCCGGGCGCGCCATTTGTATCGCTTGTTTTCAACAACTTCGGTCGCGATAACCTGTAGTTCGTAACGAACTCAAATTCCAATCTCGGCCATCCCGAAGCAGTTCAAGCTTTCACATGCCCGGCAAATCCGTTAATCACGCATGTCGAGTATTTCCGAATGCCCCGCCGCCCGCGTGCGCACTTTATCGAGGATCGATTGAGAACAGTGTTTCCTCGAACGTAGCGAATGGCGCCTCAGTTAACGTTAAGAACCCGAGCGCCATGGTTGAGTTTACGTGTGCGGGACTTCGAGCTATCGTAATCCATAAGAGAGAAGCATTTCTCCCGGGGGACACCAAAATGAAGATTCCCGATTACTACGAGTTCCTCCAGATTAGCCCCAACGCAGACCCAGACACAATTCACCGCGTTTATCGATTTCTGGCGGTGCGCTTTCACCCAGACAACCCGAAGACCGGTAATGCTGAGAACTTCTTTCTATTGAAGCAGGCCTACGACGTATTGTCCCGACCGGAGCGCCGTGCCGAATACGATGCGACTCGCAAAAATGAGGCGCACAAGCCAGTTCCGCTATCCACTTCGATTGATTTCATGGATAGCATCAGCGGCGAGTTGAACCGGCGGTTGGTGGTTCTGGCGCTGTTATATATTCAGCGCCGCACAAATCCCTACCAGCCGGAACTTACACTTTTCGAGGTTGAGCAGCGCATGGGTTTTCCCAGGGATTATTTGGAATTCACGGCGTGGTATCTTCGAAACAAGGGATACATTACCCGCGCGGACAACTCAGATTTCACACTAACAGCGGAGGGTGCTGATTTCGTGGAATCAAACCGCGCGAATATCCCTGTTCTAAATAAATTGCTGACTGGCGGCACCGAACCCGCTAGTACAGATGAAGTGGCGGCGAGCAAGGCCCTGAACGCTTCCCCCATTCCTATCATTGTGCCTGCAAGCGGTGTCGCGATCGAGGATATCGGCGTAAGCCGGAACGATAAGGAGTAACGAATTGCGGTCGCTTTCTCAAGTGCCGAGGCGGCAGTAACGTAGCGGGTCCCGGACACTCCAGAATTACCTCCCAGTTGACTTCCTGGCCGTTACTTGAACTTACGGTAACCGGACAAGTGCATTCGAAGTTTTCAAACAGTCTATGGGCAGGACCCTGGAGTTTTGCCCTAAAGGCTACAAACTCCTTCGAGCTGCAGAGGAATGACCACATTTCCAGCCTTATCGATGTAATCAAACCTGCCGCCGATTTCGACTGGATCCCGTTGGTCCGCGAAGTGTTGCGGAAAAAGAGTGCCGGCCGAGGTGAGACGTGGAGCACTGACGACACGCCCCGTCTTATCGATGTAGCCAAACGTGCCGGCAGATTGAACCAGAGCCATTTGTTCCGAGAACGAGGCAGCATCATCAAAGCGCGGAGCGACTAGAATCGTGCCCGTCCCATCGATGTAACCCCATTTGTGATCGATTTGCACCGCCGCTAGCCCTTCAGAGAATCGCTTGGCATTGTCGAACTGCGGAGCAATCACAACCTTGCCGGTTCTATCGATGTAACCCCATTTGTGATCGGTTTGTACCGCTGCAAACTGTTCGGAGAAGCGCTGCACAGAATCGAACCGCGGGGGAATGACGGAAGTTCCTGTTTTATCGATATATCCCCATTTTTCGCCGATTTGAACCGCCGCCAACTGCTCGGAAAATGAAGTGGCTTTATTGAATTGGAAAGCGATGACGACGTTTCCGGTCGTATCTATATATCCCCATTTGCCATTAACCTGGACCGCGGCCAATTTCTCCGAGAACGAATTCGTCGCGTCAAACCGCGGGACGATCACGAGCTTGCCGGTGCTGTCCACGTAGCCCCACTTAGTGGTTTTATCCACGCAGGCTCGTGTTGGAGATTTCGATTCTAAATTACTCTGAGCCATGACGGCTCCGCACGTGCCAGCATAAATTGTAATTAACGCGATCACGAAACGGACGCAACTCCGAGCGTGGTTGTACGGAGACTTGTGTTGCGCGCTTCGACCGGCCGGCGAGCAGAGTTCCCGATCTTTGTCGTGTTTGGTTTTGAGATAAGTGTCTGGAGTATTCATTGCTGAACTCCTGGCTTGCTATCTTGCTGCGGAGTGCGAGTTTCCTCCGTCAGAGGAATCGACCGCGGGAGCACAAATAATAGCACTTTTCACTTCACAACCAGCGATCGGATCTTACTTTGAGGAAGCTGTCACGCTGCCGCAACCGTCTGACTCCATGTCTTGCAATTGTTGCGCCGCTTCCGCGCTTCCGCGATTCGAAGCCGCAATCAGAAGCACCCGCGCTTGCTCGCAATTCTGCGGCACCCCGCGTCCCCAGGCATAGAGATTGGCGAGAAGCACCGTGGCCTGCGGATTTCCCTTTTTTTCTGCAGCCCATAGCCACTTCACGGCGACCGCCGGTTCCGCCCGCCCCTCATCTCCACTCAGATATTGCAACGCATTGGCGAGTTCGGCCCCGCCAGCACTGGAAAGCAGTGGCAGGCCCGTATCATTTCCCGCACCAACGGGCCGTACTCGATGAGGCTTCGACGCGGGCCGCAGAAGCGGACTGACCTCGGAGTCTGCAGGCGAGCTCTGCGCGTCAGATTCCGAACCGGCCAAATGCAAGTCGGATAAGACCTGACCGAGCGACTGCGTACCCCCGCCGGTCCGCCAATACAAGAAAAGCCCAAGGCTGAATATGGCTACGAACACAAGCCCCACTATCGTGAGTACAACCGTGCGAATCCGGTTGCGCGGAACTTCCGTTTGGTAAAGTCGCGCGCCCGCTGGAGGACGCCACGGCTCCGTGAACTCCGAACTTGATGTGAAAGCCCCTGCGCGAGACGCTTCGCGTTGCGGGGTTTCCCCAATCGTCGCGCCCCCAGCCCCATCCGCGGCTAAGACCATCGGTTCGCTCGGAATCTCATTGGTTGCTCCTGCTCCGGTCGAAACTTTCTCCACGACTGTGAGGTCTGCTCGGGGGGGCAGCGGCAGAGCATTCTGCTCGAGCCACCTACGGATGTTCGATCGGTCCGGCCCCGGCAAATCCTTAAAACGCAGGCCACCGGTCTTGTTCTCTTCGTCCATCCATATGATTTCGCCAATCGTTTCCATTTCAGCAAAGGGACTGAACGTAAATCGCACGGGAACCCCGCCCTCGTAATGCTGGATCGGAGCGTCGGCCCGGAACTGCAGCCCGTTCTCGGACGCATCAACGACGATTCCGTGATTTTGACTGGGAAAGCTCACATAGACCGGTTCGTAGGGCGTAGCTCGGGGCGTTTGCCGCCGTTCCGTGACCATTGATTAATTCTCCTCTGCAGGCTCGCGGCAAAATGCCGTCGCCCACCGACTACCGCTCTTATGCCGCCGGATTAGCTCGAAATCCTTCTCCGCGACACTGTCCCCACAGAGTTTCATACTAGAGTTCGGTTTATCTCCCTGGAAGTCACATTCTTGATGGTACTGCGGTCACGGTACTCGCTTCATGACGAATCGCCACGGGCCCGTCGATGCATCTGCGGTATTGAGGGCTCCTGGAAAAAGGACAGCGCATCATCCCAAGTTAGAGTAAGCAAAGTTGATAGCCAGTCGCTTGCGCACGCCTTCCATTCGCCAGGCATCAGCAAAGCTCTCATCTGTGATTATCCCGTTATTCATACCGCGTGTGTGGGTTCCTCCTGCGCTACGCCCTTGGCACCTTCAAACACCCTCGTCAGGGCCGTAAGTGGCTGTGATATAAACGGGCCTTCTGTTCGAAACACTTACGAACGGCGCGAGAAGCGCGCGAAGACGTAAAATTTGGAACGAAACGCAAGCTATTCGTGACGATTCCAGCTCAACGACGAATCTTAACGATGAACAGAGGGTCTTCGACTCTGAAATCCACACTTTATGGGGCTGGAGATCGCAACGAGCTTTTCCTTTCGACGTCGGTTGATAAAGTTGGCGGCCCCGGTGCGCGCTTGAAGATTGCGGATTCGAGCGGCAAGTCGCTCCTAGATTGCCCAGTTGATAGCGGGAACTCAAATGCCGCGTCGGAACTCATGATTTCGTGGATGGACGATCGCAGTTTTCTTTCGGGACTTGCCGCGGTGGGTCACCGACTCGTACACGGCGGGCCTCGTTACAGAGATCCTCAGCGCGTCACTCCGGAATTTTTGTCGGAAGCCGAGAAGCTCGTACCGCTCGATCCCGATCACATGCCGGCGGCGATCGCGGGAATTCAATTCATCGCCCAGAAATTTCCAGATCTTCCTCAAGTGGCGTGTTTCGACACTGCTTTTCATATCTCGCTTCCCAAGGTTGCGCGCATGTATGCGCTGCCTCGACGTCTCTACGATCAGGGCATTGTTCGATATGGATTTCACGGACTTTCCTACGAGTTCGTAATGAGTGAATTGCAATCGCTCGAAGGCGCGCTCGCTAACGGGCGGGTAATCATCGCGCATCTCGGCAGTGGCGCGAGCGTGGTTGCCGTCAAAGAAGGGAAGAGCATTGATACATCAATGGGATTTACCCCGCTCGAAGGGCTCGTTATGGCGACCCGCTCCGGAGATGTCGATCCGGGCGCTGTGCTATTTCTGATTGATCAACAGAATTCGTCTGCAAAAAAGATGAGCAAGGTTCTGAACAAGGAATCCGGGCTACTGGGAATTTCGGATACGTCGGGCGATATGAGGGAATTGCTCGACAAGATCGACCAGGACCCTCGTGCGAAGGAAGCTGTGGATCTCTTCAGCTACCGTGCGAAGAAATACATCGGCGCGTACGCTGCAGTTCTCGGGGGTCTGGACGTTCTCGTGTTTGCGGGAGGCATCGGCGAGCACGCTCCCGGGGTTCGCAAACGAATTTGCGACGGCTTGGATTTTCTGGGCATTCGATTGGATGTCCCCGCCAATGAAGCCAACGCACCACTGATATCGTCCTCCGAAAGCCGCGTAAAAGTGCGCGTCATAAAGACGAACGAAGATTTAATGATCGTGCGCCACGTCGAGTCCTTGCTCGGATGGTCAAATTCCTAGCGCCGATCATCTTTTCACGGAATCTTAATGTCAGTATCTTATTCTTGGGCAAATCTCACGTTGAAACTTATACAATCACGCAGGAGTTGTGCCGCGAGATTCTTTCCGTCTGAAGGACGGAGCAACAAACGCGGAAGAAATGAATGCAGGAGAAATGATGCTTGAATTTGATGCCGCCCTATCGACGGTCGTCGAGGTCACCAAAAAAACGCAAAACGCCGAAAAGTCTCCAGCTCCCGCCGCGCCTAGCGGCCCGCTCTCGGCCCATTTATTGAGCAAAATGCAACGCTACTGGTACGCCGCGAATTATCTCTGCGTCGGCCAAATCTATCTCCAGGATAATCCGCTACTCCGCGAGCCGCTCACAAAAGCGCACATCAAGCCGCGCCTGCTGGGCCACTGGGGCACATCGGCCGGGCAAAATTTCATCTACGTCCATCTGAACCGCCTGATCCGCGAGACGAATGCAAATATTATCTACATCTCGGGCCCCGGCCACGGAGGGCCGACGCTAAACGCCTGCGCGTACCTCGAAGGAACTTATACCGAGGTGCATCCTGAAATTCCTCAGGACATCCACGGCATGCGCCTTCTGTTTCGCTCTTTCTCAACGCCGGGTGGCATCCCGAGTCACTGCGGCCCGCATACGCCGAACTCGATGCACGAGGGAGGCGAACTGGGCTATTCACTCGTACATGCTTTTGGAGCCGCCTTCGACAATCCCGATCTGATCGTGGCCTGCGTCGTCGGCGACGGCGAAGCCGAGACCTGCCCGCTCGAAGGAAGCTGGAAGGGAATCAAGTTCCTGAATCCGGCGCGCGACGGAGCCGTGCTGCCGATCCTGCATCTGAATGGCTACAAAATATCCGGCCCCACGGTCACAGCTCGCACGAGCGACGAGGAGCTCATCGCGTTCTACAAGGGCCTCGGCTACGCGCCAGAATTCGTTGAAGGCGACGATCCCGAAATCGTCCACCAACTTCTCGCCGCAGCTCTCGATCGCTCCTACGCAGGCATACGCGATATTCAAAAAACCTTCCGCACAAAAGACGCACACACAAATGCAAACAACGGCCAGCCGCGCCAGCCGTGGCCGATGATTGTCTTGCGCACTCCAAAAGGTTGGACATGCCCGAAAGAAGTGGATGGCCTGCCCATCGAAGGCACATTCCGCGCACACCAAGTCCCGCTCTCCACAGTTTGTGAAAATCCAGAACATCTAAAAATGCTCGAAGCCTGGATGCGCAAGTACTCCCCGGACGAGTTATTTGACAAGGACGGCCATCTGATCGCCGAGCTCGCCGCGCTAGCTCCCGACGGAAATCGCCGCATGGGTGCAAATCCTCACGTCAACGGCGGCCGATTACTGAAGGCGCTCGATCTCCCCGACTTCTCCCAATACGCATTGGCTATACCCGGCCCCGGCGAGGTAGTAGCAGAAGCGCCTCGCAAACTCGGAGAGTATCTGCGCGACGTCATCAAACTCAACCCGGCCAATTTCCGCCTGTTCTGCCCGGATGAAACGAATTCGAATCGCCTCAACGCAGTCTTCGATACCACCAACCGCTGCACGATGGAGCCGATCGTTTCCATCGACGACCACCTCGCTCCCGACGGCCGCGTGATGGAAGTGCTCAGCGAACACCTTTGCGAAGGCTGGCTCGAAGGCTATTTGCTCACCGGCCGGCATGGCGTCTGGTCATCGTACGAGGCATTCGCTCAAGTGGTCGATTCGATGGTGACGCAGCACGCGAAGTGGATGGAGCAGTGTCTTGAATATCCCTGGCGCAGGCCGCTCGCCTCTCTGAACGTCTTTCTCACCAGCCACGCCTGGCGAAATGACCACAATGGTTTCAGCCATCAAGCGCCGGGCTTTGTCGACAACGCACTGCAACGCCGCAGCGAAGTGGCTCGCGTCTACTATCCGCCGGATTCAAATTGCTTGCTGAACGTGTTCGATCACTGCCTGCGCAGCCGCAATTACGTTAACGTCGTCACCTGCGGAAAGCAGCCGCAGCTGCAATGGCTCACGTTCGATGAAGCGCTCGCTCATTGCTCTCAAGGGGCATCAATCTGGAAATTTGCGACGAACGATGGCGGAACGGAGCCTGACATTGTTCTTGCGTGCGCCGGCGACGTTCCCACTATCGAAGCCTGCGCGACGTCCTGGCTCCTACAGAAACACGTGCCCGGAATCAAGGTGCGCGTTGTGAATGTCGTAGATCTGAATGCGCTGATGAGTCCCGACGATCATCCACACGGCATGGACAATATTTCGTTCAACGCGCTTTTTACGCCGAACGTAGATGTGATCTTTGCGTTCCACGGCTATCGGTGGCTAATTCACAGCATGGTGCATGGCCGTTCAAATGAAGCAAGGTTCCACGTGCGCGGATTCAATGACGAGGGCACAACCACGACTCCGTTCGATATGGTCGTGCTCAACAAGATGAGCCGCTTTCATCTTGCCATTGACGCACTCAAGCATGTCCCGCGATTGCGTTCGCAGGCCTCGGACGCGATTGATATGTTCAACCGGAAACTGTACGAGCACCACGCTTACATCCGGCAGCATTTCGAAGATATGCCCGAAATTAGAAATTGGAGTTGGACAAAAGATTTCAGCGAGCCTGCAGCGCCACCGCCCCTCGCGAAAGGACAGCCTCGCGCTCAGACGTTCACAGACAATTAAGTAGAGGATAATTCAGAATCCGAAGAGACAATTTTCAGAGCTCAAAGACACAAATTCCAGGGCCCGGAGGCTCCCGCCTCGGGGTCTGCTAACCGCTTCCTGCATCAGATTCACCTGAACCCATCGCGCAAAGAAGAATTTTGAAATCATCGACTATCAATATGGATCAGGGTCTCGATTGTGCTATCGCATCCGTTTCCGTACCCGTGGAGTGATCCATGCGGCCAAACAGCGAGTGCGGTCCTCCGATGAATTCACGCGCGATATTCATCCCCACGAACTCCAGCAAGGTGTAGTTGCCCATTCGCAACCCGTCTTTGGCGCTATAGCGGTTCGGATACCAACCATAAACTGCAGTCATGGATCCCGCATAGGGCGCGATCAGCGCGGGGAAAGACAACCAGCGATGTCCGTTCTCGCCGCGCCGCGCCGTCACCGTCGAAATCGCGGCATGGCCCAATCGCGGAAATATTCCTTTGCAATCGCAGTGGTAATACAATGTGTCTTCCCGAAACGCTTCCGCCAAGGCGTAGCGCGTAGTCGTCGTTGCCAGCGCGACGCCGAAGTCGGATCCAACCCGCTCGCCGAACGCTCCCACCCCTTGCCCCCACTCTGGAGGCGTTTTGTCCGCTTGATCAATTCCGCCTACGATTCCGGCGCTGATGATCGCGTAGGGGCCAAAGCCATCGAAGAAGTAATTCCGCAGCTTCGTTTTCTCCGTGGGTCGCGTATAGGTCGGCTCCAGTTGTGAAGAAATTGTGCCGGGCGTGGGCGAGACGGCGTCACTGAACGAGGATTTTGCATCGGTGGCGGATTGCGCTATTGCTTCAGGCGAAAGTGCTGCCAGGCCCGTTATGACAATGAATATGGCGATGGGTAGAGACACGACTCGGAACCGCTTCATCACGAATTCTCCTTGCCTAGAACTTACGATTGAGGTTGGCCGTAGCAGCGAGCCAGAGGGGAACTAAGACCTCGACAACAAGTCGTAACACGCGAGATTTGAGCCGTCTGTGCCAAACAGAACACAATCATTTGGCATCTAACTGAGTGGCCAAACTGCTCTGGTACCGCCTGCGTCTCGCCGGCTCTTCGCCTTCATTCACGGCCCATTGAGGACCAAGACGAGTAGAAAAAAGTGTCCAGGTCGAATAGCACGACCGCGCTCCTGCCCATAGCTAGTTCGGATTAATCGCCGCAGCCTCGCCGGCGGGTGCCGGGCGCAGATTTTATTCCTGTTTGCCAGTGGAGCTTTCTGATTCCCGGTGAGCTTCCTGCGCCAACTGATAAGCCTTATGAGAATGTTCCAAAGCTTGCCGGGAATACTCGTGCCCAGTCATATGGTCCCCTTTGTCGTGATGCGTTGCGGCAACACGGTGCGCGTGAGCGGCGAGATCGTGGAACTCTGCAGCGCGTTGGTGCGAATCGTTTGGCATGTGCTTTTCTCCTTGCGACGAAACGATATGAGCAATTGCGATAAAGGATGGCTGGACGAATGAATAGACGATAGCGCAACCGACGGGCCGATCGCGAGCACACAAACAAGTCTAGCGAGTCGGCGTTGATTCTCGGACTATGTGAGGCGGGCTCTGGCTGGAATCTTCGCGCTTCGGTTTGTTCTGCTTCGGTTTCTTTTTTTCGCGTTTCCCCACGTTCTTGTTTCCCATTCCCGCATGTTGGCATAGCTCCGGCTGTCCCGCAAGACCCCTTAGACCCAAAATGAATCACCTCTATTTGGGCACACTCGACGTATCTCGGTTAGAATGCGTTTTGTCGTGGCGGGGTACTCTTTTCAGATTAGCAAGAAAACGATCTTGGCCGATAATCACCTACGACAACGAATACGATTTTAATGAGAAATCTTGGGCAAGGAGCGGCACATGCGCGCGTACGCAGTCCGGAGCTTTGGCGAGGCTCCCGCGATTCACGATCTACCAATACCATCCGCGAACGGCGCGTTCCTGATACGCGTGAAGTGCGCGGGGGTTAATCCGATCGATTACAAGCTCGTCGAAAGATTGACCGCCGCCTCGACATATCCCTTCGTCCTGGGCGCAGACTTCGCAGGTGTCGTCGAACGCGTTCCAGTGGGAGAACTCGATTTTCATATCGGCGACCGTATCTTCGGCATGGCACGGTCACACGGCGCGTACGCCGAGTACACCGCAGTCGCACCGGGCGTTAAGACAGAACCGCTGGCGCATATCCCTAGCGGCGTTACTGACGAGCAGGCGGCCGCGCTGCCAATCCCAGCCATAACTGCGCTCAGGTCGCTCGATCTGCTGGCCCTCATCTCGGGCCAGCGCGTCGTTGTGATGGGCGCGACGGGCGGAGTCGGGGGCTACGGGGTGCAGATGGCGCGCGCCCGGGGCGCGCACGTGATCGCAACAGTTCGCGGCGACGCCGACGAAGCTCGTCGCCTCGGTGCCGAAGAGGTTTACGACACGAAAGATGGCGACGTAGTCAGCGCGCTGCACGCAGCTCATCCGAACGGCGTAGACGCGGTCCTCGATCTCGTCAACGGTGCGGACGCAATTCGCCGCGACGCTGAGATCCTCAAGTCGGGAGGTAGCCTGGTCTCGACGATCTACGCGGCCGACGAGAAGTGGTTCGCTGAGCGCAAAATCACGGCGCACAATCTTGCGGGCAATTCGAATCCCCTGTCGTCACCGCAAGGGCTTATCGAAGTTGCGCGCATGCTCGCGGCCGGGACGATCACTGCGAGGAACCGCTCCACGGTTGACCTGGACGGCGTGGGACAAGTACTCGAAAAGCTGCGCAACGGCGGCCTCGGTGGCAAGGCCGTCATCCGCCTTTAGAAGCGCGATTCCATTGCTGGCGCGTTGGTGTTCCAAATGCAGCGAGTCGGGGCTAGTACATTTGTTTTGAAACCTTGTACAACTCATATCTGTCAAATGATTAAGGGGAGGCTTTGATTATGGACGCGCAGACGAGGTTCAAGAAAATGGAAACTTTCGGAATTGGCCCGAATTTCGCAAGTCCAGGCTCCTCGAGGCCTCGAATGATCGAGAAGCTCTTGATTTCCGTGTTGTCGTTGGGTCTCATATTCGCGACTTGGACCCAAAATATCGCGGCCTCTCAAGACGCGCAGGCACCCGACCAGAGCGCCGCCCCGGCCGCGCAGGCGCCGCCATACGCGCAACAGACTCCCGGCCAATTACAGCAATTAGTAGCACCGATTGCACTTTATCCGGATTCGCTCGTCGCGCAAATTCTGGCCGCCTCCACGTTCCCTGAGCAAGTCGTCGAGGCCGACAGATGGGTGCAGGCGCACCCTGATTTAAAAGGCGATGCTTTGGCACAAGCTGTGGACCAGCAAAACTGGGATCCGAGCGTCAAAGCGCTCACTGCATTTCCATCCGTCCTTGGAAATATGGACAAAAATCTTTCCTGGACGTCATCCCTGGGCGACGCTTACTACAACCAACAACAGGATGTAATGAACGCCGTACAATTCATGCGCGGGAAGGCGGAACAAGCCGGCAACTTGAAAACCACGCCGCAACAAACCGTCGAGACACAAGACTCGACGATCGTCATTCAGCCTGCGGATCCTCAGGTCGTTTACGTCCCCGCCTATAATCCGTGGTTGGTTTACGGGTATCCCGTAGGCCCATGGCCGGGGTGGTATCCGTATCCCGGAATTTGGTATGGCGGCCCGTACCTTTCGTTCGGAGTCGGTTTCGGAATCGGCTTCTACGGCGGTTTTGGATGGGGATGGGGTAATTGGGGATTCAACTGGCGTGGCGGATACCCGCTTTATAATCGCGGCAGGTACTACTCGCGGAGCCCGACGTTTTACAACCGAACCAATTTCTACCGCGGCGGTGTCCGCGGCGGGGCAGGTGTCCGCGCTGGGAACGTTGGCGGGCGCGGCGGAGTTTACGACCGTCCCGGCGCAACAGCCCGCCCATTCGAGGGAGATGCTCGCGCGGCCCGAGGATACGCTGAACCTCGCGGTCAGACCGGCACCCGCTCGGGAGCGTTCAGCGGTTACGATCATGGCGGACAGACACGGAGCTATTCGTCGCGCGGAAGCGGCAGCTTCGGTGGCGGCGGGCACGCCGGCGGTGGCGGGCACGGCGGCGGCGGGCATCACTAATTGGTCTCGTTATGTTCTATCGAATTCTGATTACGTTCGATGGAAGACTCGTGATGGTCTTACTCAATCGTGAAATTTAGTTATGGAGAATAAGCATATGCGGCGAGCAAAACTGAATTTCAACAAATTTGATTGGGGCACGGTTCCTGGATTAGCCGCGATCGCGATCCTCTTGGCGGCGTGTTTTCCGGCCCTTGCCTTGGCGCAGCAGCAGGGCCAGAAGACATTTCCGTCAGCGGACGCAGCGAGCCAGGCACTCGTCACGGCAGCGCAGAGTAACGATGAAAAAGCCATGCTCGATATCCTCGGCCCGGACGGAAAACAAATCGTCTCGTCCGGAGACGATACCGAGGACGCTCAAAACCGCGCCAATTTCGCCCAGAGATATCAGGAAATGCACCGTCTGGTGACTGAACCGGACGGAACCACCACCCTGTATATCGGCGCTGAAAATTGGCCCACGCCCATACCCATCGCAAACAAAGGCAATTTGTGGTATTTCGACACCGAGGCCGGCAAAAAAGAAATTCTGTACCGTCGAGTTGGAAAAAATGAAATGTCGGCCATCCGAGTTTGCCAGGAGCTAGTGGCAGCGGAAAAGGAATATTACTCTGCCCAGCATAACGAGTACGCCGAGAAAATTTTCAGCGACGAA
>Ga0182018_10002221_pt1 | contig 20012 bp, 17 predicted proteins | sample 812P2MmetaG_FD_120490 | JGI IMG/M metagenome (GOLD analysis project Ga0182018, IMG submission 120490) | Permafrost microbial communities from Stordalen Mire, Sweden - 812P2M metaG | ecosystem: Environmental > Terrestrial > Soil > Wetlands > Permafrost | place: Sweden: Stordalen | collected...
GTCGAGAGCAGAAGGGCTCTGGACTCGCGAAGTACGGAATCCGCCTCCACTAGCAGAATCGCTCCCTTGACTGGGGTTTGTGCTGCCCGATACGAATTGATTTGGGACAAATATGGACTCAGCATATGGCACCGCCGATGGCGGCTGCAACCTTTGGGAAGATTTGTTCCTTATTCATGTTCCGCTCCAGAAGACCCAAGCGGCGGGTCTGCTTAGCACCGGGGACGGGTGCATTGAACCGAAATACGGCGAGGACCGCCGCACCGAAACGGTTAGGAGAGCGCTGGAGGGGGACGACGCATTAGATCGGGTCCGTGCAGATAGTATCGACCAGGGATGCGCGGCCTCGGTCCAGGTTGGATCAAGTAGGTAGGAGGAACGTGATTGCCCTGCTGCGAGAGGGCACTGGCAGCGAAGTGCAGCGATTCCCAGGTGAGGCGGGGTTGACCCTGATCTTCTAATGAAGCGACTGCACGGGCGGACCCCTCCTCGGTGGACAGCTTTGCCGTGGACCCGGTCGAGACCGAAGTGGAGAGCTTTGCCTGGAGCCCCCAGCTGAAAACAGAGACTGCCAAGAAGAGAAGAGCACATTCGAGAGCCGCCGGAACTGTCGAATTGCGCCTCTTGAGCATCATTTTCCCTTCATGCGAAATGGAACCTGTCCAGAGTCTAGCAAAAAAGAGGAACGAGGAGAAACCAGCCAGCCCCTGTGTTGCAACTGGTCCTTGGGGTCTGGACAGCTTCAAAAGTGCTTGAGGTCCGAACCAAGTCGTAAATCCTCCGGGGAGTTTGACGCCAGTGCCTGAACGGCGGATCATACAAACCACGGTCCAATATCAGGCGATTGGCTCGAGGGAGAACAACGCATGGCAGCAAATCGCAACAAGACTAATCAAGAAGAACAGGATCCACCGTGGCTTGGATTGGCAAAGTTCCTGTTCATCGTGTTCTTCGCGGTCATGGTTTTCCTGCTCATCAGCAGCATGGAGCATCACCACTTTTTTAGCGGTGGCCAGATGAACAAGCATGACATCACCGAGCCATAATAGCGTAGAAATTCATTTCGCTTACCTCGTGAGCGGTAGTGTCCTAGTTTTGGAAGGCCACACTTCTCACAGCCTCTTTCTCAGCGATTCAAAGCAAACAAAGCCAATCGCGGCAGATACTAGAGCAATCGCGAGATTCTTCCCGGTCAGTATGTCCGCGAAGGCCGATTCCCAAGTCTTTCCAGCTCCACTCCGTACGGTGAACTCTCCCGTTAGCAGATTCGAGTAAAAGAGAAAAACAATAAATGCGATCTCGACGCATGCCCTAAAGATCAATTTGTATCGAGAGGTCATATTCAAGCCTCCAATGCGGTACTCAGCGTGTTGCGAATCCCGACCTGAGACGGTTTGCTTGCTGGCCCGTGCGGCTGACCCCACATTCTTTCGGTCGGCGTCGTTTGGTTCTGGCTTTGGCGTGGCCCATGGGCAGCTTGGGGCGGCCCACCTTTCTAGGCTTGGGCTTGGTTGGCATTTCGTATCTCTTGCATGATGGCGGCCCGCACGGCAGTCTGAGCTGAAATGGCCGGGGGAATACGCCGCGCAGTCACGTGCTGCCGAGGATGCTTTGGATCGTCTGTCCCGTGCGTCCAAGCGTAGGCTCTGTGGGTCTTAGGATGGTCTTTCAAGTCGAACACTTCAACTACTCCCGCCCAGATGGTCTTGCCCTGATAGACCTCGTGCACAGGCACACTCATCAATTTGATGTGCCCGAATCGTACCGTCCACGGAGCGTTATTCAGGGCAGGTAGAGGGTCGGGCCGACAGATATTTACCCGTAGAACATCCAACGGGGATTCTGCTGAAGTCTCATGGAGGCGCGCTCAGTTACAAATTTGCCTACAGCGGACGCGCAGAAAAAGCAGATGCGCTAGGCTATTCGCCGCATCTAATTGATTATTAATGAGTTGTAATGGTCGGGGCGGTCAGATTCGAACTGACGACCCTCTGCTCCCAAAGCAGATGCGCTACCAGGCTGCGCTACGCCCCGACATGGATCAATCTTATCGCACCGCCGGGGCAGCGCTCGGGGCACCGGGGTGGGCTCTTTCGCGGCGCGGCGATTTGGCTCGCGGTCGCCCGTCGCGCAGTCACGAGCTGGAGAGATCCTTGCTTAGAGTCGACCGATCACGTGTGCCAGATGGACGGTAAGCCACCCAAGCAGCAGCATCGGAAGCACCAGCATCGCCGTGAGCAGAGCGCACAGGCAGGCGAGGAAGAGCCAGCTGCGGCGCCGGGTGCCCTGCGGATCGGCCAGGCTGCCTGTGAGCAGGGCGTAGTTGCGCCGATTCGCCTTCCATGCGATGTCGAAGAGGTTGCCAAGCACCGGCACGGCGCCCAGCAGCACCTCGATGCCCCAGTTCGCGAGCATCCGCGCCAGCGTGACGTAGGAGACGCCGCGCGCCCAAGCCGCCACGATGATGACGCAGGACGCGATGCCGCCGATGATATCGCCCACCCCGGGGATGAAGCCCACGATGCCGTCCAGTCCGAAGCGGACCGACGTGCCGGGCATGCGGAACCAGTCGTCCAGAAGGTGCGAGAGGAGGTCGAGATTTTCGTCGTCGAAGGCTTTGGAGCCGCGGCGCGTGCGCGGCGAAAGAATCTCGGGCTGTGCGGCAACTGGCAATTATGGTCCCTCGCTCACATCCGCCGCACGCTCGTCCTCGCGCGGCCGATGCTATAATTTGAAGTATACGGCGGCTATAGTTCAGTGGCAGAACGCCGCTCTGTGGCAGCGGATGTCGTGGGTTCGAAACCCACTAGCCGCCCCAATCTTCCCTCTCAAATGACATCCACCGCAGAGTCCGCGCCTACCGCTATCTACGCGGGCACCTCGGGTTGGGCGTACCCCACATGGAAGCCCGCCTTCTACCCCGCGGGCCTTCCCGCCAGGCGCTTCCTCGAGCACTACGCCTCGCGCCTCAACTCGGTTGAGGTCAACTACACCTTCCGCGCCTTTCCGACCGCGAAGATGCTCGACACCTGGCTCGCGGCAACTCCCGCCGACTTCCGTTTTAGCTTCAAGTCCCCGCAGCGCATCACGCACTTCAGCCGCCTCCTCGGCTGCGACGCCGCGGTCGACCAGTTCGTCGCCGCGCTGGAGCCGGTCCGCGCCGCCGGCAAGCTGGGTCCGCTGCTCTTCCAGCTTCCGCCGAACTTCAAGGCCGATCCGGAAAAGCTCACCGGCTTCCTCGCAGCGTCTGCGCTTCAAGGTCCGGCTGCGCCCATGCTTGCCTTTGAGTTCCGCCACGAGAGCTGGTTCAGCGATGAGGTCTATGCGATCCTGCGCGCGCACAATGCCGCGCTCTGCATCGCGGGAAGCGATGACCTCAAGACACCCGAGGTCCAGTGCGCCACCACCCATGCATGCTATCGCCTGCGCCGCGAGGCCGGCTATAGTCCGGCGGAGATTGAAGCCTTCGCAGAGACATTCTCCGCGCTCGCGTCAACGCGCGATGTCTATATCTACTTCAAACACGAGGACGAACCCACTGGCGCGCTCAACGCCGTGGCATTCCGAGAAGCCTGCGCCGCAAGGGCAGCGAAGCGATGAGCGCGGACAGCCTCATCCCTTCCACCGTTGTCGAAGCACCGCACGGCACACTGGCCCCACTCGTATTTGAACCCCGGCCCTTCGTCCCCCGCCGCTTTCTCTCTAACGCCCACCTACAGACCATCCTGGGCAACTTCTTCCCGCGCCCAAGCCACCTGCCCGCACCCACGCAAGAGCTGGTCGAAGTTTCGCCCGCCGTCGGCGAGCAGATCGCCAGCCGCGTTCTCTGCCTCTGCCACTGGCAACCCGAAGCCGTCCGCGCAAGCCGACCCACCGCGATCCTCCTGCACGGCCTTGAAGGCTCGGCCAACTCGCAGTACGTCGTCGGCAACGCGAACAAGCTCTGGCACGCCGGCGCCAACGTGATCCGCATGAACATGCGCAACTGCGGGGGCTCTAACTACGAGATGGCCCGCGAGACGCCCACGCTCTACCACTCCGGCCTCTCCGGAGATGTCGGCGCCGTCATGCGCCACTTCCTCGCGCGCGAGGAAGTGGGAAGCATTGCGCTGGTCGGCTACTCCATGGGCGGCAACCTCGTCCTCAAGCTTGCCGGCGAGCTTGGCGTCGCCGCGCCGCCCCAGCTGCGCTCCGTCGTCGGCATCTCGCCCTCCATTGACCTCGGCCCATCCGCTACGGCGCTGCAACGGCCGGCGAACCGTCTGTACGAGGCCCGCTTCCTGCGCGGGCTGTTCAAGCGTTATCGCAATAAGGTGCGCTTCTTTCCCCAGGCCTACGACCCCAATCGCACTGTCGGCATCGGCTCCCTGCGCGACTTCGACGATCGCATCACTGCCTTCTACTGCGGCTTTGCTTCCGCCGAGGACTACTACTACCGCGCCGCCGCCGCGCGCGTCGTCGACCGTATTGCCGTCCCCACGCTCATCGTCTCCGCGCTGGATGACCCCTTCATTCGATTTCTGCCTGAGACCGTTGGCGCGCTCCGAGGCAATCCGAACATCTCGCTGCTGCAACCGGCGCACGGCGGCCACTGCGCGTTTCTTGCGCGCCGCGATTCCGCTGGCCAGGACGACGACGGCTACTGGGCCGAGACCACACTGCTGCAGTTTGTCCTCGCGCATGCGTGATGGCTTGTCCGCGATAAGAGGCACCCTGCGATAATCAAGCAATGCACGCCGAGTGGTCCGCCGAATGCTCCTCCGAGGACCCTGTCCTTGTCGTTCCCTGGCAGGACCCCAGCGGCAAATCAGCCTTTGTCGACCTCCGCGCCAATCCCTATGACTTCGATGCGATCCTTGAGGCCGAGCAGTACCCGCCGCTGATGCAGGCGCTGCGTGCGCTCAACGCCACGCGTTCGCCGGTCTTCACCGCCAAGTGCGACGCCTGGGAGCTTGGAGCCGAAGAGATCTCCCACCTTCAAGCGAACCTCGACGAAGTCGAGGCCAGCGACCCCGCGCCGACCGATGCCGCGCACCCCACCCACGGCTTCGCCAGCTACATCGACCTCATCTGGCGCGACCGGTCCATCTTCGCCTCACTTCCGAAGCATGAGCGCATCCTGCTCCGCCTCATCCGGGTCGCGGCCGCGCTGGACCACCCCACTGCTGCGCTCGAGTGCGTCGTTCGTCCTGCTGTTGTCGACCTCAATGGCGCGCGCGAGGGCTACGCCGTCAGCCTTTATGTCAAAGCCCTTGGCCCTGACTCACACTCTGCTGAAACCGAGTGGGCCGCCGCACTCGACTCCATCGTCGCGCTGATTCGGAGCAAAGATAGCTATTAGCTTCTAGCCTCTAGCTCTTAGCTTAGAGCTTACTTAATTAGTAGGAGCGGGTCGTTGGTATCCGGCTACAGCTGACGGCTAAACGCTTGTGGCTGCCTCTACGCCATTGCCCGCAACGCCTCATCCGCGCGCTGCACACCAATCAGCCGCGTCGCCTCGCCGATCATCCCCATCGGCACCGGCTTGGCGAAGTAGAATCCCTGGGCCTCGTCGCATCGCCGCCGAAGCAGGAAGCTTAACTGGCCGCTGGTCTCTACGCCCTCCGCCACCACCTTCAAATTCAGGCCATGCGCCATGGAGATGATGGCGCGCACGATCGCCGCCGCCGTTGGGTCGTCGGCCGAGCGGTTCACAAAACTGCGGTCGATCTTCAGCCGGTCGACCTCATACTGCAGCAGGTAGGAGAAGCTGGAGAAGCCGGTCCCGAAGTCGTCGATCGCGATCTTCACGCCCAGCTTGCGCAGCGCCATCAGGGTCTGCTTCGTCGTCTCGGAGTTGGTCATCAGCGTCTGCTCGGTGATCTCGATCTCCAGGCTCCGCGCGGGCAGTCCCGACTCGCGGAGCGCCGTCTCCACCAGTGCGGGAAGGTTCTTCTGGCGGAACTGCCGCGGCGAAAGGTTGACCGCGATCACCAGCTCCCGGCGCAGGCTGTCCTGCATCTCCTTGCCCTCGTGGCATGCAGTGCGGATCGCCCACTCGCCCATCGGGACGATGAGTCCGGTGGCTTCGGCCAGCGGAATAAACTGGGCCGGCGGCACGTTGCCGCGCCGCGGATGGGTCCAGCGCAGCAGCGCCTCCATGCCAATGACCTCGCCCGTAATGCAGGAGACCTGCGGCTGATAGTGCAGCGAGAGCTCGCCATTGATCAGCGCATGGCGCAGATCGTGCTCGAACTCCAGCTTGTCGGCGGTAGCCTCGACCATGCCTTCGTTGAAGACGTGGTAGGTATTGCGTCCGCTCTCCTTGGCCTCGTACATCGCCGCGTCCGCGTTCTTCAGCAGGCTGTCGGCATCGCGCGCGCAGTCGGGGAAGATGCACAGGCCCACGCTCACCGTCACATTCACCTCGCGGTTGCCCACCATGGTTGGCGTCGCCACTTTCTGAAGGATCGCCTCCGCGCATTTCTCCGCGTCCTTCTGGTCGCGGAACTCCGGCATGACGATTACAAACTCGTCGCCCCCCATGCGCGCGACGGTGTCGGTCTGTCGCACCGCGGCGCACAGCTTCTTGGCCACCACGTCCAGCAGGGCGTCCCCCGCCGCATGTCCCAGCGAGTCGTTGATCCGCTTGAAGTGGTCGATGTCCGCCATCAGCACCGCAACCTTGCAGTGGTTGCGCTTGGCCCGCTGGATCGCCTGGCGCATGCGATCGTCCAGCAGGACGCGATTTGGCAGGCCGGTCAACTGGTCATGGTGCGCCAGATGGTTGACGTACTCGGTGAGCTTCTTGCGCTCCGTGATGTCGAACGCGATGCCAAGATAGCCGGTGATCTTTTCACCCTGGGTCTTGAGCGCGGTCATCGCCAGGTTCACCCAGATGCGCGACCCGTCCTTGCGTACGTAGGTCCACTCGCGCTCGTCGGTCTGCCCCTGCTTGGGCTTCTCAATCAGCGAGCTGAATCCGGCCGCGATGGGCCGGCCCAGGTCCTTGCTCAGCTGCACCGCGCGCGCGCTGACCTCCGCCGGGTCGTGCAGCATCACCATGGAGTGTTGCCCGATCAGCTCGTGCTTGCGGTAGAAGGTGAGGGTCTCCGCCGCGGGATTCATCGCCGTGACCGTGCCCGCCGGGTCGGTCGCGATGATGGAGAAGGGCGCGCTCTCAATCATCGATTGGGTGAACTCGTTCAGGCTTTCGATCTCATGCTGGCGCTCGCGCTCCTCCGTCACATTGCGGTTGGTCACCACCACTCCGTCGCCCAGCTTCACCACCTGCATGGCAACCCAGTATGGGGCCACACCCTCCGGCTCAATCAAGAGCTCCTCTGTGAACGGATTGCCGGTGGTGACCACCTCCTTGTATTTCTCGATCAAGCGGGTCTTGAGCGCTAGCGGAAGCTCGTCGCTGAGCAGGCTGCCGAGCAGCTCGGCGCGCGGCTTGCGCATCCGCTCCTCGCTGTTGGCGTTCACATAGGTGAAGCGGAAGTCCACGATGTTGTCCTCATCGTCGCGCACGCTGTCGAAGATGTAGAAGGCATCCAGGCTGCTCTCCGCGGCCACCACAAACTGCTCATGCTCCTTGTTCGCCGCGATCACTGCGCGCAACATGGAGCGAACGTAGGGCAACAGCGCGGCCACGCCCATCGCGATCACGACTGCCGCCGCCGCGCGAAAGAGGGGGAGCTCTCCGGCGAGCTCGCGCAGATGCCCGGTCAACGGCAGGTCTCCCGCCAGACGCTCCAGCCCGAAGCAGGCGAGAAACAGGCCAAGCAGGTAGGTGGTGAGCCCAAAGGGCACACGGTCGCGGAGGAGTTGCGCAAAGCGCAGGATCATCAGGCACGCGACCAGGCAGGTCAGCCAGGCCAGGCCATCGGCGATCAGCGAATAGGTCAGCGCTCCGTGGTTGGCTTGCGGCGGCGCTCCGCCCCCCGGGCCGCCGGAGAGGTGCAACACGGCTAGCGGACTTGGCCCCGTCAAAATGAACAGGGCAAGCGGCGCGAACAGCGCGAACGACACGATCATCTTTGTCCGCGGGGACATTGCTGAGAACTCCAAGTTTCTCTTGTGTTGTTGCTGGGCCCGGTCGCTAAACTGTCCGCTCTGCGATGAAACTCACGATAGCTGTTACGCCTGGGGCCCAAGAGGCGATTTTGCAGGTGTTCCGATTTGGTAACTTTATGGCTCCTCAGCACATCAGCGCAGCGGGGTATCCTGGGGCTGTGGAGAATTATGCCCCCGGGCGCTGAGGAAAAATGGCCCATTTTGACCAGATCCGGGCGCAGGCGCTCAGTAGCTGCCCGCGAAGATGGCCTTCAGTTTCGCGCGGAGCCCCTGCTCCTCGCTGGCCCGGCGTACTTGAGTACGATGCGTGTAGAGTAGCATGCCGATGGCCACGGAGAACTCCGGGCGGCAGAGGTCCGCCGGCATGCGGGAAAGCGGTACCGGCGATCCGATTCGCGTTGGCACACGCAGCAGGCTCTCCGCGTTGTCCAAGAGCCCGGCCAGCAGCGCGCCACCGCCGGTCAGCACGCATCCTGCGCCAAGGGCTTCCAGCACGCCGCCCTGGCGCAGATTGTCGCGCAGCAAGGTGAACAATTCGCGTGCGCGTGGCTCCAGCACCTCCGCCAAGAAGCGTTGACGCACCAGCCGTGTGGGCTGGCCCTCGCCGCTCAGCGAGCCCATCGCCAGGTTCGATCCCACCTCAATCTCATTGCCCTGCGGCACCGACGTGACAACGCAGTGCCCGTAGACGCGCTTCAGCTCCTCCGCCTCTTCCACCGACACATGCAAGCCCACGGCCAGATCGTTGGTGAAATGATCGCCGCCAATCGGAAGAACTGCTGTGTGCGCGATCGAGCCCTCAAAGAACACAGCCAGCTCGGTTGTGCTCGACCCGATGTCGGCGATGCACACGCCCAGTTCGCGCTCGTCCGCGGAGAGCACGGCCTCGGCGGCCGCGATCCCCTCAAAGATGGTGTCCTGCACTTCGAGCCCGGCGCGGTTCGCGCAGGTCACGACGCTCTGCGCCACGCCGCCGGAGCAGGTCGAGAGGTGCAGATTCACCTCCAGCTTGTTGCCCACCATGCCAATCGGATCGTGGATGCCGGCCTGGTCGTCGAGGATGAACTCCTGCGGAAGTAGGTGCAGGACCTCGCGATCGGGGGGAAGGGCCACGGAGCGAGCGCGATCGACCGCCGCGCGGACCTCCTCGCGCGTAATCTCGCGCATGCGGCTGCCCATGGAGATGCCGCCGCGGCTGTTGACTCCGCGGACGTGCGTCCCGCCAATGCCCACCACCGCGTTCTCAATCGCGGCACGCGCCGCGCGTTCCGCCGTCAGGGCCGCGCGATTGATCGACTCCGCCGCCGGCCCCAACTCCGCGATCAGCCCGCGCCGCATCCCGCGCGCCACCTCAATGCCATGGCCCCGATAGCGCAGCACGCCATCCTGTACCTCAGCCACCAGCACGCAGACTTTGCTGCTGCCGGCGTCGACCACTGTAATCAGATTCTCCGGCCGGGGATTCATCGCGGCGCTCCCTGCGGCTGTGCGGTTGTGGGCGGCGGCGTCCTGGCGCCAAGCTTCGCGCCCAGCGCGGTCACTGGGAACGCCGTCGTCAAAGGCGTCGCGGGCCTGGACGCACCGGCCGTAGCGGGGGATTTCGCGGCGGGCTTCGGCGCCACATTTGGCGCAGCCGGCTTCGTGGCAAGCGGGACCGCTGGCTTCGCGCTCGGCGGAGCCGCTCTTGCTACCGTTGCAGCGGCCTTCGCCGTCGCCGGCTTCGCAGGCGCGGGCGTCGCCGCTAAATCTTTCGCTGTGGGCGCGAGGGCGGCGTCCGCGGGAGGGGCAGCGGGTCCCGGCCTCATCTCCAGCACCGCCTGCCGCTCATAGCGCAGATCGACGGCGGCGAGCCGCGGGTATTGCGTCCGCCACTCTGTGAGATGCGCCTGATACCGCCGGTACCGTTCCAGAAAGTCCTCATCGCCGAAGTGCACCAGGATGTCTCCGGACTTATCGGGCGCGTTTCCCGTCGCCGAGACGATCGCCCGCACATCCTCCGGGTCCGACAGATCGACCTCGCTCACCCGCTGCGAAAGTCGCTCGCCCGTGGCGTCCAGCGCCGCCATGAATCCCTGGTATATCTTCATGCGCGCCGCGCGCACCGAGAGCGGGTCCACCGCCGCGACCCCCGTCAGCACGGGAAACGAGTAGTGCGCAGCCTTGCCTGCACCGGAGTCGGCATCCGACCCCGGCATCCCCAGCAGCACGCCGTTCGCATCGACCAGCCCGATCTGCGATCCCTGGCGTATAAATGCCACCGGCGTCCGCTCCACAATCGCCACCCGCACGCGGTTTGGCAGCAGCCGCATCACGGTCGCATTCGCCACCCACGGCAGGCTCTCGAGCTGCGCGCGCCGCTCGGCCAGAGGAACGGTAAACACGTTGCGGTCCACATCCTCGCCAAAGACGCTCAGCAGTTGCGCGCGCGTCATATGGCTGTTGCCCGCAATCTGGATGGCAGCGGAACCCGGCACCGTGAAGTGCTGGTCGTGCAGCAGATAACTGCGCACCGCAAGCATTCCTGCAATCGTTCCGCCGATGAGGACCACCAGTCCAAGGCCCACGCCAATCCGTCCCCACAGGGTCTTGGGCAGCAGGATGCCGCGAAGGCTGAGCCGCACGCCGCCGCGCCGCGTCTTGCCTGTGAACTCGTTGTCTTCATCGAAGGTGTCCGTATAGTCGTCGGAGTAGGAGGGGTCGCGGCGCAGCGGCATCTCGCTCAGCGGCGCGCGCCGCTTGCCGCCCGCAAAGACGCGACCGAGCTCCGGCGCATCCAGCACCGCAGAGCCACGCTTCGAAAACAGATTGTCTGATCGCACGTCCTGAGCAAGGGCGCGAGGAATCGCCACGCCCATCATATCCCGCGACCGCACCGCGCCAGCGCGATAAACCGCGCCACGTACCCATTCAGCAACTCAGGCTTTCCCGAACAGCGCAGAACGGACGACGGTCAACCGTTTTCCAGCGCCCCGAGCAGCATCCCGCTCGCCTGCGAGACGCTGCCGGCGCCGAGCGTCAGCACTACGTCGCCCGGCCGTGCGGCTTTCACCAGCGCCTCCACCCCCGCCGCCATCGACTCCGCATAGCGCACACCCCCCGTCCGTGCCGATCCGGTCCGGCGAATTGCTTCCACCAGGGCTGTCGCGCTCACCCCTGCAATCGGCTCCTCGCTCGCGGCGTAGATGTCTAGGACCTCCAGCGTGTCGGCATCTGCAAACGCTCGCGCGAACTCCGGCTCGAGGTCGCGGGTCCGCGTATAGCGATGCGGTTGGAAGAGCACATGCACCCGCGCATAGCCCGCATCGCGCGCCGCGCGCAGCGTCGCCAGGATCTCCGTGGGGTGATGGCCGTAGTCGTCCACCACCGTCACACCGCGCACCACACCTTTAATCTGGAACCGCCGGTCGACCCCGCGAAAGCTCGCCAACCCGGCGGCAATCCCATTCGGAGCGACCCCGAGCTGCACCCCGATTGCCACCGCCGCCGTCGCATTCAGCACATTGTGCCGCCCGGGAACATGCAGCGCGAACGGCCCCAGCAGCAGGCCGCGGTAGTTCACCTCGAATCGCCAATGTCCCGCGCCGCCGTCGCCCGCAACCTTCTCCAACCCCTGCAAACGGAAGTCCGCCTCCGCGGATTCGCCATACGTATACACGCGCCGTCGCACCCGCTCCAGCACGCCGCGCAGCAGCGCGTCGTCCAAGCAAGCCGTGGTCGCGCCGTAGAACGGCACGCGGTCCATGAACTCCACGAATGCCCCCTCCACGTCCGCCATGTCGCGATAGCAGTCCATATGCTCGCGGTCCAGATTGGTCACCACCGCGAGCACCGGCGACAGCTTCAGGAACGACCGATCGCTTTCGTCGGCTTCGGCAACGAGGTACTGCGAGCTGCCGAGCCGGGCATTCGACCCGAGCGCATCGACCCGCCCGCCCACCACGACGGTGGGATCGAGATTCCCCTCGCCGCCGCCCGCGCCCATCACCGCGGCAATCATTGATGTCGTGGTCGTCTTGCCATGCATCCCCGCTACGGCGATCCCATACTTCAGCCGCATTAGTTCGGCCAGCATCTCCGCCCGCTGGATCACGGGAATCTTGCGGGCCTTCGCCTCCAGCACCTCAGGGTTGGTCGCCGCTACCGCCGAACTGGTCACCACGACATCGCTCGCCGCTGCATTCCCCGCGGCGTGACCCTCGTAGATCACCGCGCCCATCCCCGCCAGCCGCTCCGTCGCCGCCGAGCGCTTCAGGTCCGAGCCCGACACGGCATACCCCATGGTCAGCAGAATTTCTGCAATGCCGCTCATGCCAATCCCGCCAATGCCAATGAAGTGGATGCGGTGCGACGGAGCAAACAGAAAGTGGCCGGGCAGGGAAGACATATCTGTTCAATCTAGAGCAGTTTTCCTGTTACTGCGAATCGGAAGATTCTGTGGGGTACCGCTTTTCTTGGGAAAAAACGGCGCAGAGACTCGTGCCCAGCTCTGCACCAACAGTAAAACTGCTCCATCAGCGCCCCAGCCGGCGAACGTCCTACGGGAACCGCCCCGCCCCGCAGATCGCGACCGCGTCCCGCCCAGTCCCACAGTTACGCAACTTATTGCATATCCCACTTTCCGCCCTCATCTTCCTCGGCCCACCCGCCGATGAAATTAGACATGCGACAGAGCAACGCCAGCATCGCCGCGCAGCAAGCCGCAAGACACCCCCTCATCAAGGCCCTTGCCAGCTTGCTCCGGTCACGCACCCGTCACTACCAGCCCTTTCCGGCGCCGGAGCCGCAGTCCGTCGAACCGCTCGCCGTGGTTCGCGTGGCCAGGATCATTCCCTTTCCGGCTCCCGCCAGCAAGCTCCCCACGCGCAAGCCGCCCATGCCGGCCCCTCCCGCTCGTTCGTGGATGCCGCGGGAGCCCATCACGTTCCCAGCCTCGCAGCGCTAAGCCGCCGCAAGCTGGACTCCGGGTGCTACCGGAGTGCTGGGCGCCCCATCCATGCAGCGCAACAGTCTGCATGGATGGGTGTCGCGCAGTCTTCCTTGTGCATTCCCCAGTCTCTCCGCCCGCCCACCGCTATCTTGAATGGCCCAAGCAAGATAGGCCGGCGTGCCGCGAATGCCTCCATACCCCAGCCGTTTCCAGCGCGGCAGACTCTCGCCATCCGCAACCAAATGGCGTAGATTGTGTCTAATTCATTGTGAGTTCATTGGGCCGGCGTACCGAAGCCGCAGGCGGCTCCCAGCCCGCGAACTCAGCGACTTGCAATCCGCGCAGCCCGCGGTTCCAAGGCACGACCGGGCAAGCGAAGGAGATGCAGGACAGGGACAGAACCATGAAGATCACGCGAGTCTTGCAAAGCACGATTTTGGCGGTGGCAATCGTTGGCGCCCTCCTGATAACTCCGACCGCAGCCAATGCGCGGGTGTTCGTCTCGGTGGGCTTCGCGCCTCCCCTGATTCCGGTCTACGAACAGCCGCTGGCACCGGGTTACGGGTACATCTGGACGCCCGGCTACTGGGCTTACGGCGATGACGGCTACTACTGGGTCGACGGCGCATGGGTCTACCCACCCTACGTCGATGCCCTCTGGACCCCCGGCTATTGGGGCTATGGCGGCGGCGGGTACTTTTGGAACGCCGGCTACTGGGGCCGCCACATCGGCTACTACGGCGGCATCAACTACGGCTTCGGCTACTTCGGCACCGGCTTCTACGGCGGATACTGGAATGGTGGACGCTTCTTCTATAACGGGGCATACAACCACCTCGGCTTCCACAACGGCTTCGTTTACAACCATCCCGTAGCCGGTTTTGACGGCCGTCCCGGTGGCGCAGCCATTGCCCGCAACGAGGGCAATGCGATGCGCAACGGACCGGAGAGCTTCAACCGCGGGTCTGCGCTCAACGGGAACAGCTTTGCGAATCGCGGCGCTGAGAACCGTGGCGCTAACAGCTTCGCCCAGAACCGCAGCAGCTTCAACGGCAATGCCGGACGGTCCGAGACCAACAGCCAGATGCGCAGCTACAACGGCGGCAACGCCTATGCAGGCGGCTCGCGCGGAAGCTATGCAGCACCGCAATCCCGCGGCTTCTCCGGTGGCGGCGGCTACGGCGGAGGCGCGCGCGTTAGCGGTGGCTCTGCTGGCGGTGGCGGAGGCTTCCACGGTGGTGGCGGTGGTGGCGGACACGCCGGCGGCGGACACCGCTAAGCCAATCGCGCAGCAAGAAAAGTCAAAGGGCTGGGGAGCAACAATCCCCGGCCCTTCTTCTTTGTTCCCCAAACCGGCACCGAACAACTATCCCCTCGCGAGCTCTACCACCATCGCCGCAATCTCCTTCACCGCCTCCGGCCGCGCCAGCTTGCGCGACCGTTCCCCCATCGCCCGCAGCTCGTCGCGATCCTCCAGCATACCCGCCAGCTCCTCCAGCAATCTGTCTGGCGTCAACTCCGGCTCCGTCAGCATTTGCGCCGCGCCCGCCTGCACCATCGCCTCCGCATTCTTCCTCTGGTGGTCATCTGCCGCCGCGGCAAACGGCACGAGCAGCGATGCACGGCCCGCCGCCGCCAGCTCCGCCACGGTGCTCGCCCCGCTGCGGCACAGCATCAGATCCGCCGCCGTAAACTCCGCGGGCATATCGTCGAGATACGGCTGCACCCACAGCCGCCGGGCGTTATCCTGGCCCAACAAGCCAGCCGCCGCGAACCGCTCCGCCGTCTCCCGCTCATGCCGCCCGCCCGCCTGATGGACGATCTCCAGCTCCGGAAAGCGTTCCAGCAGCCGTCCCGCAATCTTCGGCATCGCCTCGTTCAGCACGCGCGCGCCCTGGCTCCCGCCAAAGACAAGCAGTCGTAGTCCTCCTAAAGTCTTCGGCGCGATCGCAAAGAACTCCGCCCGCACAGGAATCCCCGTCACCTGCGCATTGCGAAAGTAGCGCGCCGTCTGCGCAAAGTTCACCGCCGCCGCGCTCACCCACCGCCCCAGCCACCGGTTCGTCATCCCCGGCATCGCATTCGGCTCAAACGCGAGCGTCGGGACGCGCTTCAGGATTGCCGCCAGCATCCCCGGTCCGCTCGCATACCCGCCAACGCCCACCACTACCTGCGGCTTGAACTCCGCGATCAGCCGCACGCACTCCACCACCCCCATCGGCAGTGCGACCGCCGTCCGCAGCCGCGTCCGCAGGCTCACATTCTTCAGTTGCCCTGACTGGACCAGCTCCAGTTTGAACCCCGCCTCGGGAACCAGCCGCGTCTCCAACCCCCGCGCCGTCCCCACAAACCGCACCTCAGCCCGATGCGCGTCGCGCAGCTCGCGCGCTATCGCCAGCGCCGGAATCACATGCCCCCCGGTACCCCCGCCAGCAATCAGTACTCGCAAAAAGCAGCTCCTAGCTTCTAGCCTTTAGCTTCTAGCTAAAGGCTAAGAGCTAGAAGCCAGCGGCTGTCTTTCAATCTATCGCACGCGTAATATTCAGCAGCACACCCAGACTCGCCAACGTAATAAATACCGACGTCCCGCCTGACGAGATCAGCGGCAGCGTGATCCCCTTGGTCGGCAGCAGCGCCAGCACGACGCTCATGTTGAAGAACGCCTGCACGAGGATCGCCGTCGTTATCCCAAACGCGAGAAAGCGAGCAAATGGGTCGGTTGAGAGCACCGCAGCGCGCAGCCCGCGATATCCCAGCATGACAAACAGTGCCAGCACCGCCAGGGCGCCGATCAGCCCCAGCTCCTCGCAGATGTTGGCGAAGATAAAATCCGTGTGCGACTCCGGCAGGTAGTAGAGCTTCTGCACACCCTCCATCAGCCCGCGACCAAAGATCCCGCCCGTGCCGACCGCAATCAATGACTGCACGGTGTGGTATCCCTTGCCCAGCGGATCGAGCTCCGGGTTGAAGAAGATCTCCATGCGCGCGCGCCGGAAGGGCACCATCCACAGCATGTAGTAGAGCACAGGGGACGCCGCCAGCATCCCCACGCCAATCCACTTCACCTGCATCCCGGCGAGATACAGCATCGCCATCGTGACCGCCGCGCACACCAGCCCCGTGCCCAGGTCGGGCTCTTTCAGGATCAGAGCAACAAACACCAGCGGCGGCAGCGCGGCTTTCAGGATCGTCCCCTTCCAGTCGTCCATGGCGTGGATGCGCGTCTGCAAAAAATAGGCGAGGAACAGCACGAGCACCGGCGTCGCGAGCTCCGACGGCTGAAATGTAAACAGCGGACCAAAGCGAAACCAGCGATGGGTATGGTGCGAGTCGTGCATCGCAAACACACCCAGAAGCAGCATCGCCGTCAGCGCCACCGCCGCGGCCACCACCGGATAGCTGTTATACCGCTTGTAGTCCACCTGCATCAGCCCGAACAGCGCCGCCATCCCAAGCAGCACCCAGAGCGCCTGCTTCGAGACATACGCATAGGGCGACCCGAGCATCTCCTGCGCCATCACCGCCGACGCGGAGAAGACCATCACTAGCCCAAACAGCACAAGCAGTAGCACCGTCCCGAAGAGCCACTTGTCAACGCCAACCCGCTTCGCCATTCAAAATAAGCCTCTAGCTTTTAGCTGTTAGCTTCTAGCTAAAGGCTAGGAGCTGGAAGCTAAGAGCTGCTTCACAAGTTCTTTGAACACCCTTCCGCGATGCTCATAATTCTCAAACTGGTCGAAACTCGCGCACGCCGGCGCCAGCAGCACAACGTCGCCCGCGACCGCGTCCTCCGCGGCCCTGCGCACCGCCGCATCCAATGTCCCGGCTCGTTCCATCTTCACCACTCCGGCCAGTTGCCGCTCGATCTTCTCCGCTGCCGAACCTATTGTGTAAACAATTTTGACCCGCGCGCGCACCAGTTCGGCCATTTCGGCGTAATTCGAGTCCTTGTCTTTCCCTCCAAGTATCAAATGGACATGACCGGGAAACGCCTCCAAGGCCTTGCGCGTCGCATCCACATTGGTCGCTTTCGAGTCGTTGTAGTACTCCACGCCGCGCACCGCCGCCACAAACTCCAACCGATGCTCCACCGCCTTGAACCCCTGCACCGACGCGCGAATCGACTCCGCCGCCACCCCGCCCAGCCGCGCAGCGCACACCGCCGCCAGCACGTTCTCCACGTTGTGCGCGCCGCGCAACGGAATCTCCGCCACCGGCATTACCGGCTCGGGGCGCCCGCCTTCCCTGGGCAGAAACAGGACGCTCTCCCCATGCACGAATGTGCCCCTTTTAATCGGCCGCCGCCCGCTGAACCAGAACACCTGCGCGCGCGTCTTGCCCGCAATAATCTGGGTCGGCGTGTCCTCACCGTTGAGCACCAAAAAGTCTGAATCAGTTTGCTGGCCGGTGATCCGCGCCTTCGCAGCGGCATAGGCCTCAAACGTTCCATGACGGTCCAGATGGTCGGGTGTAATGTTCAGTACCACCGCAATATGCGGGCAGAATTCCTCCACCGTCTCCAGTTGAAAGCTCGACACCTCCAGCACCGTCATCGTCGACGAAGCGCTCTGCGCCACCAGCTCAATCACCGGCGTCCCAATGTTCCCGCCCACCAGCGTCGGCCGTCCGCTGTCCGCAAAGATCTTCCCCAGCAGCGCGGTCGTCGTCGTTTTGCCGTTCGAACCGGTAATCGCCGCCACCTGCCCCTGCAAGAACCGACTCGCCAGCTCCAGCTCGCCGATCACCGACAGCCCAAAGGCGCGCACCTGTATCAGCTCCGGCGTATCGTATGGCACTCCCGGCGACACCACGATCAGGTCCTGCCGCCGGAACGTCAGCAGCCCGTGTCCGCCCGCCTCCACCATGATGCCCGCGTCGAGCAGCGCGGGAATCTCCCGCTCCAGCGCGGCCGCGCTGCTCGTATCCGACACCGTCACCCGCGCCCCGCGGTCGCGCAGGAACAGCGCCGCCGCCCTTCCACTCCTGCCCAGCCCCACCACCAGCACGCGCTTGTTTTTCAAGTCCATGCCTAACACTGTAGCGCGGCCGCCGCCCGAGGTGAGGCCTCGCCATCTGGCGTCATCCTTCACCACTCCTTCCGCCGAGCAATCGCCTCAACCCACGGCCAATACCATGCAGGCGTCCTCGCGACAAGCCCAATTCTGTGCCTTGACTTCGCGTTAAGCGCGAGTCATCATTTCGTCACACGAGCCGGAAAGAAACTCCCCAATGAAGCCGATCGGCGCCGACAAAGCGATTCTCCAATACCGCCCCGACCTCGACGGCTTGCGCGCCATCAGCTGCCTGCTGGTCTTCTTCTTCCATGTCCACGAGAGTAAGGCCTGGCACGGCCTCTTTCCCTGGCTCCCCTTCCTCGAGGGATGGGTCGGGGTCTACGTTTTCTTCGTGCTGAGCGGATTTCTCATCACATCGTTGCTCATTGGAGAGGAGAGCAAATACGGGTGCATTCACTTCGGCAGGTTCCTTGCTCGCCGCGAGTTCCGCATCGTCCCCGCCTACTACGCCGCTATTGCACTCTATGGCATCCTCTGTCTGACTCCCATCGCCCGCCAATACGCCTCGCAGTACCGGGCGGGTTTCTGGTATTGGGTCCTCTACAGTGGCGACATCGCCAGCATAAAGCAGAGCGTTGGCACCCTCTTTGGCCACAGCTGGTCGCTTGCCATCGAACAGCGCTTCTACTTCGTCTGGCCGGTCGCACTGTTTGCTTTCTCCCGTGCCCGCTGGGCCCGGGCCATGGTGTTTATAGCCGCAATCTGCATCGTCCCCTTCCTGCCTTTGGGCAACGGCTACCTCGCGCTGATACTGGGTTCGGCCATCGCGTTCCTTCACGCGGCCGGCGTAGGAGAGGGACTTCTGCGCAAGGCGCCCGTGGAGATCACGGCCGGGGCCTGCCTCGCATGGATCGTCGTGCTGCACTGGTGTCATCCCACGACCAAGCCCTTCACCGCAATCGCACCCTTCTCCATACTGGTTGCGGTTTTCGTCTATCAACTCACGGTCAGCGAAAGCTGGGTCAAGCGCTTGTTGGGCATACGTCCCCTGGTCTGGCTGGGTCAACGCTCCTACTCGTTCTACCTGGTGCACGTCATCTGCCTGAACATCGTGATGCGCATCATCAACAGCGCCACGATTCCCGGCGCGATGGCCGTCATCGTCGCCGGCATTGCCCTTGCCGCCGCTGTCGCGGCCATCAGCTACCGCCTCATCGAAGAGCCCTTCCGCCGCTACGGCAAAAAGCTACTCGACACCAAAGCCACCCCCCTGCAAGCCGTCCCCCAGTAGAAGCACTCCTTTGCAACTCACCAACAGCGCATGCCTGTTCTTCAGCTCGATTGCGTCAGTGCCCCTGTGCCATCAGGCAGAGAAAGGCGGAGATTGGGCTCAGGAGCAGCCAGAATAACCACTTTCTAGGCCCCCCACAGCCCGGCGTAAATAAATGCGAAGTAGGCGAGCAACTCTGCGGTCGAGCCAGCGCTCGTTACCTCTGTGCGCCACGTTGGATAGAGCGCGAGGATGAGGCCGAGCCCCAAGAGAAAGATTCCGAAAATACCGACCTTTCGTGGGGTGATCATCGTAGTTTCAGCGTCGTCAGCGCAAACAGCGCAAACACCAGCGCCAGGATCCAAAACCGCGCAATGACCTTCGACTCGCTCCAGCCCAGCAGCTCAAAATGATGGTGCAGCGGCGCCATCTTGAAGATCCGCTTCCCCCCGCGCAGTTTGTAACTTCCCACCTGCAGCATCACGCTCGCCGCCTCCAAGATAAACACGCCGCCGATAAACGGCAGCAGCAGCTCCTGCTTGATGATCACCGCGACCGTACCAATCGCGCCACCCAGCGCGAGCGACCCCACATCGCCCATGAAGACCTCCGCTGGGTGGGCGTTGTACCAAAGGAAGCCAATGCTGGCGCCGACCATCGCCCCGCAGAACACCGTCAGCTCGCTCACCATCGGCATTCGCTGGAGTTCCAGGTAGTCCGCGAACACGACGTGCCCGCTCAC